>Ga0209503_10001145_pt1 | contig 14097 bp, 9 predicted proteins | sample SouAtlMetagenome_2_FD_187448 | JGI IMG/M metagenome (GOLD analysis project Ga0209503, IMG submission 187448) | Marine eukaryotic phytoplankton communities from Atlantic Ocean - South Atlantic ANT15 Metagenome (SPAdes) (version 2) | ecosystem: Environmental > Aquatic > Marine > Oceanic | place... | reverse complement strand
TCAAAGATTATAGGCTTTATAAATTCTTCAGACGATAAATCTATTATCGAAAGTTTTTTAAATCTTCATCATGCTGACATTGCAGATATTCTTGAAAAACTAAATTCTAATCAATCAACTTATATTATTAAGCTTTTAGATTCTGAAAAAACTTCTGATGTTCTAATGGAACTAGATGATGATTATAGAGAAAAGGTTCTTAAGAACCTTTCAGTAAAAGAAATCGCTGAGGAAGTTGAGGAGTTAGATTCTGATGATGCCACAGATATTATTTCTGAACTTCCTGAAGAAAAGCAAAAGAAAGTAATCTCTAAGATTCTTGATGCTGAACATAAAGCAGGCATTAAAGAATTATTAAAATATGAAGAAAATTCTGCCGGAGGTTTAATGGCAAAGGAACTTATTAAGGTAAATGAAAATTGGTCTGTTACCAGATGTATTAAGGAAATGAGAACTCAAGCTTCAGAAGTAACAAGAGTCCATTCAGTATATGTAGTAGATAATGAAGATATCCTTCTTGGGAGACTGTCCTTAAAAGATTTATTAGTTGCAAATCCTAATTCTAAAATAAAATCTATTTTTAAATCTAATGTTGACTATGTTTTTGATACTGACTCTGGAGAGCTAGTTGCGAGTACTATGCAAAAGTATGATTTAGGTGCAATTCCAGTTGTTGATAAAAATAAAAAATTACTAGGTAGAATTACAATTGATGATATTGTTGATCTCATAAAAGAGGAAGCAGAAGAAGATTACCAATTAGCTGCAGGTATTTTGCAGGATGTTGATGTTGATGACTCAATATTTGAACTTACACGTGCAAGATTACCTTGGCTTATAGTTGGACTAATCGGAGGGATTGGAGCAGCATTTGTAATGGGTGGTTTTGATGAAATTTTGGTTCAACATAAGATTTTATTTTATTTTACTCCTCTTATAGCCGCAATGGCAGGTAATGTTGGTGTACAATCTAGTGCTATAATCGTTCAAGGTTTAGCTAATGATGAAATTAAAGGAAGTATAAATAATAGACTATTAAAGGAAACATTATTATCTGTACTAAACGGAATTATTTTAGCAATTTTATTATTTCTTTTCATATACTTTTGGAGAGGAGAAGTAAATGTTGCTCTCGCCTTATCAGTTTCTCTAGTTGCAGTTGTCATTGTTGCAGGTATTATAGGAACCTTTATCCCACTGTTTTTAAATAAAAGAGGTATTGACCCAGCAATTGCAACGGGTCCTTTTATAACAACAAGTAATGATATATTTGGTATTTTGATTTACTTTATGGTAGCGAAACTTATTCTTCAAATTTAAATGAAAAACATTCTTGTATTGTGTACAGGTAATTCGTGTAGAAGTCAAATAGCTCATGGTTATCTTAAAAAAGGATTAGAAAAAAAAGCGAATATCTATAGTGCTGGTGTACAGAAGCATGGTCTTAATGCATATGCTGTTTCGGTAATGAAAATGGATGGTATTGATATTTCAAACAATACATCTAATTTAGTTGATGAATATATGTTAATTAAATTTGATTTTATTATAACTGTATGTAATCACGCTAATGAAACTTGCCCATATATTCCTTCAAAGAATGCTATAAGAATTCACAAAAATTTTCAAGACCCCTCAGCTTTAAAAATTAAAGATGAGGATGAGAAAATAAAACAGTATATTCTTTGCAGAGATGAAGTAAAGTCTTTTTGCATTGACTTTATAGATAAAAATTTCTAAATATAATTTTTTAGATTCTTACCTGAAAGATGAACAATACTCCAGCCATCAACAATTTTAGCCCCTCTATTTTCATAAAATTCAATTGCATTTCTATTCCAGTCTATAACATTCCAAGAAATTCTTTTAGCTCCCGATTCTTTGCCATGTAATATTACTTTATCAAAAAGTTTACTTCCGATACCTTGACCACGCATTTTTTTGGTAACGATAAGATCTTCTAGATGTAATGTCTTTCCCTTCCATGTTGAAAACCTATTATAAATAATCGCTGCACCAACAATTTTATTTTCTGCTTCGGCAACAAAACAATGAAATAGTGGATTCTCATATTCAAAACCCATTTTTTCAAGATCCTTATTATCTATTTCAACTTCATTAGGTTCCTTTTCAAAAATTGCAAGCTCTACAATCAAATTATGCACTTGATGCATGTCAGTTTTTGCAGCATTTCTTATTATAATTTTCATAACTTTAAAGTAATTATTTTCTTTCTCAAGAAAAAGGAATACTAAAAATATGTTGAATAAAAATCATACTCTTGGTGAATTTATTATAAAAAATCAATCATCTTTCAAATATTCATCGGGTGAATTATCAAGCTTAATAAATTCTATTCGTCTAGCAGCTAAAGTTGTAAATCATGAGGTTAATAAAGCTGGTTTAGTTGATATTATAGGACCTACAGGTAGCCATAATATTCAATCAGAAAAACAACAGAAACTTGATGTATATGCAAATGAAAAATTTATTAATACTCTCGTTAATAGAAATATAGTCTGTGGTATTGCTAGTGAGGAAGAGGAAAGTTTTATCACAATAAACAGCAATGATAAAAATAATCAAAATAAGTATGTTGTATTAATAGATCCATTGGATGGTTCATCAAATATTGATGTTAATGTGTCTGTTGGTACAATTTTTTCAATTTACAGAAGACAAAGCGAAATTGGTTCCGAAGTAAATATTAATGATTTTCTTCAGCCTGGCAGATTGCAGGTTGCTGCAGGATATATAATTTATGGCACTTCTACAATGCTTGTATATACAACTGGTAGTGGTGTGAATGGATTTACATTAAACCCTGCAATTGGCACTTTTTATCACTCACATTCGGATTTAAAAATTCCAAAATCAGGTAATATTTATTCAATTAATGAAGGAAATTATCTTCAATTTCCTGATTTTGTCAAAAAGTATATTAAGTTTTGTCAGGAAGAAAAAAATGAAAGACCATACACCTCAAGATATATTGGATCTTTGGTTTCAGATTTCCATAGAAATATGATTAAAGGAGGTATTTTTATGTATCCAGAAACTGCAAAAAACCCAAAAGGTAAGTTAAGGCTTCTTTATGAATGTAATCCGATTGCATTTATTTGTGAGCAGGCAGGTGGATTAGCAGTAAATGGAAATAAAAATATTTTGGATATTCAACCTAAATCGCTTCATCAAAGAACTCCTTTTTATTGTGGCAGCGAAGAAATGATAAAAGATTTACAAAATTTCATCTAAAGCAATTCTTTGAAGTAAGTTTTTCTAATATATTTGCCCAAAATTTATTTGGTGACAAATAAAAATTTATTATCAGAGTTTGAAGGGTCTTTAAATTTACAAAGACTAGTAAATACTATTGCCCAAAATCAACTTACAACAATTAAAGGATTTATAGGGTCTTCACTCTCAATCTACTGTTCATATCTGATAAATCAACTTTCAGAATCTAATATTTTTATATTTAATTCAAAAGAGGATTCTTTATATTTCTTAAACGACATTGAGCTGCTTAATCCAGATAAAAAAATCTTTTTTTTTCCTGAAGCTGCAAAAGAGCCATATTCAGAATCAAGATTAAATAACTATAATTTATTACAAAGAACGGAGTTAATCGAAACTCTTAATTTCTCAAACAGTAAAAGCTCAATTATTATAACATATGTTAATGCTATAGCTGAAAATCAAATAAATAAAAATGACTTTAAGAAAAGTTCAATTAATTTGAAAGTCAATCAAACAATTTCATTTGATAAGTTAAACGAAGAACTTTTTGAATTAGATTTTAGGAAAGAGGATTTTGTTCTTGAGCCTGGTGAATTTGCAGTTAGAGGTGGTATAATTGACATTTTTCCATATTCTAGCCAAACCCCATTAAGAATTGAATTTTTCGGAGATGAAATTACAAGAATAAGAACTTTTGATATAGAAAGTCAAAGATCTGAAAAAGAAATTAATTCAATAAAGATAATCTCTAATATTCAGGTTTCTAAGGATTCAAAAAATGTAAAGAATATTTTTCAGATTTTAGATTCAAAAACAAATGTATTTTTTCAAAATATAGAGTTGTTTTATTCAGAATTAAAAAAAATATTAGAATTAGCTAAATCTAAATATGACACTATTCCGAACAAAGAAAATTTTGTTAGTCCTAATAATCTATATATTAACTTAGAAAATATTAAGGAAGTCATTGAAAGCTTTAAAATTATTGAATTAAATTCCATCCATCCTGATGCTAATTTTAAATTAAATATTCAACCTCAACCATCATTTAATAAAAGTTTTGATTTATTAATAAAAAATTTGAAACATAAAAAAAGTGAAGGCTACAGTATACATTTGTGTTGTACAAATTCAAAGCAAAAAAATAGATTAAGTCAAATATTTTTAGATCTTGAAAGTGAAAATAATATAGACCCTATCATTCTTCCGATTTCCGGAGGTTTTATTGATAATGAAGAAAAGAAAATTTATTACACTGACCATCAAATATTTAATAGATACCATAAGTTTAAGTTCAGAAAGAGATTTAAAAATAAACTTTCTATTGCACTAAAACAGATTACTAACTTAACTAAAGGAGACTATGTAACACACATTGATCATGGCATTGGAAAATATGTTGGATTACAAAAGATTGATGTTGATGGAAAAATGCAAGAATCCATTAAAATAATATACGGAGAAAGAGATGTTTTGTTTCTAAGTATTCACGCCCTACATAAAATATCAAAGTATAATGGCAAAGAAGGTAAGACTCCAAGATTATATAAGTTGGGGAGCAAAGCTTGGGCTCTATTAAAGCAAAAGACAAAGAAAAATGTTAAGAAAATAGCATACGATTTAATTAGGTTATATGCAGAAAGAAAACAAAGAAAAGGATTTAGATATGATGCTGATAGTTATTTGCAAAATGAACTTGAAGCATCATTTATTTATGAAGATACAGAGGACCAATTTAAAGTTACTCAAGAAATAAAAAAAGACATGGAAAGTGATCAGCCAATGGATAGGCTCATATGTGGTGATGTTGGGTTTGGTAAAACAGAATTAGCAATAAGAGCTGCATTTAAAGCTGTTGATAATAATAAGCAGGTAGCTGTACTTGTACCAACAACAATTTTAGCTTTTCAACATTTCAAGACATTTAGTAAAAGACTAGATGCCCTTCCTGTTAATATTAATTATTTAAATAGGTTTAAAACTACCAAAGAAAAGTCGATTATTATTAATGATTTAGAAAAAGGAAAAATAGATATAATTATAGGGACTCATCAGTTAGTAAATGATAAAATAAAATATAAAGATTTAGGTTTATTAGTAATTGATGAAGAACAAAAATTTGGAGTTGCTGTAAAAGATAAGCTAAAATCGATTAGAAAAAATGTTGATGTTTTAACCTTATCTGCAACCCCAATTCCCAGAACTTTACAGTTTAGTTTAATGGCTGCCCGAGATTTATCTTTAATCACAACTCCTCCACCAAATAGATATCCTATAGAAACGTCAATTATTAGATTTGATAATAACATTATTTCTAATTCTATAAGATATGAAATTGAAAGGGATGGGCAGGTATTTTTTGTAAATAATAAAATTCAGAATATTGAGGAGATTTCAAATTTATTAAAAAATCTTGTTCCAGAAGCTAGAGTAGCTGTAGCACATGGAAGATTAAACGGAAAAACTTTGGAATCATTGATGATAAAGTTTATAAATAAGGAGTTTGATGTTTTAGTAAGTACTACTATTATTGAGAGTGGTCTTGATGTACCAAATGCAAATACAATTTTTATTAATAATGCAAATCATTTTGGATTAAGTGATTTACACCAAATGAGAGGACGTGTTGGAAGGAGTAATAAAAAGGCATTTTGTTATTTAATAACTCCAGAATATTCAAAAATGACTGATGAAGCTAAAAAAAGAATCACAGCTTTAGATTATTATTCCGAATTGGGAAGTGGATTCAATATCGCAATGAAAGATTTAGAAATTAGAGGAGCTGGAGATTTACTTGGTGGCGAGCAAAGTGGGTTTATCAATGAAATGGGTTTTGAAACCTACCAAAAAATATTAGATGAAGCAATTCAAGAGTTAAAAGAAAATTCTTTTAAAGATTTAGATTTAGAAAACCCCAAGTTTTCTAAAAAAATCAATCTGATTTTTGAAACAGATTTAGAATTAATGTTCCCAAATTATTTTATAAACTCTAGTCAAGAAAGACTTAATTTATATACGAAATTAAATAAAATAAAAAACGATGCTGAGCTTGAAGTATTTAAGCTGGAACTAGTTGATAGGTTTGGGACTATACCTGAAGTAGTAATAGATTTACTTAGAAGTATTGAATTAAAGTGGTTAGCTTTAGATATCGGTTTTGAAAAAATTGTTTTGAAGAGTAATATTTTATTAGGCTACTTAAAAGATTTTGACAATGATAAACAAAGAGAAAGCCTTGACAAATTATTAAAATATTCTGCTATAAATCATTCAATTTCTTTTTCTCAAAAGAAGAGTCCGAATGGTGATAGGTTTATTATGAAAATTGTAAATGTATATTCAATTTCAAAAGCAATTGAAATATTTACTAGTATTAGTCTGAAAAAATAATATTTGTTTTTTCTTTTGAAACATCAAACTTAATTTCTCTTCCCAGAATTAAAGGGTAATTTTTATCTCCATGACCAGCTGGAAAGCCAAAAGATACAGGGAAATTATATTCTTTAACAATTTCAATAATAAGTTCTTTTAGATTCCTCCCAAATGGTGTTGTGTTTGTTCTCAAATCAGTGAAGTCTCCAACAATAAGACCTTTACAATTATCAAAATATCCTGCTCTTTTCATAGAATACAGCATCCTGTCGATATGATATAGATACTCTCCTAAATCTTCTATAAACAATATTTTCCCATCTGTATTAATCGAGGAGTTTGAACCTAATAGGCAATGAAGTAAAGTTAGATTTCCTCCAACTAACTGGCCACTAGCTTGACCTTCGATATTATATTTATTTCCTTCGATATTATAAGACAATTTTTCGCCAAATAATGTTTTCTTTAGAAGCTTAACAGAATCATCCTCATTAATATTAACCTCTTCAAGACTTTTACACATCATACCATGAATTGATTCACTGTTTTTGTTATGGATATCATTGTGGATTGCCGTGATGTCTGAATATCCAATGATCCATTTTGGATTTTCTTTAAACTTTTCATAGTTTAAGTTGTCAATAATTCTCATTGTACCATACCCTCCTCGCGCACACCAAATAGCTTTGATTGATTTATTATCTAATGCAGCTTGAAAGTCCGATGTTCTTTGTTTGTCAGTGCCAGCAAAATGCCCATCATCTTTAAAAACATTTTCACCAATGACAACATTTAATTCCCAATCCTTAAGTAGTTTTTTTGCCTTATTAATATAGGTATCATAATTTTTTAACACCCCTGATGGAGCTACTATTGCAACAGTATCTCCTTTCTTTAAATAATCTGGTTTTATCAATGTATTGTTTGTAATTAATTCAGTTGAATGTATGTTGATTAAATTTATAAAAAGTATTAAAAAAATTAGTCTAAATTTTAACTTCATAATACTACTTTTAAAATTAACAAGAAGTTGTATTTTACTTCATATATAATCATAAATGATTACTTTTACTAATATAAAAAATATTCTTGAGTAAAACTTACACAATTACTGCGGCCCTTCCTTACACCAATGGACCAATACATATTGGGCATTTAGCAGGCGTTTATATTCCTGCAGACATTTATGCTAGATTTTTAAGAATAACCGGAAATGATGTAGTTTATATTTGCGGGAGTGATGAACATGGTGTTCCCATAACCATAAAAGCTAAAAAAGAAAATAAAACACCTCAGCAAATAGTTGATAGATATCATAAAAATATTAAAGAATCATTTTCTGAATTTGGAATTTCTTTTGACAACTATTCTAGAACTTCCGCTAAAATACATCACAAAACAGCTTCAGATTTTTTCTTAAAATTATTTAATAATGGTTCATTTAAAGAAATAACTTCTGAACAATATTATGATGAAGATGAAAACCAATTTTTACCCGACAGATTTTTAGTTGGCACATGTCCTAAATGTGGTTTTGAAGAATCATATGGTGATCAATGTGAAAAGTGTGGAACCAGTCATAATTCAAGTGATTTAATAAATCCAAAATCATCAATTACTGGAAATTCACCGTCACTAAAATCAACAAAGCATTGGTATCTGAAATTAGATATGTTTCAAGAGTTTTTAAACAAATGGATTTTAAATGATAACAAAAATTATTGGAAATCAAATGTTTATGGGCAATGTAAATCATGGCTTGATGATGGCTTAAAACCAAGGGCGGTTACTAGAGATTTGGATTGGGGAGTCCCTGTTCCAATTGAAGATACTGCTGGAAAAGTTTTATATGTTTGGTTTGATGCACCTATTGGATATATTTCATCTACAAAAGAATGGGCTGAAAGAAATAATACAAGTTGGAAAAAATATTGGATGAATGAAGATACAGAGTTAATTCACTTCATTGGAAAAGATAATATTGTTTTTCATTGTATTATTTTTCCTTCAATGCTAAAAGCTCATGGAGATTTTATTATTCCAAAAAATGTTCCTGCAAATGAGTTTTTAAATTTGGAAGGCTCTAAAATATCTACTTCAAAAAATTGGGCGGTATGGTTACCTGATTATTTGAAAGATTTTCAAGACAAACAAGATGTTTTAAGATATGTTCTGACAATAAATGCTCCCGAAAATAAGGATAATGATTTTACTTGGAAAGATTTTCAAAATAGAAATAATGGTGAGTTGGTAGCAATTTTAGGAAACTTCATTAATAGGGTTGTGGTGTTAACAAAAAAATATTATGATTCTGCTATACCGAACCATAATGATTTGCTTGATATTGATAAAGATGTGATTAAATCTGCAAATAACTCTATTGACAAAATAGAACAATTACTAGCCAATTTTAAATTTAGAGATGCCTGTTCAGAATTTATGAATATTGCACGTCTAGGCAATAAATATTTAGCAGATGAAGAACCTTGGAAAGTAATTAAAGATGACCCAGAAAGAGTTAAAACAATAATATTTATTTCCTTACACTTATCATCAATTCTGTCAATTGTTTCTGAACCATTTTTGCCTTTTACATCAATAAAAATTAAGAGAATCTTAAATTCTAGGAATCATGATTTAGATTGGACTTGGAAAAATTTAAAAGAAAATAAATTCCTAATATCAAATGGTATAATTATAAACGAACCGGAGCTATTATTTTCAAGAATTGAAGATTCTGAAATTCAACACCAAATAGATAAATTAAATAGCGCTAACTAAGATTTCGTTTCTTTATATTCAGCTTCTTCTAACACAATTTTTGAAATTATTTCTTTCATAATCTCTGAAGTTCCTGCTCCAATCGTTCCCACTCTACTGTCTCTATACATTCTTGCCATAGGATATTCTTCACTGAATCCATTTCCGCCAAAAAACTGCAAACATTCTGTTGAAACTTTTTCATGGAGTTCTGTAACTAAAAGTTTTGCCATTGAACAAAGTTTGACATCGTATATTTTTTTGTTATACAATTCACAGCAGTAATAACCAAATACTTTTATTGCTTCAATTTCAGAAGAAAGAGTAGCGATCTTATGTCTTAAAACTTGAAACTTATCAATTGTTTGGCCAAATGATTTTCTTTGTTTCATATATTTAATTGATTCGGTAATTGCAAATTCCATTGCACCTATTGAGCTTGGAACAAAAATTAATCTTTCAAGCTGTAACCCATTCATCAAATAATAAAAACCTTTACCTTCTTCACCGATTAAATTTTCTTTTGAAACTTTAACATTATCAAAACTAATTTCAGCAGTATCTGATGCATGCCAACCAAGTTTATTTATTTTTGTCCTGTTAATCCCTTCAGAGTTTAAATCAACTACTAAAAGACTTATTCCTTTTGTTCCAGCAGTTGTATCGGTTTTTGCAACAGTAATAACAAAATCCCCATATACTCCATTTGTAATAAATGTTTTTGAACCATTTAGTAAATAGTAATCTCCTTTATCTTCCGCCTTAGTTTTAATATTCTTTACATCAGAACCGGTATCTGGTTCTGTAATTCCAATACAACCTATTAAATCTCCTGATATAATTCCAGGTAAATATTTTTGTTTTAAATTTTCACTACCATATTTTAATATGTATGGCGATGACATACATTGTACCACTTGTTGTGTAATCACAAATCCCCCAGAATTCATTCTAGACATCTCTTCAAATAAGATTACCTCAAAAAAGAAATCTAAACCAAAGCCTCCATACTTTTCGGGATAGGTTAGTCCTAAAAACCCCTGTTCACCCATTTTTTTCCAAATTTCTTTTGGAATTTTTTGATCACTTTCCCATTTTTCAATATTTCCTTTAACTTCTCTGTTTAAGAAATCTCTTAGGCTTTCTCTAAACATTTCATGTTCCTTAGTAAAATAATTCATATCTAAAATCTTTTTTTACATCCTCTTTTAAGTAAAACAATTTCTCCTAAATCATTCCCTTCTTCTATATTAATTTTAAAATCTTTGTATTTAGGGTATTTAATAATAATCTCTTTAATTTCATCGGAAACTTTAATTTCAAAAAAACCGTCAAAATCTGAAATAGCTACTCTAGTATTTATGTTTTCTTGATTATTAATTAAAATTTCAGCCCCCATTAAAGGTAAACTTGTTTTACAATCTATAACTTTTCCACTCAATAATTCGCTGGGGTATGTAACTAATGATATTAAAAATATAAAAATTAAAATGTTGAAGTTTTTTAGACTCATTTATTTATTCCCAAATTATTTTATCACTCGAATTATGCCAATTATTATATTCACTCATATACATTTTATCAACGTTACCCCTTTTTATTTTCATTGTAGGAGTAAGAATTTCATTTTGAGGAGTCCATTCATTTTTGCAAATTACTATTGTAGATACTCTTAAATAATTAAATATTTCTGAATTAACTGTCTCTAACTTTTTCTCTAATTCGTTAATCAATTCTTCTTTGCTTAGTTTTTTTCCTATATCTGAAATATTCACTAGCATAAGTGGTTGAGGAACCCCTAATCCTACCACACACATTTGACCAAAATACTCAACTTCACCAAAAAGCGCTTCAATTTTTGCTGGATCAATAAATTCACCTTTACTGGTTTTAAATGTATCCTTAACTCTACCGGTTATATACAAATGGCCATCTGAGTCAATTTTTCCTTTATCGCCAGTATGTAGCCAACCACTTTTAATTGTATTGTTGGTTGTTTCAGGGTCATTATAATATCCTAACATCACATATGGTCCACGCATCAAAATTTCTTCATTTTCTTCGTCAATTTTTATTTCAACATTTGGCTGAACTTTTCCCACAGAACCTGGTTTGTTAAAATTAGCTCCTGGTAGTTGCGTTGTAATTGCGCAATTCTCGGTCATACCATAACCTATAGTAATATTTACTCCAATCTTTCTAAACCAATTTCTCTGAGCAATTTGCATTGCAGCAGCACCGGAGATTACAACTTTAGCCTTTGATAGTCCTAATGCTCTCTGCATTTTCTTTTTTATTAATGATGAAATAAAAGGAATTGAAAGTAAAAGATCTAGTTTCTTCTGACTAAACTTTGATAAAATTCCTAATTGAAATTTTGTGTATATCCTGGGTACACCAAAAAACACAGAAGGTTGTACTTCTGAAAGATTTTTTACAAATGAGTCAATCGATTCTGTAAAAGATATTACACCTCCGTGTTTAAATGTAGTAAATTCAATAGCAATTCTTTCTGCTATATGATTCATAGGTAGATAAGAAAAAAATGAATTATTCCCATCAAAGTCAACACACAATGGGTTGTAATCTTCAGTATACATGACATCAGTATTTTGATTGATGTCAAAATTTAATACAACTCCTTTTGGGTTGCCCGTCGTACCAGATGTAAAAATAATTGTCCATATATCATCTACATTTGGATGATAATTTTCTTGTTGAGGTTGGTGTTTTTCGATGAAATCATTCCATTGATAACCTCTGTCAATTTTAGAATTATTTTCGTAATGTGGAAAAGCGATAATAGGCATGCTTTCAGAAATTCCCTTTTTAATTTCATCCCAATCTTCCACTTTTCCCATAAATAGAGCTTTGACATCACCAAATTCAAGTAAGTTTTTTATTTCATGTGATTTCAGATTTGGAAAAAAAGGTACCGAAACATATCCGGCCATAATAATCGCTAAATCAGCAATAATCCACTCTCTACAATTTTTTGACATAAGACCAATATGACTTCCTTTTGGTAGCCCGAGACTTTTTAAGCCAGTTGCTAATTTTCTAGCCATTAATCCTGCTTCTCCCCATGTGTAAACTTCCCATTTATCTCCAAATGGTTGTCTTAAAAAGGGTTTATCTCTTAGTTTTTCTTCCCAATCGTAAAATTTAAAGTTATATTTTTCGTTACCAGACATGTCTTTAGTTTGAGTTTAATTTACTTAACAAAGTACAAAATTGTCTTATTTTATTGCGAATAATTCAACGAATATTTATTAAAAAATTATTTTGATAATTATACTTTAAAAATTTTGAATATTTGACAATATTCTTATTTACTCTTAAAATTAAAATTATTAAATTGTTAGTCTAAGATTAAATGACCCTGAAATGGACGAAGTAAAATCCAAAATTGATGTTTTAAGTTCAAAGTACATTGAAAATTATGCTTCAATGAAAAAGATAATCAATGAACTTCATTCATATTTTGAATTATCATTTCAAGAGGGAACTAAAGAACAAATTAAAAGAACACGAAAAAGAAATAAATTATTGGCAAGAGAAAAAATCGATTTGCTCTTAGACAATAATAAACCTTTTGTTGAATTGATGTCGCTGGCTGGCTTAAAGCATGATGGAGGTTTTGGAGCAGGGGGTACTACTGTTGTTGTATTAGGCTACGTCTCAGGGATTCTTTGTTTAATCAATGCTAATGTAGCAACTAGGAAAGCTGGTGCGATTGATTATGCAACCAGTCTTAAAAATTTAAGATTATCACAAATAGCTTCTGAAAATAAATTATTAACCATCAATCTTGTTGAGAGTGGAGGCGCTAATCTGCCTGATCAAGATAGGGTTTTTAATAACTACGGTAAGTTTTTTATGGAAATGTCACAAAGGTCGAAACAAGGAATCCCTACTATTTCTGTAGTTTTTGGAAATGCCACAGCTGGAGGCGCATATGTTCCAGGAATGTCAGATTACACAATAATGCAAAAGAATAATGCAAAGGTATTTTTGGCTGGTCCTCCATTGGTGAAAATGGCAACAAACGAAGATGCAAACGATGAAGAACTTGGAGGTGCATTAATGCATAGTAGCATTTCGGGTGCATCTGATTTTTTAGCTGATGATGAAAAGCATGCTATTAAAATAGCAAGAGATATTGTTTCCAAAATCAAAAAATCTAGAATTTCAGAATACGAAAAAGAAGCTTTATCTCCAAGATTTAATGAGGATGAAATATTAGGAATCATCCCTTCAAATCTAAAGAAACCTTTTGATATTCGCGAGCTTATTATGCGCTTCATAGATAGTTCTGAATATACCGAATTCAAAGAGAATTATGGTAAAACAATGTTGTGTTGTTGGGCAAAAATCAATGGCTATCCTGTGGGGATTATTGCTAACAATGGAGTTATATTTATCGAATCAGCACGTAAAGCAACCCATTTTATTCAACTCGCTAATAAATCAAATACCCCTTTGCTTTTCATACACAATACTACGGGATTTATGGTAGGAAAAAAACATGAACAAAGTGGTATGATTAATAGTGGTTCTCAGCTGATCCACGCAGTGGCAGGAAGTACTGTCCCACACATAAGTCTTCAGGTAGGAAATTCTTATGGAGCTGGTAATTATGCAATGTGTGGACGTTCTTTTAATCCAAGATTTTTATTTTCTTATCCTAATGCTAAGTCTGGAGTAATGGGAGCTGATCAGTTA
>Ga0209503_10001144_pt1 | contig 14101 bp, 13 predicted proteins | sample SouAtlMetagenome_2_FD_187448 | JGI IMG/M metagenome (GOLD analysis project Ga0209503, IMG submission 187448) | Marine eukaryotic phytoplankton communities from Atlantic Ocean - South Atlantic ANT15 Metagenome (SPAdes) (version 2) | ecosystem: Environmental > Aquatic > Marine > Oceanic | place... | reverse complement strand
AATATAAAAAAAATATAAAGAATTAACCTTAAACCGCCTCTGTGTGATTAACAAGTAACCTTTCCACTTCATCAAATCCTTCTTTCGCTGAATTTATTGCAAGCTCCTCGCTAACTTTTTCTTCTGAAACTAATTTTTCAGATATTTTTTTTAAAAGAGTTTCTTTTTTTTCTCTTAATGAAATAACGATTTCTTCCTCAATAATAGACTTTATAGCTTTAGAGATAATTTTTTTATCATTTGCTTCTTCGAAAGTACCCTGTACTAATTCTTGAATGAATAATCTATGAACTTCACTACTTCTAAGAAAGCTTTCAGTGGCATTAATTATGCCTTCAACAAGAGCTTCATCAGGCTCAGAATCATTTTCTGCCAATTTAAATTCCCAATCCAAATGTCTTCTTTGCCAGCCTGAAGAATGAAGACTTGGCATTACTGTTTGAGAATAAGTATCAACTGACATTTCATAAATTCTTTCAGCTAGTTTTTCACACCAATCTTTCCCATGCTTTTCTAAGTTTCTTTGCATGGTTGTCTTGGAACAGCGTGGCCGCCATGATGACTATGACAAACTCCATCTGGGCATTCGATAGCTTTTATGCTCATTAGTTTTTAATACTTATATGTTTTTCATAGCCATGATTAAAAAAAAAGAAAATATATTTTTAACAAAACTCAAACTCCAAGACTTTTGACTTTATTCAAATTATCTTTAGTATGTTTAAAAATATTCTTTAAATTGACAAAGATACTCATTCCTATTGAAACAGCCTCTGGAGAGAGAAGGGTTTCAGCTACTCCAGGAGCTGTAAAAAAATTAAAAGGTCTTGGATGTGAAGTTTTTATAGAAAGTTCAGCAGGAGAACTATCAGGGTTTAATGACTTTTTATACAAAGAATCTGGAGGTGAAATTGTTAGTAAATCAAATATTAATATTTGGGGAGAGGTTGATATGGTCTTTTGTGTTCAAACACCATCTGAATCTAATTTAGGTTATTTAAAAAAAGGAGCTATTTTACTAGGTCTTTTAAATCCATATGCCAATGAAAATCTTCAAAAAACAATAACTAGTAAAAAGATATCAGCTCTATCAATGGAATTACTTCCAAGAATTAGTAGAGCTCAATCTTCTGATGTGCTTTCCTCTCAGGCCAATATCGCAGGATACAAAGCAGTTCTTTTGGCAGCAAGCGAACTTGATAGATATTTTCCGATGCTTATGACAGCAGCAGGGACGGTGCAGCCTGCAAAAGTTGTTGTTCTTGGAGGAGGAGTTGCAGGATTGCAGGCAGTTGCGACTGCAAAAAGACTAGGAGCTATTGTTTTTGTCTCTGATATTAGACCAGCAGTAAAAGAACAAGTTGAATCTCTTGGGGCAAGATTTATAGAACTTCCTGAAATTGACGAAAAGCCTGGGGAATCAGGTGGTTATGCAAAAGCAGTAACTCCTGAATTCCTGTCTAAACAAAAAACTACTTTAACAAAATATTTATCTGAAGCTGATGTAGCTGTTTGTACTGCGCAAGTTTTAGGTAGAAAAGCTCCTGTTTTAATAGATGCTCATATGATTGAGAAAATGAGACCTGGATCAGTAGTAATTGATTTAGCCGTATCACAAGGGGGCAATTGTCAAGGAACAAAGGCTAATGAAACTATTGTTTGTAATGGGGTAAAGCTTATAGGGGCAGGAGAATTACCCTCCTCTGTTCCTTATGATGCAAGTACACTTTATGCTAAAAACCTAACATCGTTGATTACACCCTTCATAAAAGATGGTGTAATTAATTTAGATAAAGAGGATGAACTAATCTCTGGATGTTTATTAAGTGATGAAGGAGTTATCCTCCAAAATAAAGTTTTTGAAAAAAGAGGTCTTAATTAAGTTATGAATTTTGATAGCCTTCTCTGGGTGTTATTGCTTGGAAGTTTATTAGGTCTGGAGTTAATTGGAAAAGTTCCTCCAACACTTCATACACCATTAATGAGTGGAGCAAATGCTATTTCAGGTATAACAATGCTGGCAGCTTTAACCGCAATTATAAAAGCAGAGCCAAATAGCCCACTTTTAATAATCGGATCAATCTCTCTAGGATTTGCTCTCTTCAATGTTGTAGGTGGATTTTTTGTTACTGACAGAATGCTTGCCATGTTTAGTCGAAAACCTACAAAAAAAAATAAATAATTAATTAATTAAAATGAATTTTCCTGATATTATTAAATTCGTTATTGATCTCATAGCCGTTCTGTTATTAGCCCTAGGAATAAAGGGTTTATCAAAAGTTAGGTCTGCTAGAGAAGCCAATATTTTAGCAGCATTTGCTATGTTGCTTTCTGTTGTAGGTTTACTCTCTTATTATTTAGGTACTTCTGGAATCCCTGCTGAATCATGGGCATGGATCATTGTTGGATCTCTCGTGGGAAGTTCGTTGGGAACTTTACTTGCCAAGAAGGTTCCAATGACATCAATGCCAGAGACTGTGGCTTTGTTCAATGGTTTTGGTGGGATGTCCTCTTTATTAGTAGCTATTGGTGCCTTTTTATTCCCTTTTAATGAATTAGAAAAAGGAGGTTCTTTAGAGCCTTTTATTAACGATGTTTCAATTTCAGTTTCAATATTTGTTGGTGCTATTACCTTTTCAGGTTCAATCGTGGCTATGGCAAAGCTACAAGGTTGGCTTTCGACTCCAGGTTGGACTCAGGTTAAAGCTAGGCATTTTGTAAATATTGTTTTTGGAGTAACTTCATTAGTAGCTTTCATATACTTGATAAGCGGAAATATTAGTTCGATTTGGCTACTAGTTATAGCCTCTTCTCTTTTGGGTATTGGGGTAACGTTGCCTATTGGCGGAGCAGATATGCCTGTAGTTATATCTCTCTTAAATAGCTATTCAGGGATTGCAGCGGCAGCAGCAGGCTTCGTTGTAGACAGCCAGCTTTTGATAGTCGCCGGAGCAATGGTAGGAGCTGCTGGCTTGATTTTAACTCAGGTAATGTGCAAAGGCATGAATAGGTCTCTTGTTTCGGTCCTTTTTGGAGGGGCCTTATCTGCTCAAAGTACTGCAACTTCTGGATCAGGTGAATATACAAATATTACTTCTTGTAGTGTTGAAGAATGTGCATTGACCCTTGAGGCGGCAAATAGAGTAATAGTAGTACCTGGATATGGTCTTGCGGTCGCTCAAGCTCAACATACATTAAGAGAGGTAACAAAAAAACTAGAGCAAAACGGAATTGAGGTTGTATTCGCAATTCATCCAGTAGCAGGCAGAATGCCTGGACATATGAATGTTTTATTGGCAGAAGCAGATGTCCCTTATGAACAGCTTAAAGAAATGGAGGTTGTTAATCCAGAATTCCCAGCAACAGATGTTGTTTTAGTTTTAGGCGCAAATGATGTGGTTAATCCTCAGGCAAAAAATGATAAAAGTTCTCCTTTATACGGAATGCCTGTTCTTGATGTACAAGAGGCAAGAACAGTTTTTGTTATCAAAAGAGGAATGAGCGCAGGTTATTCGGGTATAAAAAATGATTTGTTTGATTTACCCAATACTTCAATGGTATTTGGCGATGCAAAAAAAGTATTAAGTGAGTTAATTGGAGAATTGAAGGATCTTGGAGTTGGAGAGAAGTAGTAATATCTCATTTAAATTCTCAGACTATTTAAATACAAACCCTTTTAATGAAAAGTTTCCTTGGTTTGGAGGTGATCTTCAAACTTTAAGAGACACTTTTATTTTTGATATTCATCAATCAAAAATAAATAGAAAAATAATTTTACCAATAAATAATATTCTCTCAGAGAAATATGAGGGTGATTGTCTCTTGGGGTTCTTTGAGTTGCCAGAAAAGTTTGATTTTTTAAAAGGAATTGTCCTTATTACGCATGGATTAGGTGGTTCTACTAATCGTTTTGGTTTAAAAAGAATTGCTAGGAAATTAGTAAAAAATGGGTTTGGAGTTCTTAAATTAAATCTTAGAGGAGCTGGTTCAGCAAGATATTTGGCAAGAGGAAATTACTCGGCAAGATGTTCGAATGATATTATTTCGGCACTTAAATTTTTTAGAAAACTTATTAATTATGAGTTTAAAGATCTTCTAAATAATAAAGAGGATATTCCTATCTTTGGAGTTGGGTTATCCCTCGGCGGAACTATTCTTCTTAATGCTTGCTTAGACTACAAATCAGACAATAATAAAAATTTAATAGATGGATTAGCCTGTGTTAGTAGCCCTTTAGATTTAATATCATGCAGTAACTGTATAGAAAGACCTAGAAATTTTTTATATCATAAATGGCTAATGCAACGTTTAAAAAGACAATTATGGGATGGTTATATAAATGAAGGAAATATGTTGCTTAAAAGTAAATTGAGTAAAACAATCAAAGGATTAAAAACGATAGGAGAATTTGATGCAAAATTCACTGCACCAAGTTGGGGGTTTAAATCCTTAGAGGATTATTATTATCAATCTTCACCTATATTTAGAATCCAAAAACTAATAAAGAATCTTCCCCCTACCCTTTTAATACATGCTAAAGATGATCCTTGGGTTCCATATGAATCTACCTTAACTTTAAAAAATTCTTTAAATGAATCATTAGATAGAATAGATATTCTGATTACTAATAAAGGCGGACATAACGGATTTCATTCAAATTATGGTTGTTGGTCTGATGAAGCAGTTAAGAATTGGCTTTTAACTCTTTAACTTATATCTATTTTTAAAAATTACTTTAAAGATTATTTTTTGAAAATTTGGTTTTTAATTGGTTTACTTTTAATAAAAGGAGAGAGGAACTTTTTATTATTTATAAATATGGTATTTGATGATACTAAGATTAATATCAAAAATCTTCTTCCCTATCAACATCCTCATAATCTTCTGGTCGATCTTTTATTTCTTCCAATATAAAATCACTCCAAGATTTAAGTTCCTTTTTAGATTGTTTATTGTTCCTAGAATTCATATTTATTATGGGAGTACTATACAAATAGCAACTTTTTTAGATATTAATCCTGCCTTTTATTGCTTTCAAATATACTTTTTTTTACTTTTTAAGGTTCTTAATTATTAAAAATTTTTTTGAAATTTGATTTTAAATTTGTTTATAAATCTCATTAATCAATGGTCTTGAAATTTCTGGACCTTTTTTACCATATCCTACCCAAATAAATCCTATTATTTCCTCTAGTTCAGAATCAATACTAAGCGTATTATAGATATTTTTACTTCTTATGATTTCTCCAGTTGACCACTTTATGCTTACCCCATTTGAAGCAAGAGATATTGCTAGATTTTGGATGGCGCATGAACAGGCTGCATAATCTTCCTTCTCAATTAATTTATCTTCATTCAGAATTTGACTTGAAACAATCAAATGAGAGGGATTTAGAAATTTATCTCTAATAATGTTTTTTGAATTTTCATTTAATGATTTTTTGGAGGATTTAATATCAATTGCTAGTTTTAAAATTTCATTTCTTTTGTCTTTGGTAATTGAATAAAATCTCCAAGGAAAAGTTAATTTATGACAGGGAGCTTGATTTGCAGCATTTATAGCATCATAAATTAATTTCTCAGGAACTTTTTTGGAATAAAAGGAATGAATAGTTCTTCTTCCAAAAATAGCTTTTCTTGTATCCATAGTTAGATTTTGATTTATCCTATATTGATATATTTCTTGCCTTTATTGATTTCTTCTTGAACAAAATTTCTGGCCCAATTATCAACGTCTAGAATATCTTCTAACTTTGGATTTAAGTTGAGTTTATTTATATGTGATTCACAAGTTTTATTTATAAAAATAGGAATTTCTTGAAACGAAATTTTTTCTTTTAGAAATTGATCTACAGCCATTTCATTTGCAGCATTTAATACTGCGGGCATAGTTCCTGAACATTTGCCAGCTGAATATGCAAGTCCCATACATGGATATTTCAGTTCGTCCGGGTTTGTAAATGTAAGTTTACCAATTTCAGTTAAATTAAATCTTTTCCAATTAGTCTTAAATCTTTCTGGCCAACTCATAGCATATAAAATTGGGAGCTTCATATCAGGCCATCCTAATTGAGCTAAGACTGAAGAATCTTCCATCTCAATCATTGAATGAATGATACTTTGAGGATGAATAACAATTTCAATATTTTCGTAGGGTGTCCCAAATAGATAATGTGCTTCAATAACTTCTAATCCTTTGTTCATAAGTGTTGCAGAATCTACAGTTATTTTTCTCCCCATATCCCAATTTGGATGAGAAGTCGCATCTTCAACTGTGACATTTTTTAAATCCTCGACTGCCCAATCTCTAAAAGCACCACCAGATGCTGTTAAGTGAAGAGCTTTTAAGCCATTAGGAATTTGACCTGTTGAGAAGTCTGCATTTTCATAATTAGGTAATCCTTGAATGCATTGAAAGATAGCTGAATGCTCAGAGTCTGCGGGTAAAAGTCTACTTTTGTTTTCCTTTAAAGCAGGAATAACAACCGAACCTGCTGCAATTAATGTTTCTTTATTAGCGAGTGCAATATTTTTACCAGCATTAATTGCTGACATCGTGGGAATTAGTCCTGCACATCCCACTATCCCTGTGATAACAGTATCAGCAGTATCCCATGATGCGACTGAGTTGATACCATCTCGACCACTTAAAACAATTGGTGGGGTATCCATGGCTAAGTTGTTAATATTACTTTTTAAATCTTCTAAAAGGTTTTCATCCTCAATAGCAATAACTTCTGGTTTATGAAGGTTAACTTGTTCTGTCAATAAGTCTATATTTCTTCCTGCTGAAAGAGCCACTACTTTGAATTTATCTGGAAGTTCACTTGCTATTTCGAGAGTTTGAGTTCCTATTGAACCAGTAGAACCAAGTACAGTGATGTATTTCAAATTTCTCTGATATTTATTATATTTTCCCACTTAAAGGTGAATTTAAAAAATAAAAATTTTAAATTGGTTTTTTTCTTAAAATTTAGACCCTAATCCATGTTGTTAATTCAGGGGATTGATCTATAAGTTCTACACCTTTTTCTTTCAATGAATTTCTTATTTTATCGGCTTCTTCGTAATCCCTTTCCTTTCTTGCGATTAATCTTTTTTTAATAAATAAAAGAATTTGTTCATCGCTGATTTTATTTTCAATCTTTATAGTTTCTTTTTTTAAACCAAGCACTTCTGTTAACTCTTTAAGGGTTTTTAAAGTTTCTCTTAGAAAATATTTCTCATTAGTATTTATTTCAAAGTCATTAATTCTTTGAGATTGATTTATAAAGTTTTTTAGTGGTTTAGTTAATTCATAAATAACTGCTAAAGCACCCGCCGTATTAAGGTCGTTATTTAATGCATTAGTAAACTTTAATTTGTTTTGAGAGATTTTATGATTCACAGTCTTTTTAAATTTTTCTTCAACAAATTCATTTAGTTCATTTAACTCAAACGAAAGATTTTTCTTTTTTGTGATATCAAAAAAAGAAAGTGCAACGTTAATGTTTTTCCATGCTTCGGAGGCACTTTTCAAAGCCTCATCCGTGAAATCAAGTGGCTTTCTGTAGTTTACAGTTAAAATAAAATATCTTAAGGCCATTGGACTTGTTCCCGATTCTAATAAGTCTCTTATTGTGGTGAAGTTTTTCAAAGATTTACTCATCTTTTGTCCATTAACATTAACCATTCCGTTATGTAGCCAATAATTTGCAAGCTTTTTATTATTTGCTGATTCAGATTGTGCAATCTCATTTTCATGGTGAGGAAAGATGAGATCAGAGCCACCTAAATGTATATCAATTGTTTCTCCTAATTCATCTTTTACCATTGCAGAACATTCAATATGCCAACCAGGCCTTCCTTTTCCCCATGGGGAGGTGAAAGATGGTTCATTCTCTTTGGCATTTTTCCATAGAGCGAAATCTTGAGGAGCCTCTTTTTTACTTTTTTCGCTCACAGATATTCTTCCTTGTTGATTAACATTTTGTTCTTGAATATTTTGATTACTAAGTTGACCATAATTTTTATTTTTAAGTACTGAATAATAAACATCTCCATCAACAGAATATGCACATCCTTTTTTCTCTAATATTTTAATTAATTTAACGATGCTAGGAATAGAATTTGTAGCAGTAGGCATACTGTCTGGGCGCATAATTCCTAATGAATCCATGTCTTTATGAAATTCATTGATGTTCCTTTGAGAAACTTCCTGCATAGAACTATTTTCTTCTTTCGCTCTTTTTAAAATCTTGTCATCGATATCAGTAAAATTTTGAACAAACTTCACTTTATAATTTTTATAAATTAAAAACCTTCTCAAAACATCCCAAGATATATAACTTCTAGCATGTCCTAAATGACATAAATCATATACTGTTACTCCACAACAATATATTTTAACTACATCATTTATTGGTTTGAAAACTTCAATATTTTTACTTAGAGTATTAAAAAATTTAATCATATTTTTAAAGGTATTACATCAGAAATTATTTCGTTTCCATCCAGTTGTCCCCAATTCCAATATCAACGAGAAGAGGTACATTTAATTTTACACAATCTTCCATAGTTTCTCTTACTAATTGTTTTGTGATTTCTAAGAAATCTGGTCGAACTTCGAACAATAATTCATCATGAACTTGTAGAAGCATCTTAGCTGGAATATTCATTTCTAATAACTTCTTATTCAATTTAACCATCGCAATTTTAATAATGTCTGCACTTGAACCCTGAATTGGAGCATTTGCCGCAGCTCTTAATGACTGAGCTTCCATTCCAGCTCTTCTCGCAGTTTTCAAATCAATTTCAAAAGGATCTTTGCCTATTAATCTACCAAGTCCATTTTTATCGAATCTAAATTCTCTTTTCCTTCCAAAAATAGTTTCTACATATCCTCTTGATAAAGCAAGTCTTTCTTGAAGTTCCAGAAACTTAAAAATCTTGGCATATCTTTCTTTATATTTAATTAAAAAATCTTTTGCTTCTGAAGTACTTACTCCCGTAGAGCGTGCAAATTTTTTTATTCCCATGCCATAAATAACTCCAAAATTAATAGTTTTACCAACTCTCCGTTCGTCAGAATTTATTTCTTCTTTTTCAAAAATCAATCGCGCGGTTAAAGAATGAATATCATCATTTTTATTAAATGCATTGATGAGAATTTCTTCATTTGCTAAGTGCGCTAGTATTCTTAATTCAATTTGAGAATAATCTGCTGATAAAAGTTTCCACCCTTTTTCTGGTAAGAAGGCTTTCCTTATTCTTTTACTGAATTCTGTCCTGATTGGGATATTCTGAAGATTTGGATTACTACTGCTCAACCTCCCTGTAGCTGTTGCTGCTTGATTGAAATTAGTATGAACTCTTCCAGTTTTCTCGTTAATTAGACTAGGCAGGGCATCAATATACGTACTCAATAATTTACTAAGAGTTCGATGCTTTATAAGGTAGGGAATCATCTCATGTTCTTCGACTAATCTTTCAAGAACAACTGCATCAGTACTCCAACCTGTTTTAGTTTTCCTTGATTTTTTTTTGTCAAGATTTAACTTTTCAAACAATATTTCACCAAGTTGTTTTGGAGAGGATAAATTAAATTCTTGTTTAGCAATTTCAAAAACTTTTCCCTCAATATTTTCTAATGTACTTTTTAATTCTGCTGATAGTTCCTCTAAATAAGGAACATCTATTCTGATACCATTCATTTCTATTACTGATAAAACTGACTCTAAAGGTAGTTCGATCTCCTTAAATAATTTTGTTAAATCGTTTTTTTCATTACAAAATCTATCTTTGAAAATATTCGTGATTTTATAAGTAAGATATACATCATATCCACAATAAATACTGGCCTCGTTTATGTCGACAAATGAAAAATTTTTATTTTTTCCAACTGTTTCTTTAAAAGATGGAGGTTTAAATCCAAATTCTCTAAAACAAATTTCACTTAATCCATGCTTTTCCTGATTATTGAGAATATAGTCTGCCAATAGGGTATCAAACGTTACTCCTCTAAGAGTAAATCCATGATTATAAAAAATTTGTCTATCAAATTTACAATTTTGAAGTGTTTTTTCTTTCTCTGGAGATTCTATCCAAGATCTTAATTTAGAGAATACTTCTTCAATTGCTAATTGCTTCATCTCATCTTTTTTTACTTGATGACCAAGAGGTATATAAAACAAATCATTAATATCTTCACCAAGACAAAAACCTATTCCAACAAGTTCTGCATCTAGAGGATTTAAACTATTTGTCTCAGTATCTAAGGCAACTATTTCCTGAGTTGTTTCTAATCTTTTTATTAGTTTATCTAGTAATTCATAATCATTAACTACATTTACTTTGATTTTTGGAATTTTATTTTCTATTTCTTTTAAATCTATTGATGATGAAGGTTTTATTGTTTTTTCATTTTGTTGCCCTTCATTATTTTTATTAAAACCACCTTTACTAAATGTTGAATTAAAAATATCAACTTGTCTAAGCAAAGTTGATAATTCAAGTTTTTGAAGAGATTCTGAGAGGTAATCTTTATTTATTTCATTAAGTTCATATCCTTTGCTTAATATCAAAGGTACTTCAATATTTATCCTTGCTAAATCTCTTGAAAGGTAAGCATTAAATTTGTCATTTTTTAGCTTTTCCTTAACAGCACCTTTTATAAATCCCTGATATTTTTTATCCCCATTTTGTTGAATCACTTCCAAGGTTTTGTAAATACCGTCTAGGGTATCATTTTCTTTTAATAAATTAATTGCAGTTTTTGGTCCTACACCTTTTATTCCTGGAATATTATCAGAACTATCACCAGTCAAGGCCTTTAGGTCTACAACTCTTTCAGGATAAACTCCTAATTTTTCTTTAACTCCATTTTCATTCATTAAAATTGGATTACCACTTTTAGCATAGGGACCTCCTCCCATATAGAGAACATAAATATCTTTTTGATCATCAACTAATTGAAATAAATCTCGATCTCCAGAAAGAATATTCACACACCAACCTTTTGAGGATGCATCATTAGCAATTGTCCCTAAAAGATCATCAGCTTCGAATCCAGGAGATTTAAAAATAGGTAAATTTAGACCTTCTTTTAAGATGGTTTCTAATTGTTCGATGTCTTGAAAAAAAACATCAGGCGCTACATCTCTATTCGCTTTATAATTTGGATCTAATTCATGTCTGAAGGTTGGTTTTTCGGTATCAAAAGTGATACAAACTCCTTCAGCACTTATGTTTTTGCAATTATCTAGAAGACTTTTTAGAAATCCATAGGTGACGCTTGTTGGGAAGCCTTCTTTGGTTGTTAATCCTCCATCAACCCCTTTACTAAAAGCGTAGAAGCTTCTAAAAGCGAGAGAATGACCATCAACCAAAAGTAAAATTGGTTTTTTTAAGTCTTTGTATTTCAAACTCATTGTCTTTTATTGGCCCAAGGTGGAATATCAATAAAAATTTGTTCTCCTGGTTTTAAACCATCGATTATTGAAGTTTTATTACCGCTACTAATGCCAATTTCTATTTTTTTAAATTTAGGAGCATTATTTTTATCCACTTTTAGTACACCTTTTTCACCTTTTTCGGTGACAATAGAAACTGTGGGTACTAGTATTTTTGCTTCATTACTTTTAACTTTAAATTCAAGATCAGCAGTCATACCAATTTTTATTTCTTCAAAAGTTTTTTTGAAGTTCAAAGTAACTTCAAATGAAGTTACATTATTATCTTTTACTGCCCTTTCAGCTATCTTTTTAACTATTGCAATGTATTTATTTGAAGGATAAGCTTCTATCCTTACAGATGCTTCTTGACCTATTCTAATCCTTCCAATATCACTTTCTGGAACTTTAGCGATAATTTCAATACCCTCTGATAATTCAAAAATATAGTTTTTAGCTTTAGAGTCGGAACTAAAATTTGATGTAGGAGTAACATATGAGCCTATCTCTGCATATTTAGCGGTAATTTTTCCTTCATATGGTGCTTTTATTAAATAAAAATCTTTCTCAGCTTTTGCATCACTTAATCTCGCTTTACTTGTATCGTACTTGTTCTTATAGCTTTCATAATCCTCTTTACTAACTGCTCCTTCTTTAAATAAAAATTCTCTTCTTGTATATTCTGATTTTTGTTTCTTGAAATTTAATTCAAGTTCTTCAAGCTTATAGATGAAATCTTGATCATCAAGAGTTGCTAAAATCTGACCTTTTTCTACTAAATCTCCTTCTTCTACTTTAATTTCTTCTATGGTTCCTTGTTTTCTTGGACTAATATTGCTGGTTCTAATTGCCTTTACTTCTCCACTTGTATTAATGGATTCAGAAAGAATTCCGTTTTCTACGGAAACCACATAATCGGAAATGTCATTTGATTTGTTTCTCTTAAAGGAATTACTTAAAAATACAAAAAAGGTTGTTATTACAATTAATATAATTCCACTTTTTATATTTAAATTCTTTTTTATTAAATTAAGCATATTTTTTTGTAAGCATGCAATTAATGATATTTAGAAACTATAGTGAATAATCGAAACGATTAAGACTAACTTAACCATGATTGGTTAAGTAAACTCTATATTACAAGAAGATGATTCTTTACCTAATTTATCGATAAATTTTTTCAAATGTTAAAAGCCGGTATTATTGGATTGCCAAATGTTGGGAAATCAACTTTATTTAATGCACTTATTGAGGATGCAAAAGCACAAGCTGCAAACTTCCCCTTTTGTACCATTGAGCCAAATAAAGGTATTGTTTCAGTTCCTGACAAAAGACTGCAAGAGTTAGGTACTTTAAGTTCTAGTCAAAATATTATCCCCACTAAGATTGAATTTGTGGACATAGCAGGTCTTGTAAAAGGCGCAAGTAAAGGCGAAGGTTTAGGTAATAAATTCCTTTCCAATATCAGAGAAGTGGATGCAATTGTTCATGTAGTGAGGTGTTTTGAAAATAGTGAGGTAATTCATGTTTCAGGAAGAATTGATCCTTTAGATGATATTGAGATTATTAATTTGGAGCTAAATTTAGCTGATTTATCTCAGCTTCAAAAAAGAAGAGAAAGAATAAAGAAACAAGTTAAAACAAGTAAAGAAGCAGCGCAAGAAGATTCTTTATTAGAAAAAATAGAGGATGAGTTACAAAGAGGTCTTTCAGTCAGGTCTTTGTCCTTAAGTAATGAAGAAAATTTAATGATTAAACAATTGGGTTTTCTTACTGCAAAACCAATTGTTTATGCGACTAACTTGAATGAAAATGATTTAGCTGAAGGTAATGATTTTTCTTCAAAAGTTCAAACTTTTGCAAACTCCGAAAATACAGAATGTATAAAAATTTCAGCTCAAGTTGAATCAGAATTAATAGAATTAGAACCTGAGGATAAAAAAGATTACCTAATGGGGTTAGGTGTAGAAGAAGGTGGATTAAAATCTTTAATTAAATCTACTTATAAATTGTTAGGATTAAAAACTTATTTTACAACTGGAGAAAAAGAGACTAAAGCTTGGACAATAAAAGATGGTATGACTGCTCCACAAGCTGCAGGCGTAATACATACTGATTTTGAAAAAGGGTTTATTAGAGCTCAGACAATTTCTTATCAAAACTTAATTGATTCAGGATCAATTGTTAATGCAAAGAATAAAGGATTACTAAGAAGTGAGGGAAAAGAATATGTTGTAAATGAAGGGGATGTTATGGAGTTTTTATTTAATGTTTAAAATTATAGTTTTATTCTTCAAGTAATTGTTTAATAAAATTATTTAGTATTTGATTATGACAATTCTATTACTAGTAATTTTAATAATATTCGCATTTTTTTTAACGATATTTGTTTTATTGATTTGTGAGAATAAATATAATCGATCACCAAAAACAAAAAATTTTTCAACCCTAATACCTTCTTCCGAAGAACAAGAGTTTAATCCTGATATTAATACTAATAATTGGCATTTACATAAAAATAGATTAACTAAATTTGGTAGATCCCAATATAAAGGGTTGACTTTTTTTGTTGGCTCAGAGGAAAGAATTTATTATCTTTCTGAGGAAGGAATTAAAGTTTATTGCTAATATTAGAACTTCCTTTATAAATTATTTAACCCCGAGGAATAAAT
>Ga0209503_10001143_pt1 | contig 14101 bp, 13 predicted proteins | sample SouAtlMetagenome_2_FD_187448 | JGI IMG/M metagenome (GOLD analysis project Ga0209503, IMG submission 187448) | Marine eukaryotic phytoplankton communities from Atlantic Ocean - South Atlantic ANT15 Metagenome (SPAdes) (version 2) | ecosystem: Environmental > Aquatic > Marine > Oceanic | place... | reverse complement strand
CCGCCGTCGCCGCCGCCGCCGTCGCCCCCGCCGCCCTCGCCCCCGCCGCCGTCGCCGCCTCCTCCCTCGCCGCCCCCGACCCCTCCCCCGCCGTCGTACCCACCGTTGAACCCAGGAACGACATGCCACGGTGAAATCGTAGTTTGGGATGAGATGGTGCACCTGCCCAAGGATTCCACGGACGCCGACCTGCTCACGATCGTTCAGATGTTCCAGGACTACGTCAACGCCTCGAATGTGACGATCATCAACGTGACGGCCTCCCACGCCACGGTCACGGACTGGCTCGAGCAGCGGCAAGCCTACTTTGGCACCCTTCACCCGCAAGCGCCCCCGCCGCCGCCGCTTGACGAAAACCCGCCCGTGGAGCGACCGTTCTTCTTCAACGAGGACGGCACCCGCGCCGAGATCCCGCAGCTGACGCGCGCCAACGGGCTCACGGAGCACTTTACCGAAACCACCGCCTACCGGCTCCGGTACATTCTGGCCCAAGGGCTCGCGGAGCGGTACGAGCTCGCGGGCAAGCTCAGGGGCGACCCCGAGGAGATGCCCAAGGCGTACTTTGCGCGCGCGGCGTGCGGCGACGAGGACGCCATGCTGGTCAAGGTGCACGTGCGCGTGCTACTGCAGCCGCACGAGGGCTTCGACTCGCGCACCGACTTCTTTGCGCGCATGTACGGCGTGACACTCGACGCCGCTCTCAAGCGCTTCGACGTGCGCACCTGTCACACCGAGACGACCGAGAACATCCGGCTCGAGTGCGACCCTGCGCCATCGCCACCGCCACCTGACGACTGGGTAAGTCAAAACATCACACCGAACCCCACACGTGCACCCACACGCGCTCACGCTTCCTGCGCCGCTCGCAGGTTGTGCCGCCATCGCCGCCCGTCATGGCCTTTGAGATCGTGACGCTCGCCGCCGCGAGCGGCTCGTCGGCGCTCTTCTTCGTCGTCGGCGCGGTGTGCTGCCTGGCCGTGGGCGGGCGCACGATGCGCGCGCGGCACAACTCGCGCATGCTCGGCACGCGCGAGTACCGCGTGGACGAGATGCCCTACGTGCGCGAGGAGGCGCACCGCCGCGGCGAGCTCTGGGACGGCCCGGTGCGCAACGACCTGGCCTTCCGCGGGCGCGCGCTGGCCCGCACCTCGGCGCCGGCAACAGTGTCGGGCCCGGGCGGCTTCACCTTTTCCTCGCTGGTCGGCTCCAACTCTCGGCAAGGGTTCCAGTCTGTGCGCACGGGCTGACCGGCGCAGCCCGTGTGTGTTTGGCGTGTGTATTGTGTCGGGGTATCAAAATGCAGTTGGCGCGTGCCGCAAAATGCGGTCGCGTCGCTAAGAGTTCCGGCACACGCGAAAACCGTTGTCTCGTGAATACCATATCTTCGCGGGCCCTGCCGGCACACCACCCCGCCTCCCACCCTCGCCACTCGATCCTCGCCATGTCCGCCGTCGAGCCCGCCGCCAAGTCCAACGGGGAGAAGCAGAAGAAGAAGAAGAGCAGTGCGCCCAAGGAGCCGCCCAAGAAGGCGTTCGCCGAGCGCCGCCTTGCGACGTTCATCCACAAGAAGGCCAGGTCGAAGAAGATCAGTCTGAACGGCCCCGCGCTGGTGGCGGCCGAGCTGCTCCTCGAGCACGTCGTGGACACGCTGGCGGCCAACGCGCGGTCGGCGGTCAAGTACGGCAAGAATGGCACGCTGAGCGACAAGCACATGAAGGCCGCGACCCAGACGGCCTTGGGCGGCAGGCTACGCACGGCGATGGAGACGGCCGGGAAGGTGGCCGTCGAGTCCTACGAGAAGAGCATCGGCAAACCCGCGCCAAAGCCCAAGAAGAAGAAGGAGAAGGCCTGACCCGGTGGTTGGTTGGTTGGTTATCACCCCCCCCCGAAAAATAGGAACAGATAGGAACAGATAGGTATCAGTCTATTCCTATGAACGCCGTGCTTTGTCCTTTGGAAATCCGAGTGCCCGCTCGAAAAGTTGGGGCACGCGCCAAGCCGTTGGCTGCATTTTACACCCCCTCTGGTGGGCCACTCCCCAACTTTTCGAGCGGGCACCTTTTTTTTTGAAGGACACAACACCCGGTTGGCCGAATCGGCTGATAGCTATCTATAGCTATCTGTTCCTATCTGTTCCTATTTTTGAGGGGGTGATAACCAACCAACCATACCAGTCCCGACGCCACCGCCACACACACACACACATCCACACACGCTGGCGCCTCAGGCGTCCGAGTCGTCGCCGCTCGCCTCGCGCCGCGCGCGCTTGGGCGGCGGGTCGCCGTCCAACGACCCCTCATCCTCGTCGCCCTCCTCCTCCCCCTCCTCGGACTCCGCGCTCTCGTCCTCCTCCTCGCTGGTCATCTCCTCCTCGCCGCGCTCCTCGTCCGAGTCCGAGCTCGAGCTCGAGTCTTCGCCGTCGTCGTCGTCGTCGTCGTCGGACAGCGGTGGGTCCAGGCACGTGGACTGCTCGTACATGTCGACGGTGATCTTGAGAGGCTTGGCCATCATCTTGCGAAAGTCCGGCGTGCGGTAGAGCTTGGCCAGCGAGCGCGTGTACCACGTCTCCATCTCGTGAGTGGCCCAGTCGCGGTGGAGCAGCGGCGTGTTGAGCTTGAGCTCCTTCTGCAGCTCCTCCTTGTCCACGTGCAGGTCCGCCGTGCACTCGTCGACTGCCTTGTACCACGCGAGGATCTTCGGGTGGTTGTCGTGCAGCGTGTGCGCGTGCGTCGCGATCACGGCCGACCACTCCTCGACCTCCCTGGCACACGCGGCGATGTGATTCTCGCGTATCCAGCGTCCCGCCACCGCTTCGTAGAGCGCGTCCCTGTCCGGCTTCGTGGCCGGATACTCCTTGAAGTGCTCCTTGATCGCATCCACCGCCTGGCAGGCCATGTCGTGCGCGTTGCACCGCACCTCGGACTTGGAGAGGCCCATGCGCGCTGGCGGTTGGCGGTTGGCGGCTACTGGCACGCTTGGCGGCTCTCGCGCGTCTAGAGGTGGTTAGCGCCCACGGCCTCCGCCAGTTGGTCCTCGTGCGCCGCCATCACCTTGGTCAGGCACTCGTCGTAGTGCGCCTCAAAGCACGCGCGCGCCTGCGCATCCGTGATCTTCTTGGCGTGCAGCTTGACGCTGATCAGCGCGCAGAACTTGAGCGTATCGTCGCCGGACACGATCGCGACGTCGTTGTCCTCGACGCCCTGCTGCATGACGCCGTACTCGAGGCTCTTCCAGCGCTCGTTGTCGCGCACCTCGTAGATGGGGAAGCCGAAGAATTCGGCGTAGGTCTGCATGTCGTCGCTCGGGTACCGCTGCGGCTTCCGGTCGGTGTACCAGTCCTCGAAGAAGGGAAAGAGTCGCACGCGCCAGTTGCGCTTGGCCACGCACGCCTCGGGCGTCGTCCCGATCACGCCCGCGCGGCGGCCCACCACGCGCTGGATGGCGCACGTCATGTCGGCCCACACCAGGTTGCCGAAGACGACGCACCCGGGTATCCACTGGTTCCCGAGCAGCTCCTCGTCGGGAACCTGCGGGTGCGCGCGCGAGCTGGGCACGAAGACAAACGGCTGCCCCTTGTCGCAGTCAAAGTACGCGGAGCACGCGCACTCGTAGACTTCGCGCGTGGGGTCGGTGGCCGACGGCTGCGCCAACACCACGTGGAAGGTGGCCTTGATCGCGTCGCCCCCCATGTCGCGGCCGCGCAGCGGCACCGTGTGCAGCTTGTACCCACGCACGAGACGCGCGCCGGGGCGCTCCTTGAGCAGGGCCTCGACGGTCAGAAAGAGCGAGCGGATGCATCCAGAACCGTGCGCCATGATGCGCGGCGGCGGGTCGCCCTTGTTGCGCAGCGTGGCCGCGATCAGGCGCTTGTTTGCATTGTAGTCGTCCACGGACATCACGCGGTCCATCGTGACCTTTCGCTCCTCCTCGCACATTGCGTACGCATCGTACTCGAGCTTCTCGACGCGCGCATGTGTCGCTCGGGACATGGCGCTCTCGGTGGGAAGAGCAAAGGGGGCAATCGTCGAGCAGGCGTGCGACACAAGCGCAGTGTTTTTTTTCCAAAAGGAACACACACGCATACACTGGCGCTACTCGCCGTACCAACACACGTGGTCCCGGAGCGCCGGCGGCGGCGTGCTGGACTTGTTCCACTTCATGTTGACGAGCCCGGGCTGGTGCACGGACTTCCAGCCGAGGTAGTCGCGCATCGTGGCCACCCAGTCGTAGCTGCCGGCCTTGTCGCCCCACGCGAGCGGCACCTCCTCGGCCACGCACGCGACGCCAAAGAAGCAGCCGTCGGGCGGGTTGGTCGTGCACACGTGGCCCCTGCAGCGGTCGAGCAGCACCGGGTCGTCGATGCCGCGCGCTCGCAGGCGGTCGAGCCACTCGGCGGGGCCGCAGTCGGTGGGCAGCATCTCGGGCGTTACTTGCCGCGCGATCGCGTAAAAGTGCGCCTGCGTCGCGTGGAACTTGGGCGCGGTGAACTCGACGACGTCGGGCGCGTCGGACTTGTCGATCGACTTCTTGGAGCGCCGCTTGGGCTTGATGGGCTGCGGCTGGCCATAGATGCGGTGGTAGCGCGCGCAGAGGCACAGGCCGAGCTCGAGGAGCCAGAAGAAGTTGGAGCGGCCGGCGTCCAGCCACAGGCACGCGGGGTGGTGCTTGTGCGTGGACTCGTACATGGTGATCGGCTTGCCGTCGCCCTTGAGGCCGTCGTGCTTGATCACGATGCCCAGGTGGTGCAGGTGCGCGTAGAGCAGCTGGGCAGCCTCAACGGCGAGCTTCGTCACGTGCTGGTCGCAGTGCAGCTCGGCGGCGGTCTCGGGGTCGGTGGCGAGGCCGAAGATCTGCATGCTGCTGGCGGCTGTTGGCGACACTGGCAGCGGCGGAGGCGCTGCCGCGGGCTGGCCTACCAGAGCTCGCGGCAGCTGCGACGTTGGCGGCGTTGGCAAGCCGGAGCGTGCCGAAGGTGTGGCTGCGTCGCTGCCAGTGTCGCCAGCCACCAGAACACACACACACACACACGCACACACACACGCACACTGGTCACGCTCTAGTGGGCCTGGCTAGCCGCGACGAACGAGAGCTGCGCGCGCTCAAACCCGGCGCCGCCCGGAGCGTACGACGCCTCGCGCGCGGCGGCCGCCCAGCGCGCGAGGAGGATGTGCGCGCGCGCGATCCAGCGCACGCAGCCCAGCAGGCGCTCGCGCTGCAGGGTGCGCCAGCGCGTGGCCATGTTGACCCGCATGTGAAGGACGGCCTGGCGGCGGTACGGCACGTCGTCCATCAAGTAGGCGTCGGTGTTCACGATTCGAAAGAGCCCGCGCAAGGCCGGGATCTCGGCCTGGTTCAGCAGGCAGACAAAGTCGCGGTTGTCCATGAACAAATACCCGGGAACGACCGGTGGCCTCGCTGGCAGGGCCAGCATGAAGAGGTCGGCGAGGTCGTCCGTGTTGGGTGCGAGCTTGCGCGACTGCGCCATCACCGACACCACGTTGCGCGCGTACCCGCCGTTCTCGGTGTGGCGCTCCACGTCCCTGATGCGGCAGGCGTAGTCCCAGGCCCGCATGCCGTCGTCGTCAAACGCGCGCTCGCCGTCGCTCTGGGCCAGGTGGCCGGGAAAGCCGCCAAAGGAGACCGCCGTTGCGACATTCGACACCCGCCTGGCCCAGCGCGACGGCGGACGCGCGTCAACCGGCCCGCGCCGGAGGACTGGGATGTACTGGACAAAGGCGCGGTGCGCGTTGAGGTCGATCTTCTTGTGCTCGATGAGCGTCTGGAACACGCTGATCCACACGTCGCGGTGGTACCCGGTCACGCGCTTCAGCGCGTGCCGCTTGCTCCACGTGTGCGCGAGCATGTACGCGGCGGAGCTGACCAGCGACAGCGGCCGCTTGCCCAGGGCGCCCTCGGTGCAGGCGTTGAAGAAGCAGTTCTCGCGGTACCACTTGACGGCACGTGGGTCGTCCAGCGGCATGTCCTCGGGCACCGCGGGGATGTGGTTGAGCAACGCCGGGTCGGCGGCGTCGAGCGCCTTCTTCAGGGCGTGCTCGTCGCAGGCCTCAAAGGCCGCGACGACGTCCGTGAGCGCGCGCGCCCACTTGGGCACGCGCGTGATCGTGGCGGGCTTCTTGGCGCGCTTGGCGGTTTTGGTGCTCGTGGCAGGCTTGGCGCGCTTGGCCGACGGTGGCATGCGGCTCGCGACTGTGTGTGGGGGGAGGGAGGAGCAGACTCGAACGCTGCGCTTGTGCGGGACAAGTAGCGCGTTCTGCAGCTGTCACGCCGCATGGAGGCGCCAGCGTCGCCAGCGCCTAAGCCGCCACGCAAACCCAGGAAGCCCAGGAAGCCAAGGGCGCCAAAGGAGCCAAAGCCGCCCAAGCCGCCAAAGGAACCCAAGCCGCCCAAGCCGCCCAAGCCGCCCAAGCCGCCCAAGCCGCCGCCCTTGCCCAACCAGCGGTTCAGCGGCGACGAGGACCGCGCGATGCAGATGCTCTTGAAGGACTGCCCCAGGCCCGTCCGCTGGTCGCGCATCATCACCGGCCTGCAGGAGCGCGGCTTCCCGCAGCGCAGCGAGCACTCGGTGCGCAACCGCGCGCTGCGACTGCGCGTGAACGCGACCGCGGTCGCGCGCCTCGCGGCGAAGAACCTCTGTCGTATTTGTTTGCAAGTGCAGCGCGGGCACATTTGCACCGGCTTCCCCCCCGCGGCACAGCCGAGCGTGGCGCCCGCCTCGAAAACTCCCGGCTCGTAGAGTGTGTGTGTGTGTGTCTGTGTGTGCGGGCGTCTAAGAGTCTGCCGTTCTGGCGCTAACGGTTTGCGGCCACGTGTCGCCATTGCGCCCGCCACAGGCCACGCCGACCATGCCATGCTCGATCGATCCCTCGTCGTGCTCGGAGAACGACGAGCCCCCTGCGGCCGAGCCGAAGCGGCCGCCGGCCGCGCGCAAGCGCAAGGCGCCCAAGGCGCCCAAGGCGTCACCAAAGCCCAAGGCCGCTGTCACCGTCGCGCCCAAGCCGCGCCTCGAGGCCGTCTCCGCGCCCGTGGCGCCACAGCCCACGCGCCAGAGCACCATCGGCGCGTGGCTCGGAGTCAAGCCGCCCGCAGCCGTGCCCGTGCCCGAGAACGGCTACCTGGTGGTCGACCTGTTCTGCTCCATCGGCGGCGTGAGCGCCGCGGCCAAGGCGCTCGGGCACACCGTCGTGCTCGCCGTCGACGTGGAGCAGTGGCGCCTCGACATCCACGAGCTCAACCACCCCAAGGCCAAGCACGTCAACATGATGCTCGGACCGGACACGCAGGAGACGCTCGTGGAGCTCATCGAGGAGGCCGTGCCCGCCGACCAGCGCCACCGTTTGTGGATTCACCTCAGCCCACCGTGCCAGACGCAGTCCAAGCTGCAGGCGATGGAGTTCTGGTCGACGATCGAGAAGCGGCGCGAGAAGAAGGGCATCGGCCTGCAGCTCGTGCGCTGGGCCCTCGACTTTCTGGTCACCTACAACCCGCCGCAGTTTTCGTTTGAGGAGGTGGACGACTCGAAGCTCATGGTGCGCGCGGAGCTCAACCGGATCAAGCGCGCGCACCGCACGCTCCTCGACTTTGACCTCTTCAACACGGCCGACTACGGCGTGCCGCAGAACCGCCGGCGCGTCATCGCCGCGCGGCCCGCCACGATGCACGCGCTGCGGCACGCGCCCGAGCTCAAGGTCAGCAAGAAGGTCTCGCTGCGCGAGGCGCTCGGGCCGCTCGGCACCATCCCCGACGAGGCGCACTGGTACCACGGCCCGAACCACGTCTTCCCAAAGGTGGAGAGGATGCTGCCGTGTCCGCAAGTCGACGGCAAGTGGTCCGACGGCACGGCGCACTGCCACTTGCTCGACTACTGCGCTCCCTCGATGACGACGCACGTGACCAACTGGCTGCGCGAGGACTTTAGCTACATCCGGCGGCTCTCGGGGGTCGAGACGCAGGTGCTCTGCGGCTTCGACATGGATTTCGTGTGGCCCGACAAGATCTCGCGCTCCAAGATGCTCGCGGGCGCCGGCAACGCGGTGCCGCCCTTCTTTGCGCAAAAGATCTTCCGCGCCGCCAGCATCGACGTGGCGTTCTGAGCCAAGGGTGGTTGGGTGGCTGGTTATCACCCCCTCGAAAATAGGAACAGATAGGAACAGATAGGTATCAGCCAATTCCCATGAACGCCTGCTGTGTCCTTCAGAAAAAAGTGTGCCCGCTCGAAAAGTTGGGGAGCGGCCCCGCCAGAGGGGGTGTAAAATGCAGCCAACGTGCCAGGGCCAGGGCCCAACTTTTCGAGCGGGCACACTTTTTTCTGAAGGACACAACCCGCGCGGATAGGAATAGACTGATAGCTATCTGTTCCTATCTGTTCCTATCTTTCGAGCGACCTCCGCGGGGCGGTCCCGCGCCGTGATGGCGGGTGGCTGATTTTGCCCGGCATCCGACCCACCCAGCTTGGCACCGTGAGCCGCGCGTCCACGCAGCGTTCACGTGGAGTTGGCAACTTGGGGACGCTCCACCTCCAACAGTTGGCGAATGTTCCAGCTGGTCCAAGCTCCTGTACTCGGAGTTGGCGACTCGAGGCGGGGGGGCCCGAACCCCTAACCCAGGGTGTTGGCAACCTGGGACGCTCCACCCTGTGGACTTGGCAACTCGAGCGGAGCGTCAACGCAGCGTTAACGCGGCGTTGGCGACTCGAGGCGGGGGGCCCGAACCCCTAACCCTAGGCATTGGCAACCTGGGATGCTCCACCCTGTGAACTTGGCAACTCGAGCGGAGCGTCAACGCTGCGTTAACTCGGCGTTGGCAACAGAACACCGGTGCTGCCTCACGAGCTGGTTGCCAACTCCAGTCCCTGCACTTTTTTGATCGCCAGCGCATGTCCGGGCCCTTGGTCAAAACGAGCGTGCCCGATGCTCATTTCCAAGTTGCCAAGGATTCTTGAATTCCGCGTTGGCACCTCGTCGCGTCGGGGCCCCGACACGACGACAAAGTTGGCAACTAAACTTCTTCGCGTGGACCTCCTTGGCGATCCTACAAGGATCGTAACGCAGCGTTGGCGACGGGTGGCTGGATTTCTTTTTTTTGTTGCCGCGGCAAATTTCCTAAAACGCAGAGTTGGCAACCTCACCAGCTCACCAGCGAGCAGGTGAGCACAGTTGGCAACACGACACGGACTTCACGCAGAGTTTACGCAGCGTTGGCAACCGCCCTTAGGCCCCCCACGCCGCCAGCGCCGCGCGCTCGTTGAGCGACTTCGCGTACCGCAGGTGCGACTGCTCGGCCACGGGCAGCCACACCCTGGACTTGAAGTAGTCGTCGCGGTTGGCCGCGCCCACGTCGTACCGCGCGTCGCTCGTGAGCACCTCGCACCAGCGCAGAATGCGGCCCTCGTTGGAGAGCGTGCCGCGCGGGCCCAGCTCGTCGATATTGTTGGAGTAGGCAATCGCTTCCTTGGTGAAGCCGAGACGCTCACATTCGACCTTTTCGTGCGCCGTGGGCGGCACACCCTCGGCCACCGCCTCCGGCGCCGGCGCCGGAGGCGCGGCGCCCGTCGCTTCCTCCACCACCGCCTTGGTCGCCTTGGCCGCCGCCTCGCGCTTGGCCTGCGCCGCCGCGGCGGCCGCCTCGCGCTTGGCCTGCGCCGCCGCTTCGCGCTTGGCCGCCGCCGCCTGCTTAGCCGCTTCTTTGGCCGCCTCCTTGGCCGCCGCTTCGGCCGCCTTGGCCGCCTCCTGCTCCTCGCGCCGCTCGCGCGCGCGCCGGATGAGCGTGCCCGTACAGCTGGCGTCGAGGCCGTACGGGGTCCACGCGCGCGAAGTGATCAGTCGACCCAAGTTGTCGGGGTTGCGCGTGCCCCAGAGCTTGCGCTCCGAGTCGAAGACGCGCTCACCGCCCTCCCCGCACAGCTTCTTCACGCGCTCACGGTCGGCAAACTCGGACCGGCCAAAGTAGGGCGGGTTGGACAAGTACCTCTCGATGCTGCTGGCGGAGTCGTCGCCCATTTGGCAAGAGTGGTGCGCCGCGCAGCGGAAGGATGGGCACAAGAGAACCGTTTTACAACGCCAACACCCGTGCACACACTCTACGCGCTACTAGCTCGCGCAGCGGCAATGGCCTCCTTGTTGGCGTTGTTATTGTCTGCGAGAGTCGTCAGCGCGCCCGCGGCAATCCTCTTCTGATCCTGGTTGCCGTCCCGCGCGAGGGCCACGAGCGGCGGGATGCCGCCCGCCGCAGCTATGTCGTCCCTGTTGACGTAGTAGTAGTGTGCGAGAGCCCACAGCGTTTGCGCGGCACTCACCTTCTGATCCTCCGTGCCATCGCGCACCATGGCCACGAGCGGCGGGATGCCGCCTGCGGCGGCAATAGCTTCCGCGTTGGCAGCGCTGCCTTCCGTGAGAACCGTCAGCGCGCCCGCGGCGCGCTGCTTCTGATTCATTTTGCGGTTGCGCAACATGGCCACGAGCGGCGGAATGCCCCCTGCGGCGGCGATGGCCTGCTTGTTCGCGTCATCCTTTGCTAACCAGGTCAGCGCGCCCGTGGCACTCCCCTTCTGATTCTCCGTGCCGTCGCGCACAAGGACCACGAGCGGCGGGATGCCGCCCGCGTCGACTATGGCCTGCTGGTAGGCGTTGTTCGTGTGCGCGACCCACAACAGCACGCTCGCGGCTTTCTCCTTCTGAATCTCCGTGCCGTCGCGCACAAGGGCCACGAGCGGCGGGATGCCGCCCTCGTGCGCGATGGCTTTCGCGTTGGTAGCGTTACTGTATGAGAGCTTCCACAGCGCGTGCGCGGCGCGCTCCTTCTGCGTATCGGTGCCGGTGCGCAGCAGGGCCACGAGAGACGGGATGTTGTCCGACGAGTAGTTTTTCAGAGCGTCATCCCCGGCTTTCTCCAGCGCCTTCTCTCTGTCAACTGCATCTCTGAATTCCTGGCAACCCTCCATGAACTCCTCGTGCGCTCTGATTACCTCCTTGTATTTCTCGAGGTCTGCCTTCATGCTGTCCATTTCATCCAATTGTGCGGCCTGACGCGCCTCGTCCCGCGCTGCGGCCAGCTGCTCGGCGCGCAGTTGCTGCGCCTTGGCCTCGTCGCGTTCGTTTTCGGCCGCGGCGAGTTGCCCGGCGAGGGTCACCATGCGCTGCTTCTCCTCGTCGCGCTCTGTCTGCATGAGGCGCACCTGGGCACGCACGTCGTCGAGCTGTGTCTCCACGGCATCCAGCTCCTCAAGCGCCTCGTCAAGCTCACTTTGCACGCCCTGAAGCGCGGCGCGCGCTTCGGCGGTTTGGGCGTTTGCCTCCATGGCAACCTTGGCCGCCGCGCGCAGCATCTTGCGCGCCTCGTCGCGCTGCGCGCGCATGCGCACGAGCTCTGCCGACGCGCGCCTCGCCTCGTCAGCGGCGTCGTCCGCACGCCGAGTCTCGCCGGCGAGCTGCTCACGCAGGCGCGCCAGCTCGGCCGCCGAATCGGCGGTGCGCGCGTCCGCTGGCGCCGCCGCCAGCCGCGCCTCGGCTTCTAGGAGCTGCACGCGTGTGACGGAGGCGGCGACGCGCGCACGCGCCGCCGCCGCTTTGTGCGCGCGCGCGCGGTCCAGAGCCGCTTGGTTGGTGCGCGCAGCGACGCGCGCTTGGGTCATGGCCTCCTCCACCTGCTGCGCGGCTTGGGAGTCCTCCCATGCGGCGGGCGGCTTCCATACAGGCGTGTCTTGGGGGTTGATCTTTGCGTTGGTTGCGACGAGGTGGGCCTGTCCCGCGCGCAGCACTTCGTCGAGGCGCCGCCGGGACTGTGGCGCTGTTGGCAGCGGTGGCGGGTCGGTACTCGGGGAGGGGCGGCGCACGGACATGCCGTCTTCCCTTGCTTAGGTACAATGGACAACTGGGGTTATGCACCAACGCCACACAAACACACACGCACTCACACCCCAAACCGCGCGAGTGCAGCCGCCGAGATCCGGGCGCACAGCGCGGCGCGCTCCGACGCGCGGATCGTCTTCCACCCTCGCTTTGCGATCGCGTCCATCTCGGTGCGGACCTCCACGGTGCGCATGGCCCACTGGACGCGCCGACGCCACGCGTCCTTCTCCTTTGGCGAAGCACGCGCCCACACGCGCGCGCGCCGCTCGGCCCTTGGCGACGCCATCGGCTAGGGTTGGCAACTCCGGCCAACCCCCCCCACGGGGGGCACGAGTTGGCAGTCATGGAACCAGCACAAGTGACCCGTTTTAAAACACACACACAGACACACATGCACACATGCACACGCGCCCCCGACTCATTCGTCGTCATCGTCGTCGGGGTTGGCCAGCGCCTGGAAGGCGAGCTTGAGCGGCGCGAGCGCGTCCATGCGCTTCTGCGCCTTGACGCGCACGACCTCGGCCGCCTCGACCTTGGCGGCGGCCTCGTCCTCGCGCGCCTTGGCCTTGCCCTCGCGCTCCTTGTCCTTGGCCTCGAGCTCGTCGAAGCGGCGCTTGAACGCGCGCTCGGTGTCCTCCTTGGCCTGGTTGATCTTCGCCTCCACCTCGCGGTGCACGAGCTCGCGATCGACCTCCGCGCGCAGGGCGAGCAGCTCAGCCTTGGTGTGCGAGCGGAGACCGTTGACGCCGTGGCGGTACGGCGGCGGCGCGCGCGCCGTGCCCGAGCCGGAGCCGCCGCCGCCGCGCGGGCGGCGTGGGACGCGCGCCTGCCGCGCCCCGGCGCGCGCCGCCGCGGACGGGGCGGGGCTGATCTCCTCGCCCGTGCTCCCGTCGCTCGGCGGGTCAACGAGGTCGGTGCGGCCCCTGGGAATCCACTGCACCTCGGGCTCGCCGCTGCGCCGCGAGGCGAGCTCGACGCGATGGTCGCCCGGGTGGTACGCGTTGAGATCGCAGTTGTCGTAGCCGCCGTCTGCACGGGGAATGTGCTTGCAGATGAGCGGACGCGGCACCGGATCCCAGCGCGCATCGGCGTGGCGTCCCACGCCGATGCGGAGCGGCTGCGCGATGGGGCAGATCGCCTCCGTCTCGCTCGCGGAGGCAGCGGCCTCCGCGAGCATCTCGACGCCGCGGTGGTCCTCGGGCGGCGCGTCCTCGCCGACCACGCGTCCCGGGACCTCCTGCATCCCGCCCTCACCCTCGGCGGCGGGCGCGCCCTCGTCGGGCGCGCTCTCCCACTGCTGGTACGAGGCGTCGCCCAGCCCGCGACAGAGCCGCGCGTAGCGCGAGTGCCGCCGGTCGTTCATGACGCTCTGCTGCAGCTTGTTGATGATGCGCCAGTCCTTGATCACCGCCACGCGGTCGCCAACGCCACCCTCGCAGTCGCGCGTGTAGTTGGTGGCGGTGACGGCGGAAGCGGTCGTGTCGAAGCCGTAGCCCTGGTCGACGAGGATGGCCTCGAGCGTGTTGGCCCCACCAGCGTAATTGTAGACCAAGATGCGTGTGCCGGCGTAGTCGTTGCCCTCCTTGACGCGGATGTCGGCGCCGACGGTCAGGTCGCGCAGCGAGTAGCCGTCGGTGCCCCACCAGAGCGTGATGAGGCGATTCACGGCTGCGGGCCAGTTGTCAAAGAGCTCGGGCTCCATGATGTCCAGATTGAAAAGCGAGCTGATCTTCTTCACGAGCTTGTCGCCGTGCAGGTTGTCGTAGCCCATCAGCGAGGAGAGGGGGTGGTTCACTGGCTCGCCATTCGCCATGGCAAATTCCATGGCGCCAACTGGCGGTTGTGGCACAGCTGGCGGCGGCGGCCCGGGGGTAGCGTCGAGCCAGCGGCGCAGGCGAGCGCTGGCGGCGAGGTAGGCCTGGATGCTATTAGGGTCGTCGTCGCCCATTTGGCAACTGGCCAACCCCCAGGGGGCACGAGTTGGCAACTTCGGGGACGGAGGGGAAAACACCGGACTCGTACACATCCAAGCGCGGGGGATTATCAGCGCCGGCGATGTTGCTGCGATCGGGCGCTGCCATCCGCGAGAGCTTGGCGAGCGTGCGGCGCGCCATTGCGAGGGCGCCGCCAGCGGAGCCGCCTGCGCCACCGCCACCACCACCCGAGAAGCGCTGCTACGTCATCGACGAGCGCACGGGAGTTCGCAGCCTCAAGCACATCATGTACGAGACGGGCAA
>Ga0209503_10001142_pt1 | contig 14105 bp, 7 predicted proteins | sample SouAtlMetagenome_2_FD_187448 | JGI IMG/M metagenome (GOLD analysis project Ga0209503, IMG submission 187448) | Marine eukaryotic phytoplankton communities from Atlantic Ocean - South Atlantic ANT15 Metagenome (SPAdes) (version 2) | ecosystem: Environmental > Aquatic > Marine > Oceanic | place... | reverse complement strand
GTGGTTCGCGAAGCTGAAAGAGAAAACGGCCGCCGAGCGCTGCGACAAGTGGCTCGCGGACGCCGAGGCCGGCTTCCAGGAGGCCTTCACCTCGTAGGATCGGTCCTGTCGCGGTTAGATCACGCCTCCCGAGCCGCTGACGCGCCTAGGTCCTTTGCGACGTAAATTCGGGTTTACCCTGGTTTCTCGGAGCGGAGGAGTCGTGCCAGTGGTCTATACTTAGTCTCTACTCGACAGGGATCGATCTAACAGTGCACTTCTCATTACTATTGCGACGCGCCCGTTGTGGGCCAGCGAGGGGGCGCCACGACGATCGCACCACCGGGCCAAACGACCGCATTCCGCAGGACCACGCACGCGGGGCGGCCTCGCGGGCCCTCACGCCTCCCGCGTCGCGTGCACGACGAAGTTGACGGCGCCGCGCGCGTCGCCGCCGAGCCAGGCCGCGCCGGGGCCCCGCGGCGCGGGAGCGAAGTGCAGCGCGCGCGCGTCGCGCACGCGGCAGCCCGCGGCGCCCAGCAGCGCGGCGACGTCGCCTGGCGTCCGGAACTTGGCCGCGTCGTGCGTGCCGCGCGGCAGGAGGCCCAGCGCGCCCTCCGCGATAGTAATGGAGGCGGCCGCGGCGAGCGGCGTCCGGTTGAGCGTCGAGAGGAACACGTCGCCGCCGGCCCGCGCGAGGCGCGCGCACGCGGCGACGAACGCGCCGTCGTCGGCGACGTGCTCGAGCACCTCGAGCGCGCACACGACGTCGAACGTCGCCTCCGAGAGCGTCCCGTCCGCGAGCAGCGCCTCGGGCGCGCCCGCGACCACGGCGAAGCGCGGCCCCGCCGCCGCGCGCGCGGCGGCGGCGGCGGCGGCGCGCGGGCTCGCGTCGAGGCCCACGACGTCGGCGCCCGCGGCCGCGAGCGCGCGCGCGAGGAGCCCGCCGCCGCAGCCGACGTCCGCCACCCGCTTCCCGCGCAGGCCGCCGGCCCGCGCCCGCACGTAGTCCGCGCGCGCGGGGTTCAGCGCGTGCAGCGGGCCGGCGCCGCTCGCGCTGGTCGGGTCGGCCCAGACGACGGCGCCGAACTTGGCCACCTCCGCCTCGCTGACCGTCGACGCGCTGCGCAGCGTCAGGCGAGGCGCGGCCCGCGTTGCCCTCGCCGCGAAGCGTGCGGCCCGCATCTCTAGTTTTTTGGCGGTTGCACGGCTGTTGTTTGTACTCTACATTTAAGCTGTACCTTGCCCTGGCTTGCTTGCTAGTGTCTTACAGGCCGCTAGCGCGCGGGATTTCCTAAAACGCGGGAGCACTGGAAGCCGCGCCCCGGGGACGGTATCTCCTCAGACTGGCTCATTGCCGAACTGACTCATCGCCAGGCACACGGATTAAAACTTCAATATAGAGCCTACCTAGACGAAATAGCTATAGTCAATTCGGGTTTCGGGGGTGCGCGCCTAGGGAGGGGTGACGGGGGAGCCATCTCCCGCGAGCGTGTACGTAAGCTTGTTGCCGGTCGTAGAAGCGTGCGTTGCGGGCCCCTCGGCCAGCCCTGGGCAGGGCCTGGAGCCTAGGCTGCTTTAATATCTAAATTGACCGTAACATCAGTAAAATAAATGTATAAATAAATAATTAAGGAAGGAATATCCTAAAGGAAAAGGACATACACCAAGCCTCTAGAGGCCTTCTCCCTGCGCGGCTAGGATACCCAGCCGGCGCCTAAAAAGAGACGTCAAGAAACGGTAGAGCGTAGAGCAAATTCTCAATCTCCTGGGGCGGGTCATCTCCCATCAATAAAGCCAGACAATCCGCGTTTGTCATGTTGTGCGTCTCGGGTAAATTCGTTTCTAATTTCTAAATAAATAAATAAATTAGTAAGGAAGACCTAAAAAAGGAACAACCTCCAAGAGCCTTCTCCCTGCTCGGTCAGGATGCCCAACCGGAGCTTCGAAATAGCAATAAGGTATCTAGTACATGCGACCTAGCCAGGGAATGGCCAACGAGGAAAAGTGCGCCGTTCGTTTAGTTCCCGGCCCGTTCGCGGGCGAACAGCGACTCGCCGGCCGCGGGCGCGCGTGCGCGCCGCGGCAGCGGGGCGCCCGGCGGCCGGCCGTCGAAGACGGGCGGCCGCGACCGGGTCGCGGCCGCCGGGCGCTCGACGACGCGGCGGACGCACGGGTTCGCGTTCGCCGGCGGAGCGGCCGCGCTCGCGTTCGCCGGCGGGGCGGCCGCGCCGATCGTTGGTTTCGACGCGCTCGTCACCACCCGCGCCGCCGGCGCGTCCTGGCGGTCCAGAAAGCCGCGCCGCCAGGCGTCGCGGCTCTCCGGGGCCGGAGGCGGCGCTGCGGCGGCCGCCGGCGCCGCCGCGGCCGGCGCCGCCGCGGCACCGAGTCCGCCGCGCGCGCGCGGGCCGCGCCGCATCAGCGCCGCCGCGGCCGGCGTGCTGTCGAGCGCGGGATTCGGCGCCGCCGGGCCCGGTCGGCCCTTTCCCTTGGCGCCGAGGAAGCCGCCGCGCCAGCCCGCGCCGCCGACCGTCGCGCGCGCGCGCCGCGCGCGCGCGCCCGCGGCCTCCTCCTGGGCCGCGAGCGCGTCGAGGCGCGCCATGACCTCGGCGTGCGACGCCGGCGGCGGCGGCGGCGCCACCGCCGCGGGCGGCGCCACGTCGCCGACCGCCGCCTCGACGAACTCCGCGACGCGCGCCGCGGCGGCGCCGGCGCCGGCGGCGCCGGCGCCGCCGCCGAGCCTCGCCGTCATCTCCGCGAGCGCCGCCGTCGACTCGGCGAGCGCCGGCCGCAGCGGTTGTACCATGCCCGCGACGCGCTGCCCACGACTATCCTCCTCCTCGCGGATCTCGCAGAAGGCCAGGGCCTCCATCAGACACAAGTCATCGTTTGCAACCCGGGGCCCCTCCCGCCCGTGATTATACCCGGCCGGCCGGCGTGCGAGGGGGGGGCCTGTCAGCTGTTTTTTAATTGTTTTTAATTGCTTGAAGCATTCAGCTCGCGGGTCCTGCGGCGACCAGCGTCCGGCTCAGCGCTCTTCCAACTGCCTCGCACTGCCGTTTACTGCCAACTGCCTCGCACTTCCAGCCAAACCGGCCACAGGCTTCGGGCTGTCGGGGTGCGCCAGCGCCACAATGCGCTACCTGGCGCTAGCGTGGGCTGCGGCGCACGCGTTGCAGCACCCAGGGGCGCGCCGGCGGCGCGCGACGCCCTGCGCTGCGCTGAGCGCGGCGGACGAATTCGTGGTCAAGGTCGGCGTCGTCGACGCGCTGCGCGGCGTGGCCTACACCGACGAAGACGACGTCGTCGCGGCGGGCGTCGTCGCCGGCGTGCGCGCGACGAGCGCCGAACTCGGCGTCGAGCTCGCGCTCGCGCCGAAGGACGACGCGGACGCGATCGTCGCGGCGTGCGCCGCCGCGGCGCGCGCGTGCCGCGACGCGCTGGTCGCGGACGGGACGCTCGACGCGGCGTGCGAAGTCAGGGTGACGGACGCGGCCGCGGCGGCGGCGCCGGCGCCGGCGCCGGCGGCCGAGGCCGGGGCGGACGCGGGGGGGAACCCGCTCCGGAGCGACGCCTACGACCCGGGCCTCGGCAACTACCGGACCGGCGCGGCGCTGCGGGGCGTGCGGCACGTCGTCGCCGTGTCGAGCTGCAAGGGCGGCGTCGGCAAGTCGACGACCTGCGTCAACCTGGCGGCGGCGCTGCAGCGGCGGGGCCTGCGCGTGGGCGTCTGCGACGCCGACGTCCACGGCCCGTCGCTGCCGGCGCTGCTGGGCGCGCCCGCCGACGCGACCGTGCGCCTCGCGCCCGAGGTCGGCGAGGACGGGCGCGAGCTGCTGGAGCCGTTCGAGGCGCGGGGCTTCGCGGCGATGTCCTTCGGGTACCTGAACGACGCCCCGGCGTACATGCGCGGGAGCCGCCTCGCGGGCGTCGTGCAGCAGCTCTGCGCGTCCGTCGCGTGGCGCCGGCTGGACGTGCTGCTCGTCGACTGCCCGCCGGGCACGGGCGACGCGCAGCTGACGCTGGCGCAGGTCCTGGACTTCGACGGCGCCGTCGTCGTGACGACGCCGTCGCCGCTGGCGTTCGCGGACGTCGTCAAGGGCATCGCGCTCTTCGACGAGGTCGACGTGCCGGTCGTGGGCGTCGTGGAGAACATGGGCAGCGTGGCCGACGCGCGCGGCGGGGCCAAGGCCGCGGCCTTCGCGGCGCGGCACGGCCTATCGGCCGCGGCGGCGGCGGAGCTCGCGGCGCTGCTCGAGGCGCCCCTCGACCTGTTCGGCGCGTCGTCGGCGCGGAAGCTGCGGGACATGTGGGGCATCGAGGACGTCGTCGAGGTGCCGCTGCTGCCCGCCCTCGGGCCGACGCCCGTCGGGCTCGCGGGCCCGCGCGAGGCGCCCGCGGAGCGCGCGGCGCTCGCGGCCTACGACGACCTCGCGCGGCACCTGATGGAGTTCCTCGCGCGGGGGCGCCCGGCGCCGCCGGCGGTCGAGTTCGACGGCGCCGCGTTCGTCGTCGGCCACGCGAACCGGACGACGCGCCTGGCGCCGCTGGACCTGTACCGGCGGTGCCGCTGCGCGCTCTGCGTCGACGAGAACAGCGGCCGCGCGCGGCCGCGGCCGCCGCCGCCGGCCGACGTCGTGCCCCTCACGCTGAAGCGGACGGGCAACTACGCGCTCGCCGTGGGCTGGTCCGACGGCCACCAGTCCCTCTTCCCCTACCGCGCGTTCGTCCCGGGCTACGGCGACGGCACGGCGGCGGGGGCCCCGGACTGATAAATACTAGGAACTAAATAGGGGTGGGGCGGGGGGGCGGTCTGAACATACTATTTTTTACCTTGCTTAGAGCTGGGCAGCCTAGCCGCGGGGCCGACGCCTCCCTGACCGCACGCCCGCCCCGGGGCTGCCAGTGGCCCTTATTTATTTTTATTTTATTTATATCCCGCCGTATAACATATCCCGTCGACGGGATATGTTAGGTCACGCAGGGAGGCGTCGGCTCCGCGGCTGCTAGGCGGCCTAGCTCTAAGCCAAACAAATGAGAAGAGACGAAGACTCGGGTCACTCGGCGGGGCCCCGGCCCCGGGGCGCCGGAGATGATTAACATATCCCGTCGACGGGATATGTTATACGGCATGTTATGATATGTTTAATCTCAGCGCTTGGCGCTTGGCGCTCTTTGCTCCCGACCGGGCTTCGAAGAAGCAACACTAAATTACACATCGGACTGCCGAGCGGCCTTCGCGCCTCGCCGGGGCCGGACCCGCGCCGGCGCCGCGACGACGACGCGCCCCGCCGCCGGCTCGGCGAGCGCCTCCTCGAGCACGGCCTCGGTGAGGTGCGCCGCGTCGTAGCTCAGGTCGTGGTAGCGCATGGAGATGCGCGCCGTCGACCCGCTGGCGCCGTGCTTGCCCCGACCCACGAGCCTCCGCCGCTGCGCCGCGGCGACGAGCGCGGCGCGGCTCAGCGCCTCGACGAAGGGCCGTCGGTCCTCGGGCAGCAGCTGAGACGGCGCGAGCGCCGCGGCCGCGGCGGCCCGGTGCGCCTCGAGCGAGGCGGGGATGGCCGCAGCTTGCATGGCGCGCCGCGCGGCGGCCGTGACCGTCGCGCGCGCCGGCTGGCGCGCCTCGACGGGCCGCAGGCGCGTCGGCCGGCCGGCCGCCGAGGCGATCGACATGGGGCTGCCCCACTCTGGCAACTCTTGCGCGCAGCCAGAGCATATAGACAGAGAGAGAGCGGGGCGAGCGCACCCCGGCGCTCCAGAGCTGACGGTCCCGCCGCGCGGCCCGGGACTCCTGGCGCGGGCGCGGAGGCCTCCGCGCCAAAAACCCGCAGGGCCCTCGCGCTGCTCAGCTGCGGTTCGTAAACCCCCGAAAAGGGAACGCGGAGCGCGTCCAAGAAAAGAAGCCGACTCGCGCCCCGCCGTCCCGGGCTGCCTCCCGTCTCCCCGTGCTCCATGGCTACCACGACGCCGTCGTCGCGCCTGGACCACCTGAAGATATGCATGGACTGCTCCGGCGAGGGCACGCGCCACGTGACGGACTCGGGCAAGGGGTCGCTGCCCATCCGGCGCACGGTCACCTGCGCGCGCTGCGACGGCGAGGGCCTCATCTACGTCGGGCCCGAGGAGGGCCGCGAGGAGGCGCTGCGGCGGCTGCGCGGCGGCCGCGGGGGCGGCGAGGCGAGCGGCGGCGGCCGCGCGCTCGCGGCCGCCGTCGACCTCAAGGAGGCCGGCGACGCGGCGTACGGCGCGCAGGACTACGCGGCTGCCGTCGCGAAGTACGACGCGGCGAGCCAACTGGACCGGGCGTACCTCGCGCCCGTGGCGAACCGCGCGGGCGCGTACCTGAAAATGGGCAGGTGGCGGGACTGCCAGCGCGACTGCGCGCGGGTCGTGGCCGCCGCCGCCCGGGGCTCGGACCTGCACCTGCGGGCGTGCCTGCGGCGCGCGGTCGCGAGCGAGAAGCTCGGGGGCGCCGAGGCGCTGCGCGCGGGCCTCGCCGACCTGGACGTCCTCCTGAAGTACCAGCCGGGCCACCCCGAGGCGGTGCGGCTCCGGGCCGCCGTGGAGGAGGCGCTCGGCGGCCTCGGGCCGGACGCGCCGCCGCCGGCGCCGGTCGAGGACCCCGTCGGCGCGGCCGTCGCGGCCTGCGAGGAGGTGGTCCGGGACGCGGCGGCTGCCGCGCCGCCGCCGCCGCCGCCGCCCGCCGAGACGACCAACTTCGACAGCCTCGAGTAAATATATTTCGCGTACGAGTCGTATCCGTCCCGAGGGAAGGGGGAAGAGAGAGTCACCCCTACACAGTCACTGAATTGTTATGGTGCTAGGACTAGTGGGGGGAGCCCCCAGGTGATCAGCCTCAGATCAGGCTCAGGCTAGTTACGTCGCGGGGTCCCCCGTACCCCTCCCGCTCCCCCCGGGCCCACCCGTCCGGCTGGACTAGGACGCAAGGGCTGAGTCTGGCTAGTGTCTTTTAGCCGCTAGGCATCCCTGTAATTTCTTTGGCGGTGAGGCCAAGACCTCATGCGTCCGTTCCGCCACCCCACGGCGCCAAAGCGCCAAGCCCCAATGGGACGCGGGTGTCGGCCCGCGGTCAACTTCTATATTAGTTTTAGTCCGTGTGCCTGGCGATGAGTCAGTTCGGCAATGAGCCAGTTTGAGGAGATCCCGTCTCCGGGGCGCGGCCGGCTAGCGGCCTGTAAGACCTAGGGAGCCTAGGCCCGGGGGGAGCGGGAGGGGTACGGGGGACCCCGCGACGTAACTAGCCTGAGCCTGAGCCTAGCAAGCCTGTAATCACAGCTCGCCCTCCGCAGCAGCTTTTAGAACAGGGACAGCGCACCGGGAGCCACCATCCAGTATGAGCACTCCCGCCCTCGGCGCCCGCCGCCGCGCGGCCTGCGACGTAAGGACTGCGCCGCCGAAGCGCCGGAAGACTCCTCGACCGCCGCCGCCGCAGAAGAAGCGGGCCGCGCAGACGCTCCTCGACCTCGGCCAGCGGTCGCTCGGGCGCCGCGCGGAGTGCGCCCGCTGCGGGCTGCTCTACGTCGTCGGCGACGCGGCGGACGAGGCGGCGCACGCGCGGCGCTGCGACGCCTTCCGGCGCGGCGCGCCGGCGGCGCGCCTCGAGCGCGCCGACGCGCGCGTCGCGGCCGACGTCGACGACCGCACGCGCGTCGTCGAGGTCCGGCCGACGGACGCGAGGGGCCTGCGGGCCGTCGTGCGCGAGGCGCGGCGCACGGCCGCGCGCGACCTCGGCGCGCCGACCGACGACGGCGGCGGGGGCGAGGACGACGCGGCGACCGCGTACGTCGCCGTCGCGCGGGGCCGCGCGGTCGGGCTGTGCCTCGTCGAGCCCGTCCCCGGCGCCCCCCGCACGATGGGCGTGGCCGCGGTCTGGGTCCTCGCGGCGCGGCGGCGCCGCGGCCTGGGCACGGCGCTCGTCGACGCCGCGCGCGCGCGCTTCGCGCTCGCCGGGCCCGTGCCGCGACGGTCGATCGCGACGACGCACCGGACACGAGACGGGGCGGCCTTCTTCGCGGCCTACGGCGCCGGACGCGTCTACGCGCCCACCCCCGGTTAACATGAAACAGTGTTAGGACAGGGACTGCCAGAGCGTGTAGAAGCTGGTGAAGTACATGCCGAGGACGCCCATGACCACGAGCAGCAGCACGCAGCAGAGGCAGCAGAGGAGCTGGAAGGCGAGCCTCGGCCCCAGCAGCGCCGAGACGATCGCGAGCGGGTTGTACGAGAGCGACATGCGGCCCGTCGTCGGCGGGAGGAACGGGTTCGCGTTCGGCTCGGAGCGGCCCTGGCCCGCCGGGCGGTCCTCGGCCTCCTCCGGCGGCAGGATCTCGACGCTGAGCGCGACGGCGCCGCGCCGGCTCACGCGCCGCCGCCGCACGTCGTTGTACGTCATCGCGACCCACTGCGCCGTGTCGTCGATGTCGCCGAGGCCCACGAACTCCTTCAGCTGCTTCACGAAGAAGGCGGCCTCCTGGTTCGAGTCCGCGTCGGCCACGGGCGGGCCCGCGGCCCCCTCCTTCTCCTTCGCCTTCTCCTCCTTCTTCTTCTCCGCGGCCAGCAGCGGGTTCGTCGCCTCGTCGCCCGGGGGCGCCTCCTTGGTCTCCTCGCCGTCCCCGCCCCCCCCCTCGTCGCCGTCGTCGCCGTCGCCGTCGCCGTCGCCGTCGTCGTCGTCGTCCGACGACCCGTCGCTCCCCGCCAGGTCCTCGGCCGTCGCCAGGCCCTGCTCCTCGGCCTTTTTGCGGGCGACGGCCTCGTTGACCTCCCGGAAGACGTTCACGGCGCGGTTCTCGTGGTACGCCTTGAGCAGCCAGCGGTACAGGTCGACCGTGGCCTCGCCCACGATGTCGTTCCACTTCACGACGTCCTGGTCCCAGAGCTGCACGCTCAGGCGCCCGAGGTCGGGCGACGCGAGGGGCAGCTCGACCCCGATCTTGAGCCGCCAGTTCCACGAGGCCTTGCCGTTGCGGCACCGCCAGTGCACGTCCGTCTTCTGCGGCCGCGAGTTGCCGACCTGCGCCTGCACGTAGTAGTCGCCCATCTCGAAGGGCACGTCCTTCGAGGCCCACACGACGACGCGGACCTCGAACTCGCGCCGCTCGGGCCCCTCCAGCGCCACGGGCGGGTCCCGCCGCGCCGCCGCGTCCTTGCGGATCTCCACCCAGGCGTACAGCTGCCCCCGCGCGACGAGCGACCCGTCCCGCGTCAGGCGCCGGACCTCGATCGGCTTGAGCGGGTTCCCCGGGTTCGCCTCGGACCGCTCGTCGAGCGCCTGCCACTTCCGGTGGAACCACCGGTCCTCCAGGTCGAGCCGGCTCTCGCCGAGGACCGCGTGCGCCGGCCGCCACCGCGAGTGGTCCCGCAGCTGCACCTTGACCTGGGCCGGCCCGGGCAGCCGCGTGCTGAACTCGAAGCACTCGTAGAAGTCCGGCTTCAGGGTGGACCTCCGCACGGCGCCCGTCTGGACGTCGTCGCCGAGCTTGATGCGGACGTAGGGGTCGGCCGTCGGCCCGTCCTGCGGCTCGACGTTCGCCGCCCGGATCACGTAGACGCGGACGGCGTACGTCCCGACGCGCAGCACCGACAGCGGGAACAGCGGCTCCGAGAACTGGGGGTCCTCGTCGAGGACCCGAATCACGGCCTTGACGTGGCCCACCTCGCGCAGCGTCGACTTGGCCGGGTTCGGGTGCCGCCGGCCCCGGTACAGCGTGTACGTCTCGAAGGGCCTCGTGTGCAGGTACTTCTCGAGCTCGCCGGACTCCTGGTGGAGCCACCACTCGCGGCCGTCGACGAAGTCGGCGGCGGCCCATTGCGAGGGGAAGTCGATGTCCAGGTCCTTGAGCGCGTACTGGGGCTCGCCCGGCGCCTCGCCGACGTCCGCCGCGGCCGCGAGGCGCGCGCCCAGCGTCTCGAGCAGGCCCCGCCGCTCCTCGCCCTGCTCGTGCAGGATCGCCTCCTCGCGCAGCGCGAGCTCCTCCCGGTACCGCGCGTCCTCGAGGACCGGCGGCAGGCTGTCGAGCATGTCCTGGCCGAAGGCGCCCGTGCCGCCGTCGTCGCGGCCCGCGTCCCCGCGGACCTCGAGCTCCCGGTGGACCACGCTCTCCCCGTCGCTCGACGAGAGGTCGTCGTTGTCGCCGTCGCCGGCGCCGAACGACACGCCGACGTTGCCCGGCTCCGCGTCCTCGTCGCTCGCGTCGTCCTCGTCCGCCTTCGCGGCCTTCGCCCGCTCCTCCCGCTCGCGCTGCTCCGCGAGGGCCCGCGCCTGGGCGTCGTCGAACAGCTCCGACTGCGGCGCGACGTAGTCGACGGGGTTCCACGGGAGCTTCGGCCGCAGGTCGACGGCGCACGACCCGAGCAGGGGCGCGGCGCCCACGCGGCTCGAGTCGAAGCAGCGGATGTCCAGCCGCGGCGCCAGCTCGGGGTCCTCGGGCAGCTCCACCTGCAGCACGCGCCGCACGAGGAAGTTCGCGTCGCGGCCGCTCGGCTGCGCCGACGCCGGCGTCCGGAACGTGCCGCCGCCGTCGCCCTTGTCGTCGGGCGCGGGCACGTCGAACCGGAGCCACGGCCGGCGCGGGCTGCTCCCGTAGGCGCTCCGCAGCCTCCGCACGCCGACGACGGTGACCTCGACCCACGCCATGCGGTTGAGCGGCGCGATCGAGGGCGGCTTCGAGAACTTTTCCTTGGCGTCGCGCTTGCGGATGCGCGCGGCGCAGCAGAGGAGTTCCGTCGCGAGCGCGCGGCCGGACGCGTCCACGCAGCCGTGCCACCGCGGGTCCGGCGCGCGCGCCGTGTCGTGCGCGAGCTCCGGGAGGTCGCCGAGCGGCAGCCGGAGCGAGCAGATCGCCGCGTTGCGCCGGCCCACCGCGCGCCGGTTCCAGACCTGCAGCACGACGTCCGGGCCGTAGCGCGCGTCCCGCGGCACGAGGGCGTGCAGGTCCAGCGTCTCGTAGAAGAGCGGGTTCGTCGTGTGGGCGTGCGCGCGCGTCTTCTCCTTGCGGCCGCAGAACCGGACCTTGACGTAGGGGTCGAGCAGGCCCTCGGCCGTCGCCGGCGGCAGGTTCCGCGCCTGGTACACGTACACGCGGACGCAGCAGGGCCGCTTGTCCGCGAACTTCTCGAGGAGCCCGAGGTCGTCCCACCTGAAGTGCGGGTCGTTCGCGTCCTCGCTCAGCCCCAGGCCGAGCTGCAGCAGCAGGGCGCCCGGGTTCTCGTCGCCGAGGCCGCCCCGCGCCGCCTCGGCCGTGAGCCGGTGCCACGTCGGCGCGCCGCGCATCTGCTCCTTGAGCAGCGCCGCCGCGGGGATGCGGCAGAAGCCGACGTGGCGCCGCCCGGCCACGACGCACGCGACGACGTCGGGCAGCTCCTCGAGCAGCACCGGCAGGTGCACGCCCTTGAGCGTCAGGAGCTCGTTCCACTCGACGACGCCCCGCGCGTTGGCCGCCGCGGCGTACTCCAGGACGTGGTTGCCGATGGCGACCGTCAGGCCGAGCTTCAGCGGCCGCGGCCGGCCGGGCGCCCGGACGACGGGCAGCTCCGAGCCCATCAGCGCGAGGGCCCGCAGGTGGTAGGGCGCCGTGGCCGGCTTCAGCCCGGGCGTCGGCCGGAAGGCGAAGGCCTTGCGGTGGGGCACGGTGGCCTCGCGCCGCGGCGGCCGCGTCAGCACCTCCAGGGACAGCAGGACGCGGCCGCGGTAGGTCGAGGCCCCGGCGCCGTACCGGTTCTGGGGCGCGCCGCGCCGGCCCTGGACGCCGCGCGGCGCCCCGTACAGGTTGTGCCACCGCGGCCGCGGGCCCTGGTATACCGTCGTGCCGAAGAGCGACGTCTTGACCGCGCGGTCGCTCCGCGGCACGTCGTCCACGTCCAGGTACAGGTACGCGACGGTGCGGTCGCGCCCGCCCCAGACGTAGTCCGCCAGGCCAACGGCCACGCGCCGGAACTCGACCGGCTCGGTGACCGGGAACCAGAGCTCCTCGCCGAACTTCGGGTCGGCCCGGCACCGGCGCGTCTGCGTCCGGCAGGACGCGCCGCCCGCCTCCGCGACGACGTAGCACTTGAGCAGGTTCGACGCGAGGAGGTTCCGCTTCGTGGCCGGCAGGTCCTCCGCCTCCCAGCAGTACACGACGAGGAACGTCAGGCGCGCGGGCGGCAGCGTCGGCCCGCTCAGGGCGATGCCCCGCCCCTCCTCCTCCTCCTCCCGCTCCAGCTCCCGCTGGTACTCCGCGTCGAGGTCGTGGGCCCGCTGCTCGTCGCCGGGCCCGAGCACGGTCACGGAGCACTTGAGGAAGCCCTGGTAGCCGTTGTCCGCGCTGTTCGTCGTGTCGACGAGCCCGACCCACTTGCGGTAGAACTCGTGGTCCGCGAGCGCGTGGACCTTCCGCAGGTCGAAGCTCGCGCTCCCGATCGTCGCGTGCCGGCCGATGGCGTCGTGGTCCAGGATGGCGATGTCGACGGCGGCCGCCTCGGCGGCCGCCGTCGTCAGGTTCGGCAGGGAGAAGTGCAGCACGTCGTCGAAGACGCACGACGTCACCTTTTTCACGACGCGCGTCTTGCGCTGGCGGCCGTGGACGCGCACGCGCGCGTAGGGGTCGCTCAGCCCGTTCAGGTCCTCCGCCTTGAGGTCCCGGCACTCGATGACGTGGACCTGCACGGCGTAGTCGCCGGGCTTCATGGCCGCGGCGCGGCGGCCCTCGAGCTCGTCGACGACGCGCCCGGCCATCATGGCGCCCGCGCTCCGCCGCTCGTCCAGCTCCTCCTGCTCCCGCGACGTGAGGTGCCGCGGCGCGAAGGCGTCCTCCTCGAGCAGCCAGTCCTCCTTCGGCCCCTCGTCCCGGTCCTCCGCGCCCTCAGCACGAGCCCCTAGGCCCGGGCCCCAGAGGCCGCCCGCGAGGTCCCCGAGGCTCGCGCCCAGCCGCGCGAGCGACCGCGCGTACCTGCGGTCGCGCACCCACGCGATCTGCAGCTCCACGGCGCCCCGCTCCTTCCCGACCTCCCCGTCCTTGCCCTCCAGCCGGCACCAGCGCGAGCAGCCCGGCTCGCCGTGCGCCGCGATCTCGACCATGGGCAGCACGGCCTCCCCGATCAGCGTCGAGCCGAACGCGGCGCGCGCCTTGACCTTGACCCGGACGCAGGCCGCGCCGTCGCCGCACGGGAGTTCGAACGCGTGGTCGAAGAGCGGCCCGTTGCTACGGCGGACCGTCGCCGTCGAGGCCTTGTGCCGCCCGACGCGCACCGTGCAGTACGCGTCGACGGGGCCCGCGCGGTCCGGGTGCCGCAGCCCGCGCGCGCGGCAGATCGTGCCCCGGACCATGTTCGGCTCGCCGCCGCCCGCCGCCTCGTCGTCCGAGTCGTCCTCCGGGAAGTCGTCGTCCGCGTCCACGAAGTACGCCAGCTCGAGCCGGACCTCGCCGCAGGCCCGGCCGTCCGCGTCCTCGAGCGGGAACCAGTCGTCCTGCTCGACGCCGACGGCCTGGAAGCACGTCCGCAGGCTGATCACGGCGCGGCCCAGCGCCTGGTCCCGCGCCGCCGACAGGGCCTTGTGCATGACGGCGACGACGACGTCGTCCGCCGCGTCGGCGACGTCCGTGAAGATCATCGTGCTCGCGTTCCACTCGGGCGCGGACGTCGCCGAGGCGACGGCCGTCCGCTCCTCCTCGGCGCCGCACCGCACCAGCGCGAACGGGTTGCAGTCGCCGCCCTCGACCTCGCCGAGCCCCCGCGCGGCGACGACCTTGACCTCCAACCGGTCGCTGACGTCGCCCATCTTCCGCAATCTATGCGCCGGGCTCGGGGGGCGGCGGGCAGCACCTCGCTTAGAACCGGTAGCAGCCCCGCGCGCCCAGCGATACGGTCGACACGTATGCTACGCTTTCGTGGCGGCGGCCGCCCCGGACGCCTTTCGGCACGCTCCCCGGCGGCGTCGATATGGCCGCCTTGCCCAAGGAGATGAAACCTCGGTTTCGGGGTCTCCGAGCTCGCGGCGCGGCGCGGGCCGGCCGGAGCGCCTCCCCCCGCATCGATCGGTAGTAGAGACATAAAATGTCACGGATAGTGAGTACATGCCGCGGCAACCGACTCTCGCGGCGCCCGGGCCGTCCCGCCCCCCCCCCCTC
>Ga0209503_10001137_pt1 | contig 14117 bp, 13 predicted proteins | sample SouAtlMetagenome_2_FD_187448 | JGI IMG/M metagenome (GOLD analysis project Ga0209503, IMG submission 187448) | Marine eukaryotic phytoplankton communities from Atlantic Ocean - South Atlantic ANT15 Metagenome (SPAdes) (version 2) | ecosystem: Environmental > Aquatic > Marine > Oceanic | place... | reverse complement strand
ATTCCTTCTGTAAATGGAAAAGAAACTCCATTTCCAGAAAAATACCCAATCCCATTTGTTGAATTAAAATCAGTACCTGTAGAAAATATAATATTTGAAACCTCAGCGCAGGAACTGTTAATAAGTACATCTTCAACTAATTCTTCAACGGAGTATGTAGATTGATCTATTAATAGATAGGGGCCTAAGACTTGTACTACAATAGTTGCTGTTTCAGAGCAACCAGTGGGGTTCGTATCAGTAACTGTGAGTGTTACTGTAAATGTGCCGATTGTATTAAAAGTATTACTAGTACTGTTTCCAGCACCAAAATTACCGTCTCCAAAATCCCAGGAATAATCAGCACCTGTTCCATCAACTGAAAAATTTGCATCTGCAATAAAATCAACTGAGCTTCCTTGATCTATTATTACAGATCCTCCAATTCCTGGAACAGGATCTGTAATAATAGATAAATCAATTTCTTGGCATGGAGTAGCACAGCTAATAATAGCTTCAAAACCTTCTCTAGTTATAGCATTATTACTTTGAAATGATATTGTAAGGCATCCGCTTGTATTTGTTGACTGAACCACACCTGGACTATTTGTGCCAGAATAAGATCCAATTAATGCACCATTAGTGTCAGGGCCATCATAAATTGTTAAGATATCGGCGTTAGCCTGTGTATCAAAAAAGGTAAAATCTAATTGTATCGCAGTGCTTTCACCTGAATCTGAACAAATTGTTAGCGTAAAATTCTCATTGTTAGAATATGACGCAGGACCTCCAGAATCAAATAAAACTCCACTACATTGATTAAATGTACCGTTTTGCATGAGTAGATCTTGACCATGAACCATCCAAGAAAAAAAGAAAAGAATGCTTAATGTAGGAAAGGAAATTCTCAAATTAAATTGGTTTATATCAAATATAACAAATGTTTTGTATTGATTTGAGAGGGGGAATATAAGTAAACAAAACTCTAAATCATAGATTGTATTTAATTCCTTTACTATCTTTGAAAAAAAAATAATGCTTTTTAAAATTTCTCCACAAAATACAAGTAATCCAAAAATTTTAAAATTTGAGGCTAATCAATTTATTACTAAGAACAATAATTTAGAATACTCAAATATTGATGAAGCAAAAAATTCTCCACTAGCACAGCAACTTTTTTACCTGCCTTTTGTGAAAAAAGTATACCTGTCAGGAAATTTTATAGCTATTGAACGCTATGATATTATTGATTGGGAAGATGTGAAAAAAGAAGTTGCAATACAGATTGAAGAATATCTTAATAATGGTGGAATTGTTGTTAAAATTACAAGTGAAAAAAAAGAAGCTATTACTATTTATTCTGAAAGTACCCCAAACCCTAGTGTAATCAAATTTGTATCAAATAAAAAATTAGTGGATGCAATTTTTGAGTTCAACTCAATTGAAGAAGCAAAGATTTCTCCTTTTGCCACAGCATTATTTAAATTCCCCTTTATTAAATCAATTTTTATTGATAAAAATTATGTTTCAATCACTAAGTTTGATGTTGTTGAATGGGATGTAATTACTTTAGAGTTAAGAACCTTCATTAAAAGCTATATTGAAGACAAAAAAGAAATCGTTAAGGAAAATGCGGTAAAAAAGTTAGGAAAAACTACTAATCAGCTAGATGAGGCTTTTGAAAAGTTAGACGATACTTCAAAAGAAATTATAAATATTTTAGAACAACATATCCGCCCTGCAGTTGCAAGTGATGGCGGAAATATAGAATTTGAATCATATAATAGTGATACAAAACTTGTAAGAGTAATTTTACAAGGAGCATGCTCTGGCTGTCCTTCGTCGACATTTACCTTAAAAAATGGCATTGAAAACATGTTAAAAGAAATATTGGGTGACAGGGTTTCTAAAGTTGAAGCTGTTAATGGCTAATCACCACTGATTGTCAATTTTTATTTGTTTACTAATTTCGATAAGCGTTGTCCGACACTACAACCAATTGCAATACCCATACCCCCCATTCTGGCTCCTATAAAAACGTTTTCTGAATATTGAGTAATAATTGGTTTTTTTTGAGATCCTACACCCATTATTCCCGACCACCGTTTATCAATTTCAAATTCGTGATTTGGCAAAATAACCTCACTTAAAAGCTTTTCTAGCTCATTTTGAATATGTTGTGTTATACCAAACTTTAGTGTTTCCTCTCCATTAAAATCTAAATTCCTACCCCCCCCTAATAAAATACGATTATCAATATTTCTAAAATAATAATATCCAGAATCTAAATGAAATGTCCCCTTAATCTTTAAGTTTTGAATTGGTTTAGTTATTAAAACTTGTGATCTAGCAGGCTTTAGGTCAATAGATGTTAAAGATTTGGTAAACGCATTTGTTGTTAAAATTAATTTTTTTGTATTGAATTCAAAATTGTCTGTTAATACATCAACTGACGCATTAAGCTGCTGATAAGATTTAACAGTAATATTGTTTAGAATTTTGACTCCAAGAGCTGTAACCTTTCTTAATAAATAAGTAATTAATAAACCTGTATCTATCTGGCCTTCAAATTTATTATAAATAAGCCGCTTTTGAATATTTGAAAATCCAAATTTATTTGGATTTTCATGGTAAATGCTCTCGTTGAAAACTGAAAAAAGAAGTGAGTTAATATGATCTATTTTATCCAAACACTTTTCATATAAAGCATTATCTTTTTTCAAAAAAAGTTCATAGCCCCCATGTAAATTAAATCCAATATTAGAATCTCCAATTATTTTACGAAGTAAACCTAAACCATTTGCCCGTTCTTTAACTAATTCTAAGATTTCAGAATTATCGTGTGAATTTAGGTCATTTAATATTTCACTAATACTTCCAAAGCAGGCAAAACCAGCATTTTTTGTACTTGCCCCTTGAGGAAAAATTCCTTTTTCAATAATTATTACTTTTTTATGTGGAAAACGTTTCTTTAAAAATAAGGCTGTACATAGTCCAACAATTCCGCTTCCAACTATTGCAAAATCAATCGCATTTAGCCATTGTTTATATTCCCAATATGATAATTTCATATTATAAATTGATTAAAAAAACTTCGATTTTTAATCAGAGTTAATTTAATTTTAATTATTTGGTTGCATTACAAAATCTTCCATAAACTTGGTGGTGTAGTTGCCGGAAATATAATCGGGGTGGTCCATTAACTCTCTGTGAAAAGGAATAGTTGTTTTAATTCCCTCAATCACAAACTCATCTAGTGCTCTTTTCATCTTATGTATAGCTTCCTCGCGAGTCTGTGCTGTAGTAATTAACTTTGCAATCATAGAATCATAATTAGGGGGTATTACATAGCCAGCATATACATGAGTATCAAGCCTTACCCCATGACCTCCGGGGGAATGTAATGTTGTAATTCTACCAGGTGATGGCCTAAAATCATTGTATGGATCCTCAGCATTAATTCTACACTCAATAGAGTGTAGGTTAGGAGTATAATTTTTCCCCGAAATTGGCACTCCAGAAGCGACTAATATTTGTTCCCTAATTAAATCAAAATCAATAACTTGTTCGGTAATAGGGTGTTCAACTTGAATTCTAGTATTCATTTCCATAAAATAGAAATTTCGGTGCTTATCAACTAAAAATTCAACAGTTCCAGCCCCCTCGTATTTAATAAACTCTGCTGCCTTAACAGCTGCAGAACCCATCTTATCTCTTAATTCATCTGTCATGAATGGAGAAGGTACTTCTTCAGTTAATTTTTGATGGCGTCTTTGAACAGAACAATCTCTTTCAGAAAGATGGCAAGCTTTGCCTTTAGAGTCACCAATTATCTGAATTTCAATATGTCTAGGTTCTTCAATCAGTTTTTCAATATACATGTCATCATTACCAAAAGCAGCCTTAGATTCTTGCCTTGCAGAATCCCATGCATCTTTAAGTCCATCCTCTTTCCAAACAGCTCTCATACCTTTCCCTCCCCCTCCAGCAGAAGCCTTGAGCATGACTGGATATCCAGTAGTTTTAGCAATCTTTTTACAATCGGAAAAAGTTTCAATAACACCATCACTTCCTGGAACACACGGGACGCCTGCTGCCTTCATGGTCGCTTTAGCATTTGCTTTATCGCCCATACGATCAATCATTTCAGGTGAAGCCCCAATAAATTTAATTCCATGTTCTTCACATATTTTTGAGAATCTAGCATTCTCAGATAAAAACCCATAACCTGGATGTATAGCATCTGCGTTTGTGATCTCTGCGGCTGAAATGATATTTGCAACGTTAAGGTAAGACTCGCTACTAAGGGCAGGGCCTATACAAACTGCTTCATCAGCAAATTTGACATGCAAACTTTCAGCATCTGCAGTTGAATAAACAGCTACAGTTTGAATTCCCATCTCTTTACAAGTCCTTATGACCCTTAATGCTATTTCTCCTCTATTTGCAACCAATACTTTTTTAAACATAACTTCTTAGTTTTAGATTGAGTTTGTAAAATATAGTTAAGAAGGGTCAACTAAAAACAATGGCTGATCAAATTCAACAGGACTCGCATCGTCAACTAGGATCTTTACAATTTTTCCTGAAACTTCAGATTCAATTTCATTAAATAACTTCATTGCTTCAATGATACAAAGCACATCACCTTCAGAAATATTTTGTCCAACTTCAGCAAAAATTGGTTTATCAGGCGATGGTCTTCGATAAAAAGTACCAATTATAGGTGATTTAATAGTTACATATCCGGAATCGTCAGATTTTTCATCACTTATTACAGTAACTGCTCCTTTATTATCATTAAGGGGTTCTGGAGTCTGATGCAATTGTGGTTGAGACATTTGCAAAGGTAAAGCTACTTGATGGAGTTGATTAGGTGACGGATCTCCTCCAGTTTTGATAGTAATTTTAACATCATCCATTTCTAGTTTTACTTCGCTTGCTCCTGATTTTGCGACAAATTTGATTAAATTTTGAATTTCTTTTAAATTCATAATATATTTTTTTGTAATAAGTGTTAATTTTTTTGTTTGACTATTTTAAATAAATAGGATCTGAGTTAAAATCTGCACCAAAAGCAGCAGATAATTTTCTAATATATAATTTATAAAATTTAGCCATTTTTAATAAAATATGCCTAAAATCAATAAAAAACGTATCAAAAATACTGCTTTTTGTATAAAAATAGGCAAAAAAACTAATTTTTTGGAAATAAAAAAAGACGCTCAAAAAGCGCCTTATGTATAAAAACTTCGAAATATTTTAAGCCATATTTTCTTCAGATTCAGAATTGTCAATCAATACTTGTCCTCTGTAATATAATTTACCTTCACTCCAATGAGCTCTATGGTAAAGGTGAGGCTCACCAGTAGTTGGACAAGTTGCGATCTGAGCTGCTGTTGCCTTGTAATGAGTTCGTCTTTTATCTCTTCTTGTCTTTGAGATTTTTCTTTTTGGATGTGCCATTTTTTACTGTTTATCCGTTAATAATTTCTTTAGCGAGTTCCAACGAGGGTCAATATTTTTACTAGTTTTTTCACTATTAAGGTCCCTTTTTAAACCTAGCTCTTCAAGCTTTCTTAAAATATCAGAATTTAAACTACCATCTTCTACACCAGGATGAATCCTTTTTTGTGGAACTGATAATACAATGAGTTCATAAATATATTGAGCAATGTTAATTTCATAAGACCCGTGTGGAATGATTAATATTGAATCATTGTCACTATTGTATTCGGATCCAAACTTAACAACTAAACTAAAATTGAGACTTATTTTTTGATCATAAGGTTCATTACTAACATCACAATTGACATTGATAAAGCCCTCACCTGTAAAATACAGCTCTAAGAGAGTAGTCTTTTTCTCAAGATTAATTTTTAGATTAACATTTACATCGTTAAACTCATCAAATTTAAAATATTCAAAGAACTTTTGATTAATTTTATAATCGTAAACATGCTTTCCTAGCTTAAGACCTGCAAATTGTATATTATACGCTTTTAAAGGTTTCACTGACTAACATATTTAGGGATGCAAATATATAAATTTTTTATTAAGGTTTAGTTTTCAATTAATTAACTTTTTTTCGAAATTTAAAAATTATTTAAAAGTTAATTAAATTACGATTTTTATAAATTTCAATTCCTTTTAAAATCGCATTTTTAAATGATCTTATATTAGCGACACCTTTACCAGCAATATCATAGGCTGTCCCATGATCTGGAGAAGTTCTAATTCTATTCAAACCAGCTGTAAAATTTACCCCTTCGCCAAACGTTAGAGTTTTAAATGGTATTAATCCTTGATCGTGATAACATGCAACAATAGCATCAAATTTTTTAAATTGATCTGAACCAAAAAAACTATCTGCAGCATAGGGTCCATAAATTAATTTATTAGAATTTTTTAATTTTTCAATTGCTGGACGAATTATAGTATCATCTTCGATACCAATTATACCATTATCACCAGTGTGAGGATTAATTCCCAAAACCGCTACTCTTGGGTCAGTTATACCAAAATCAATTTTTAATGAATTAATAATTATATCAATTTTCTTAAAAATTAATGATTCATTAATTTTTAATGAGACCCTATTTATTGGAATATGATCTGTTAATAACCCTACTCGCAATTTATCTGAGATCATAAACATAAGACTCTCTCCATTTAGTTCATCCGCTATATAATCCGTGTGCCCAGGAAACTTAAATTTAGTGGATTGAATGTTGTATTTATTTATAGGAGATGTAACTAAAACATCTAATAATTCTAATTTCAAGTCTTTTACTGAAGATTGAAGAGAAAAAATAGCATATTTGCCTGATTCTGTAGTTCTATTACCAAAGTCGGCTTTAATATCCTCGGTCCACACATTTACTACATTTATTCTATTTGGGATTGCTTCTTCAATATCATTGATTTCATTATAGCTAACTGAGCTATCAAAATGATTAATTAAAAAATCAATGAATTTTGCAGAAGCATAAATTATTGGCGTACAAAATTCTAGAAGTTTATAATCCTGAAGTACTTTCAAAATTAACTCTCCTCCAATACCGTTCAAGTCTCCAATTGAAAACCCAATTTTAATATTTTTTTTATTCAACATCAAAAATGACTAATAATGTTTGTAATTTTGATTTTGCAAAGCTAACGAAATAAAAAGATGTTTACCGGGATAATTGAAGATTTAGGGATAGTTAAAGCTCTTAATTGGGAGGATACTAACCTAAATATCGAAATCAAAAGCTCCATATCTAAAGAACTTAAAATAGACCAAAGTGTATCTCACAACGGTGTATGTCTAACAGTTATCAATTGTAATAGCAAGACTTACACTGTGACAGCAATAAAAGAAACTCTTGATAAAACAAACTTAAATAGTTTAAAAGTTGGCTCAATAATTAATATTGAAAGAGGTCTTAAGCTTGGAGATAGATTAGATGGCCATATCGTTCAAGGTCATATAGATCAAGTAGGTAAATGTATAGGATTCAAATCATTGAATGGGAGTTGGTTATTCGAATTTGAGTATGATCCAATACTTAACAATATTACTATTGAAAAAGGATCTATAACGGTTAATGGAGTAAGTTTGACAGTAGTTAATTCAAAAAAAAATAGCTTTAGTGTTGCTATTATTCCTTACACATATTTAAATACTAATTTTAAAGAACTTAATGTTGAATCTATTGTTAATTTGGAATTCGATGTTGTTGGAAAGTATGTCTCAAGATTGTATTCTAAATAATTTTTTTCTCAACAACTTATTTTGATTATGTAACAACTTTTTTAATTAAAACAATTAGTTTTTTAGCATTGCTTTAAATGCTTCTAAATCAAATTCATTACCATAAAACATTGTGCTCATTCTCATGACATCTGCAGCAATCATAATTGCAGACTTTATTTCGTCATCAGTAGCTCCCAATCTTTTAGCTTGAGCTGTATGATAAGGAATACAATATTGGCATTTTGTAGCAGCTGAAGTAGCTAAAGCTGCTAAATGCGCTTCCTTTTCCTTAATAGGTCCTTTTGTATACACTTGCATGGAAGCATCAAAATATGCATCAGCTGCTTTAGTAAAGTTTCTAGGATAAACCTTATTAAAAGGGCTTTTCTCTAACAATACTTTATAGTTTTCGTCAGAAATTGGCTCTTGAGCTTGAACAAATGTTGTTGCCAAAAAGCAAACAATTAATACTAAGTTAATTTTTTTCATCTTTATTGTTTTTTAAATTAATAATAGTTTTTATTTACCGCTTTGCATGGGTGTCGTGTCCGGCATTAACTTATTTAAAATGGTATAAACTGGACAAAACCTTGTAAAGGGGCTTATGATTTGTAGAACAGCGACAGCAACGGCAACATAAATCCAATTTAGACCAAATTGACTAGCCAATATAATAGAACTGATGTTTAAAAGACCTACGATTCCGTCATGTACTCGAACTTTAATAATATCCTTTTGATGTCTCATAAATTAGTTTGTTGGTTGGTTATTACTAAAGTAAAGAAAATTACTTGCATATAAAAATCTTAAAACTCAAAATTAAATAATTGGTATGAGAAAATAATAATTAATTATTAGTGTAAATGGCACCCTAGAATTATATCATTTGGTATTAGGTCTCTACGAATCTGAAAATTTTATTGGTATAGCGCGCTCTATTTAAGCGCTTGATGCTAAAACAGCTTTAAAAGCTGAACTGTATGTGATTCGAAACTAAAAAAAAATTTATATTTTTAACATATGAAAGATTTCAAATATCTTTTTGCTTACACAATTCCATTATCCGCCTTAATCTCTTTTTTATCTCACGGGGTTGGATGCTATACAGCGGTTATATACGCCTTTGTAATTATACCGTTATTAGATGTCATAACAGGAGAAACTATTGCAAATCTTAGTAAAGAAGAGGCAATAAATAAGAAAAGTAAATGGATTTTTGACTTAATGCTTTATTTAAATTTACCAATAGTTTTTTCATTATTAATTCTAGTATTTTCAAAAATACAATCGGTACATTATGAAAATTATGAACTTATTGGAATGGTTTTATCAGGAGGTATTTTATTAGCTACAAATGCAATTAATGTAGCGCACGAACTTGGGCACAGAACTAAATATTATGAACGCTTTTTAAGTAAATGCCTATACATGCCCTGCCTATATATGCATTTTTTTATTGAACATAATTATGGCCATCACTTAAACGTTGGTACTCCTGAGGACGGAGCCACTGCAAGATATAACCAAAGCGTGTATTCTTTTTGGTGGACTTCAGTAACTAAGCAATATGTAGACGCATGGAAGCGCCAAATTGTCCTACTAAAAATTAATGATAATAAATTTTTATCCTTAAAAAATGATATCCTTTGGTATCATTTGATTCAGCCAGCGTATTTAATTATTATCTATTTTTTATTTTCATTTAATGGACTTGTTTTTGCTTTTTCAATTGGTGTAGTATCGTTTATTTTTTTAGAAACAATCAATTACATTGAGCACTATGGATTGAAGAGGTTCAAGACTTCTTCTGGAAGATACGAACGTGTGCAGCCACATCACTCATGGAACTCAAACTTTAATTTTGGAAGAATCGTATTGTATGAACTTACAAGACATAGTGATCATCATTATAAAGCTTCAAAAAAATATCAGCTTTTAGACAGTTATGAGCAGAGTCCAACTTTGCCATTTGGTTATCCTGCATCAATCTTAATGAGCTTGATTCCACCATTATGGTTTAAATTGGTAAACCCTCTTGTGCCTAAAAAAATGAAGATTTAAAAAAACCTCACAAATTGTGAGGTTTTTTCTATTCTTTTGAATGTGATCCATCGCAATTTCCACTAGGGTCTAAGGTCAGTCCACATTGACAAGTTCCCGGTTTCTTTAGTCCTTTCATAACAAATTATTTTTAGCTAATCTAAAGCCAATTGTTTGAAATTGTGTTAATTAAATAATAAATACAAGTAATTTATATTAAGTCTAATTAAAAGTTTCAATTCTTTTTACGTCATTTCAATATGTTAAAAACGCTATAGTTTCTAGATCCAATTATGAGATGACAAGGTTAATTCATTAGATATATTGCCTGTATTTACAACCCCTCTAGGCTCAATAATTAAAACTTTAGCTTCTTTTTTTGAATAAGGCTTATGGGCCACTCCCCTAGGTACAACGATCATCTCACCTGATTTGAGAATTTCTGTTTTGCCATCAAATTCGATACAAATCTCACCTTCAATAACAATAAAAGCTTCATCAGTTTCTGGATGATGATGTCTAATAAAATCTCCTTTGAATTTAGCTAGTTTGAATTGATAATTATTAAGTTCTGCAATAATTTTTGGAGACCAGTGTTTTGATATCTTATTAAATTTATTGTTGAAATTAATTTTTTTTATTGAATCTTTAATCATCTGATTCTTGTTTAATCCAAACCATATAACATTCAAAAACTACTCCATTGCTATTCTGAAATTCTTCTGCATAAAGTAATTCATTGTCAGCCAGTTGAAAATAATTTGAGGTATAATCTTCGTATTCCCATTGGTTACCGTAATTGAATCTAAGCCCCTCATTTCCTGTTGAAGACCCAACTTCTTGCCTAATAATTCCAGAAATTAAATTTGAGTCTCCTACGATTTGATAGTTAAAGCTTTGTTCAGAAGCTAGTTCAAAATTACATACAGAATTAAAAATAACATCGTATTGATATTTTATTGATTCTTGAGTAATTATTAACATATCATTTGAGCATTCTCCTTCAACAATGGTAGTGCTGTAGGAATTACCGGCAGTATCTGTGTAGCTTTGCAAAAAATATGTCCCGTAAAGATTATTTATATAATTATCTTGGGTTGAATCCTCATCACTTAAGCAGGAAAATAATAATATAGGTAATGTGATTAATAATTTTTTCATTTTAAAGTTCATATTTTTCTTTAAACTTTTTGACAAATAAAAATAATGAAAAATACTATAATAATATTATTAATAATGCGAATAGATTCCCAATAGAAAAAAATTTATACTTTTTATATTACAAATTTTCCAAATAATCTATTATATCTAAATCAATCTTATATTTTTGTATCATGAAATTATTCTTAATATTTATATCCTTAGGTATATCTAACATTATCTTTTGTCAAAATTGGATACAAATGGCAAATGATAATAATATTAATTTATATGATGTGGTTGATGAAGCTGAATCATATTTCCAAAACATAGACAAATCTAAGAAAGGTTCTGGATGGAAAAAATATCAAAGATGGCTTAATGAAAATGAACCAAAATTCTATCCTAGTGGGGATAGAAGTAATATTGACCCATACCATTCAGCTAAAATATTCAAAAATTTTACTTTAAAAAATCCTAATTCATATAGATCAGAATCTAACAATGGATGGCAAGAGCTTGGACCACATTACATTGAAGAAGTTACGGGTCATTATGCTGTAGGACTTGGTAGAGTCGAGAGCTTCTATGTTGATCCAAATAATCCTGATAAAATTTTCTTAGGCTCCAGAAGCGGTGGATTTTGGAAAACTTTAGATGGTGGTATTACATGGGAAAATACTACTGATTTTCTATTTGCGTCAGGTGTAAATACTATCGCCGTATCTCCTGAAAATCCGGATAGAATTCTAATTAATATAAGAAATTCACATAATGGAACAACTCATGGAATTTATGAATCATTAGACGCTGGAGAGACTTGGTCAATAACAAACTTTAGCCCTGATAATTTGAATTGGGGGGGGCTTGGAACCAATAACAGTATCAATAAGATAATGTATCATCCAACAGTACCAAATCTTGTTTTTGTTGGCACCAGTGAAGGCTTATATAGATCTGTTGACAGTTTCGAAACCTTCAATATTATCGCGGTTGGGAATCACCCGTCTGGATTTACTCAAAACTATGATTTTATTGAATTTCACCCAACGAATGAAAACATAATTTACACATCCACAAATAATAATGATTCGCAAATATATATTTCAACTAACATTGGACAAAGTTTTGTTCAGTCAGGAGAAATAGTTGGTAATAGTAGTAATATTAAACTATCTATTTCAGCAGCTTGCGAAGATTGTGTATATGTTGGTTCGAGCGATGGTGTTTGGAAATCAAATGATCAAGCTGAAACATTTACATTAATTGGTAACCCTGAAATTTCAAATTATGGTGCATTTGCAGTAAGTGATACAGACCCAAATTTAATTCTCTTTGGAGATATTGATACTCATATGAGTTATGACGGTGGACAGACATGGGATCAAGTTACATACTGGGCAACTGGAAATGAAAATTATAATACAACTGGACAATATGTACATGCTGATATTAGAGGAGCTAGGAGTTTTAATGGAGTTTTTTGGGTAAATACAGACGGACTATTAGCAAGAAGTAATGACAACGGATTTACTTGGGAGTTCTTTGAAGGTCAATCAATTAGAGAAAATTATTGCCTTGGTGCTAGCCAATCAAATCACTATCGAAGCATTACAGGATCACAAGATAATGGAACTAGTATAAAAAACGAAAACACATGGATCGAATTTTATGGTGCTGATGGTATGGAGGGAATTATTCATGCCTTAAATGATGACTGGATGATTGGAACTATTCAAAATGGGGGTAAAAGAAGAACAAAAGATGGTGGATATAGCCAAGATGGTGCTACTCCTGATGATTTTTCTGGAGCTTGGGTTACACCACTACTATATAATCCGAATGATCAAATGAGTATTTATACTGCATCAGATGTACTTTACAAAAGTGAAGATTTTGGGTCAAATTGGTTCACTATAAGTGAGAGTCTTTTTGATGGCAATATTAATAATGTAGTGATTGCTGAAAACAATTCAGAAATAATAGCGGTAACCTATGGAAGTAGAATAAAAATATCAACTGATGGAGGTGTTAATTTCTACGAAGTCTCATCTCCAATTTTACCTAGCTCATCGATAAAAGATATAGCTTTTGATCCTAGCAATGATAATAATATTGTTCTCACTTATGGATCTTACTATAATGATAATCAAAAGATATTTTTATCAAACAATCTCGGTCAAAGCTGGAGTAATATAACTTACAACCTTGGTAATATGCCAATTAGATGTGTTGCTATTGATCACTCAGAAGATTCAACGATATACGTTGGTGCTGAAATTGGAGTTTATAAAAAAACAATGTCTGAAAATACATGGCAATTATACAATGAAAATCTGCCAAACACTACGATTATGGAACTTGAGGTAATATATGGATCAAACACTCTAAGAGCTACTACTTGGGGGAGAGGCGTTTGGGAGTGTTCACTAGCTGGAAGAGAAAATTATCCGTCAATTAAAACTACAAGAATTTCAAATCAACCCACAGAATATCACCCTAAAGAAGGTATAGAACAATTTGTAACATCAACCATTCAATATGATGATGAAGTAACTAGTGTATTTGTTGAATGGTCAACAGAAACATCATCAGGCATAATTCCAATGATAAATAATAATGATAACAATTGGGTTTCCGAAACTCACATCCCAAACTTTGAACAAGGCACAAAGGTTTTCTTTAAAGTATTTGCTGAATCAGAAGTAGGGTCATTAAGTGAAACATATAAATTTATGTATGAAATCAAAGATAATATATTTTGTACTCCATCTATGGACTGTTCTTACGGTGATGGATTTCAACTATTCCAATTAGGGGATATTAATAATGAGTCAGAATGTGAAGGTTATGGTGATTTTACTGATCTTTCAACTGAGCTAAACCAAGGGGGAGACTATACTTTAACTGTAACCACAGGATATGGCGATCAATACATTAAAGTATGGATTGACTTTAATGATGACACTGAATTTTCAGAAAATGAGGTAATTGTAAATAACTATATCATTGAACCAGGCATGAATGGTACTGGGGAATTTACAGAAACAATAGAACTATCAATACCCGAAGATGCTAATCTTGGCCAACATATATTAAGAGCAAAAACAAATTGGGCTGGAAATGTCCCTGCTAATGCTTGTGAAGAAACAACATGGGGAGAAACTGAAGATTACTCTGTAATTATTACCTCAGCATCCCTAGGACTAATTGAAAATAA
>Ga0209503_10001133_pt1 | contig 14150 bp, 12 predicted proteins | sample SouAtlMetagenome_2_FD_187448 | JGI IMG/M metagenome (GOLD analysis project Ga0209503, IMG submission 187448) | Marine eukaryotic phytoplankton communities from Atlantic Ocean - South Atlantic ANT15 Metagenome (SPAdes) (version 2) | ecosystem: Environmental > Aquatic > Marine > Oceanic | place... | reverse complement strand
CTTTATGTAGTTGTATTTTTCTATTTGTGATGAGGTGAGTGGTAATACCCAAAATTTTGGAGAAATTACTTCTACTTCAACTAATAGATGGGTGATTAAATACCCCCTATCATACTCATTCCACAGTAACGGACTTCGCTAAATTTCTAGGCTGGTCCACATTTTTTTCAAGCATTACTGCAATGTGATAAGATAGCAGTTGCAATGGGATTGTTGTCAGCAAAGGAGATAAAAACTCTGAAGTTTCAGGAATTTCAATCACGTGGTCTGCCAATGCTTTGACTAGGGTATCCCCCTCGGATACAATGCCAATTATTTTACCTTTCCTGGACTTTATTTCTTGAATATTACTTACGATTTTTTCATAGTGACCATATTTTGTGGCAATGACCACAATAGGCATGTTTTCATCAATCAGCGCAATGGGTCCATGTTTCATCTCCGCTGCGGGATAGCCCTCCGCATGGATGTATGAGATTTCTTTTAGTTTCAAAGCCCCCTCCAAGGCAACAGGGAAATTAAAGCCCCTTCCTAGGTATAGAAAGTTAGTTGCATCTTTGTAATTTTTGGCAATCCCCTTTACCAAATCGTCAGATTTGAGTGCGATTTCAATTTTTGAGGGAATTGTTTCTAGCGCGACCAAACTTCGCTTGAAATCCGAGGCAGAAAGTGTTCCTTTTGCCTTTGCCAATCTTAAAGCCATCATGGCCAACAATGTAATTTGGGTGGTAAATGATTTGGTGGAGGCCACGCCAATTTCAGGCCCTGCGTGGGTGTAAGCACCTGCGTGGGTTTCTCTTGAGATAGAGGAGCCTACAACGTTACAAACTCCAAAAACAAAGGCCCCGTTTTCTTTAGCTAATTTTATGGCAGCAAGTGTATCTGCTGTTTCTCCAGATTGAGAAATGGCAATTACAACATCTTTATCAGTTACAATCGGGTTTCGATATCGAAACTCTGAAGCATATTCGACCTCTACAGGTGTTCTTGCCAAATTCTCAAAAACATATTCTGCAACCAATCCAGCATGCCAAGACGTACCGCAAGCTACAATTGTAATTTTTTCGGCATTAAGGAATTTCTCCAAGTTGTCTTCAACACCCGACATTTTGACCACCCCATCGTTTACCAATAAGCGGCCCCTATAAGTGTCTTTAATAGCTTGGGATTGCTCAAAGATTTCCTTGAGCATAAAATGTTCGTACCCTCCCTTTTCTATTTGTTCAATGTTGAGTTTTAGTTCTTGCATATAGGGTGTGAAAAGAAGATCGGTTTTGATCTTCCTAAAACGCGGTTCTTTGTGCTGGCGAATGATGGCCATCTCTTCATCTTCTAAGTAAATAGCATTGCTGGTGTATTCAATAAATGGTGACGGATCACTGGCGATAAAAAACTCATCTTTACCAACACCAATAGCTAAAGGGCTTCCCAGTCTTGCCGCAACAATTTCATTGGGTTTTTTTATATCTAAGACTGCAATGGCATATGCGCCAACGACTTGATTTAGTGCAATTTGTACAGCCTTCCCCAATTTATATCCCCCATTTTTCTGAACATCTTCAATGAGGTTGATCAACACTTCTGTATCGGTATCGGAATGAAACGTGTAGCCTCTATTTATAAGCTCTTGTTTAATGGCCGCGTAATTTTCTATGATACCGTTGTGAATGATCACTAAATTTCTTGAGTTAGAATAATGGGGATGGGAGTTGATATCGTTTGGTACGCCGTGAGTAGCCCAACGTGTGTGGCCAATACCAATGCTGCCATTCGTGTTTTTGTCGGAAGCAATTTTTTCTTCCAGATCATTGACTTTACCTTTGATTTTGCTAACATAAATACCTTTTCCATCGTAGAGTGCAATTCCCGCACTGTCGTAGCCCCTATATTCTAGGCGTTTTAATCCTTTAATTATAATTGAGCAGGCATCCCGACGACCAATATATCCAACAATTCCACACATTTTTTTGAATTAATTTAATTGTTTACTTGACTGTAGTAAATATTAAGTTTCACTTTTTTCAAAGGGTCACTGGAATTGCTGCCGTGTAAAATAATGCCTTTTGGAGATAGAATAGTTCCGGTAGGAATCCCTTTCACCAATGGGTCATAGGTTAAAAGTTTTTGGTTGATAGCAGCCCCAACATTTGAAGAAACAACAACCCCTAGCCTAAGGTTGGTTACGTCATTAACAATGATATTATTGAGGTGAGATGTCAAACGCACTTTGTATTTTTTGTAGGTATTACCCTGATCATCTGTTTCCAAACTCAAGGGAACTAAATGTATGAATTTTGAATCAGAAGTACTTGTATTGACGGAGGAGTCTTGATTATAATCTAACAAAGGTACATTGTATTCGAGATCGTATACATAAATTCGGTTGGGAAAGTCGGTATTGATGTCTAAGCTCGCCTCGTCTACATAAAATTCTAAATAAGCTTCATTAATCAAGCGCTTGATAATGCGTTCTTCATCCGGCTGCCCTTCATTAATAATTTCTCTGAAATCTGTTATGAAATCATCAAAATCATTCCCGGCCTCGTCTTCCGAAAAAAGCTCAACAACTGCCATAGACCCTTCACCACCTTTAAGGAAGAGTTGTGCATCCCCTTGAATCTCGTCTGCGGCGTCAATAGCTTGTAAGAAACCTGTATTGAAATTATTTTCAAAAAGCGTGGTTTTGTTCCCTGAAAAATTGAGTTGATAGACTCCTTGATTTATAGTAGTATCTCCATTATCATCTGGATCTGATTCAAAGGAATAATGAAGTTTAACATGGGCATTTGCAGAGGAAAAGTTTAGTTGAACCATACTACCAGAGCTTGGGCTTACAGGCTCGACTTTGAAATATAAGCCCCGAAAATAGTTGTAGAAATTACTAGCGCTACTCAATTCATCATCATCTTCTTTTTCAAAAATCAAATTTTCCCAAAAGTCTTGAGGCAGTATATCCGGGTTGTCTAATCTAATGCGAAGGCTAGGCGTTAGGGTTTCTGAGACAAAGGTTTCGCCATCTTCATTTATTTCTTCAAGATCGATAGTCGTATTGCTAGGAGCAAATTCATCTGATGTATACAATAATTGAGCTTCTAAATCTGCAAGGTTCAAGCCTTCAGAGGCAGACAAAGCACCATTGGAATAATAAGCTTGAAAATCATCTAAATCACTTCCTGGGTCAAAATTTCGCAGAAAAAAATTGTTTTTAAATACAGATAATTTGATAGGGCCATTGCCGTAAAGTGAATCTAATGTGTAGGCCTCTCCATCTGTTTTACTGGCATATGGTATGGTCAGAAACACAGAGTCTAAAACTGGATTATTCCCAAAACTTGGGCTGAAATTCTGAGGGGTTAACTGCGATAAAAAATGAGCTGTTGTGCCGCCAAAGTTAGGGTCGTAATAATAGCCTAATAAGTTGCTAGGTAAGTTGTTCGACTGGAAAGGCGTGGTACGCTTATTGTAGGTCTTAGCGGGATAGGACTGATTATCAATAGAGATATTCTGATTGTTGATAACGTCTGTTCCAATTTCTGTATAATCCTCTTCACACGATAGTGTAAAAGCAATAAAGCAGAAAGAGACTAAGACTTTGGAATAGGGGGTGCGTAAAAATGTCATAAGATTAGGGACTCTAGTTTAAAATTTGGGTGCTGTAAAATTCTGTGTAGGCTTCGGCAAAAGCTTCAGGGAATTGATATTCTAAAACCGGCTTTTTGGTTTTATCAATATAATTATTCAATTCTTCAGGGATTGTTTGAGACCCTTTAATCAGGCCGTCTGAAAAATCAATTGCTGTTTTCATCAAACTAACATAGTCTGGTGATTTTAAATTCTTTAAGTGGTCATCAACAATTTCGTCAAATTTAACCTTATCAATTAGCTCCTTATTCAGCGTTCCCTCAAAACTTTGGTCATATACAGAAGTAACCACTTTACTGTCTTTAAATAATGGTTCGTCTTTGTAGTATTCTTTGAGATACAGCGGCAATAATGACGCTAACCATCCGTGAACATGAATGATGTCAGGTGCCCAATTCAATTTTTTTACAGTTTCAATGACCCCTTTAGCAAAAAATATGGCACGTTCATCATTGTCCTTAAACAACTTTCCGTCTTCGTCTTTGAAGGTTGCTTTTCTTTTGAAATAATCTTCATTATCTATAAAATAGACTTGAATTCTTTCTTTCGGAATTGAGGCGACTTTGATAATGAGTGGCATGTCTAAATCATTTACGACCAAGTTGATACCCGATAAGCGAATGACTTCATGTAATTGGTGGCGGCGCTCATTGATGTTTCCGTAACGTGGCATGAATATTCGGATTTGCCCCCCCTGTTTGTTGACCATTCTGGGCGCTTCAAAAGACATGGATGAAACTTCAGTTTCTGGCAAATAAGGAATTACTTCAGACGACACATACAATATTCTCTTGTCTTTCATACAAACAACGCTTTGGATTTCTCAATAAAAACATCGCAAAAATACAAAAATTTATGCAGATTAATTGTAATAGCTTAAGTTTGCAACCCATTATTGTCAAGTCAATGAAAGTTTTTACCACAAACCAGTCTCTACACGTCTGTCTAGCGTCTCTAAAAACGCCAGCTTCATGCCTCGGATTTGTACCCACTATGGGCGCTTTACACCAAGGTCATTTGTCTTTGATTAAAAGAGCAATAAAAGAAAATGAGATTGTTGTGGTCAGTATTTTTGTAAACCCCACCCAGTTTAACAGTGCAGGCGATTTTGAAACATACCCTCGGGACCTCAAGCAAGACTTGAAAAAAATAGAATCTATGGAATCTTTGTGTGAAATCATTGTTTACGTCCCAAGTGAGGCAGCAGTTTATGGAAATTCCTTTGCAAAAGAAGCTTTTGACTTTGGAGGGCTTGAACTCCAAATGGAAGGAAAGTTTAGACCTGGCCATTTTCAGGGTGTTGGCACTGTCGTTCAAAAGCTTTTAGACATTGTAGGGCCTACCCACGCCTATTTTGGCGAAAAAGATTTTCAACAACTACAAATAATTAAGAAATTGGTTAAAATGACCAAAGCGAATGTCAAAATTGTTGCTTGCTCCATAGAAAGAGAACCCAGCGGTTTGGCAATGAGTTCTAGAAACATCCGCCTTACTACAGGTGAACGCTCCCACGCTTCAAAAATTTATGAGGCTTTAAAAATGACCAAAGATAAATTTAGCGACACCCCACTTGATGAGATAACCCAATGGGTCGCAGATCAATTCGAAAAAGACGCCATAATAAACTTGGAATATTTTGAAATTTCAGAGCAATTAACTTTACAGTCTGCAAATAAAATAGAACCTCAAAAAAAGTACCGTGCATTTATTTCGGCTTACATTAGAAACATCCGATTGATTGATAATATCGCACTAAATTAATACCTTTGTACCATGCAAATACAAGTTGTTAAATCTAAAATTCACCGTGTAAAAGTCACAGGCGCCGACTTGAATTATATTGGGAGTATTACCATTGATGAAGACCTAATGGACGCTGCCAACATCATTCAAGGTGAAAAAATACAAGTGGTCAACAACAACAATGGCGAGCGTTTAGAAACCTATGTTATACCGGGACCAAGAAATTCAGGTGAAATTACTTTAAATGGTGCGGCAGCTCACAAAGTTGATATAGGCGATCTCCTTATTTTAATTACTTACGCCACAATGAGCATCGAAACCGCCAAAGGCTTTACTCCAGTCTTGGTTTTCCCAGACGAAACAACCAACCTTTTGAAATAGTCCATTGAAGAGCGCTGTTAAATCCACTTTAAAAATCATTTTACCACTGTTGTTGGGAGCTATTTTGGTTTGGTATTCTTTGCGTAAAATTTCATTTTCTGAATTGGCAGCCTATTTTATAAATGCCAACTATTTTTGGATTTCATTGGGTGTTATTTTTGGGATTTTAAGCCACTTATCGCGCGCCTATCGCTGGAAGTACATGCTTGAGCCCATGGGCTATAGTTTGCGGTTTTCAAATAGCATTATGGCTGTTTTTTCGGGATATCTTATCAATTACACTGTTCCAAGAGCCGGGGAGGTATCACGGGCTACAATTCTGACTAATTATGAAGGCGTCCCTTTTGAAAAAGGATTTGGAACTATTGTTGCTGAACGCGTGGCTGATGTTTTTGTGATGTTGCTTATTATTGGATTTACGCTCATTTGGAAATTTGATATCATATATGATTTTTTAATTGATGGTCTTGATTTACAAAACCAGTTATTCATTTTATCTCCCATAGCCCTATTTTTATTTTACTGTTTTTATCAAATTATTAAAAAAGGAAACCACCCTTTTTTAGTAAGAATCAGATCATTTTTAAGTGGTTTTTTGGAAGGCATTATGAGTATTTTCAGAATGGAACACAAATGGGCTTTTATAGCACATACGTGCTTTATTTGGGCCATGTATATTTTAATGTTTTATGTCACTTCTTTTTCAATAGACAGCATTTCACAGCTTCCCTTTTCAGCGATTTTGATTGGCTTTATTGCAGCGAGTTTTAGTGTTGCTGCAACCAATGGCGGTATTGGCGCCTACCCGCTGGCAGTTTATGCGGCCTTTTCAATTTTTAATATTGAAGAAGTGCCAAGTCTTGCCTTTGGCTGGATCATGTGGAGTTCGCATACTGTCATGATCGTTGTTATGGGTGGGCTTTCACTCGTTTTCTTGCCTATTTACAATCGACTCTCTCCAAAAACCAACTAAAACAAACTGCAGTTTCACTTCTTTATTTTTAGTTATTTACTTAACTTGTGAGTTCTTATTTTAAAGTTTTTTATGCGCCTATTTTTCCTTTTGTCATTGATTTTCACAGCTTCTACAACGGCACAAACACAGTATGAATTTATAGATTCTGAGCGCCTTGGGAATAGAGCTATAAAAATTCAATTGCCTAGAAATTACCAAGAAAATAGCGCACAATTTTACCCCCTCATTGTGGTCTTGGACGGAGATTACCTATTTGAAACCATTGCTGGAACAACGGATTATATGGCCTATTGGGATGATATGCCCGAAACCATTGTTGTCGGAATCAATCAAGACAGCACTAGAAACGAGGATTTATTTCTTTCAGATGAGGATCATTTCCCTATTGATAGCGGGGCTAAATTCTATGAATTCTTAGGCGCCGAATTGGTCCCTTATATGGTTGAGAAATACAGAGTTGGTAGATTTAAAGTTGTGGTTGGTCATGGAGAGACTGCCAATTTTATTAATTTTATGAGTTTTGTAAAAAAACCACTTTTCCAAGCTTACATCGCGATGAGCCCCACCTTTTCACCATTTATGAGTGAGAATCTTTCAAAACGCCTCCCCGAGATCAACACCTCCCTATTTTATTATATGGCCACTGCAGCAGAAGATTTTAAAGACAACAGAAAAACCATCTTAAACTTTAACCAAAAACTCAATGCGCAAGAGTTTAAAGCAATATTGTACAAGTTTGATGATTTTGAGGCCCAAAACCACTATTCTTTAGTCTCCAGCGCGATTCCTTCTGCGCTTGAACATGTTTTTGGCATCTATCAGCCAATTTCTCGTGCAGAATACAAAACAAAGATGCTTACTTTAGAATCCTCAGCAGTCGATTACCTTTCTGAAAAATATGACAGGATTGACAAACTTTTTGGTATTGAAAAGCAAATTATATTAAACGACTTTCGTGCCACCGCTGCCGCACTAAATAAAAATGAAAACTTTAGTTATTACAAAGACCTCGCTAAGTTGGCGCGAAAACACTATCCAGAATCCTTGCTTAGCAATTTTTATCTGGCCCGTTTTTATGAGGGCAGTGGTCAACGCAGAAAGGCCATAAAAGCCTATCAAGAAGCCTTTGTATATGACGAAATTGACGGTATCTCTAAAGAAGACATGCTAGACAATGCAGAACGGTTAAAAGCTGAATCCGAAAACTAATGGCGAAGGTTAAAACAACATTTTTTTGTCAGAGCTGTGGGGCTCAATATGCGAAGTGGCAAGGCCAATGCAATGTTTGTAAGTCTTGGAATACAATTGCCGAAGAAGTTCTTCAGAAACCGAAAAAAGAAGATTGGGACACAGCGACTTCAGGCCCTGCTAAGCGCGCTTCAAAACCCTTAAAAATTTCTGAAATTGACACCGCTAAAACGCCTCGGCTAAATACTACAGACGTAGAATTAAACCGAGTTTTAGGGGGCGGAATCGTTCCTGGATCACTCATTCTTTTGGGCGGAGAACCTGGCATAGGTAAAAGCACGCTCATGCTTCAGCTGGCCTTAAAACTACCTTACAAAACACTTTACGTTTCTGGCGAAGAAAGTCAAAAACAGATAAAACTTCGCGCCCAGCGCATTTCACCAGACAGTGAACAATGTTATGTTTTAACAGAAACAAACACCCAGCAAATTTTTAAACAAATTGAAGGGCTAAAACCCGATATCCTAGTGATTGATTCCATTCAAACCCTACAGAGTGATTTTTTAGAAGCTTCTGCGGGTAGCGTTTCCCAAATTAAGCAAACAACAACAGAGTTGATGAAATTTGCCAAAGCGACAGCGACGCCAGTTGTTTTAATTGGGCACATCACCAAAGAGGGCAGTATCGCTGGTCCAAAAATTTTAGAACACATGGTCGATACCGTCTTGCAATTTGAAGGCGATCGCAACCACGTTTTTAGAATCTTGAGGGCCCACAAAAACAGGTTTGGTTCAACCCATGAATTGGGGATTTACGAAATGCAAGGGGATGGCTTAAGAGAGGTTCAAAACCCGTCAGAAGTACTAATTTCTGAAAAAGACACCTCGCTATCTGGCAATGCGATAGCTGTTACACTAGAGGGCATGCGCCCTTTATTGGTTGAAGTACAAGCTTTGGTCAGCTCCGCCGTTTATGGTACGCCGCAACGCAGCACCACAGGCTTCAACGCAAAGCGCCTTAATATGCTGTTGGCGGTTCTAGAAAAGCGTGCGGGTTTCCGCCTCGGCGCCAAAGATGTTTTTTTAAATATAACTGGGGGTATTCGTGTAGATGATCCGGCCATTGATTTGGCGGTTGTAGCAGCCATTTTATCATCAAACGCCGATGCGGCATTGACAGAGAAATATTGTTTTGCAGGTGAGGTTGGTTTGTCAGGAGAAATACGTCCCGTTCAACGCGTTGAACAGCGCATTATGGAAGCTGAAAAACTTGGGTTTGAAGCGATTTTTATTTCCAAACACAACAAATTGAGCTTGAAGCCAACTAAGATTAAAATTCACTTATTGTCTAAAATAGAGGCCTTGCTGAATTTTCTTTAAATTCAGTATCAACAAACAAACTTTTAGTGTCCAAGGATTTTACAGTCTAACAATGGGTATTGTAAGCGTCCTTTAAGTTTTCTGCAATGAGTTCAGCAGGACGGCCTTCAATGTGGTGACGTTCTAACATATGGACCAATTCACCATCTTTAAACAAGGCCATACAAGGGGAACTGGGCGGAAAAGGGACCATGTGTTCTCTTACCTTATTCACGGCTTCTTTATCAACGCCTGCAAAAACGGTAACACTTTGCGCAGGGCGTTTGTCATTTTTTAAACTCTGAATTACACCTGGGCGTGCGTTGGCCGCTGCACATCCGCAAACGGAATTTACCACCACAAGCGTGGTGCCGGGCTGAGATAAAGCTGCGTCAACAGCATCTGCGCTGTACAATTCATCAAATCCAACTTCTGCAAGTTGATCGCGCATGGGTTTTACTAATTCTGCTGGGTACATAAAATTAATTTAATAAATGGACTACAAAGATACACAATTCTGTTTCAAATTTTGAATGAAATTCCTTAGGTTTGAAAATGTAAATGAGAATGTAAATTATGAGTTTTGCAAAATGGATTGGTGCTTCTGTCGGCTGGTCTTTTGGAGGCCCCATTGGCGCGATTATTGGGTTGGCATTGGGGAGTTTGGTGGATAATTCATCGGGAAAATCCCAAACCCAGAAGCGGACGCGCTCACAAACCCAATCGGGGGATTTTGAAGTAAGTTTGCTGATTTTGGCTTCTCTTGTCATAAAAGCTGACGGCAAACAAGACCGGCGGGAATTGGATTTTGTGCGTCGCCAATTCGTACAGATGTATGGGAAAGCACGCGCGAATCAAGCCTTTAGGCTCTTCAAGGCCATCAACCAACAATCAAATATTTCACTGCGTCAAGTGTGTTTGCAAATTCAACAAATGATGGACCATGCCTCGCGCTTGCAACTGTTACATTTTCTATTTGGAATTGCCAAGGCCGATGGGGCTGTAGCGGCCAGTGAAGTGTCCGTCATTGAACAAATTGCCCAATACTTAAGAATCAGTACAAACGATTTTCAAAGCATCAAGGCCATGTTTTACAGCAGCCAGGCCAATGCTTATAAAATCTTAGAAATAGAAAAAGGCGCCAGTCCTCAAGCTATTAAAAAGGCTTACAGAAAAATGGCCAAAAAATTTCATCCCGATAAGGTTCAGCATCTCGGCGAAGCCCATCAAAAAGGGGCTGAGGAAAAATTCAGGAAGGTTCAAGAAGCCTATGAACAGTTGCAATCAGAATTAGGATTCTAAAAACTGCTTATTTTTAAACCCAAGAAAGCTGTTCTTGGCATTGCCGGCCCATAAACATAATTACTGTCCCTGTTTTTACCACTGTCAAAATCTGTTTGGTAGGCGTCTAGAACATTTTTTACACCTCCAAAAATTTCCAATTTCGCGGCTGTATTTTTCAAACCAAAAGTATAACTTGTTTTAAGCCCGAGTTCAGAAAAAGCTTTTGAAGTCAAAAACGCATCTATACTTTGTTCTGGAGCGCCAGCCAAATGCAATAATTTCATTGGACCGGTGTAGACGTAATTTATACTGCTTTTGAATTTTTCATTGGGCAAATAACTTAGGGTGGCAAACCCATATTGATTTGGGGTTCGTAAAAATTCCCGTGTGGAGGGCAATCCTTCAAGCACTTCAACTGCGCTGTCATAACGGCTAGATTGGATATTAAACCCTGTTTCAAGTTGAATTTTCTTTTTATAATTTGCACGCACCTCCACAGTCATTCCTTGTACTCTAGCCGTTTCGCCATTTTGTTTTTCAAAACGTTCTCCAAAGGCATCTTCACCAAGCGGTGCGAGGAAAAAGGCATCATTTAAGGAAGTATAAAACCCTTCCAATGTAAATCCAAAAATATAATTTTCAGTAGGGTGGTCGTAATTAACGGAGGCGCTAAAGCTGTTTGAGCGCTCTTCCTTAAGGTTTTCTGCCAATGAAATTCTTGAGATACCACCCCCTGCGAAGGCAATGTGTAAATCGGCATCAAAGGCTTGCGGTGCTCTAAAACCACTACTCCAAGTCGTTCGAATTTGTAGTGCAGATTGTGGTTTGTACATGACCGAAATGCGCGGACTAAAAATGAGCTTATCCACCAAATTATGCCGCTCCATCCTGATGCCTGAAAGCAAACTCAAGGCTGGCGTAATTTCCCAATCGCTTTGTAAAAACAAGGCTTGGCTTTCAGTCGTTTGATCGATGTTGTAATTGTAAGCTGGTATATTGTCTAAAACAGCGTCTTTAAGATACTCACCGCCCAATGTAAATACATTGGTGCCTTTAAAAAAACGATTGACCCTGTAGTTGAATTGCGCTCCCCCTTGGAAGGTCGTTGTTTCTGAAATGCCGTAAGGCGGGCTGCTTAAATGGGTTTCTATTGCCGCCGGATCATCCGGGAAAATTCCGGTGTAATGGTCGCGGTTCGTTCGCTGCCCTGAGAGGTATGCGATTAGAGCGCTCTTATCCTCATTAAAATTGATTTGATAATCCAAACTTCCCATCCATACATCGTGGGTGCGGTCTTCCGCTTGTTGGTTCAAATGCGCGGTCTGGTCGACCATTTCTCCTCCGTAGCGGTATTCGTTTAAGTGACTGATACTGGCTTCTAATTTTTGGTTTTCATTGGGCAAATAGAAAAGGCTGGCTCCATAAGCTGTATTTTCCAGCGCAGGAAGTTCAGAAAAATTATCCCCATTGGCATCGTAATATTCCCGTGTTCTTTTGTTGGCAAATAAGGCGATTCCTGTCGATTTGTCCTTTGAAACAAGTGTTGCATTTCCATTGAATATATTTTCATTGGCCGCCGATTTGATGCTTTGGTGAGCATAACTTATTTCTATATTATTGGATTTGGGGATTTTGGTGATTACATTGACGACCCCTCCAATGGCGCTAGAGCCATAGAGCGTTGAACCGCCGCCGCGAATGGTTTCTATCCTTTCAATCATATTGACGGGAATTTGTTCTAGGCCATACAGCCCGGTCAGTGGGCTAAAAATAGGCCTTCCATTGATAAGAATTTGAGAATAGCCGCCGGCCAAGCCGTTCATACGAAGCTGGGTGTAGTTGCACGTTTGACAGTTTGTTTCCACACGCAAACCGGGTTGAAACTTTAAACCCTCTGATAAATTACAAGCCTGTACATTGTCTAAAGCAGTGCTGCTTAAAATATTGACAATAACAGGGGTGTTGGTTTTGCGTTTAAAGGTGCGGGTTCCTGTGATGACCACTTCTTCTAAAAACGAATCTGCCTCCAATTGAAAATCGATATTTCTGTTTTGATCCGTGATTTGAATTTCTTTTTTTACGCTTATATAGCCTGTAAAAGAAACTTCAATGCTATAGACCCCAGCCCTTAAGCCTTCTAGTTTATAAGCGCCTTTTTCATCGGCAACTGTTCCTTTTTCAAGACTTTTAATAAAAACGTTGGCAAAGGCCAAAGGGTTGTCTATGGATTGAATTTTTCCTTCAATGCTATACAACTGCCCGTATAGAAAGGAAGCATTTAGCAGGCATAATAATAGGATGCGGTTGATGGGTCTCATTGGTGCAAAGATACTTCAATATTTAGATAAGACTAAAAATTTATTTACATTTGTATAAAATAGTAAAATGGCCACGCTTTCAGAAGAAAATTATTTAAAAGCAATTTTTCATTTGTCCAAGTACGACAAAACGGCGGTCAGCACCAATGCCATTGCCCAGAAAATGGAAACAAAGGCTTCTTCTGCGACCGACATGATTAAAAAACTGTTCGAAAAAGGGTTGATTGATTATCAGAAGTATAAGGGCGTAAAGCTTACCGAAAATGGCAGATTGGCTGCTGTATCTGTGATTAGAAAGCACCGCTTGTGGGAAGTGTTTTTGGTAGATAAACTTCGCTTTTCTTGGGACGAAGTACATGAGGTCGCCGAACAATTAGAACACATAAAGTCTAAAAAACTAACCCGTGAATTAGATGCCTTTTTAGAGTTCCCCATAGAAGATCCGCATGGTGATCCCATTCCAGATGCCAACGGAAACATGCCTTCTTCTCAAAAACTGTTGCTGGCCAAAGTCAAGCAGTTGCAACGCTGTATTTGCGTTGGTGTCAAAGACTCAACGCCAAAATTTTTACAGTATTTAGACAAGCACAAAATTGCTTTGGGGACTGAAATAACGGTGCTTTCTAGAGAATCTTATGATGAATCCATGGCGGTAAAAATCAACAACATTCAACGGTCAATTTCCAAAGAAGTTGCCCATAATTTATTTGTAAAAATATCCTGAATATGCTCGAAATTATCATTCAATATTTTGAATCTATCAACCCCGTTTTAGCCGCTTTTTACGCCTCGCTTTTTACTTGGATTTTAACCGCCCTCGGGGCTTCGCTTGTCTTTTTTTTTAAAGGCATGAATCGGGGCTTGCTTGATGGCATGCTTGGCTTTACGGGAGGCGTAATGGTGGCCGCCAGCTTTTGGAGTTTATTAGCTCCAGGTATAGCAATGAGTCCCGGTGAAGGTTTTGTCAAGGTCCTGCCTTCTGCCATTGGATTTGGATTGGGCGCATTGTTTTTATACGGTTTGGATAAAATACTCCCGCATTTGCACATCAATTTTAAAGAAAGTGAAAAAGAAGGTATTAAGTCTCCCTGGCACAGGACAACTTTACTAGTGTCGGCCATTACCATGCATAACATCCCAGAAGGCCTTGCGGTAGGGGTGTTGTTTGGAGGTGTAGCGGCTGGAATTCCAGAAGCAACCATTGGGGGGGCAGTGGCTTTGGCCTTAGGTATTGGCATTCAGAACTTTCCAGAAGGGATT
>Ga0209503_10001132_pt1 | contig 14184 bp, 23 predicted proteins | sample SouAtlMetagenome_2_FD_187448 | JGI IMG/M metagenome (GOLD analysis project Ga0209503, IMG submission 187448) | Marine eukaryotic phytoplankton communities from Atlantic Ocean - South Atlantic ANT15 Metagenome (SPAdes) (version 2) | ecosystem: Environmental > Aquatic > Marine > Oceanic | place... | reverse complement strand
TTAAGGCAGCTCGTAAAGCACATGCTGCAGGTACTTGGGACGGTAACGTAGATAAAGAAGGCGAAGCTGTAGTTCACATCAACGGTAAACCTCATACAGTAACTAATAAAAGCAAAACTAAAAATCTTAGAAAAGAAGCCACGCATAAGACTGATTCTTTTATAGGTTATAAGCACGCAAAAAATGCTGGTATGAAAGTTAAGAAACATAGTTCAGGAGTAACTGGAGATGATGTCACAATATCACATCCAGATCCTAAGAAATTGCAAAAGTATGTCGACAATCATTTAGGCGGTGGTAAAATAAAAGAAGACACGTCAATTAATAATGATGTTGATGAGGCTTTAAACTTAACACAACGTATGAAACGCTCAAGACTAATGAAGCGTATGAAGACTAGAATTAAGATTGGTAAAAAACGTGCCATGAGAAAGATGGCAAATAAAAAGACTCTAGAGAAGAGAGCACAAAGGCAAGCTAGAAATGAACTCGCAAAGAAGTTAACAAGAGGAATACCTAAGAAAGAGTTAAGCTTTGCTAGAAAGAAAGAAATCGAAAAGAGATTAGAAAAGCCAGCTCTTCAACAAAGAATAAAGAGAATGGCTAAAAGATTATTTAAAGATGTACGTAAGAAAGAAGTACAGAGGAAAAAAGGTTAATGATAAGTTCATTTAAACATTATTTGATAGAGGAAGAGAAGACCGCGTTCTTTACGTTTGGTCGAATGAATCCTCCTACAACTGGTCATGAAAAGTTAATGAATGAGTTGTCAAAGAAATCTGGTAAGAACCCTTATAGGGTATACTTATCACAATCAACGGATAAGAAAAAGAATCCATTGGATTTTAAATATAAAGTTAAGACGGTTCGTAAGTTCTTTCCTAAGCATGCAAGAAGTGTCATGTTAGATAAGAAAGTAAAGAACGTCTTTGATGCAGTCACTGAAATGTATAATGACGGATTTAAGAATATAACAATGGTAGTTGGATCAGATAGGATAAATGAGTTCAACACCTTATTAAAAAAATATAATGGAGTTAAGGGTAGACATGGTCTATATAACTTCAACAAAATCAACGTAATTTCAGCCGGAGACAGAGACCCCGATGCAGACGATATTAGTGGTATGTCAGCATCTAAGATGAGATCACTTGCAAATGAAGGAGACTTCACACAATTCTCACAGGGGCTGCCACGGAATGTATCTAATTCAGACGCAAAAAAAGTATATAATGAAGTAAGAAGAGGTATGGGACTAAAAGAACAAAAAGATTATTTTAATAAGTTACATTTCGAGCCTGTCTCTGAGAAAAGAGAGGCATATGTTAAAGGAAATCTGTTTAATATTGGTGATCGTGTTGCTGTGTTGGGCAGTGACGAACTCGCTAATGTTACCAGTCTTGGAACTAATTATGTCATTGTAGAGTCTGGTGGTAAGCTATACAGAAAATGGCTTGTAGACATTGAGTTAGTAGAAAAGATGACTAATAGACAAGACCCCGATATTAAAGACGCTCCGGGATCACAACCTGCGGGTTATTATGCTGGAGTGGATAAGAAAACAAAGAAGAGAAGAATGGCGCACTTTAAGAAGTATGCTGAAAAGCCGGGTGACGGACCTGATAAAGATTCGAATTATAAGCCAGCACCGGGTGATAAGGGCGCAAAGACAAAGCTAAGTAAGCATACTATTAAGTACAGAAAAATGTACGGAGAAGATGCTGTTGCAGTAGCAAAAAAGAAAATAGACCGTGAAAAAATGATCGATAAAATTAAACATGCCAGAATGCTTGATAGAGCTAAGGTTAGAAAAATTAAAAATAGGAGTGCAGTAAATGCTTAAATTCAAATCATATGACGAGCTTTTTGAGAACGAAGCTCTTAAAAAGAAATCAGCAAAGTCTGGTGTATCTTATGGAACATTAAAAAAGGTATTTAATAGAGGAATGGCCGCATGGAAGTCAGGTCACAGACCGGGTACTACACCACAACAGTGGGGACATGCGAGAGTCAACTCATATATTACTAAAGGTAAGGGTACATATTACGGTGCTGACTCAGACTTAAGCGGTAAGGGTAAAAAGAAAAACAATGAATCTGTTGAAGAAGCCAGAGTCACTAGTATAGCATTTAGAAAAAAGCATGCCATGGTTAATCCTATGGATAAAAAAAATATAAATGATATGGCTAAGGATAAAAAATATAAGGGTAACACAAGTGCTCTTATGAGAGATGTGAAGAAGAAATATCCGGATCAACATCACAGTAAAATTGTTCAAGACATTTACAGGAAACACGCAGAAACTAATGAAGCAAAAGTGCAAGAAATATCAAAGGGCACATTAAGTAGATACGTAAAAGCTGCAGATGCTGATAAATCTAAAAAGCATGTACGAGCAGATGTAGGTAAAATATCTAGAGATGATGCGCATAAGAATCAAGTGAAACGTAATAAAGGTATTGAACTAGCTAAAGCTAAAATGAAACCAGCTAGAGTTGCAGCTTCAGAAGCTACAGTAAAAGAAATATCAAAACCTCTTGCAATGAGATACATTAGTAAAGCAGCAAGAGATGTTTATCATAAAGGTCAACAGCAAGGCAACAAAGATGCAATAAGCAGGCTTGGTGGACCAACTCAAGACTATAAGAAAAGTCCAGAACGTAAAGCAGCAAAACGAGTTGCAGGTATTGATAGAGCTACTAAAATAACATCTATGGGTCCTTTGTCTTATCCAATTTATACTAAGAGAAATAGGAATGAAGCAATGTCCGACGCAGAAAAAGCAGCACATCAAAAGGCGATTGATGCTTTTAAGGCCAAAGGTGGTAAGATTAAAAAATTAAAGCCAGGGTATGCACAAGGTTATCACGGTAAAGCTGATCCCGGTGCAGGTATTAAAGGTATGATCGATAAAGGTGATACTAAACAGTTTGGTACTAAGAAAAAAATAGGGAGCATGAAATGACACCATTTAATTTCAATAACATCTCCAAAGCATTACAAGAGATGAATGAAAAATTAGAAGAAGATAAGAAACTTGATAAAGAGTTTTCTAAGTTATCAAATAAAGCTCAAACTCATGCTAACGCAGAAATGAGAAAAGGTGCATCAAGTAAAGATGCAATTGCAAGAGCTAAGAAACATCATAATGAAGAAACTATACACGAAGGTGAAGACGTATTTGATAAGTTTGGAATACAGATCACAAAGACTCGTCTTAAAGGTGGTATAGGTTATCAAATCAACTATGGTGAAAGAGGCAGATATATTCAGGTTCTTAAAAAGGATATGAATAATTTGATGAAAGCCATGAAAACAGCAATGGATGCTAAGTAGGAGATAAAGATGAGAGATTTCTTTCAATTTAGAAAAGAACTTCGTGAAGAAATATTTGGAACTTTCTTTATAAAGTTTGAGGGAATTAAGAAACCTGAAAAAGTAGATATAGCATATGAACGTGCAACTCAATATACTTTTGGAGCCTTAATGGGTGATGATGATATTGAGATGGATGGTGAACCTGACTTTTTAACTCCTACTAGTAATATATTACAAGTACGCGCAGATAAATCTGAACAGAAAAAAATACAAAGTTTTTTAAATCGAAGAAATAAACTTGCTAAACAAACACAAGAAATGATAAAGAAAGGACCTATTGCTCCAGAAAAAAGAGGTAATCCTAAAGCTATAACTGGTGCTGATAGAACTTCTGATAGTAGAATAAGAAGCTTTTATGAAAAGAGAGCAGATCATTTTTATATAACTGCTTTACTTATGAAAATGGCGAATCCAAATACTGCACCAAAATATACAATACAAAAATTTGTAAAAGAAAGTATTAATGAAGATATAGCATACCATAAGAAAGCAATTGATCATCACAAAACTTATGCTCATAGTCATGATACTGAGAGATTAAATCATGATAGTGATGATGAACATGATAATGATCATTCAAATGCAGAAGATGCGCACAATGATGCTGCAGGTCATCATCAAAGAGCTCATGATGCTGCAAAAAAACATGGTACTAATTCTTCACAATATAAAAGCGCAGCAAAGGCAGCACATAGTGCATCCCATGATGCACATGATAGTCATGCTGATTTTGAAACTATTAAGAGAGATCATCCTAGTAAAAACTTAACAATAAAGAAGACACACTAATGCCACTAAATCCAAAAGACGGAATCGGTTCTTACATTAAAGACTTTAAGAAGTCCAAGGCTCCTCAGTTTAAGGGTAAGAGCGATAAGAAGAAGAGAGATATGGCAATCGCTGCGTATCTTGACGCTAAGCGAGGTCCACAAGAATCTACATTTGCAGGTAGTAACTTAAAGCTATTTGGTCAACTAAATAGAGATCGAAGCATACCTGAGCTCTCAATGAAAAAGAGGATTAAAGCTAAAGTACAAAGAGGATTGGTTGGTCCTAGTACAAAAAAGAAACCGTTGATGTTTAGAACTATGGGTAAAGATGCTAAAGATTTGCAAAAGAAAGCTGATGCAATTACTATAGTAAAAAAACGTGATGATACTAAAATGGCACTTGCTAAAAGAGCTTTAAACAAAGAAGGTTTCATTCCTAATTATGCAGATAAGATGAAAAATAAGAACATTAATAAGACTGATAAAGATAAGCTTATTAAAATGAGACAAATGCTTGATAAAGAAAAGAAACCTATTAAGAAAGAAGATACCAGCTTTAAGGTTTCGATTGACGGATTACCGGACTTATATATGAATGATAAGACTCCCGGTGCACTATTACAAAAACTTCGTAAGATCGTAAAGCAACCATCTTTAATTAAAGACGTTGATAGAATTACAAAGAATAAGGTGAAGAAGGCATACAGAGATAAAGCACAGGGAAGAGAAGTTAAAGAGTATAAGTATGATTATGGTACACCCGAATCTGTAAAGCTTATGAAGAGCATAACACCTGGGCAGAAAGAAGGTACTGATGCTCCTAAAGGTCCAGAATCTTATGAGGCACAATATAAGAGAAGACTAGTAAAGACAACAGATCCTGAGCATAAGGAAAAAGGATTTAAGTACAGAATTAAAGGTAAGAAGGATAGCAGTCTTACTAAAAAATTATATAAGTCAAAGCCGGGGCAAGGCGAGTTTAATAAACAAATGAAAAGGATAGCAGGTCATGAGTTTGGATAGATTTAAAACATTTATTGCAGAAAAAGATGCAAGACTCAAATCGGCAGGAGTGGCAGGTTACAATAAAGCAAAGCGTACTCCCGGTCATCCTACAAAGAGTCATATCGTTGTAGCTAAAGATGGTAATAAAGTAAAGACTATTAGATTTGGTCAACAAGGTGCTAGCACAGCAGGTGATCCTAAGAAAGGTGAGTCTGCCAAGATGAAAGCAAAACGCAAATCATTTAAGGCTCGTCATGGTAAGAACATCGCTAAGGGAAAGATGTCGGCCGCGTACTGGGCAGATAAGGAGAAATGGTAGTGATTAAAAGTTGGATAAACGAAAGAATTAAAGAAAGAACATCTATGGACGGAGCAGTTTGTATTGCTCTAGGTCTAATGATATTATTTTTATCACCATTAGCTAAGATTGCTGCAGGACTTGCAATTGCGTACGGCGTATGGACAATTTGGAAGAGTGAATAATGGCAAAGATGTTTAGAACAGTTTTAGAGCATGAAACAATAAAACATGGAACATCTATTGGACGTAAGCCAACTACTTCCACTATGAATAAACATAAGAGAAGAAGTTTTAAAAAATATAGAGGACAGGGAAAAAGATAGTGGCCGTAGAAACAAACGAAGCTAGGCTTGACAGAATAGAGTCCAAAATAGATAAGTTAGCAGATGCTATGATATCTTTAGCAAGAGCAGAGGAGAAGATAATAGCATTACAAGATGACCACGATAATATGAGAGATCGTATGAATAAGCTCTCTGTTAAACTAGACGAGATACAGAAAACTTGTGATGAAAACGCAAGGACTGTTAGTATTATAAATAAAGTTGTATATGTGGCTGTTGCCGCAGCAATAGGAACCTACGTAACACACGTATGGATGTAAAGGAGAAAGAAATGGAAGAAAGTTTCAAGTATCATATACCTGAAGATATTCCAGCAAATGAAAGAACTGCCTTCCATGGCGCGGCAGCTGCAGCGGCAAAAGACGGAAAGAAGAATTTCAGTTTTGGTGGAAAGACTCATCCGGTCACTATGAAAAAAGATTTAGCAAATAAAATTGCAGATCAAAAAGAATCAGTTAACGAAAGCTTTAGTTATCATAACGACATGGCAAAGGCTCATGCTAGCCACGCTATGCGTCATAAAACTGAAGGAGATAGTGGAAAACATAATAGTGATAACGAAGATATGCACTATCGCGCCATCGACATTCATAAACAAGCACACGCTGCTCATATACAAGCTCGCAATTTATCTTCTTATGATAGTAAAGGAAAATATAAGAAAGCTGCTAAAGATGCTCATTCATTAAGTCAGACAGCTATTGGAACAACTAAAGACGCTGGAAAATTTAAGACAGGTAAACCTAAGCATAGTTTTCCGAAGCTAGTGTCGCACACTAAACTCGCTAAAGAGAGCACAATGTCTTTTAGAGAAAAACTAATGTCATTGTTTGAAAATGACAGAGCCAAACACTATAAAGGTGCAACTGAACCTGAAGGAATGCATGATAGGAGCAAGTCTTCGAAGGGTGCTATGGATATGCTTAACACACCTAAGAGTACTGAGGCAGACGGAATGAAAGCTGCTAAAGATACTGCAGCAAATATTGCAAAAAGCGCACCGGGTAAAAAGTTAAGAAAAGGCGACAACGGTAAAGGCGATACTAGTATTATTCCTTCAGCAACAAAGGTTAATGATCCAGCCGCTAAAACTCAAACTATGGAAAATTACGGTGTATCAGGTAATAAAATATCCAATAGTTTGCTTAAAGCTATTTCTGTTGTTGAAGACTATACGCATGAATTTGATGTGGATAGTGAAAAGAACGCACATCACATGGTAAAGCACGCAAAAAAAGCTGGCATCAAGGCGAAGATTCATACTATGAGTGGCCCTGGTGGCGGAAATCCAGTTGTACATCTTGGACATAAAGACACTAGTCATATGCATAAATTTATAAAAAAGCATTACGATGACAGCTATGAAAAAGATGATTTAAATATTCACAAAATGTAAGGAAAATAATTATGGCTATATCACCACCAAATTATCAAAAAGATGCTATACCTACAAAACAAGGTTGGAAGCATCCAAGAACCGGAGAACTCTTAATCTCAAGGCCGATGTCACAGTCGGCAATAGATGAATACTTAGGAGTAAGCCCAGAGCCTCAGATGCTTAAGGAGTCTCCAACAAATTTTGAAGAAGCTAAAGTCGAACTAATGACAGAAGATAATCTACCAAGTGAATATCAAGATATGACTAAGAAAGAACTTGAAGCTCTCGGTAGAGAACACGGCATTGAACTTGATAGAAGAAAAAATAAAGCAGACTTGATTGAAGAATTAAAAGAAGTTATTTAAAAAATCGAATATATAATTTTGTAATGATTTTTAAAGAACTAACTGAAAAGAACTTATTGTTATATGCTGCAAAGCATTATAAGAATCCTAAGTTCGCTGACATTGATGAGTTTTATGAAGACTTGAAGCGCTTTAAGTATATTAAGAGATTGCTTAATCGCTACATAGAAACTGACGACTTACCTGATAGATTACTATTAAATCATTTTATAGTCGTCTTTAATATGTTTGGTACTGAGGCTGCTTGTAATATATTAGAACTAAAACTTGATGATAAACACTGGCCTATAGTAAAACCATTCTTAATATTTTTAAATTATATTAAGAATGATCAGTATACTGGAATTACTATGGATCCAGAAGTGGTTAACACACTAAGGAAGATTTAATGGGTATATTAAAAGGTGTAGCTGATACAGTATATGCGTTCAGGTTCGTAAGAATGATGGTCATGGACTGGACTAGCTGGGATGCGTATAAAGAAGGTATTATCGATGAAAATGGAAAGAGAAATAGGAAAGTGAAACTTGACACGGATGACAAAAAGTCTGCTTATACTCCTTTCGTTCGCCTTGTGGCTAACATCAAAAGGCTCGCAAGTAAACTCCCAGGAGGTGGAAGTAAACTCGGATCTTTTGCGTCGGCGCTCTATCTCGTTAAAGAGAAAGCAAACCTCAGCGAAAAAGGATTAAAAGATATATGTGAGAAATGTGATATTGAAGTGTTAGATTTTTTAAATGAAAAGAATGAGTGGTTCTTGTTACAAGATAAACAATTATCTCCCGGCGTCTACAGAGTACAGAATCCTAAGCTATTAAATAAATCGTGTAGCGAAGTGGTTTGGCCTAAAGATCAAATTAGAATAAAAGAAGAGTGTTATCCAGTTGGTGATATATTTGGTGTTGATATATACGAGGCAACTCACATAAAAACAAATCAAGAAGTTTACATAACAGCAAGCGAGCTTATGAGATGAGAAAAGAAGATATAGACGAAAACTTGTGGGATAATATTCGTAAGCGTAGAGCGTCAGGAAAACGTATGCGTAAGAAAGGTGAGAAGGGTGCACCTACTCAAGATGCAATAAGAAAAGCTCAAGCAGAAGATCTTGGTTCAGGTGGTGGAACTACAACTGCTTCAATACCTAATCCGGCTCAAACCGCAATGGGACCTAGATTAAAAACAGTTACTATGCATGATAAGCGTAGAAAGAAAGATAAGTTTCCAGTATTATTAAAACGATTTAGAAAATATATAGAAGATCATGGCTAGGCTATACATTCTTATATTTGTCATCGGCATAATCGGTGTTATTGGTTATGGTGCAAAGTATTATTATGACACTACTCAAAATAGAATAGCAGTTCTCACCAAAAATAATGCTACGCTTACAGCAGCAGTTGAAACATCTGAAAAAAGTATTACAGCTTTAAGAGGTAATATTCAAAAGATGTCTGACTTAAATAATAAACTGCAAATTAAGTTACAAAATGCAGAAGCTTATGGCGATGAACTTAGAGAAAAATTAAGTAAACTAGATTTAGTAGTAGAAGCTTTAAAAGATTCAAAAGTATTAGAAGGAAAGATGAATGGCGCAAGTTTTAAATTGTGGCAAGGTATCATGGAAGAAACTGGTCGTAATATTGATAAGTCTAACGTGCCTAGCTGGTTGCAGCGGCCTGAAGATGGAACCGGAAATAAAGACGGTAACGAAGATAGAACAGATAACGATACCAGTAGTAGCGAGACCAAAACCATTAAGACTAAATAATACTCGAGTTTTTGTAGTTACTAAAGACAATTACGAAGAGTTTGTAAAAGACTTTAAAGAAGTTTATGGTGACTTAGCTTATGTTGCATTAAGTATGAAAGACTATGAAAACTTAGCGATAAATATTGCAGAAATGAGAAGATACTTAAATCAACAAAAAGAAATAATAGTTTATTATGAAAAAGCTGTAAAACCTAAAGAGGAGAAGAAGTAATGGAATTCATAATAGATCAACTTGTCACTTGGTGGCAATTTACTGTCGTTGGTGCACTAATTATTATTGGATTTATAGTTAATATGTTCGGTGTTGACTGTGATGATGTCATTATTGGATTTGAATATAAAGAAATGCCAAAGCTACAACCTATAGCAATACCTACGGCGGGTAAAGGTTTTTGGGGAGCAATATGGATGTGGCTAATGGGTACACGTAATTGGAAACTCGCAGAAGACTGGACTTTTAGAATTGAAGGAGACTGGTATGTCATTCCTGCAGGATTTACTTTTGATGGCGCATCTATTCCAAAATTCTTACACACATGGCTATCACCTACAGGTGTATTGTTAATGGGTGGATTAGTACATGACTTTGCATACAAGTATGAAACATTATTGAAAAAAAATAAAAAGAAAACTATAGGAAATATTACTCAAAAAAAAGCAGATCTAATATTCCGTGATATAAATATTGAGCAAAATGGATTTCATCTATTAAATAAATTAGCTTATTGGGCATTAAGAATAGGTGGATTCGTTGCATGGAATAAACATAGAAAAGTAAACGCAAAAATTGTATAGGAGATATTATGGATTATGATTTTGAAAATGAGATGTTACGTGCTTTAAGGATGCACGCTGAAGGTAAGATTGCGATGGCTAAAGCTACAGCACAGGTATATATGAATAGGCCTGTAGGAATAGGTGAGCATCCACAAGTCATGGAAGAACTTGAAAAGCAATTCATGGAAATGGCCAAATACGATGATGTATTAGAAATGATTAGTAAATATTTTGATGATATTGATTAAAAAGTCCTTTACAAGATCTTAAAAATAATATATAATATCTAAATACAATAAAAAAATAATCAGAAAAAAGAGGTAGAAATGCAGCAATCATTTGTTGACACAAGGAATTTTTTGTCTCAAACTAAGTTTTACGAAGGATACTCTCGCTTTAAAGAAAACGAAGGTAGGTACGAATCTTGGGATGAGGCAGTTGATCGCGTTATCGATATGCATGATCAAAACTATATGAATAATAATAATGAATTATCTGAGTACTTAGAAGAAGCACGTACTGCTTATAAAGAGCAGCGAGTACTTGGTGCTCAGCGTGCACTCCAATTTGGAGGAGAACAGTTAATGAAACACCAGATGAGGATGTACAATTGTACGTCCTCTTACGTTAATAGACCAGAGTTCTTTGGCGAGGTGTTTTACATTTTACTATGTGGTGCAGGAGCAGGTTTTTCTGTACAAAAGCATCACATTAAAAAATTACCAAAATTACAAAACAGAACAAAGCAAGCGAAAGGTTACATAGTAGAAGACTCAATAGAGGGCTGGGCATCAGCTTTAGATGTATTGATGTCTTCATTCTTCGTAGGAGGTGGTAAATATCCTGAATACGAAGGCAGAAGAGTATACTTTGACTTATCACAAATCAGACCAAAAGGTGCACTTATTTCAGGTGGATTTAAAGCACCAGGGCCAGATGGTTTACGTAGGTCACTCGATAAAATAGAACACTTACTTCAAGGTATTGTATTAGATTCCAAAGAACCAATAGCAATCAAACCTATAAATGCTTATGACATCACGATGCATGCAGCAGATGCTGTATTATCTGGTGGAGTACGTAGGTCAGCAACAATTTGTCTTTTTTCGCCAGATGATGAAGAAATGATGAATGCTAAGACAGGCAATTGGTTTATGGATAATCCTCAAAGAGGAAGGTCTAACAACTCTGCAGTTATTGTAAGAGATAAGACCACACCAGAAGAGTTCGGCAAGATCATGGAATCAGTCAAGCAATTCGGTGAACCGGGATTCGTTTTCGTTGAGTCTACAGAACATACTACAAATCCATGCGTGGAGATTGGTATGTATCCGCAGATTAATAAAAAGTCAGGTTGGCAGGGTTGCAACCTAACTGAAATCAACGGAGGCAAATGCAATACCGAGGAAGACTTTTATAAGGCATGTCGAGCAGCGTCTATCCTCGGTACCCTACAAGCAGGGTACACAGACTTCAAGTTCTTAACAGATACTTCAAAACTTATATTTGATAGAGAAGCATTACTTGGAGTTTCGATTACCGGATGGATGAACAATCCGGATATTCTTTTCAATGAAAAGATATTAGAAAAAGGAGCTCAAATAGTTAAAGAGGTTAACAGAGAAGTTGCACATATAATTGGTATCAATGCTGCAGCAAGAACAACTTGTGTTAAGCCTAGTGGTAATGCGTCAGTATTATTACAAACTGCATCTGGTATTCATGCCGAACACTCTAATATGTACATCAGAAATGTGCAGATGAACAAAGAGTCTGAGATAACTCAAGCTATAATGAAGACAAACCCGTACATGGTCGAGGACTCAGTGTGGTCTGCCGGTGGTACAGATGTTGTCGTATCATTTCCAATAATGCCTAACAAGGGTTCAATGTATAAAGATGACCTTCTTGGCGTTAAACACTTAGAACTTGTAAAGAAAGCTCAAAAACACTGGGTTGAAGCTGGTACTAATGAGGATCTTTGTGCAGATAAGGGAATAAGACATAATGTATCAAATACTATTATTGTAGATGACTGGGATGAAGTCGAAAAATATGTATTTGAAAATAGAGATGCCTTCGCTGGAATTTCATTCTTAGCGATGACTGGCGATAAAGATTATAATCAAGCTCCTAATACTGCAGTTATTACTGCAAAAGATATGGTTAAGAAATATGGCAATGCCGCAGTGTTTGCTTCCGGAATGGTAGTTGACGCTCTTAAGTGCTTTAATAACTTATGGGATGCCTGTTCTACTGCCAAAGGATTTGGAGAAGACTTATCGTTAGAGTCATCTGAAAATGCAATGAAGAGAGACTGGATAAGAAGATTTAATAAGTTTGCAGATAACTATTTAAATTCAGATACAGCACTCGCTGAGCACTGCTTAAAAGACGCCTACTTATTACATAAGTGGAATAAGATACAATCAACTTTGAAAACCGTTGATTGGAAAGAAGATATAACAGAAAGAAAGTATACAGATGTTGATACACTCGCTGCAGCCGCATGCGCAGGTGGCGCGTGTGAAATCGATTTCTAATATAGTTTCACCTTGTGTTAAGATATGTAGAGTCGAGAATGATACTTGCATAGGATGTGGTAGAACTACTCATGAAATAGCTGAGTGGTTTAAAGCATCAGATGAGAGAAAGAGAGAGATCATTGAAGGATTACGAGATAGAATGTGAAGAGTGTGATGAGACTACATATGTAGCATCATACAAGAAGCCAACCTTTTGTCCAGTTTGTGGAAGAAGAGCAGAGGCAGAAGAAGTCCAAGAATAATGTGGACACTAGATAATAAAGAATATAATAATACGCCTGAGGAGTACCAAGGATTTGTATACCAAATTACAGAACTGGACACCAACAAAAAATATATTGGAAAAAAGAATTTCTGGAAACCAAAGATCTTACCAATCACTAAGTCACGTAAGAGACGTGTACGAACGCGTACGGAGTCTAACTGGAAAGAATACTACGGATCCTCGGATGAAGTATGTAGACTTGTGGAATCACGAGGCGTAGATAAATTTAAGAGAGAAATCCTTAGGCTATGTAAGACTAAGGGAGAGATGTCATATTATGAGGCTAAGTTACAGTTTGATAATAATGTACTATTAAGCGAAGACTACTACAACAACTTTATCGGTTGTAAAATTCATGCAAAACATTTAACAAGTTAATTAAAAAAATTAAAAATATTGAAAAAAGTCCTTTACAAACCTCTTTTTTTATGGTATAATGAATCTATAAAATGAAAAAAGAGGAGTTAAAATGTCATTTAAAAATTTAAAAAACCTAGTTAAAGATTACACAAAACAGTCAAAGTCTAAGTGGGCCATCAAAGAAGAAATGGCTTCCATGTACGCTCAAGACGCAGCCGATACGGCCGCGGTTCTTACACACATACTCGGCGGTAAGTTTGACAGAGCTGAAAATAAACTTTCAGAAATGGATACGTTACCAAGAGACAATGCCGTGTTAGCAATCATTGAGGACATGGGAAATGACTGGGCTAAAGCCAATATCGGCTGGAGCTTTAAATAGGAGAAATAAATGACTAAGAAAAAATCTAATGTAGTTAGCTTTGAAAAAGCTAAGATCAAAAAATTTAATGACGAAAATGAAATTATCTTTACCGTTGAAGATCAAGATTATGAACTTGGTGAGTTAGTTCATCAATCTCATAATGATAATGGTATGGAATTCGTATTTAAACTAGAGGAATTCGATGACGATGAACCCGACGGAACCGTTCACTAAAGTCCAGCTATTAGAAAAGCAGATAGCTGAAGAAGTTAAAGAGAAATACGCTTTGTATAAGCGTATTTCCGAATTAGTAGAGGAAGTAAATAAATTGAAAAAAAGTGAAAAAAGTCCTTTACAAACTACAAAAACTAGTGTATAATAGATCTATAAAATGAAAAAAGCGGAGAAACTAAAATGCAAATTCAAAAACAAATCAAAGACATTCAATTCGATAATGATGGCGTATCAGAAGCCATCGTTATGGCCTCAGCTGCCGGTTGGTACGTTGGCAAGATCGATAAGTCCGAAGGATTTATCCAGCCATACAACAGGTACAG
>Ga0209503_10001130_pt1 | contig 14203 bp, 10 predicted proteins | sample SouAtlMetagenome_2_FD_187448 | JGI IMG/M metagenome (GOLD analysis project Ga0209503, IMG submission 187448) | Marine eukaryotic phytoplankton communities from Atlantic Ocean - South Atlantic ANT15 Metagenome (SPAdes) (version 2) | ecosystem: Environmental > Aquatic > Marine > Oceanic | place... | reverse complement strand
CAACTCTTTCATATCGCGAATCTTGAATATTCCGTTCACAGAATTTTGCTCCTGCTTCTTGATGATGAAATGCGCACTCTCATTTGCCATTTCAATTTCAAGCAAACGACCGCCATTGTAGTAATTGTTACCATTTCCTCCATCATAATTTCCATAATCGTAATTGTTTCCTCCATTCATATTGTAATCCTGATTTTGGTTGTTACCATTGTTGTAGTTGCTGCTGCTGCCATTGCTGCTGCTACTACTACTCCCACCCGTGTTGTATCCGCCATTGTTGAACGCAAATAGGTTACCATTATTTGAGTCGCTACCGAATCCCCAAATGATAAAAGTGATACCAATCAAAACCAGCGTCAGTAGTAAAGCATAGGCTACAATTCTACTGGGTAATGTTCGTCGGCTGGAAGTGCGTCCCCACTTTACGCCTCGACGGTCGTTTCTTAATTGTAAAAGAAACTCCGTTCGATTCGACAGGATGAGACCAAAACATCCCATGCTTGCGCACACTAATGCCTCATCCAAAAACAAGTTCTTAATACTCGTAGAGAAACCGCGAAATCTCAAAATAGTAGTGCTTGGCATATCGCCATTGTCGTATTCCTTTCGATCTCGACTACTTCTATTTGATGAGGATAAATTCCCCGATCTCGATCCATCGGCCATGAAACTCGTATCTGTGCTTTCTTCGTTGTAATCGCCCGCTCCACGCGAATTTGCTCGACTCCGTTCGTCAAAGGAGTTGTCTGAATCGGAGCCATCGTCAGCATTTGAGTAGAACAAGCGACTGCTGGCTACACTTTGACCATCGCTTGTGTACTGGTTCCTCTGGTATTTGTCATTGAAATTGCTGATTTTGCTATTACTAGAATTTCCGCTATATCTAGAACCAGATACGGAGCCAGAACCGAGAAATTTTGTGCCACTAATTTTAGTATTGGCAGTACCAGTATCGTTCCGACTATAAATAGCAGTGTTTTCGGGAGAAGTCACAGCTCCCAATGAAGACGAGTTGTAGGCCTGATTTTGAGAAAATCTATGATAATCTTGCTGGTTTTGATATTGGTGTGACAAGTCTTTAGATGAACTGCCTTTGCGTTGACGTTCACCACCACTACTTCCACGTTTGAGTGCGGTCCGAAAGAGACTCGAAATGTTCCCTGTGAGACCTGCTTTCGATACCGAAGGTGTTACATATGCGTACTCGCCACTCTCGTCAACCATGCCGGTAGATGATACATAGCCCACAGATGCACCGCCGTGCGATTCATTGAGTAGTTGTTGCTGTTTCCGACCCCGACTACGAGATCGAGACCTCCATCGCCTGAATCCTTTGCCTTCTCCTTTGTTATTTTTGCTCTTGCCACCTGTTCCGCTACGACTGGACCTACGAGGCATTCTGGCGTATCTCAAAGTATGGCAACTTGAAATTGAAACAGGTTGCTAGTAGATATCGATATTCCTTCTTCCTCTGCCTTCCTGATATGGTGATTCGTTCCAAGTGAGAGAGAAACAGATACAAATACGCCAATGACGACACTGTGAAAATCAAAAATCATGATTCGAAATCCCTGAAAAATTGATGAAGGCAACCCTTTTGGCTCTCGCGCGCTGGGAGGAAAGTACCTCAACCCTAACCCTAACCAAAAATACTCTGCTCCTCCATGAAGTCAGTCAGTATCATCACTAGCTTATCGGGCAAAAACGAAGTCAAACCAGCAGGTGAGCAGGCAACCTCCAATCACCACAATATTATTTACTATGGTATTTCTTTATGCCGTCGAGAAGTACACAATCTAGCGCTTCTACACGATACCTATCGAAGATTCCAGGTTTCACTTAAGAGTGTCTTAGTGTTGTAGCACATCTGATCCAATGGCACCGTCGCGACGCCGTGGCTCCCATGGCAAGACTTCGGCGCCTACAGCGCGTTCGGCAGCCATCCAAGCGGCGGAGAAACGACGTCGGGAGGAGCAAGAATACCATACGAGTTGCGGGAGTAATAACAGCAAAAATATCAGCAGTAATGGTGACGACAAAGGTAACGGTGCTTCGATATCTGTTTACGACGATGCGGGGAAGAAGAGGAAGAACGTTTTTCTTTCGCAACCGGTTGCAACTGATGCCACGACAACGAGCACTGCGAGCTCCTCCACATCAGTAGCACAAGAATTTGTTATGAACGCAAAACAAGCGCATCCAACACAACCTTACTGCAAGGTAGTTCCTAGCGACAAAAGCAACAAAAATACCTGTAGCCAACGATCACGGTACGGGAGAATGACATCTAAACGCAAGCAAGATTTTGATCACTCCGAGGGGGGAGTTGATGCAGACGACAACGATGAAGATGAGGGTTGCTTACATTGTCATGAAAAGGTGAAATATAGGCCTCGGGTCGAAGTTATCGATGATGAATGCGACAACAATTCTGACGAGGGATACTGTAGGGAAAGCAACATACAGGTCCAGTGTGATGATTGTAGGGGTTACGTTTGCAATGGATGTCACTGGTGCCATGAATTTCAAGCAAATCATGAGATACGGGTCTGCGATCGATGTGACGCCTTTTATTGCCGTGGTTGCGATGAAATGGACCAATGCGACGACTGTGGTGAAGTTGTATGTGGATCTTGCTCCACACTGCTAAGTTGCAAGTTCTGTGGCGGAGGATTGTGCGAAGAATGTGCAACAGCTTGTGGACGGTGCGGCATCGTTTTATGTAGTCGCGATGCGAAATTTGCTGTTGATTGTGACACATGCCGGCTGTCTTATTGTTTAGTTTGTTTGGCGAGTGGTAGTAAAGAACCTTGTGTTAGGTGCGGTCACCGGCCGTCGAAAAGAATGGAACAATTGGTACATTTGAGACTTAAAAGTATTTACAAAGCCTTCAAAAGTAGCAGCAGCAATAACAATAATGTTGGACCGAGCCGTGGGGGGAGTTATAGTAATAATAAAAACACAGGAAAAGGAAACAGTAGAATTAACGATAAAAATGATGAGTATGGCGGGGGATCACGGCGCAATAAGCCAACTACACTTCAGGATATGGTGGGAGATCACGACGTCAAAGATGCTGGTGGTATAGATCCAGCGATGTCAATGATGATGATGGAAACTGCCGAAGCATTGCCTCATAAATTTTGCCACGACCTGGAACAAAATTATTTGGCTGAACAAAAGAAAGCAGACGCAGCTGCTGAAGCCTTACTTGCTGAGATAGAAGAGGAAGAATCTGCAATAGCACAAAAAAAATCAAAGAAGAAGAAGAAGAAGGAACGTAAGAATGCAAGTAAAGAATCTCAGCGAGCCACAAAGAGCAACACTGGTAGTGATAAAAGCGAGAAAAAGGACAATAATGTTGACGAAAATTGTAAAATGCAACAAAATGTTACGGCAGGATCAGAGTCGAGAGAAGGTGAAGTCAATGACGATTCTCTGTCAGATTCTGACTCAATCGATCAAATAGCAAAAAGCAATTACGGAACTGATAAACTACACGAAGACTCCAAAATGGATCCAATCGAAAAAGAGTTAGTTGAATGCGTTAACAATCATGACCTAGAGGGTATCGAAAACGTTCTACTTCGTTTGAAGGGCGTACCAGGAAGAGCTGTCTTACGAAAAAATGCCAAGAAAGCTCTGAAAAGATTAAAATTAGAAATGAATCCTCTTCAATCCATACCACTTGAGAATAAGCCGGAAGCTGTAACCAAACCAGAAAAGAAACCAACTGTTGTGACTAATCGATTGATAGCAACAAGTGTAGATTCAAGAATTTCTCCCAAAAAAGCGAGCACAAAATCTACCACTAATCCCGAGAAATCTGGTTACAACAGATCTACCCATCAAAAGTCGTCTCCTCATAAAAATACTGGAAGTGATCGTTGTGAGGCTACTGTAGAAATTGTTTCGAGGCTTGTTGGATGGATGATTGGGAAAAATGGTCAGCGAATTCGCGATCTAATGGAAGAGAGCGGAGCGAAGATTTGGATAGATCAAGAAAAATTTAAAGGCCAAGAAACGAGAAATGTTCACATGAGTGGCGATCGAAAATCGGTTGATAAGGCAGTTCTCCTCGTAAACGATGTCGTTACAAATGCACCCCCGCCCCAAGGCACGAAAAATCCTGTTTTAGATGCTACCGCCTCAATAGCTAAGATGACAATATCCCAAAATTCTACAGAAAATCCAAAGAAGACAACAGGATTGACACCACTAGGCAATTCTGCATCAGCGCAGACTAACATCCCGGGTTCGTTAGAAGTCAAATCGGCCTGGACTAAGGCTTCTGAAAGTAGTCGTAGGGCAGAAAAGCTAGCCCCAGGAACGATACCTAAACCGCCTGCATTGATTTCGTCACCTATTCAAGTCCCTACAGAGAGAGGGAACAAAGACCCTAACGGCAAACCTGTACAATACACAGAATCGCCAGGTATGTTAACGAATCTACGAAAATCTTCTGCTGAAACTCCAGCAGGTAAGATATCAACTACATCGAACGTTAGAAATAACTCCGCCAAAATTACTACAGAGATTGTCACCTGTGATTTGAGATTTGTTCCTCTTTTAATTGGTAAACGTGGATGGACAATCAAGAACATTCAAGATGATAGCGGAGCCCGTGTTGATATTGATCAAACCGTTACGCCAAGACAGGTTAGGATATCAGGGAGTGAACCGAATGTCAAGAAGGCTGTAACAATGGTCCAAGATGTTTTGAGTTATCCTCAAGCCCAGTTGCAATCTTCATCCGAAGACGACGAAAACGCTGCTTTCCCTGAATTGGAAACCGACATAAAATTTCCTACAACATCGATGGCGGTCTCAACTCCAACCAAGCAGAAACTTCTTGCAGCTTCTGCGGCCCTGGAACGTGACCGAGTACATTCGCCGCCTCCATTAGTTGGTGATGCGAAGAGCGCAATTTCTGCGTCATCTTCGCTCTCATCAACACCCGAACCTTCCATGGCCTCTTCATCAAAAGGATTCATTGCATCGCATCTGCAAAATGGCCCATTGCTCCCTCCACCAGCAGGACATTACACAATGGGGAATGCCCCATCACAATCAGTTCAAAGGCAAGTTTTGCAGCCCGACGGAGGGGTTATTAATGGATTGGATGCTGGTGGTATATGGACGTCCGCAGCAATAGCACCTCGACCACCCTTCAATGATAGTTCTGTACCTATTGACTTTCAGAGTGGTGGACCAATACCTTTATCACATGGAGCGCACGCACACCCTCAAATGCATCTTCTTCAGCGACAAGGCCAACAGATACAGATGAATAATGCGTTGATCAATGAACATCACTATTCTCAAGGCAATCCTGAACTCAACCATCGTGCACCAGAATCGTTCGTTTCTACCGAGCGCATCTCGCATAGCAATCCTTTAGGAACAAATTTGAGTGATAATCTTATCAATAGCTCTCAGTTCAACAACCCAAACACTGGAAACAATCAACACAATAATGGCATGCATGCCTCATTAGGCCGCGGTCCGCCGTATATTCCATACAGCAACGAAGGAATACCTACAGCGCAGGCAATACCAACAACGGCGCCGCAAAGTTTGATGCACCATGGCCCTGGCCTCTCATCTCCGACGAGAGGCACTGAATTTATAGATGGCAGTTGTAGATTGTGGGATTCAGGGAATCCAACCTATTCCTCTCCAGAATTGCCACTGCATGCCCCCGCATTGCAACCTCAATCTTCGTCGGGATTTGCAGCGACGGCATCATCACTTGGAATTTCTTCTGGGTTTCATCAGGTGATTCCTTCGCACCAAACTCTTCCAAACCAAAATTCTTTATCGGTGACGGCAAATTCTACAAACTTTTCACAATCAGTTCCACCCGGACTAGGAAATGATGATTCACGAATGATTGACAGTTTATTCGGAGGAATTGGTCATACTGAATCGTCGAAAGATGCTACCACACACGGTGTATTACCAGGTTTAGATAGGTTGTCATTGCCAAATAAAAACAACGAGGCAAACCCTTCGATGCTATGGGGCCCATCCGATTTGACTCAAGCCTGGCCAAACAAGAAAGACAATCAGATGAATGCAGATGTGACTGAGGCTGCAAATATTTCATCCATGAAGAACATATTTTCGAACGAAATTCCGACTTCCTCACACGAACGCCCGCAGGAATCTCGTTTCAATTGGGATTAGACGAGCTCTACTCTCTTTTTTGCATCAAAAAATGGCACGGATTATATGGATTTCGGGATTTCGCTGAAACAGAAATTGCTGAAGTAAACTTCACCTTACTCTACAGATACCTTGACTGTCGAAGCAATCAATGCGCGTTTGCTCTCAGAATTGGATCTGTGGCTAGAAAGCTCTTCGCTCATACTGCATACGTGTGCGGAAGCTTTTCTAAGAGAAATCGTTAAAATTTCTATTCATTTTATCTTTGAGTTACAGTAGAACTTCTAGAGACTTAGGTTTTCAAATTTGGCTTTCGTCATGTTTCGTAACAGTGGCCTCAGAAAGCACTATTACCCAGAGCTCAAACCTAAGCTCCGGTTCCATTCGACATCACTACTGTGGATTTCCTCTAATTCTGTCCACCCGTTGTGATATTTCGTCTCCATGTCAACTTCCCATTTTTCACAAATCGGATTTTGCCGGTATGTTGAACCAGGTCCTGTTGCTTTTTCCAAATCAAGACTAGACCCCGCCTTATCAATGGTCAATACGAGGGTATTTGTTCCAGGAAGTCGATGTATAGACAAGGAGGTAACTCCAGCGGTTCTAAGACCTGCACATACTTCAGGAGGTATTTCGTTGTGCCTCTGGATGTACTTTTCGATCATCCCCTCGCGACATGTTGTGTAGAAGACCTTTCGGTTGTTCCCCGCATCAGGCTTTCTCTGGGTTGAAGAATTATCACCATCTTGGCTAGTTCTGCCAACTAGTGATGGTGATATCGCTGTTGGATTGCTCGGCATGGTGATCTGAAAGTTCGGTGCTCAACAAAAGTTCTTTTGAAGAAGTTTTATCGTTGTTTTTGATTTTCCGGATCCTGTCTTTTCACGAGTTTTCGCGCGCTAGATTTTCGCTGATCTGTTTTTTCCTCGTCGTAGAACCAGAAACTGCTGGGATTTTGATGGATCACTCTCTGGCAAAAGTAAGGACAACAACAACTTCGCATACTATCGATCGAAAACTGCATCGGCGACGTTAACTTTCAAGGTGACACTAAAATAGCGGATGGAGCATAATGTCGCATGCATCAAACGACGAAAAGGATGGCAAGCAGCCACCGAGTAAACGGCAGCGATTCCTTCCGGCAGGGGAAAACGCATTGTCAGGGCATGACAAATCATTCGTTGCGTCTCTTAGCACTTCTGTTGATAGCGGCCTTGTTTCCACCGATCTGCAAGACACAAATAGTTGCTCATTAGTTGAATCTGCTCTGAGAGTCCCAACCTCAATTTTATTTCGTCAGGTCGGAGGAGATAAAACTGGAGAAGGTGTCGCCAATGCGAGCAAAACTAAACGGCGTCTGCGCCCGCTTTTGTCACGTCAAGAGATGGAACAATTTTTGCGATTGGCATTGTTGGCACAAGAGATCGACGTCCTCGTCGACTTATCTGAAACCGCTCTGTCGAGGCGTCAATTTGCGAAAAGATTTCGTCGTGATATTTTGATGCAACGGGACACAAGAACTTCCACATCGAATCACAATCTATGGAAGAATCCGTGGCTCGCAACCATGGGGCCAATTTTGGATGTTCTAGAACAACGACAATCGAATCCCCCAATAAAGTGCCACTTGAATAAATTTGTATCGAAACAGGAAGATTTTCTTCACCATATCCACAATGAATTGACACGCTTGTACCAGGAATTGCAGGCCTGTGGCATTTTCGAGCTGGAAAGATCCGCAGAGCAAAACAGGTCGCTTGTAGCTTCCTTGACAGACATCCTTGGCTACAACTATAACGATAATGACGATGATAGCCAGGCCGATGATAGTCAAAGAACAGCTGCCGTTCGAAAATTGATAAAAGAGAAGCAATCCCTCTCAAAATTGCAAGATTTTCTGGCACATCGCGTGCGCTCTTTGCTCGTAGTACTGTGTCATTTTCAAACGACACCAAGTTCAGAGAGTAATAATAGCACCTGTGCTAATGAAAAGTTAAAGAATGATACTGATAGTGAGAACAACAGAAAACGAATTTTACAAAGCGCAATACCGTCGGTAACTTCTACCGACGTTCATAATGACGACGTTGATAAAACGAAGAGTACCTTGTCTATGAAGAAGGAATCAAACAAGGAAGATAATGACAATGAGAACAAAGCAATCAACAACGATCAATCTTCCATTTTGTCAATGGAAGAAATTCTTATACCATTGGAAGTCGTTTGCTCAAGCCTTTTCGACCACCACGCTGACCGAAAAATTCCAACAAGGATGGCGAGCCATCAAAATGAAGAAGATAGCATTGGCAAAGAATACTGTAGCAAATCTGAAAACGAGAATTCCTCGGGTTGCGCTGATGATTTTCAAGAAAAAAAGAAACAACAAATAGAACACCATGAAGCAGATAGTGGCTCTCTCTTGTTAAATGCAATGACAACAAAATCCAACATGATCATAGAAAATGATAGTAAGCTAGATTCTCTGATCGATGATTCCAATCCCGTGGCGATGTCTACGGAAAGGGCCTCTGACAAAATTGATAAGGCATCTACGAATCACATGGTGCAAGCTGGGAAATTGAAATTAGATTGTATGACACAAGAGAAGGCGGCGAATGGGAAGAATGGAGTCAAATGTTTCGATCAGAAGTCGACGGTCGCTCCGGAAGCCTCCCAGAGAACTGTTGAAGCAGGCATCACTATGATGAAGTTAGCTAAAGATATGGAAATATTGCCTACAGCGCATGAGGAGACCACTATTGAGAGGGGCAATGTATTCGATAGGAAAAACAAACCGGAAAGCAAAGGCACCACGGAGACAAAACAATATTCTTGTGACGATAACGATTCTTTTGTTGACGATCCACCATCTGTCGGAGAAGAGAGGTATGGCGAGAACACAAACAAAACCTTGAGCGCAGACTACAAAAATAGCACGAAGAACACTGTTGGGATTTTTGATGTTGTGGATGTATTGACTCCTCACTCACAATCGCAATAGCAGGAGTAATAGTAATAGCATGAGCTATTAAGTCTCATCATAGGAATTTGCAGTTGCCACTATAAGGATACGGCGGTGGTCATTGCTAAATTGAGAATCTTGCGATGCTTTGGATGTCACGATCAAAGTAAATTCAAATTTTATAAAATCGGAAAACTTGGCCTCGTTTTGCGGTAGCACACATCTTACGAAACACATTTGAAATCACTACATCGGGAATAGATCGGACATAGCAACCAACCTAGAACTTAAAAATCGTAGTTCAAAGAGATGAACTTCTCTAATTTTCAATCACAAAAATTCATCTTAGTAAATCTTGGATGTAAGCTACCTAGATGATTTTTAATCAGAGATCTATTATTTTGCGAGAGTTATCGAGATGTCGAGAGCAAGGGCAAGAAACTTATGCGATGGGAAGAAGAGGCCTGTCAAAGAGAAGTGTTTGGATGAGCGCACCGACAAATGCAATCATAGCGAGTCTTCCGTGAACGACTTCTTGTTCTTGGCGCCATAGTTGATCCTCGGGTTTCAGATCGGTCAGGACATTTGAACCCCAGCCGTAGTTTCCAGGGATGGTCTCGTCGTCATAATGTTTGTAAAAGTTCGTGGCTTCGATGACTCCGATCCCGAGGAAGATTTGAAGATTGGCACCCCATCCAACAGACTTGATCGCACCGAAAATATCTGTGTTTGAGTAAGCCTCACCGGGAATGTGGATGCCGGACTGTTGCACTACCATACCAACAATTGCGAGCATGCAAATACGTCCGTGCTTAATTTCTGCCCAACGAGCATATCGCAAGTCTTGTTGAATATCCGAAAGACGCATAGGGTCGAAGCCCAAATCCCCCGGCATCGATCCATCGAGTTTGTCGGGTCTAACCAAGAAGGGGATAGCCTTAGAAAATTCCTCCGCATTAAGCGAAACGGAGGCAGAACGTTGCGCGTTCTGTTGCCCGAGAAAATTGATTGTTTGATACGATTGAGCATTGTAAACATCATTAGTCGGGAAACACAGTAAGAAAATCAAGTTACATTAGAAAAGCAAAGAATAACGAGGGATTTTTATGACAATCATTGCATAACGAATACGGTGACAACGGGATTCTCAATTGACATCGGATCTCAAATACTAATCTTACTAGCCATCAAGATAAATGAATTAATTGCATCCAAATTGTTCTATCCTTACCTGTGACGCGGGGGCGAATGCCGAGGCACTTGCAAGCAAAAGGGAAAGGATGGCAGTTTTCATGGTGGGATGATGCGGTTCTTGTACATCCAGGGTAAGAGCAGCACAGGTCTTCTGAGAACAACTTCTTCGAGAATATTGCTGCTAATCAACTTAAAGCCTAGCTTGAGCATGAGTCTGCGATGTCGATAGCACGCGATCCAAATGAAAATCTCTTCAACTTGAAAAGGGGGTTAAAAGAGGGATTGTTGTCATTTCAGATGAATTGTGCCTATATGTGAACAACAGCGATCTGTTGTGTTGTGAAAATCCCCCAAATTAATACCGAGTCCCGTCAACATTTCGTTCCCGTCAAGCAATTCAAAATATCGAAACTTTCGAAGTAGGTTTGGAATTAAAAACGCGAAAAATCATTTCCTGCGATATAAATCTTTTGGTGTTCACTTGCATCATGGCACCGTCTTCTTTTTCCTCGGCAAATGTCGAGAGTAACTGGTTGAAACGCCAAAGTGATCGACAGATCATCATTTTGGTCGATCCATACTCAACGGGTTGTGTTGTGGCACAGGAGTTTCGAAAGCGCGGGTATCTGATCATCGCAATTTGGACGATCGGTTTTGCGGAGGCTATGAAGAAACATGTTCCAAGGTCGTGTGGTAAAATGGAATACTTTGCAGAAATCGATGAACTTGATACTCACGAAGCCACCTTTTCAAAATTGCGAGAGGTTGCCAAAGGCCACGAGGTAGTTTCCTGTCTTGCGGGTGGAGAGGCCGGCGTAGTTCTTGCTGATGCGTTTAGTGAATATCTTTCGTTGATAGACCATGAAAAACCCAACCCGACGAGAAAAATTTTAAGCAACGGTACGTCGATCCCCAATAGAAAAGATAAGTTCATACAGCAAGAACTATGCAGGCGTGCAGGTCTTCGCTCAATTCGACAGTCTGGATCCGATAAATTTGAAAACGTGGGAGAATTCCTGAGGACAGAGTCATATCCTGTCGTTTTGAAACCAACAGAATCAGCTGGTAAGTTTCTGAATACAATCTAAAGTCTTGCAAATTAAATATAATCCTTCGAGTAACTGACAACACACTTTAAGGTTCTGATGGAGTCAAGCTCTGCTACACGTACAGCGAGGCAAAAGATCACTTTGAAACACTAATGGAAGGTCAGCTGGTAAACGGCGGGGATTGTCCAAGCGTGTTGTGCCAAGAATTTTTAAAGGGAACAGAATATGTTGTCGATCATGTTTCCAGGGATGGGGTTCACAAGACATGTATGATTTGGGTCTATGACAAAAGAGTAGCGAATGGTGCGAACTTTGTATATTTCGGAATGAAACCTGTTGATCCTTCGACACCACTAGCAAGCATCTTAATCAACTACACACGCCGAGTGTTAGACGCTATGCAGATATTACATGGTCCATCACATGGCGAAGTTATGATGACTGAAGATGGGCCTTGTTTAGTTGAGATGAATTGTCGTGCTCATGGTGGGGATGGTACTTTTGCTCGTAAGTTCTACTTTAACAAATATTCATGGGAGAAAAAATTCAAAAAGAACGATTCGATGCTTTCAAAGCGATATCGTTTGACTCATACTATTTGATTCCATTCTATCATAGCTCTCGCAAAAGCCCTGACGGGTGGATATAGTCAAGTGGAAATGACGGTTGATGCATTCGTGGACCCATTAAATTTCGCTCGAATTCCCGATCGTCCTTCGTATCCCTTCAAAGCTGCTGGTCAAGAAGTAATTTTTGTCAGCCGATCGAAGGGAACGGTGAAATCCACTCCTGGATATGATGTTATAAAAATGATGCCAAGTTATGTTCACATGGATGGATTGAAATCAAAAGGAGATGATGTAGATTATACGATTGACCTCGTTACCGGAATTGGTTCAGTTATTTTAATGCACAAGGATTCTGAGACAGTACAGCGTGATATTGAGTTCATTCGATATTTAGAAAATATCAATGGATTTTTTGTGTTCGAAACAAAATTAGAAAATCTCAAACGCCCCCGTGGTGAAGCTGTCGTCTTGCCGAAAAATCAAACTCCCTCACTTACAAATCACCATCGACGTGTTTTCTCTTCGGATGGACCTAGTTTGGTCCGTATTATGTCGAACGACCGACCAGAATTAGGTGGCTTCAGTGGGATGGGAATGTTAAGCAAACGAATGACTACAGTTGACTCGTCACGAGAGGCGGTTGTCCTTGTTGATCCATATTCAACAGGTTGTTGTGTTGCAGAAGAAATAATGAAACGCGGGTTCAGTGTCATCGCTTTGTGGACACGTGGAATAGCACCAGAAATGAAGAAACACGTTCCATTAAGCTGTGGAACACTAAACTATCTGGCAGAAGTCGAAGAATCAGAAGACTTGGCTGGGACTTCCCAAGTTATATATAAAGCCGCTGGGAGTTTAAGAGTCGTTGCGTGTTTGGCTGGTGGGGAGGCAGGTGAGATACGATTGTTATTTGCTGATTGTTATTACTATTAAAGTGTTCACTTGTTGTGTTTCTAACGATTCTAACGCTGGGAATTGTGGTTGCTTCCCTAACCAATTCGAAGGTGTTGATCTTGCCGACGCTCTTTCGGAGCACATCAAGGTTCGTACAAATGGTACCAATATTCCCAATCGAAGAGATAAGAAGGTACAGCAAGAAATCATCCGTAAGCATGGTTTACGTTCAGTGCGACAAGCTGGGGGTAGTGACTTTGCTAGTGTCAAAAAGTTCCTCGAAACAGAACCATACCCTGTAGTCTTGAAGCCTATTGAAAGTGCTGGATCTGATGGGGTAAAACTCTGCCATTCCTTCGAAGAAGCGGAGGATCATTTTCATGCTCTTATGAGTAGTCAGATGGTCAATGGTGGAATTTGTCCCTCGGTCTTGTGTCAAGAATTTCTTCGTGGAAAAGAATATGTAGTTGATCATGTGTCTCGAGATGGGGAACATAAAGCTGTAATGATATGGGTGTACGATAAAAGGCCTTGTCATGGGTCTGCATTCGTTTACTTTGGTTGTGTACCTGTGGATTCCGAGTCTCTTGAAGCCAAAATTCTTATCCCATACGTCAGGGGTGTCTTGGATGCGATGGAATTTAAGAATGGTCCATCGCATGCTGAGGTAATGATGACACCAGACGGTCCTTGTTTGGTTGAAATGAATTGTCGTGCGCATGGTGGAGATGGAAACTGGAGGCCCCTCTGCCGTCACCTCACTGGTGGTTACTCTCAAGTTGAAGCAACAGTTGATTCGTATTTAGACAAAAAGCAATTTTCCTTGCTACCATCAAAACCACCAAGTCCTTTTAAGGCCTCAGGTCAGGAAGTCATTCTTGTGTCGTTTGGCCGTGGGGTAGTGAAGACAACTCCTGGCTTTGACGAAATCAAAGAAATGCCGTCGTTTGTCTACTTAGAAACAGGTGTTCGACCAGGGAGCAGGGTGGACTACACTATTGATTTGTTTACGGGAATAGGTAAGATTTGAATGAAGCGTCTATTTGTTCGAGTGAAGAGATTCGATTTGCTGACGCACCTGCTTCTTTTGTTTGGGATCTTTCTTCTACTAGGGAGTGTCATTTTGATGCATAAAGATTCGAATGTGCTGAAAAACGACATCCAACGCATTCGAGACATGGAAAAGAATAACGAACTATTTACATTTGAAAGGCAAGCTGGAGTTCTGAAATCACCATCGACGATTGGCTTGGACGAACTCGGCGGATGACAGTTCTTTGAATTTCTCGTTCTTGAAATAGGTCAAAATAAATTTTGAATGGCGAAACAGATTGAGCCGACGAACAGCTCATCAATCTTGATAA
>Ga0209503_10001129_pt1:12500-14206 | contig 14206 bp, 8 predicted proteins | sample SouAtlMetagenome_2_FD_187448 | JGI IMG/M metagenome (GOLD analysis project Ga0209503, IMG submission 187448) | Marine eukaryotic phytoplankton communities from Atlantic Ocean - South Atlantic ANT15 Metagenome (SPAdes) (version 2) | ecosystem: Environmental > Aquatic > Marine >... | reverse complement strand
CTGACACTGAGGTGCGAAAGCGTGGGTAGCGAACAGGATTAGATACCCTGGTAGTCCACGCCGTAAACGATGACAACTAGCTGTTGGGAAACAAAGTTTCTCAGTGGCGCAGCTAACGTTTTAAGTTGTCCGCCTGGGGAGTACGGCCGCAAGGCTAAAACTCAAATGAATTGACGGGGACCCGCACAAGCGGTGGAGCATGTGGTTTAATTCGATGCAACGCGAAAAACCTTACCTACTCTTGACATACTTGGAAGCTCTTGTAATGAGAGTGTGCCTTTTGGAGCCAAGATACAGGTGCTGCATGGCTGTCGTCAGCTCGTGTCGTGAGATGTTCCGTTAAGTCGGATAACGAGCGCAACCCTTACCCTTATTTGCCAGCGATTCGGTCGGGAACTATAAGGGGACTGCCGGTGATAAACCGGAGGAAGGTGAGGACGACGTCAAGTCATCATGGCCCTTACGAGTAGGGCTACACACGTGCTACAATGGGGAATACAGACGGACGCTAAGCCGCGAGGTGGTGCTAATCCTAGAAAGTTCTTCGTAGTCCGGATTGGAGTCTGCAACTCGACTCCATGAAGTCGGAATCGCTAGTAATCGCGAATCAGCATGTCGCGGTGAATACGTTCTCGGGTCTTGTACACACCGCCCGTCACACCATGGAAGTGGATTGCACCAGAAGTAGATAGTCTAACCTTCGGGAGGGCGTTTACCACGGTGTGCTTCATGACTGGGGTGAAGTCGTAACAAGGTAGCCGTAGGGGAACCTGTGGCTGGATCACCTCCTTAACGAAAGATGTGTTTTCAACGCCCACACGAGTAATCAAATATTTAAGTTCTTAGATATGTAAAATAAATGGTATGTAATTTTCTAGTGTATGCAATTTTGTATACATGAGATCACTGCAAATTAAAAAGTAATTAATATATTTTATTAAGTACTCTCAAAATGTTAATAAATAACCTTTTTAAGGTTATATGATCAAGTAAAGGAAGAGCACAAGGCGGATGCCTTGGCAGCATAAGGCGATGAAGGACGTAGTAACCTGCGATAAGCCTCGGGAAGTTGGTAAACAAATTTTGATCCGAGGATTTCCGAATGGGAAAACCCAGTGCACATAAGTGCATTATCTTATACTGAATACATAGGTATAAGAGGCAAACCTAGGGAACTGAAACATCTAAGTACCTAGAGGAAAAGAAATCAATTGAGATTCCGGTAGTAGCGGCGAGCGAAACTGGAACAGCCCTTAAGCTTATTTTAGTCCAGCAAAATATTCTGGAAAGTTTAGCCATAGTAGGTGATAGCCCTGTATGTGAAAGACTAATTTAAGTGAAATCGAGTAGGTCGGGACACGTGAAATCTTGACTGAACATGGGGGGACCATCCTCCAAGGCTAAATACTCTATGCTGACCGATAGTGAACCAGTACCGTGAGGGAAAGGCGAAAAGAACCCCGGCGAGGGGAGTGAAATAGAACCTGAAATCTTGTGCTTACAAGCAGTCGGAGCAGACTTGTTCTGTGACGGCGTACCTTTTGTATAATGGGTCAACGACTTAATTTCAGTAGCAAGCTTAACCAATTAGGGGAGGCGTAGGGAAACCGAGTCTTAATAGGGCGTTCAGTTGCTGGGATTAGACCCGAAACCGGGTGATCTATCCATGGCCAGTGTGAAGGTCGAGTAACATCGACTGGAGGCGC
>Ga0209503_10001129_pt1:0-10000 | contig 14206 bp, 8 predicted proteins | sample SouAtlMetagenome_2_FD_187448 | JGI IMG/M metagenome (GOLD analysis project Ga0209503, IMG submission 187448) | Marine eukaryotic phytoplankton communities from Atlantic Ocean - South Atlantic ANT15 Metagenome (SPAdes) (version 2) | ecosystem: Environmental > Aquatic > Marine > Oceanic... | reverse complement strand
TTAGGCATTACAGTAATTGATGCTGATGCTATTGCTTTAAATGTAACATCAAAAGACTCACCAGCCTACAAAAGAATAGTAAGTGAATTTGGTACCTCTATTCTTGATGAATTACTAAATATTAATAGAAAGAAACTAAGAGATATTGTTTTTAATGATGAGGATAAAAAGAATATTTTAGAGGCTATTGTCCATCCAGAAATAAGAAAAGATATGAATGATGCTATTTTAAATTCATCATCCGCTTATACCGTAATTATGGTGCCCTTAATATATGAAACCAATTCTAAGAATAATTATAATAAAATTTTAGTTGTTGATTGCGATGAAGATTTGCAAATAACAAGAGCTTCTAAGAGGGATGGTGTTACAAAAGAAGACATTGTGAAAATTATTAATTTACAAGCTTCTAGACAAGATCGACTGAGTATTGCAGATGACGTCATTAATAATAATTCTTCCTTAGATGCTCTTAAAGACCAAGTGCTTGATCTTCATAACAAATACCTAGAGATTACGAATGGATAAATGCCCAAATTGTAATAAAACTGTCGACATAAGTCATAAAAATAGCTTTAGACCATTTTGCTCTGAGCGATGTAAGTTAATTGATTTTGGATCTTGGGCAGGTGAAGAGAATATTGTTTCCAGGCCTATAGAATCTGAAGATTTTTATGAAGAGTAATTATTTATAAATTATAAAATTAAATAATTTTCCACTCACCAGTCTTAATTAAAGCTTCAGCTTTTTTATATTTCATTTCTTCTGTAGTTATTCCGTTTGTAATTTTAACAATTTCATTTCTTCCAAATTTTGGTTCATCTCTTTTAATAGTCGAAGTATGATTCATGTCTTCATCAGGTTGACTGATATTATTTGGATTAAAATCTTCTTTTTTTAATTCTAACTCTTCTTTAGGATTGTTATTTGACTGAGTTATCTCTTCAGGTGAGGTTAATTGAAGTGTAAATAAAACTCTGACAGTTTCTTTATTAATTTGATCAAGCATATCTTCGAACATAGCGTAAGCTTCACGTTTATACTCGTTTTTGGGGTTCTTTTGTGCATATGCTCTTAAACCAATGCTTTGCCTTAAGTGATCTATCTCAGCAAGATGCTCTTTCCAATGAACATCTAAAACTTGCAGCATTACCTGCTTTTCCAACAAAAGCTTTGTATCATTTATATCCAGATATTTATCTTGAAAGTATTTTTTTGCACTATCTTTAACAATATCTGCAATTGCTTCTGGAAGTAATGTTTTATCTTTATCTACAATATTTTTAATATCTGATGCTAAACCAAAGTTACTAAGTAGAAACTCTTCTAAATCATCTAATTGCCATTGTGACTCAACTGAATCAATAGGCACAAAATCATAAACAATTGATCTAAACTGTTCTTCAATTAGCTCATCAGTTGTTTCACTAATATCAGACTCTTCTAAGAGTTGATTTCGCAGTGAATATATTGCTTGCCTTTGATCATTTGCAACATCATCATATTCTAGAAGATTTTTTCTTATATCAAAATTTCTACTTTCAATTCTTCTTTGAGCGTTCTCAATACCTCTTGATAACATTCGATGCTCAATATGATCTTCACCTAGTCCAACCCTCTCAAATAAATTTCTTCTGCTATCTGATATAAATAATCTAAGCAAATCATCATCTAGTGATAAAAAGAATTGTGAATATCCCGGATCACCTTGGCGACCTGATCTTCCTCTTAGCTGATTATCAATTCTTCTTGATTCATGTCTTTCAGTTCCTAAAATATGAAGACCACCAGCGTCAAGAACATCTCTATTTCGTTTTTCCCACTCAATATCATCATCATTTCTTTTACCACCCAAAACAATATCAGTTCCTCTACCTGCCATATTTGTTGCAATTGTTACCATTCCAGCCTTACCAGCATTGGCAATAATTTCAGCTTCCTTTTCATGATGCTTTGCATTGAGAATTTGATGTGGTATTTTTCTTTGTTGAAGTAGTTGAGAAACCTCTTCAGATGATTCAACAGAAACTGTACCAACTAAAATAGGTGCCATTTTCTCCCTTAATGTTTCAATCTCATTTATTAATGCCTTATATTTAGAAGCCTTAGTTAAAAAAACTAAATCATTCTTATCTTCTCTTATCATTGGCTTATGTGTTGGTATTACAACTACATCTAAACCATATATTTCCGCAAACTCCAAAGCTTCAGTATCAGCAGTTCCCGTCATACCTGACAGCCTATTAAATAATCTAAAGAAATTCTGGAATGTGGTTGAAGCTAGTGTTTGTGATTCTCTTTGTATAGGAACATTTTCTTTACACTCCAGAGCTTGATGAACACCTTCCGACATTCTTCTGCCATGCATTGTTCTTCCGGTATGCTCGTCAATTAGTAAAACCTCATTATTTCTTACAAGATAATGAACATTTTTATTGAAAAGGAACGATGCTCTAAGAGTTGCTTGAACAAATCTCATAATTTTTAGATTAGATACTGAATAAAGACCATCTGATTGTGCTAAAACACCAATTGATTCAAGCTCTGACTCAACTAATATATATCCATCATCAGTAAGCTCTACAGAGCGATTTTTTTCATCAATTATATAATGGCCTCTCTCATGCTGTTGCAATGGCTCTTCTTCCGTTTCTTGCCGTAATTGTTTTTGAAGTTTAGGGATTATTTTTTTTATTTCTTTGTATAAATCAGAACTTTCATTTGAAGGGCCTGAGATGATTAGTGGAGTTCTAGCTTCGTCTATAAGAATTGAATCCACTTCATCAACAATTGCAAAATCAAGTGAGCATTGTGCTCTATCCTCAATACTTAACGCCATATTGTCTCTTAGATAATCAAAACCTAGCTCATTATTAGTAGCGTAAATAATATCGCATTTATAAGAGGCTATTTTTTCTTCAGAGGATTGACCTGCATATACAGTACCAACAGTAAGTCCTAAAAACTCATATATAGGCCTCATCCACTCAGCATCTCTTTTAGCCAAGTAATCGTTAACTGTAACAAGTACAACCTTATTTTTTATTGATGCATTTAAAAACGCTGGAAGTGTTGCAACTAAAGTTTTACCTTCACCAGTTTTCATTTCAGCTATATTGCCCTCAGCCAAACATATGCCACCAAACAGCTGCGAATCAAAATGCCTTAAACCGATAGTTCTTATGCTTGCCTCTCTTACGCCTGCATATGCCATTGGTATAAGCGCGTTTATATTTTTTTCAGTTTGATATTTTTTAAATAAATCATCTTTTAAGGTTTTAAAAAATTCATCATTTTTTTCACTCATTTCCTCAGCAAGATCATTAACTCCATCAACAAGATGTTGCATCTTTTTGATAGTTCTATCATTACTAGAACCAAAAACTTTTGAAAATATATTAAGCATTGTTATTTCTAATTTTAAACTTTATGTTTTTGCAATAAATCTTACGCAATGTCGCCAAAAGGCGGCCTAACATATGAGATGGGGGCATTATCTAGGTTTTCAAACTCTACAATCTCATAAGCTTCCTCAGATTCAATAATTTTCCTTAAAAGTTGATTGTTTAGAGCATGCCCAGATTTATATCCAGAAAATTCACCAATTAGATTACCGCCTAGAAGATACAAATCTCCAATAGCATCAAGCATTTTATGTTTGACTATTTCATCATTAAAACGAAGACCTTCTTCATTAATTATATCCTCATCACCAAAAGCAATTGCATTATCTACACTGGCTCCAAGCACCAAATTTTGTGATTTTAATTTATCCAGGTCACTCATATAACCAAAAGTTCTTGCTCGACAAACCTCTTTAACGAAAGAAGTGGATGAAAAATCAATTACAGATTTTGAAGGAAGGGTTTTATGCACAGGATGATCAAAATCTACTTTAAAAGATACCTTAAACCCATCAAATGGCTTAATAGATGCAAAAGCATCATCTCTTTTAGAGGTAACTTCCTTTTTAACTTTAATAAACTTTTTCATACCATCTTGATCTTGAAGTCCAGCAGACTGGAGAAGGAATACAAATGGAGCTGCACTTCCATCCATAATTGGTACTTCTGGACCATCAAGTTTTATGATGCAATTATCAATTCCAAGCCCGGCAATAGCAGATAAGAGATGCTCTATTGTATGAACCTTAATATCGTCTTTAACTAGAGTTGTCGACATACTTGTTTCACCCACATTCTCAGCAAGAGCAGGTATTTCAATTTCAGGATCAACATCTGTCCTAATAAATCTGATACCAGAATTTACATCAGCTGGCAGTAGGTCCATATTGACTTTAATTCCAGTGTGTAAACCTATGCCAGTAGCATTAATAGCGTTTCTTAGAGTTCTCTGTTTAAGCATTTATCAAGTCTAATACAATAAGAATTCATATCAAGCGATATTTCTTTGTCTAACTGCTTCACTTAGGATTACTCCGGTAGCAACAGAAACATTCAAACTTTTAAAATCAAGATTATTACTAACTGAAATTACAGAATCACAGCTTTCTAAAGTTTTTTTTCTTACCCCTGTTTCTTCTGATCCCATAATAAGAGCAGTTGAGATAGCTAGATTTTCTTGATAATGCATATTATGTGCGTGTTCACTGAGTCCTAGGATTTGGATATTATGTAATTTTAAGAATTTAATGCAATTTACTAAATTAGTTACATGAAATATATCTAGGTTTTCAAAACCGCCTGCTGAAACTTTATGAGCAATGGCATTAGTAGGCGCACAATGGTGCTTATTAATTATTACAATATCAACACCTGTCACAGCAGCTGATCTAATACACGCACCCAGATTTCTTGGGTCAATTATGTTATCTAGGATTAATATCAAAGGATTATCATGACTCTTATTTTTAAATAATTTTTTTAAGTCCTGAAATGATTGGAGAGTCTCTCGTTTTATTAATGCTTCAGGCTCTTGAGAAACTTTCTTTGATATTTCATATGAGATACCTTTAGATTCAATCAAACTTACTAGTGATTTAATCCTACTATCTTCTCTATTTGCAGGTAAAAAAAGCTTAACAACTTTTTCTGGGTTAATTTTTAGTATGCTTTCAATGCTATGAAAACCTACTCTTTGCTCTAATTTACCATTATTCATGTTTTTACAATTGTTAAGTTAATTTTCCTTTCGTAAGGAAGAACATTATCAATATTAACTGTTATTTTTTGGCCTTGTTTAAATGTTTTGCCTGTTCTTTTACCTTTAAGTATCCCACTTATCTTATCAAACATATATCTGTCACCTGGTAAGTCAGAAACATGAACAAGCCCAGAAACATAAAAATTATCTATTTCAGCAAATATTCCAAAATCTGTAACTCCTGAAATAACAGCCTTAAAGTTATCTCCAATAAATTGCTTTAAATGGTGACAAATTATTTGTTGGATTACCGTTCTTGATATTTTTTCAGCTTGCCTCTCTAATACTGAGAGCTCAAAACATTCAACCTCATAATGATCTTTATTTAGCATCATTTTTCTTTGACACAGCTTATCTTTGATTAACCTATGAACTATAAGATCAGGATATCTTCTAATAGGTGACGTAAAATGTGCATACTGCTCAATTTGTAAACCAAAATGACCTATATCTTCTGTTGAATATTCAGCACGCTTTAAGCTTTGCAGCACAAGTGTTTGCATTGATTTTTTTAGATTATGATTTTTAGAGAAATTTAAACACTCATTAATTATTTTTAAAGAATCATTGTTTGAACCCAATGAAAGACCTTTTGATGCAAAAAATTGTTTCAATGTATCAATCTTTAGATCTTCAGGCTCTTCGTGAATTCTATATATCCCAAAACCAAAATTTTTACACATAAATTTTGCAGCACAAATATTTGCCGCAAGCATTGATTCCTCAATCATTAAGTGTGAAAACAGCCTTTTAGTATTTTTAATACTCTTAATTTGTCCTAATTTATCAAGCTTAAGAATAGGCTCATTTGAGTCTAATTCTAGTGCTCCTCTTTGCGATCTATTATTAATTAAAGTCTTGGTTAATTCTCGCAGAGCATTAACTGAATTTTGTATTTTTGCCGAAACCAATCCATTTTTTTTGATTAATTCTTCTACTGAATCATATGTTGCTCTTAAATGAGATTTAATGATTGCTTCAAAAAAATTATAACTTTGTATATGACCACTAGAATTAAATGCTATTTTACATACAAGCACGTTCCTTTTCTCATTGGGGACTAATGAGCATAAATTATTTGATATTTCTTCAGGCAGCATTGGTAAAACTTTTGCTGGGAAGTAAATAGATGTGCCTCTTTGGCGTGCAGCTTCATCAATTTTAGATCCGGTTTTTACAATACTTGCTACATCAGCTATTGCAACACTTAAAACCCATTGATCATTTTTTTTCTTACAAAAAACAGCATCATCAAAATCCTTTGCATCTTCGCCATCTATTGTTATAAAAGGCTGATTAGATAAATCAGTTCTTGAAGCATCTTGTGATAATGATATAGACTTTAATTCATTTTTAACTGAATCATCCCACTCATTTACTAGATCATTTTCGAATAGAATTTGCTCTATGGCCTCATCATGAATATTCATTAAATGATTTTAGTTTAATTTAACTTAAAAGCTAGAATTTTAATTGAAGGCTTAAATTAATTAACCTTCCTCTTGGATCATGTACATTTGGATCAAAGCTAAAATCAGGCGGATTGTATAATTTTGGGGCTTTTTTATCCAAAACATTTTCAATATTTATTTTAAAAATTGTATCGTAGAATTTAACTTTGAAATTGCTTTCTACAGAAAAATCTACAAGAAAAGAATTATTAACTTTATTTGTGTAGCCTAAAATTTGATGTGAGTTAGAAACAGGAGTTTTGTTTTTATCACTACTTACATACCTTGTAATTAAACTATATTTTATTTGTAATTTTTTTAAGGACAAAAACGTATTTACTTTGTATTCAGGAATAGAAGCCACATTATTATCAAAATTGTAATAACCCACTCTGTCAATCAAAGCATTATTTTCAGCATCTGGCGAAAGGTATTTTATAAATGAAGTTGCTTGGATTTTATAACTTAAAGATCCAATATCGGTAATATCATATTTAAAATCATATGATAGATCGATGCCGCTGACCTCAGTTTTATCCTCATTGTAAAAAGAAGTATGTACTCCAATAATATATCCTTCAGAATTCCTTAAAATATCTTCACTTAAGGGGTTCTCTGATGCTTTAACAGAGCCATTCTCAAGCTCAATTCTATTTTTATAATTAATCAGCCAATAATCAAAAGAAATATCTGAGTAATCATTAAAATTCCAAGTAATTCCGATATTAGAGTTGAGAGCTGTTGCAGGTTTCAAATCCTCGTTACCGATTTGTATCACTCTTGCTTTATTTGAGAAATCTGCACCTCTGATAGTTCCAAGCAAAATTTCAGATGCATAAAGTTGAGCCATTGATGGGGCTACAAATGAGGACCCAATAGACGCTTTTATTGCTAAATTATTTTTAGGTTTATACTTAAAAGATATTTTTGGATCGAAAGAGGATGAAGATTTAATATTTTCGTATCTAGCAGCAAACTTTACGTCAAGATTATTCTGAAATGCTTTATTGATCTCAAAGAATAGAGCTTGCTTGTTTCTAGATCCATCAATGCTTTTGCCTCCTCCAAGAAATAGTAAATCGGCAGCTTTTATAAGAAATCCATTTTCATCAAATGATGCTGCACTAGATTGATCATATTTAATTGAAATCTTATCTTTAATAAACTGCATTCCCAATGCAGATTCCATATCCCATAATTTAGAATGCAAAATAGCTTCTATAACAAATTGCTCTCCTGTTCTTTTTGATTTTTCAGACCCCGAGATATATTGAATTAAAACCGGATCATGATCTGATATATCAAAAATATTCCATGTTAAATCTCCATTAGGCCCTCCATTTCCATTTAAAGCTTGCTCAAATCGAGAATCAATAGTGTCTGGTCTATTATGTTTATTTGAATGTTTTGAATTAGAAACAGATATCTCTAAATTAGAATTTTCATTTATATAAAAATCTACAACATGACTTAAATGATATTGAGATATATTCTTTGGCGAATTTGGAGAAGGATAGGCTGATCCTAATGGTCTCCCATACCAAGTTACTGGAACACTGAAAGGACTTCCGCCAACACCAGGCTGAATTTTTCTTGATAAAAAAGATAATGCAGGATAAGAGGGCGATTGAGGATTATCTTTGACATTTACATCACTATAAATAAAAAGAGTTTTAGAATTTCCAATTTTTAAAGTATTTTTGTAACTTAAATATAACTTTTTATGCTCCTCTGTATTGGTGATATTAAATCTTTCTCCATATAAAAATTTGCAAAATGGGCCTGAAAGAATCCCACCATTATTCTCACAATTTGGATCGGCCACCCATTGATCTTGAAGGTATGATCCTTGATAAATTCCGGTTAAAACATCATCATCTTCACTCAACTTAAATGAATTTCCAAGTGTGCTTAGACCCAATTCAGCAATGCTAGGTATTTCAGATGCATTTAGAGGACTTCTTTTTAAATAATCAAAAGCTAACACTAGATCAGCTTCCACAAAGTTTTTTCCAAACAAGAAACCTATATTGGAGTCAGTTTGATTATAGTTTGTAGTTTTTTGATAATTAAGATTTAGCTGTGATCCATCAAATTGGTCGTAGGTTATAAAATTAACTACTCCAGCAACAGCATCTGAGCCATATATAGACGAAGCTCCTTCTTTAAATATTTGGACCTCTTTTAAAGCAATCTGAGGAATAATATTTATATCAACATAACCTTCGCCTTCATTTGAAGTTGTACCTGCAGATGTTTGTCTTTTGCTATTAATTAAAATTAGTGTAGATGTTTTATCCAAACCCCGTAAGGTCAAAGATGACATGCCCTGATCAGTTCCGTCTAATGCATTTGTTTGGAATTGTGACCCAGTTGATGCGGCAATATATTTTGATAACTCACCAATAGTGAGCAAATTCATATCTTGAAGATCTTCTTTACTCAAAAAATCTACAGCAGAGTAATCTCTATTATCCTTTTGTAACAAAGAGCCTGTAACAACTATCTCTTCAAATTGATCTTCAGAAGATATATCTATAATTAGAAAGCAAAAAGATGATAACAGCAGTAATTTAAGTTTCATGGATATTAAGTTTATATGATTAACTATTTAAATTAAAAGGTTCATCATGTTAGCAAAGAATAGCTAAATTCTGTATGCTATTTTTAATGAAAAATAATTTTATAGCTGGCCTTGGCGGATTTCTTTGCATATCTCTTCTAGCATATCTTAATTCTCTTTTTGGTGATGAAAATAATATATGGCTTATTCCACCTTTTGGCGCAAGCATGGTTTTGGCTATGGCAGTTCATGAAAGCCCTTTAGCTCATCCTAAAAATATCCTTTTAGGACATATCTTTTCAGCCCTCTCAGGTGTAATCATTTACTTATTACTAGGAATATCCTCTTTAAGCATTGGCCTTTCTGTTGGACTAGCAATTTTTATTATGATGGTGACGAATACGGTTCATCCTCCAGCAGGAGCAAACCCTATCATTGCAGTAATGGGTGCAAAAGGTTTTGAATTTGTATTTCTTCCTGTCGCAGTTGGAGCTTCAATAATTATCATCTTTGCAATTATTTACAATACAACGCTAAAGAGAAAATATTTTTCTTTTAAAGACTGGAGCCACCTGTCAGATTCGAACTGACGACCTGATGATTACAAATCAACTGCTCTAGCCAACTGAGCTAAGGTGGCGAAGAAATGTATTATATACAAATTAATTATTAGGGAAAGAGCAACCTGTTCCACCTAGTCCGCAATAACCATTTGGATTTTTTGCTAGATATTGTTGATGATATTCTTCTGCTAAAAAATAATCATGAAATATTTTTATCTCAGTTGTTATTTCCCCATATTTTGAGCTTGTGATTACCTCT
>Ga0209503_10001128_pt1 | contig 14228 bp, 15 predicted proteins | sample SouAtlMetagenome_2_FD_187448 | JGI IMG/M metagenome (GOLD analysis project Ga0209503, IMG submission 187448) | Marine eukaryotic phytoplankton communities from Atlantic Ocean - South Atlantic ANT15 Metagenome (SPAdes) (version 2) | ecosystem: Environmental > Aquatic > Marine > Oceanic | place... | reverse complement strand
AAATAAAAAACAATTCAATAATTCAATTGACATTTTATCTATAATAATAAATTCTCAATTGAAAAATTAAATTATTATTCGATTGAATTATATGCCGGCTTGCTGCTCGAACTGCGTAGATCGAGGGCAAGTGGGGTGCAGGTCGGAGGTAATCGAATGAGTGAGAAGTTGGAAATACAGGAATTATTGCAAAAAGAAGTATATGTTGGAGACACTATGGTGGGAGTTATCGTCGGTGAACGATTTCACCCACGGGATGAATTTGTCAGGTCGATGCGTATCCAGGTATTGGACGGCGTTGCAGAAGAATACATGAGGAAGCCTGCGGATCATGCGCCTTTGCACAAAGAATTAGTCCACAGCATAAGGCCCGATGGTTCAGTTAAGTTATCGAAATCAATGCGCGAGCTTCAGAGAAGATGGCGAAACACCGTTAGGATCGATGAGCAGCTTTGGGCGCCTGATGAGTTAATGGATCGTGCAGTCATGGATAACGATGGGGTCGATATAGGCAATGTCGTTAGTCTTGTCAAGGTAAAGAGAACTTATCGAGGGGTTGTGGTAGACGTACACGGTGTTCTTCAACGAAGAATGGGTCTTCCTGATCAAATTATAATCCCGGTAACTCAACTGGCTAGAACTACTGCTTATCTCGATGAAATAATTCTGAGATGTCCGCTCAATAGGCTCCTCTCTCTCCCAAGTTATTTACAACTCAACGAGTGAATATGGTGGGCATGGCAGGATTTGAACCTGCGGCCTCCCGGTTATCAGCCGGGTGCTCCAGCCAAGCTAAGCTACACGCCCTGAGCGGCCTCCGGTGAGGCGCTGCTGATTTGAAGGTGCCCATTCGCGCGGGACAATGATGCTCACGTTCCGGCAAGGTCATGAGTGGCACGGGGCTCGGAAGACCAGATGCCAGTAGTTAGTGGCCCGGCCTACACGGAGGTCGCAATGGGTCTCGCTAATGAGTTGGACATGCAGTACCTCCCTACTGAAACTCGTCGTTTTCCAGATGGCGAGGGGTATCTTCGTACTCCTGTTGAGGGTTTTAATTCAATGCGATCTGAACCGGTGATTGTAGTCTCCTCCACATTCCCAGATAATGGAATTGTTCAGACGATGATGATGCTGGCCGGTGTTGCCGATATCCAAAAGGGTGATTTGTCTAACCTAAAGGGTGAAGGTGTACAGAATCTGGATGATTCGGGGCGAAGAATCTTGCTTGCAGTGCCGTACTATGGCTATGCACGTCAAGATAAGCGATTCTCGGCCGGAGAAGTAATCGCTGCAGGGGTTATTGCTGATCATCTAGCAACAGCATGCGATGGAATTGTCATACTTGACATCCATGAGCCCAAAGTCTTGGAATCTCACAAACATCCCATTCAATTTGTTACCGCGGTGCCTGAACTTTCTGAGTTACTCTCGAAAGATGTATCTCCAGACTTCATTCTATCCCCTGACAAGGGAGCCATTGACAGGGCGAAGGAGGTTGCTGAAATCATAGGGGTCCCATACAGCTACCTTGAGAAGAAAAGGATTGATGCACATACGATAGAACATACTCCGAAGGATCTTGATGTGTCTGGAAAGGTTGTGGCGATTGTTGATGACATGATTAGCACGGGCGGTACGATCTGTAGGGCGAGTGACGCCTTGCGCCGACAAGGTGCAACCGAAGTACATGCAGCATGCACACATGGGCTATTCACCTCAGGGGCTCTTACTAGACTCGTTAAGCACGTTGATGGCGTATACAGTACTGATTCGCTATCCAATCCGCGTGCTGTCGTTTCAGGTGCACCGGCCCTAGCCCGAGGCGTCAAGAAGCTGTTGACCGCCCTGTGATAGCGCCCAATGTCCTGCGGTGCGTTTATACAGGCCGCGTTCAGCGGCAGGACACAGCACGAGGATGATTCCAATGAGTGTACACGTTGCCTTCGAAACCCCACAAGATGTTCATGAGATTGTTTACGAGATGGTCAAGGCCCTCGGAAAAGATGGTAGAGGGGGCCTAAAGAAGGGTGCAAATGAAGTCACCAAAGCTGCTGAGAGAGGAACTGCTCTAATGGTAGTCATGGCCGAGGATGTGAATCCAAGCGAGCTACTAGCCCACATACCCATGATATGCAGGGAAAAATCAATTCCATTCATGTACGTGCCAGATCAAGCATACCTGGCTGAAGCCGCTGGGATGTCTGATGGGACAAAGACTGCTGCAGTAGCTGTTGTTGATGTAAAGAAAGATGGTGAAGATCGATTTAACGAAGTTAAGGGCCACTATGAGACCCTCTCTGCTTGAGGTGGTTGAAGGATGTCACAAGAATCCTGGCCTGCCGAAGTGGTCGAAGTTGTCGGCCGTACAGGTATGACTGGTGAGGCAACTCAGGTGAAAGTACGGGTTAACGATGCTCCTAACCCTCGTGACATTGGCCGAATAATAACCAGAAACGTTGTCGGGCCTGTTAGGATAGGAGATATCCTGATGCTGAGAGATACGGGTAGAGAAGCCCGTAAGCTCGGTGCGAGATAAGGAAGTGTTGTCAATGCCCGAAACGAGAATCTGCAGTTTCACCAGAGAAGAGATAGAGCCCGGTACAGGGATCATGTTTGTTCGGAGAGATGGTACAGTACTGTGGTTCAAAGACTCGAAAGCGAGAAAGAATCATGTAAACCTGAATCGTAATCCTCGGCGTCTTAAGTGGACACGAAGATATGAGAAGGGCGGTATCAAGTAAGTCCTCCCATTCACAAAAACAGCCTACATCGAGGTTGATTGGTGTTTTATTTCACCGATGTCATCAAGAACCCTACTTTTTCGATTGCCTCGATGGACACATTGATCGCGATACCAGGGGTTGGTGAATCACTATCTCGAAGACTTATCGACGAGCTTGGTGATGAGGAAGAAGTTCTTCGCATCATCAAAAGCAAGGATGTAGCGTCTCTCTCGAAGATTGAGGGACTTTCCACAAATCGTGCGGTTCGCATAATCAATGAGTTTGGAGGGGATGGCAAAAGTATCGCTCAAACAAGCGATGCGCAGAAACTCCACGATCGTCTCCTCTGTGATATTGAGGCTCACATTTCTTCACTCCCTGCCAAGAAGCGATTGGGTGTCTTACAACCAATGGGCGTTGAATCAAGTATCGAAATTGAAGATCGTCGAAAGATGGTTTCTGAAGCAATATCATTCGTTGCAACAGCCCCATCTTCGGTGATTGAATGGGATAAAGGATCGAGGGGAGTTAGGAGTTTGAAGAGTCATGTTGGCAAGGTGGACAGAGTAATTGTTGTTCCAGATTCTACATCAGCACAGCAGATAAAGAACATGGAAAAATACGCCAGAATAGTAGTTCGTGGCATAAATGAGACTTGGAAAGACTACGAGGGGCTTCCCCGGGTAACATGGATTGGACCATATGCACCTGAAGAGATGCCGCCTGGTTGGGTGTTTTGTAAGATAGAAGATGATTTCCGGTCGATGATTCCCGAGATATCACTCCAATGGATTGAGAACAACAGAAACAGCCTTGAATCGCTCGTATATCTGAGTGATATCACTCTTGGATTAGACCCGCTTAGTGAGAGGATAAGGGATGCAATAGATGGTCTTGATGATCTTGTTTGGCTTCTCGAAGCAGAAGATGTCGGAGCAGATATTGAAAATCTCAGAGATGGACTATGGAGTGAAATCAAAGCGATAGAGGGTTCAGTAAATGACTCGATTGTGAATTCCACTTCTGAGGCCAGTCTTTCTCTAGATGGATCAGAAATGTTAGCCTACTATTCAGATGCCAACAGGCTTCAACACAGACTTAGGGGGGTGGTATCAGATTCGATATCTGAGTCACTTGAATACGGACGCCAGAGACTCTCAGAATATCTAGAAATAAGTGGTATCTCAGTTCCAATAAACTGCTTTGAGAGTGAATATCCTTGTTCTTTCAGGAAGGAAACGATTGAGGCGATTGAACAAGACCTGGAACATATGATTTCGAATTTCGAGATTGAAGGCGCTATGGTTCGTGCAGAAAAGGCCTCCTTACTCGTCGGAAGGGCTCAGGATTCTATTTCTGAGATTATTGATATTGACATGTGGATTGGGATTGCAAAATGGGCGAGATATCGAAAATGCGTTCTTCCAGAGATTAAACCAAATGTAGAACCTAGTTGCTACTTCTCAGGTTTTAGACATCCCCTTCTTGGAGTTGATCCTATTCCTGTGAAGTATGGATTTGGAAACCTCCCAGAACCGTGCCCAAAAGGGTCAATTGTACTCTTAACAGGGGCTAACTCTGGTGGGAAGACCTCGTTAATTGAGGGCATAGCTTCGATTCTCCTTCTTTCTCATGCTGGTTTGCCTGTTCCAGCAGATCAAGCGGTGGTTTCCCTAGCAGATGAGATTCATCTTTTGGCAAAAGTTACTGGAACTCAAAGTGCAGGTGCTCTGGAAAGGACCCTGATGGGGCTCTCAAGGATTGTTATTTCTAGCAAAAAGAAGTTCATACTGGCAGATGAGCTTGAGGCCATTACTGAACCAGAAGCAGCCTCTGGAATTCTGGCCGGATTACTAGACGCAGCTGCTTCGAATTCTTTGATATCGGTTGTTATGGTAACACACATAGGTGCCTCGATACGTAAGAAAATGATTGCAGAGGCGAGAATTGATGGAATTGAAGCCAGAGGATTGGATGAGCAGATGGAATTAATCGTCGATCGGGTACCTAGAATTGGAGTTCCAGCGAGATCCACCCCTGAATTAATCTTGAAAAGGCTGGAAGCTCGTACCAGCGGATCTGAATCTGACCTTTTTCGAAGTATAATTGAACGCCTTTGATAGGTGAGAACGAGATTTAACGCATAATTAATCAATCTCGAAGAGTCTTTCCATGAGTTCTGAATCTAGTTTTATGGAATTGGATGGAATGTCCTGCAAATTGCCCCTCTTCTTTCCTGACATGAGTTCGAAGGCTCGTATTAGACGTCCTTTAATCATTAGATTGTAGATTTTCCATAGCCTATCTTCACCACTCGTACTATGCGACTTAACATCAAAATTAGACCATCCCGTCTCATCACGGGTTTTGGAGTCAGAATCAGAATCGCCTAATCTGATCAGAAGGTCGAACTGTTGTAAGAGTCTGATAGCCTCATTGACCGGCTCCTCTTCTCTGTGTCCGGAATTTCCATGGCCAAGAAGAGATCTTGTGAAAGGATTGGAATATTCAGTACGATGCAAGTAAGAGGGTAGTTTTCTTTCGTTTGTAAGGCCAAGATAATAATCGTAATTATAATTCGAAAGACACGTTTTTCCAGGGTTCCTGAGAGAGCATATTGTCCTAACATTCGGATGATTCAATGCTGCTTCAACAAGCTCCTTTCCTCCTGATGCAGATACAAATGTTATCTTTTTTCTAATGGCTTCGTTAAAAAAATCTGTAGCATCTAAATGATTCATGGAACTAAGATCTTTTGTTATTCCAGATTCATCGCATGGCTTCCCATTATCGTGTCTTGGCCAAAGTGTCTCGCCATTTGCAATGGCCAAGTTTACGATTCTCGTACCTCCGGCCTTCCTGAAATGCAAAAAGAAGTTGAGACGGCTGTCAGCCATGATTCTGGCTTGCTGGTTCGGGTTTGAAGTTTGGGCGTTCATGCTCCAGTATCTGAATTAGATTAGTGATTCAATTATCTCGCCCACAGATTGTGCTCGGCCGCAATATGCGCATCTTATCTCCAGTGGATCCTGAGAAACGACTTGCAAACGATGGGGCAAGGGCTCATTCGGATTCTGAGTTATGCAATTGAAGAATGAGCATCTTGCAATGTTTACCAGTTCTGAGCCAAGTTCAATTTGTCTCTTCTCAGCTACACCGTAATTTCGGATGATTGCTATTGACGCTGAGGGGGCTATTAGAGCAAGTCGATCAAGTTCTTCCTGACTTAATTCTCGATCTTCGATCTTGAGTACGTCCTTGCTGCCTACTTTGCTGCTGGGAACATTCATGACAAGTGAAATCGGATTTGAATGGGAGCCGTCAATATGGAGCATGCGCATTACTTGAACGGCACTTCCAGATGGTATGTGATCAATCACAGTACCATTGCAGATAGCCGAAACTCTCCTCATCTCACTCACACAATCGCCTCCGGAATGTCGATACCCAAACTTCGACAAAGCAGTGCCATACGAGTTGGGACGCCATTGAATGCTTGTTTGAAGTACCAAGCATGACTAGTAGCATCGATACTTGGATGAATTTCATTCACTCTTGGGAGGGGGTGCATGACCATCATATCGGACTGTACGCTCCTCAAATCCTCGGCCTTCAAGGTGTATATGCCTGCGACCTTCTCATATTCTGCCTCATCGGGGAATCGCTCTCTCTGGATTCGCGTCATATACACAACATCCGCAGATGAAATAGCAGGTAGGAGGTCTTCACTTTCTTCGATGTGACACCCTGAAGATTTGAGATCTCTTACGATCTCGGATGGCATTTTGAGAGGTTCTGGAGATACTAATGTCAATGATGCTCCGAAACGGCTGAGAGCATGACTCAGGCTGTGTGCTGTCCGTCCATATCTTAGATCGCCAACCATCACCACATTGAGGCCGTCAATCTTGCCCTGGCCCTGACGAATTGTAAATAGATCAAGAAGTGTCTGAGTCGGATGATTGCCGGCGCCATCGCCTGCATTCATTATGGGTATTTGGACGGCGTCAGCAGCGTATTGTGCCGCACCTTGTCTCGGGTGCCTTATTACAGCAACATCTGCATACCCGTCGATCATCTGCATTGTGTCATAGAGTGTCTCACCCTTCTTGACTGAAGACCCTACTTCACTAAGATTCAGAACCTCCCCCCCGAGTCTCTTCATAGAAGTCTCGAAAGATAACCGAGTTCTTGTTGAGTTCTCAAAAAAGAGATTGGCTAAGACCTTGCCTTTGAGCAGTGGGAGATATGCATCGCCCCGAGCAATGGGGAGAAGACGCTCTGCATCGTCTAGTAGTGAAATCGCCTCTTCATTAGTCAAATCGTCCATTGTAATGAGGTCCACGTGCCACTCCTCCGGCCCTTTGAATGGCTGACCGAACATATGTCTTGCCATATATGGAGTAGTGAGTGATACAACTTGAAGGGGCTGGCGAAGGCTTGAGTATCTGGCCGTAAGCGGATATTCATGGCAGAGGACATGTACTACAGAATGATGGGGTCTACAGGAATTCAAGTTTCAGTATTGTCATATGGATTCTGGGCCACATATGGGGTCAAGAACGATCTTTCGGGCGATAAAGGGGTTGAAACTGCGAAGGAGCTCTTGAAGATCGCTAGGGAAGCAGGAGTGAACTGCTTTGATCATGCAGAGGCCTATGGGACACCAGTAGGAGAAGCAGAGAGGATTTTCGGTCTTGCCCTGTCCGAATTGGTTGAAGAAGACCCTGAACTTTGGAGAAGGTCGGACCTGGTAATTACGACCAAGATATTCTGGGGAGGGGCAGGCGTCAATGAACGTGGACTGTCTCGCAAGCACATCATGGAAGGCATGGATGCTTCTCTAGATCGCCTTGGATTGGACTACGTCGACATGGTATTCTGTCATCGGCCCGATCCGCATACTCCAACTGCGACAGTGGTTAGGGCAATGACCGATATCGTGAGGGCAGGGGCGTCTACTGCTTGGGGTACAAGCGAATGGTCAGCACAGCAAATCACAGAAGCATTCTGGATTGCAAGAAGCGAGGGACTTGAACCCCCTTCATTCGAGCAGCCTCAATACAACATGCTTCACAGGGATCGCTTTGAAAAGGAGTATTTTCCTCTTTATCGACCTCCGTATTCTATTGGGACAACGATCTGGTCGCCCCTAAGATCTGGTTTCTTAACAGGGAAATACAATGATGGCATACCCGAGGGTTCTCGTGCGACTGTGGAAATCTACGGCTGGTTGAAGGAAGAGTTGGAAGACAGGCGAGAGAGGGGTGAAGTAGAGATCGTTAGGGAGTTGACAGCATATGCTGAAAATGAGTTAAATTGTTCAATGGCACAATTGGCTTTGGCATGGTGTCTGAAGAATAAGAATGTTTCAACGATTCTTCTTGGTGCCACGAATTCAAAGCAATTGAGAGAGAATCTAGGTTGTATTGGTGTCGCCTTAAAACTCGACGACTCTCATATGGAATCGATAGACGAGATTCTCGGGAATAAGCCTGAGGCATGGATTGGCCCCGGTGGAAGTGGGAATAGGGATCTGAAAACGTTGTGAAGAGCATGATTTGTATCAATGTTAAGCAATACCTGATAACGAATGGGTTTGAGTTTAGAATATGACTCCCGAAGAAGAAGGTAGCTGGTGGGAACAGCAAGCCGAATACGAAGGTTCCAAGAGTTCTTCTTCACAGGAAACAACAACGAGTGTATCGGGTCCTGAAACGAAGAATGAGGCCAATATGGCATTCACTCTCGGACGATCGCTGCCATTCATTGTGGCAGGATTCATCGGTATTTCCCTTTTGGCGAGTTCTGTGTTCGTTGCTCTTTCTTTCATTCTGCCAGATGGGGCTACTGACAGCGGAGATGAATCATCAGGAGAATCTGATAAATGGATCTCTACGAATGGAACCATTCTGGAAACCAGCCAGTATATCGAGGATGCTGTGACTTGGGAGAGAACTGAATCTTGGCAGGATTGCTACTGGGATGACTGGGAGGATCGGGAAATCTGCGACACGTACTATGAGACCTACTACGAGGACGGATACGAATGTACGGCCGGGATTGACTACGAGTATGCTGTGAATGGGACGGTCTACAACGGCAGCGAGTCTCTTATCTTCCAAGATTACAGTCCCTGTCTAGATTGGGTATACATTGATTACCCGAGAAATGGTACTCTAGTAGTCTGGTACAATGAAGGCGATCCCGGAGAGAGCAGGCTTACTGAGCCTATTGAATGGGATATAGCCGAGGGTTTGTTGGGCGTATTCTTTGGCTGCTGCTCATTCTTCTTTTTGATATTCATAGTGATTTCCATAAGCAAATGGTCGCAAAGAGTTCAGGGCGGCCATACATCTGGAATGACATTCAACAGGGGAATTTCGAGGAGAGGCCCCTCTCGGGGAAGGAGATCCGGCGGTAGGCGCTCCAGAGGAGGGGGCTCTGGAGGAGGTCGCTCCTCTACAAGAACGGTTGGCAGATCTAGAAGAAGAAGTAAATGATCGTCTCATAGAGACAGGATGACTAGCCCCAGGGCCAGAATCACAGCCCCGATGAGTATCATAGTCTGGAGAGTCACGTCGGATTCCTCAAGCGTAACTGGGCTGTCTCCGATGTCGGACACGACTGTTTCAATCGCCTCGGCTGCTGTATCCTGTCTGGATTCCGAAATATCGATTTCCTCTTTCTTATGCAAATCCTCTACTCCGAGATCTTCCTGATTCTCGATAAGTCTGTCAATCAATTCTGCCTTTCGTCCAGACACTGGCAGCGAATGGTCTGCGAGGAGTTCCTTGAGTTGTGCGACTGTCATTAACTTCAGACTATCGCGGTTCATGGTGGTGGATTCTGGATACGGTACTTAATCCACAAGTAATTTGACTTGCACTTTACTTCTGTTCATCCAACCAGGCACGCATGATACAAGACTGGCATATTTCTCGACTTGTGACGCCCCCGCATAGCGAGCATGAGCGAATCTCAGAAGAAGTATTTCCAGAGGAGGCATGCATCTGACGTATCTGTTCTAGGCTGTGTAATAGACCGTGTCTTGCACCGGGTGTTTCTGTCTCAAGGGCTGCTATAATCTCTCGGCTTCGTTGACGTTGGGCTCCAGCTGCGTGAGGGCAATCCCCATGATGGAATGGTATATTGAGCACCATAGCAAGTGCATGGACTTCTTGTTCAGGGATCCATCGAAGTGGCACAATCCTCGGAGGGAGCCCGTCTATTGGCGTAGACGTATGTGGCGCCAGCCTGACCGATCTGTCAACTTCTCCCTTCTGGAGATTCATGAGTATAGATTGGGCCATATCATCCAAATTGTGGCCCAGAGCCATGACGTCTGCGCCTGATCGTTCAGCGAGAGTATTCAGACTCTGTCTTCTAAAAACACCACAAAACGAGCAGGGCATCATTCCATCCGCCTGTGGATTTTTCATTGCGATATCAGGCATCATACGGACTACTTCATCCATTCTTGAGTACCCCATCTCCTCATACCCTAATTGGAGTAATTCTATTCCAAGAGAATCGCATAATTCCTCTATGCAAGCAATGGAGGGGGATCGATATCCGTCTATTCCTTCATCGATCACACCTGCTATTATTTCCAGATCTCTTCTGCGTCCGAGTATGTCGACGATGAGTTTGAGCATGATCGCAGAATCCTTGCCACCGCTCACGGCGGCGAGTATTCGTAATGGACTTCCGTCCTCTTTTCTAGCATCCTTTGGAAGAGGTAGTTGGACTCTTAGATCTCTCGATACTCTCCGTCTTATTGACTCGTGTAAATGCCGTCCACATAATCTCTGACCACTGTATGGCTGGTGTACTAGACTGGTGTGGTCACACCGACTACATGACTCAACCTTCAGTCCGCACATAACATTGGGAGGCGCCATCTGTGTTTCAACACGATGGAAGTAGCGAGGGGTTCTTGCGAGATAGCATGGTGCAGACATCCATGGATGTGGGCCCAGAACTTCCAAACTCGGAAAAATGGCATGGGAGAGTATCCAGTCCCTGGCTAGAACGCATACTGTTTGTATCTTCCATTCTCATATTCATCATACTTGCAGGCGAAATTCGTCCTTCGATCTCTGACTCGTTTGGATCTTCAATATCCTTGCTAATTTATCCAATATCAATACTCGTCTCATTTATCACTACCGAACATCTTGTGCGCCTGATAGAACGGCTATTTGGAATAAGGTGAGGTTACGAATCTGTTTCTTCGGATCGGGAGCCGGAAAACCCTCTAAAGATTGACTCAAACCAGCCTAGAACTGTTTGCCATGGTACCAGATATCTGAGCATACTAACAAAGAGCAGGAATAAACCAGCAGATATCACCTTGCCATAGGTCATTTGCAATTCGAGAGAGTCGTTGACCTGCTGACTCCATTGATTGGGTTGGAACTCTGATATCACCATGATCATTATCTCGTCGAAATCAAGTGCTACCGCGGTCAATACAGTGGCAAGGGAAAGAACTCCAACAAGTTGGGAGAGATGTGTGTTGAGTACTGTTTGAAACATCCGTATATGCTCATTATCCGTCCTAGCGCTCTCCGGTAACATGGCTACATACTCAAATAATCGAATGACCATGTGTGATGACTCGAAAAACAGGAAAAGCAGAATCGATATGGTGATCAGCTCGAAAGCCAACGGCGATACCAGGCCCCCAAACAGTGTTGAGTCGCCAATTTGAGCAGGGAGCGGCTTGAGACCTATTCCCTGTACAGATTCCAGTACTGCCTCGAAGGTCAGTAGAGCATGGAAAATTATGAACATAACGCTGTAGCTGATAGTTGCAATTATGGCGCGCATTGAGATATTCCATATTCCGATCAGGCCGAATAGGACGGGTATGAAAACAACGCCCATTACGATTATTTCTGATATTACCTGCATGGTCAATGAGAGTCTTGCTCCGTGATTCAATGCTGAAAACTCTTGACCGAAAGGAATGTACAGCATCTGATAGCTTATCATGCTCGCAATCCATTCGAACAGGAAAGGGCCAAATCCTGCGATGAAGGCTGTTGCGTAGATCGTATTTTTGATTCTTCGGCGTATCTTGGAGCTTCTGCTTGACGCATAGGCATGAATACCTGTCAACAAGAGGCAGAATAGAGAAGGAATGAGTAATGCTGCTTCTCCTACCCGATCTGCTCCTGTGATGAAATCAGGAAGTATTGATTCTCGATCGAATGCTTCTTCGACATAGGCCATCCCTCGCGTGTGTTCGAAAGCAGGGCACCAATAGGTGGAACCCTCTGCCTCGTCGATGAAATCTTGATTGCATTCACCATACACAGAGGTCATTGTGAGCAATAGCGATGCAAGAGCCAATGTGGCAACTAATTGGAGAGTCAATATCTGCCACCTCATACGCAATGAACGGAGTCTCAGGGTGTGTTTTTGTTCCGGGTTTTCATCTGCCACTCAATCACCTCAACCCTTCTTGACCTGCAGCAATGCCTGTGCCAGATCTATGTCTGGAACCCAGTCGATGACGTTCGCCCCGTATCCGTTGAGCGACATGAGTCTATTCTGTCGTTCCATCTTGAGTACCTCGTATGCCATCCTAGGTATCCTGCTAACGAGCCTCTCGAGATCTATTGAATTGGGAGATAAGACATACACAGTATGGCCATGACTGGATAGCGCTCTTATGGCGGGAAGTGTTGTTCCATCGCCCTCTAGGCTACTAATCACGAATACCGGGGATCCTCGGTTCATCCTGGGGATTAATGCGTTTGTGACTGCTTGAAGAGGCATTGATCCCCCAGCAGAAACTCCAGCTAGAAGGCTCAGAATCTTGTACTGCTGCTTATCACCTGCCTCAGCGGGAAGGTGATCCATTCTCCTCCCATAGGTCGTTAGTGAGACAGCATCACGCCTTCTGATGAAGTGATTGGATACCGAGGCAGTGGCAACTGCCCCCATTTCTAGAGGATTTTTCAAAACGGTTCCGATTCTCGAAATATCTCGAGTATCAAATAGGATATGAACATCGGTAACTGCGTCCCTGACCTTCTCGTTCACCATCAAGTCTCCAGTTCTGGCGAACGCCTTCCAATTGATTGACCTGAATGAATCCCCTGGCATGTACTCGCGAAGTGAGTAGAACTCGGTTCCTTGACCGGGGGTTCGGAGAGTTGTTGCACCAGTGTACATCTTTGGAACGTTCGATCTGAGAAGAGCGTCCTCAATATCCCTCACTTGAGGAAATACGATGACATCGCTTCTAGTATCGGCAACGCCTTCGTCTGTGAAGAGTCCAAACACATCCCGATATCGAAGAGAGGTTGGACCAATGGAATAGTGGCCTCTAAGAGGGCATCTCACCGTGTATCTGAGAGTTGTAGATTGCCCCGGGCCTAGATTGGCTCGAATTAGATTGATTCCGCGTCTTATTTTCATTTCATGCGGGACATTGTCATAGATATCCAGTATCTGCGTTCTACGTCGCGAGGGGTTCTTTATCCTCAAAGTGACTGTAATATCATCTCCCTTGTACACATTCTCTTCAGATAACTCACGTTCTACCACTAATCGAGGAAATCCGCTAATCCAGCTAGCCATCACCAGAATTGAAACCATTAGCATCCCAAGAATCATCAGATGGAAATGGCTGACCATCATGCCGACAAGTATCAGAGATACTCCTCCGACAATCATCATTGTAGCTTTCCTAGTCCACAAATTCACACCTCCATTAGATCGTCGTCTGGCTCATCGTCATCTGGTCCCCATTCCTTCATACGCTTGACTATTGCAACTAATTCCTCTGTCTTATACCGTCGATTATCATAGATGAAGCGAATCAGTATGGGATCTTCAACAAGTGCCTGCAACTCTTCTGAAGAGAGCGCGTCGAACTCTTCTCTGGTCAGAGTATTGGTACTCCTGATTCTGGAAAGTAATACCTGTCTGATCTTATCTGGGTGTTGATAAAACTCGTATCTTTTAGCGTCACCAAAACCATAGTAGATGATTCTGAAAACATGTCTCCAATCTTCAGGGTCTTCTTTGCGAATAAGAACGACTTCGAGCATCATAAAGAGGGCGAGGAACAGGATGAGCATGGCCATCCAGTCATTGGTGAAGTAAACAAGAAAGTAGTACGCTAAGTTGTATGTGTCGGAAAGTGGATTAGACTGCTGGTGGCGGCTCTCATCGAATATGACAACCGCGTCATCGCTTGGAATTAGAGACCCGTTGCCAACTAGTAATGCATCTGCAATAATGTCGAGTGCCCACACCCTATTGTCATTCTCAGGCACTGCGGAATCATCGATATCAGAAGCTGAGTATATTGCATTGATGAGTAATGACCCATCTGACGCAATATGTACCTGTCCAGAGGAGGGTTCTGCACACAATCTTGATGAGCAGATTCTTGCATATACTGCGAATGGACCTTGTTCATCGCCCTGTATGCCTGCTGCTTCGAACGCGGGCGTCAGGTCTCCGTCATCATTCGAGTCCAAA
>Ga0209503_10001125_pt1 | contig 14259 bp, 8 predicted proteins | sample SouAtlMetagenome_2_FD_187448 | JGI IMG/M metagenome (GOLD analysis project Ga0209503, IMG submission 187448) | Marine eukaryotic phytoplankton communities from Atlantic Ocean - South Atlantic ANT15 Metagenome (SPAdes) (version 2) | ecosystem: Environmental > Aquatic > Marine > Oceanic | place... | reverse complement strand
CTTGCTCCGCTCATCAATCAGGGCTTCCCTCAGGTCCCCTGACATTTCCTCGACCATTTCAATGTTCTGTTCGCTTACCGGAATTCTCCCAGCCTGAATCTGGTCCCGCAACGCCTGCTCTTTTTTGGCCCTGTCCCCATCCCTGTAGATGGAGAACACCTGAATGTTGGATTCCCGCCAGTCCGGATGCCCCTGAAGCACATAGGCCATAAGAATCATCAAATTGGCATTTGCGCTGTCCTCAGGCGTGATCCAAATGTGGATGTTTCGCTTTTCTCCAAACCCCCTAAAGCTGGAACGCAGCAAGCACAAATCCAGTTGAGACCCGCGGAGCAAATCATAATTGGCCACCAGCTCCTGGGCGCTTTGGGGCTGTTCATCGATGTACTCGAGGAGAATGGCATTGTTGCCTTGTCCACTGATGCCAGGCAATTGAACACACTGGGCGATGGCCGAGGTGTAAGATGGAGACACGATGGTCGACATGCTCACGCGGCTCTTCACAGCCTTGCCCATGTCGGCTAACCCCTGTTTTGCCCGAACAGAACTGCGGAATGTCCGCGCATCGAGCCTGCCCTCAATCAAATGGACATAGGTTCCAAAACCTTGGCGGTGGGCCAGCCAGCGCACCATATCGAATGCACCCGGTCGACGAAACGTGTCCTGGCTCACCCCGAGAACCAAAGGACGCCAATCCTTGCGGTCCAATTCCGCCCGATCTCGGCGCTGCAACGTGAGCTGCAGGTAGCGGCTCAATTGAAACAGCATCCCCCGGAAGAGGGCGACCATGCCGCTCTCTCCGCGGCGTGACAACCCAACATAAATGATCGACATGATCACGACACTGCCCACGGCATAACTGAAGTTCATCAGGAACATCAGATAGAAACACGTGAAAGCGCCAACGAGGCTCAAAAACCAGTGGGAGCGAAACGTCGGACGGTAACTCGGGCTGGCGGCGAAATGCTCGAAAAGGCTGACGAGACAGATGGCACCGTAGGTCACCATGAAGAACATGGAAATGATCTCCGCAACGGCATTGATGTCTCCGAGGGAGACAAACACAAAGCCGATGGCACAGGTGACGATGGACGCAATGACGGGCTCGTTGTCGGACTTCCTCCCCCGCTTGAGCCGGATGCCGATGGGCTTGGGGAAGATGCGGTCCAAGGCCAATGCCTGAAGGGTCCGCGGCGCAATGATGACACTCCCCAGCGCGCTGGAAACGGCAGCGGCGGCCAACCCCATTGGAATCAACGGCGGCCACACCGATATGGCCTCCATGTACAACTCGTCTGAGGCGAGTTGCTCAGGACTGGCACTCACCCAGAATTTGAGCGCCACGAGGATGTACACCACGATTCCAGCCACAGTCGCCCAAAGCGTGCCCCTTGGAATTGCCTTGGCCGGGTCCTTGAGGTCTCCGCTGAGGCCCAGACCCGCTGCGATGCCGGTGAACGCAGGAAAAATGAAGGTGAACACCTCGATGAACGAATACCGGGTGATGGTCCGCCCATCAGACGTGGTAAATGTCTCATCAATGGTTCTGAGAATGTCCAACTCCGCCTGTGGCTCACCACTACCAAAAAAGAAGCTGATCAACGCCAACACCAACACCGCCACCACCCCGTACAGCGCCTTGACCCCCACTTGGGCGCCCTTGGTCAGCATCAGAAGCGTCAGCAACACCATGAACCCATAATTGATCTGCCAAGAGGCCACCTCAATGCCCTGACTCGCTTCAAGCCAAGCGGTCAAATCCCGGGTCGACACCGTGAAGGCAATGATGTAAAATGCCACACTGATGGCCTGGCTGAGAAAGAGTGCAATGCCGATGGCCCCGCCGATGGAAAGGCCAAACGAACGGCTGATCATGTAATAGGCACCGCCCCCCTCAACCTTTTGATTGGTGGCGATCTCTGCCACGGCCAAGGCAGTCGGAATGGTCACGAGATGACCGAGCAAGATGATGGCCATCGTCGACAGTAGCCCGACGTGCGCAACGGCAAAGCCAAATCTGAGGAACAGGATTGCCCCCAGAATGGTCGAAATCGCCGTCATGAAGACAGCAAACGTCCCAAGACCCTTCTCTCCGGCTGGCATGATTTTGACTTAGTCGGAAATCTCGAAGGTTTCGAGAATCCAGATGTCCTTGGTGATGGACTGGTTGTTCTTGAAATAGTAGACCCCGTGCTTGGCTACAGTCTTGCGGTAAACATTGACCTCGTTGCCGACCCGAACGGTGCGCTCGATGATGAGGGCATTCCCCTCCTCATAGCTGCGCTCTTCCACGCCTTTTCGGATGCCCTCCTTGGCCTTGACTTCATTGTAGTCTTCTGCGCTGAGGGGGGCACCGCTGTAGCGGTCGTTGGCTTTTCGACGGGCTGTAGCGGACCGGATCGCGGCCTCCCCTGAAGCAGCCCGCTTCGCTTGATCGTCTGAACGCTGCGTCTCTTTGATCTCAATCCAATTGTCGATTCTTCGTCCCTCCTCGCCTTCGCCCAAGCGGTCGTGGGTTTGGGCTGTGCGCTGCACGGACTCATAGTTCATCATCCGGGAGTCCACAGACGCCAAACGGACATCGCGATTGAAGTCCGCGTATGTGCTAAGAAGCCGATCTAAGCTGTCTACAAACGTGGCATACCGCTTGGTCCGATCAAAAAGCTTCTCTCGGTTTTCGTTGGCTTTTCGATCGATAGTGATGATGCGATCGCGACGCAATGCGTCGGCACGGGTCACTTGATCTACCTCGACTTCCTGCTGTATTTCCACCCGCAACTCCAACGCTGCAATCCGATCATTGCGCTTCAGGGACGCGTCATACTGCTCCTCTGCTTGAAGGGCTGACTTCTCCTGAATGGCCATCCATTGAGAACCGCGACGCGCATGGCTGTTTCCCAACCAAAGCGCGTTCTGCTCTTCGATTCGCTCTGCAATGAGCTCCACGGATTGTGCCCTCGCTCGAATCTCGGAATCGAGTGCGTTTCGATAATAGGCTTCTGCATCGTCTTCTGACGCGCGCTGCAAAGCGAGGATGTAGTTGCTGCTCCTGTCCCGGTTCGCCGCCGCAGCCGACTTGGCTTCTTCTCGACGGCGGGCGGCCTCTGTGTCTGCGGCCTCGCGCTCGGCAGCCAGCATGGCGGCCTGGTCTTCTGCCAAAAGCGCTGCCTCCTCTGCAGCCACGGCCGCAGCGCTTTCTTCAGCTTCCAACATGGCATCAGTGTCCAAATCAAACTCCCCTTCCAACTCAGTCTCCTCCATGAGTGCCGTGAGGCGACGCAACCGCGTTTTCGGATAGCGCTCCATCGGCTTCATCTCTTGTGCCGCCTCATAAGCCGCCTTGGCCGTCGGCCAATCTTCAGCGTCAAACGCGGCATCTGCCTCCCGGACCTTGTCGTCATATTGACGATCGAGTTCAGATGAAGCACCGTTCTCTTCCCGAAGGGCTGCTTCTGCATCAACCTGAGTAAGGTCCACGATGCGCGACTCCGACTCGGCCGCTCGGTCCACAGGATACTGCTCTTGTGGGAGCAGATTGGATGCCTGGAGGTACAGGGTCTTCGCCTCGGCATAATTCTGTTTTCCAAAGCTCTTGTCTGCTCTTGAAATCAAGCGGTCATACTCCTTTTGAGTTGCAGCCGCCTCCCTTTCTTCTGCTGCCTTCGCTGCCTTTTCATTCCGATCGTTGGCTGCCTCTGTCCTTGCTGCTTCACCCCCATCCTCCTCGGCCACGCTCTCTTCTGCCGCGTCATCTTCTGAATCCGCAGAAGGAATCTCAGCCAGAAGCTCCTTGGGCTCCATCTCGTCGGGCTTGATCCCCAGGGCGCCCTCCAAGGCGGTGCGAGCAGCATCCCAATCCTTGCGCTTGAGTTTAATCTTGCCTTCGCGGAGCAACCGCTCATACTCGGCTGACAAGACAGCAGCCTCCTCGGCTTCCGCCTGATTTTCTGCGGCTTCTTCCATCATGGATTCCGCTCGGGCATCGCCCGGCACCTCATTCAGTGCGCGCTCAAGCCAATTGATGCTCTGCTCCCAGCGTTCACGGCCGAATTCAACCTCGGCCTTTCGCATGTGCTCCTCGTAGTCCTTGTTTGCAGAAGGCGCATTGGATGCACTTTCGCTCGGGCCCGAATCTTGCGCACCTTCCAGAGCTGCTTCGATTCGAGCCTGAATGCTTCTGGTGTAGTCGAGGTCCCAATCGAGTTTTTCCTTGGCCGCATCAAACGACAACTTGCCAATGGGCTCTTCCAACAACGCTGGGTCAAAACCTGGCGGAACTTTAAACAAGCTCATCTCCACATTTAGGAAGAAAGGCCGCTCACGGAACGCTTCAGGAATCGTGGATGTATTCACCTCCACCCTGCGCACACTCAAGTCGTCAAAGGTGAAAACCAACTCATAATCCGAACCATGGTCCAAACTGAGGGTGTACTTCCCGTTGGACAAGGTCTGTACGGCATCGTAGGGCTGGCCCTGCTGAAATACAGCCACCTCCACCCCGGCAAGCTTCCGATTGGTGTCTTTGTCACGCACGGTTCCATCCACCTCGATGCTGCCCTGCCCTAAAGCCATGGACCCACACAAACACAGGCAAAACAGACACAACAGCCCGACAAAAGGCCGCTCGGTTTTCTTTTCTTTTATGCTCGTTTGATGATACATGGCAACATCCTCGAAATAAGGCATTTCCGTCGAACCTTCCACACAATTCACCTCTACCTTACGCAAAAGTATGCCCATAGGATACTGGGAAACCGAACATTTGCTTCGGCCGGCCGACCACACCGTAGTCGGAGCGGGCATTGTGGGCATGTCTACAGCCCTGCAATTGAAACGCGCTCAACCTGAGTCTGACGTTCGCCTTTTGGAGCGGTCGCCCCTCTCTTCAGGAGGGACGACAAGAAACGCCGGCTTTGCCTGCTTTGGAAGTGCCGGCGAGTGGCTGGATGACCTCGAGACATTGGGTGCAGAGGAACTTGGAAACCTCATTCGAATGCGGGCGGAAGGCCTTACCGAATTGGTGAACCTGCTCGGAGCAGATGCCATCGGTCTGCAATGGACCGGCGGATGGGAACTGATGGGCAACAGCACGGAGGATGTCCGCTTAGGAAAACGCATCCAAGAGGCACTGCACACCTTACAGGCTGCAACCACGCCACTGCTCCAAAAAGCATTGGAAAACGTGCACCCGAAGCGGGATCCCGGCCCTGCACTGGTCTTGGATTCAGACAGAGCCAGCCGGGTTGGGGCCAACATGGCCATCGCGCTCCCCTGGGAGGGCATGCTGCACACAGGCCGTATGGTGTCTGCATTTCACCGGGCCTTGGATGCGGCGGGAGTCCACCGTCTGCACGGCATCGAAGTGCACGCGATCACTCAAGGTTCGCAGACCTGGACTTTGGACACCTCCATGGGAAAACTCCACACCAAAAAGGTGGGGATTTGTACCAATGGACTCGCCGCTCAACTGATCGAAGGCCTCGATGTCCAACCCGTCCCCAATCGGGTTCTGGTTCTTAAAGTGCCGGCAGGGTCATTGCCTGTAGGAACCTATCACTTGGATCAAGGCTATCTGTACATGCGCACCCTCGATGAACACCACGTCCTTTTCGGCGGCGGGCGGCACTGGGGAATCAAACTTCCGCTGCCCCCTGAGTGCGATCGCGAAGCGGAAGCGCAATGGGACGCCCAGCTTTTGGCCTCCGCCAAAACATGGCTTGAGATTGAAACTGTGACCCACAGATGGACCGGTTGGCTCGGCGTCGGAAGCGACCGCCGTCCCCTCATCGGCGAGATGAGTCCAGGGCTTCACCACGCCGTGCGGATGGGAGGCATGGGCGTGGCCATCGGAGCGGGTATCGGCCGGGAACTGGCGACGAATATGTTGGAAACGTAACCCAAAGCGTCCCCCACCCGTATGGAGCGTGAACACCACATCATGTTCCGCATGTTTACCATCTTCTCCCCGGTCCCCAGTCGCATTGTGTATTCCGCAATGGCGTTGCTTTTCGCTGTGTGCATGTTATTTGGAAGCCCTGTCTTCGGACAAACAGCCGCCACCGGATCAACAGCAGCCATCCATGCCGGATGGCAATCCGGACCGACGACCTTGCACTCGGAACGCACTGCCGCCTATGGAGCCCACCATCTCGGTAACACGGGATTTGGTCACGCGGTGACTGTGCAGGCCCGATGGAACGGACCTTGGGAAATAGAATTTCAAGGCGCAAGAACCCAGATCGTCACCGATGATGGCTATGTCAACGGAATCCAAACCGAAATTCAATCGGCCACGGTGATGTGCAACTACTTGCTTGCAGGGAATGAGACACAAAAGGCCACCACACGCAATGCCCGCATCACCCAAGGATTTCAGCCCTTCATCGGCCTGGGCATCGCCCATGTGGACCACCTGATTAAACAGGATCTCGAAGACGCTTACGGCAACACCTACCACCTGTGGTCGGACGGCACACTGCGCGACATCGATGAAGCCGGTGATCACGATGGAAACGCCAACATTCTGCGCCGCGATTACTCATACGAAAGTGACCTCGCTGACCAAGAAAATGCACCGGGAACGGGTCGCAGCCTTGCCATACCTGCTCAAATTGGCGTGCGAATGGACATCAGCCCACGTGTCAGGATGCGCATGGGTGTGGGCGGATGGCTTGGCCTGACCGACAACATCGACCAGAAAGCCTCAGGAAAAATGCTGTCGGGAGACGCTTTAGCCAGCGGTTTCTTTGGCTTGGGCATTCGACTGGGCAAGCTCGGTAAGAAGACGGCCCCTGCACCCATTGTGCCCGGCATGACCTCGGTCGACGCGGCCTTGCTCGCCTCCATGGACACCGATGGTGATGGCGTCGACAACCTGCACGACCGATGCCCGGGAAGCCCCCTTGATGTGGAAGTCGATGTCAACGGATGCCCCGTGGACTCCGATGGCGACGGCTATGCTGACTACCGAGATTCAGAGCCGCATTCCCGTCACACCCGTGTGGACGGTCGGGGCGTGGTGATCAACCCTTTGGCACCGATGACCACCGATTGGGACACCGTCCGGGGCCAAGTCGCGTCCGACTTGACAGACTGGAGCGGATATACTCTGCGCGTCCCCAAGCCAGAGGCAGGATGGACGGAAGCCGAGCAACACTCGCTAATGGCCTTTGCGAACCTCCAAGAAACGTCCAGTGCTATGGAGGTTCAAATTGGACATGACCCACTTGAGGCTGGGCTTGCTGCGGACGCTTTAATAGAACAAGGGTTGGCGCCAGAAATCATCGAACCAACATCGGAAACCATTGAAGTGGCTGTCGCAGCCACCACACCCTCCGAGGCCGGTGTTGAGCACCATCGCGTTCAACTCGGCGCCTTCCAGGCTCCCGCAGATGAAGAACTCGACAACCTTTTTGCAGGAATCGACGTGATCCGATTCCGCGGTGAGGATGGCTTGACTCGTGTTGTCAGCCGTGCTTTTGCCAATCGTTCCGATGCGATCGAGCACAAATTGGAAATGCAAAGCCGTGGATTCATTGGCGCATTCCTCACATCTTATGTGAGTGGTGACCCCACGGAGGGCAGTATTGTGCCTGCGACTGCGCAGTCAAATGCTGCGCAGTTTGATTCCGACAAGGTCAGCTTTCGCATTCAGCTTGGCGCCCTCAAAGACAAAGTCTCCACAGAAGCACTCAATGCCTTCCTCGCGTTGGGTCAAGTTGAGCACCGGGCTGCGCCAGGTTGGCACCGCTACTTCCAAGGTGCATACCCCTCTGCGGAGGAGGCGCGTTTGGCCCTGCCAGAAATGCAAGCTGCAGGATTCCCCGATGCCTTTGTGGTGGGTGAAGTGGCAGGCAGGATCGTCCCTGTAGCTGAGGCCCTCATCTTGCTGGAGGACTGAGGAACACGCACTTTTTAGCCCTCTGAATCTGAGGTTCGAAAAACCGCAGTAGACAACGCTGTGGCCACGCGCATTCCATCCATGGCAGCGGACAGAATTCCGCCTGCATAGCCAGCGCCCTCACCACACGGATACAGCCCTTCGGCACCGGGCATCATGCAACTCTGGGGGTCGCGAACCATCCGAACTGGACTGGAGGTGCGGCTTTCCGGGGCCACCACGATGGCTTCTGGGTGCAAGTACCCCGGCATTTTTCTTTCGAAGTTCAAAATTCCGGCGATCAGTCGGTCCACGATGAAGCTGGGCAAGATTTCGGTCAAATCAACGGACTTCAAGCCCGCCAGATAGCTGCAGTTCGGCAGGTCCTTGGACCTTCTGCGCTTTACAAAGTCGGTGAGCCTTTGGGCGGGTGCCACTTGGCCACCTCCACCGGCGCGGTGACATGTCTGTTCGACTTCCCGCTGAAAGGCCACACCACCCAATGGGCCGTGGTGTCCCGCCGCATCGAGATCTGCTTCTTCCACCGTCGTGACGATTCCGCTGTTGGCCCAAGGGTTGTTGCGCTTGGAAGGACTCCAACCATTGGTCACGATCTCGCCATCAGCCGTAGCGCAAGGTGCAATGACTCCACCGGGACACATGCAGAATGAGAACACGCCTCCACCTTCTACTTGGGTCACCAAGGAATAGGCAGCCGGAGGCAAACTCAGCGGTGCCGCCTCTTGATATTCAGACAGCCGATACTGCCTGCGGTCGACCCAAGTCTGCGGATGCTCTATGCGCACCCCCATGGCAAATGGCTTTCGCTCAATGCGCAGGCCCTCCTTTGCCATCCATTGAAACACGTCCCGCGCGCCATGACCCGTGGCCAGGACGACGCCCTCAGCCAGCACCTGTCCCACCCCCGTTTGGACCCCCTGAACACGACCAGATTCATCGCGTACCAAGCCGTCTACGCGAACGCCAAACCTAACCTCGCCTCCACACGACTCGATGCGATGTCGCATCGCCTCAATGATGCCCGGCAGCTTGTTGGTGCCAATGTGGGGGTGGGTGTCCACAAGGATGTCCGGGTCGGCACCGTGCTCCACAAACCACCCCAATGCCCTGTGCCAGTCTCCCCGTTTTTTGGCCCGGGTGTATAGTTTCCCATCGGAGTAAGTGCCCGCTCCCCCCTCGCCAAAACAATAGTTTGATTCCGGATCCACCTGTCCCTGCCGAACCAAGGCCACCAGATCCCTTCGTCGATCGCGAACAGCCTTCCCGCGTTCGATGACAATGGGCTTGACGCCCAATTCAATTAACTGGAGGGCACAGAACAGCCCCGCAGGACCGCCGCCCACAACAACCACCTGAGGAGCGCCGTGGACAGACTTCCAATCTCCTTTGCTCACGGGGACCTCACTCAAATCAAGGGCCACCTTCAATTCCACACTAGCCGGCTGGCGGCGTGCATCCAAACTCCGACGCAACACCACCCAACTTTTGAATTCATTCACTTGACGGCGCAGCGCACGGTCAATAGCCTCGTCGTCCCTCGCCAAATCTGGAGGAAGTCGAAGGGTGACCTCCCTGCGAGAAGCCCCCGTCTCCTTGGCTGCCGGACGTTTGTTCATTTCCAACGGCAAATTACACCCTGCTCCATGCAAGGACACCCTTGGCCGGAAGTAGATTTGACGCATGTCGAACACCGACATTCCCACCCTGCGCATCAAAGACCGTGGTCTGGACGCCGATCGCATGATCCAGCTGCTCGATCAACTCTTGTTGCCGCGCCTCATCGAAGAGAAGATGCTCAGTCTCCTCCGGCAAGGGCGAATCAGCAAGTGGTTCAGCGGGATGGGACAAGAGGCCATTTCCGTCGGTTGTGCAGCCGCCTTGGCTGAGGATGAGTTTATCCTGCCGATGCACCGCAACCTTGGGGTCTTCACCACGCGAGGTATAGAACTCACCCAGCTGTTCGCCCAATTCCAAGGCAAGGCTTCTGGCTTCACGCAAGGACACGACAGGAGCTTTCACTTCGGAAGCATGCCCCACCACATTGTCGGCATGATCAGCCACCTCGGTCCACAGCTTGGCATCGCCGATGGCATTGCGCTCGCCTCTCTGCTCAGGGATTCGGGAAAGGCCACGCTCGTCTTCACTGGTGACGGCGCCACGAGCGAGGGAGACTTTCACGAGGCGCTCAACGTGGCCACCGTGTGGCAGTTGCCGGTGATTTTTTGCATCGAAAGCAACCACTGGGGACTCTCCACCCCGAGCAGCCAGCAGTTTCGGTGTGCGCATTTCACGGACAAGGCCCCAGGGTATGGAATTCCGGAAGAGGACGCGATTCGCGTCAATGGCAACGACATCCTGTCCGTCTATGACACCGTCTCCAAAGTTGCAGCTTCAGTGAGAAAAAGGCCCCGCCCCATCTTGCTCGAGTTCGAGACCTTCAGGCGCCGTGGACACGAAGAAGCCAGTGGGACCAAATACTACCCTGAAGGCCTGATTGAAGCATGGGAAAAGAACGACCCGGTTGACCGCTACGCTGAATTCCTCCTCCAAGAGGGCGTCCTTGACGAAGACCGATTGAAGGGACTAAAGAAGGCCCACAAGGACAACATCGCGCGGTCACTCAAAGCGGCAGAAGCGCAGCCCGTTGTTGAACCGGACCAAGAAGCCGAATTCGACCGACTGTTTCGTCAAGAAACCGTGGTGCTCAGGTCACCCGGTACGGACTCGCGTGAAATGCGATTCATCGACGCTGTATCCGAGGGGTTGGGGCAGGCCATGGAGCGCCACCCAAATTTGGTCTTGATGGGGCAAGACATTGGCGACTATGGCGGCGTATTCAAGGTCACTGACGGATTTGTCGACCGTTTTGGGCGTGACCGCGTTCGCAACACACCCCTGTGTGAAAGCGCCATCATTGGAACCGCACTGGGATTGTCCATTGCAGGGTCCAAAGCGATGGTCGAAATGCAGTTCGCTGATTTCGTGACTTGTGGGTTCAACCAAATCGTCAACAACCTGGCCAAGCTCCATTGGCGCTGGGGTCAAAATGCAGATGTGGTCGTGCGGATGCCCACAGGGGCCGGAGTCGCTGCAGGTCCATTCCACAGCCAGTCCAACGAGGCGTGGTTCTTCCATGTGCCGGGGCTGATGATTGCCTATCCAGCCTTCCCAGAGGATGCAAAAGGGCTCCTCGCCCGAGCCATAGACTCACCCAACCCCGTCCTGTTCTTCGAACACAAGGCCCTTTATCGGAGCCTGACCGCAGAGGTCCCAACAAACGACTACAGTCTAGAATTTGGGAAATCCCGTCTCATTGGACGGGCTCAAGACGCCCTCATTGTCACCTATGGCATGGGGGTTCATTGGGCCCTCGAGGAGGCAAGCCGACGCCGAGAGAAAGACGGGACAGAAATTGGTGTCCTCGACCTGAGAACCTTGGCCCCTCTCGATTGGGACGGCGTGTTTTCTGCGTCGAAAAAAGCCGGCCGCATCTTGGTGCTGCATGAAGACAACCTCACCGGCGGCATTGGAGCCGAGCTCACGGCTCGAATCCAATCGGCTTGTTTCGAACAACTGGACGCACCCGTGACACGGGTGGCCTCAATTGACACCCCCATCCCGTTTGCGCCAACGCTGGAGGCTGCATACCTCGGGAATGCTCAATTGGGCGAAGCGCTTGACGCCCTTTTGGGTTATTAATCCACTTTTTCAACACACCACTCACATCAGGTGCAGGGCGAGGATTCGCTTCTAACTTGAGACTATGCGAGATGGTCTCGAAATGCACAGGGCAGTGCGCGTGTTGCTTTTGGATGTGATGGAACAATGTGCGCGACACATCGAATCCTGTCCGCATGGAAGAGATCGGTTGGACGACATTGCCAAGTCAGCACACGACTGCCTCGTCCAGTTTGAGATTCGAAGCCAATCCGCTGTCGAGGGCGGACTCTCCCAAAGGGGACCGTACAGAAAAGTCCAGGATCGTGTTTTGGACTGGCTGATCCAAATTCAAGACATCCGTCGAGACACTGCTTGCGCCTCCCCGGCAACGCCCGTCCCGGAGTGGGCCAAGTCTGCCCAATCAGATCATCAGGCCGTCGTCGCCTGAAATCAGGCAACACGCACCGACATCACCGGCGGCGCACCACCTGTTGCGGATTGCGAATGGCCTGCTCAATCGTGCGAATGTCGGATTTAAGCATTCCTTTTTTGTCCAATCGCTTTGCATTGGCCAGCAGCGCCTTGGCCTCCTTTGGCCGACGCTTTGAACTCTGAATGGCGGCCAGGTTGAGCATCACTGCCGCCTTCTCCTCATCGCGCCTCATTCCCACTTCCAACGCCTGTCGAAAGGCCTTCTCTGCCTCGTTAAGGCTGGATTCCAACAACAGGTTTCCCTTGAGAAACCAATATTGTCCTCGGCTGCTTTTCCAAAGGTGTTTGGGATTGATTCCCTCCAGCGTGATCCTGGCTTTTTCCATTTTCTGCTGCTGAATGCGCAGTGCCACAAGAATCATCCGGATGCTGCGCAGCGCGGTCAAGCCGATGAGCACTCCAATGATGGTCATTCCAACTCCACTGCCGATGTATCCGGTGGAGTAGAGTTTTACTGAGTAGGCAATGGCCCCGCCAGCGAGGGCAAACTTCAAGAAGCGTGTGTCAAAGGGAAAAGTCATGGTCAGGTCTGCAGGTTTACCGGTCACGTCGATAAGCCTCGCGAAACTAAAGAGTCCGAGGCAGAGATGAACTAAATTCGCAGAGAGTCAAGCGCATTCATTGCATCCCATGAACCTCCTCCGATTCCGCGTCATCATCGACATCGAGGACGACGTCTTCCGAGATATCCTCATCGACAGGACCTCCACATTGGAGGACCTCCACCGCGGCATCCTCGCCGCCTTCGATTTTGGAGAAGGTGAAATGGCGTCGTTTTTCCAATCAGATGAAGACTGGGGACGGGGACGCGAGGTTCCACTCATGGACATGGGCACCGACGACCAGGGCAACCCCTACCCCTCGATGCGCACGACGGCCATCGAAGACCTGACCTCGGCTGCCAACGACAGAATGGTCTACGTCTATGACTTCCTTCGCATGTGGTGCTTTTATGTGGAAGTCATCGGTATTGAGGAAGGTGAACGCCCTGAATTCCCGCTCTTGGCTCAAGAGTTTGGCAAGGCGCCGGACCAATTCAGCAAAGAAGTCGATCTCGGAATGGACTTGGAGGAACCCGAAGAAGAGGACAAAGGGCCGCTCAAAACCGGAGATCCGGAACTGGATGCCTACCTCGCTGGAGAAGAGGAAGACGAAGCAGATTCTGGTCCGAGCTTCACCTCTTTGGACGACCTCGACGACGCTGCCTATTGAGCCCCATGGCCTCGATCCCATCGCGGGCGGAGGCCCCATTGCTCATCACAGTGGTCGGGCCCACCGCCATTGGAAAAACCAGCCTCTCCATCCGAATCGCTCAAGCAATCGGCGCGGAAATCCTGTCCTCTGACAGCCGACAGTTCTACCGAGAGATTCCCATCGGCACAGCACAGCCCACGCAAGACGAACGCGCGTCGGCACCCCATCACTTCATCGACTTCCTCTCAGTCACAGACGATTACAGCAGCGGCCGTTTCGAAACCGAAGCGGTGGCCTGGCTTTCCGACCATTTCGCAGCGCGCAAACAAAGCGGATTGCCACAAATCGCTGTCATGGCCGGAGGAAGCGGCCTGTATGTCCAAGCCGTTCACTCCGGCCTCGACGCCATGCCTTCAGACGAGATGGTGCGCAACGCGTTGAATGCCATCTACGCGTCAGAAGGACTTGCTCCCCTTCTGGCCGAGCTGAAAAGGCTGGACCCCAAACACCACGAAAAAGTAGATTTATCCAACCCACACCGGGTCATTAGGGCACTGGAAGTATGCCGCTGTTCTGGCCAACCGTACAGCGAATTCAGAAAAAGCCAAGAGAACCTCAAAACCATCCATCTCGGTGGATGGGGGCGCCACATTCGAAGGCCTTGGGACACCCTCACCCTCGGCATTGGATCTCCAAGGGAGTACCTCCACGACCGAATCAACCGCCGAACCCACGTCATGTTGGAGCAGGGCTGGTTGCGCGAGGCTGAAGCCGTCATGGCACATCGAAATTGTAACGCCTTGAAAACCGTAGGGTATCCTCAGCTGTTTGATGTGCTCGAAGGCCACACGGACATGGACACCGCCATTCGCAAAATTCAAGAAGCCACACGCCAGTTTGCCCGGCGGCAGCTCACTTGGTTCCACCGACAGCAGGATGTCCATTGGATCGACGCACGACGTCTCGACGACGGCCTTTCCTTGGTGCAACAGTTTATTCAACATGGCCACGTC
>Ga0209503_10001124_pt1 | contig 14271 bp, 6 predicted proteins | sample SouAtlMetagenome_2_FD_187448 | JGI IMG/M metagenome (GOLD analysis project Ga0209503, IMG submission 187448) | Marine eukaryotic phytoplankton communities from Atlantic Ocean - South Atlantic ANT15 Metagenome (SPAdes) (version 2) | ecosystem: Environmental > Aquatic > Marine > Oceanic | place... | reverse complement strand
CTTAAAAACAGACGAAGGAGTAGAAATTTTCAAATCAATAGAAAAAAAGCTAAAATAGCGTAACTATTATAAGTGGTGTAGCCATCTGTAATGGTGGCTATACTACTATAATAAAAATAAAAATATGGCGATTGAAGTAAACAAAGTATATACTACAGTATTATCTATACTAAACAAAAAAGGTAGCGGCTATATGACGCCAGATAATTTTAACAAAATTGCTGCTATATCTCAAATAGAGCTTTTAGATAGAGCTTTTTATGAATATAATCAAGCTGTAACTAAACAAACAAATGGTAGGGCTGCACAAGGAGCTGGTGATATACCCAGAAAAATAATGGATAAAATTGATGCTGTTTGTGATGTTACAACTCTTACAGTAGACTCTACAAATACTTATTTTGAAACGCCTGGGTATAATACTCAAATAGAGGATATAAGCGGTACTGTTGTAACAACAAATGCGTTAAATAATATATACGCAACTTTAAGCTTAAAAATAAACGGAACTTTCACCGATATAGAACGCATAGATAAATCTAAATTACCGTTTTTATTTTCTTCAAAATTAACGGCACCATCAACGACTTTCCCAGTATATTATTATTCTCAAGACTTATTATATGTGTTTCCAAGCACTATAAACAAAGTAGACTTATATTATATAGCTAGACCTAGAGATCCACTATGGGTTTCAACCGTTGATACATCAAGCTTTGGCACTCCTGTTTATACTTTTGACCCTGTTAGTAGTAGTAATTTTAGATTACACTCTTCAGAGTTTCCAGATCTTGTAATGTCTATATTAAAGCATTTTGGAGTTACAATAAAAGATCCACTTGTTATTCAAGCGGCTCAACAAGAAGAACAACAAATAACACAATCAGAACAATAATATGAGCTTATTAGGAACAGTTACAGAAGAAAACTATTATAATGGATCTCAAACATTTATCGGAGACGGAACAGCTTTTTCTTTTACATTAACATTTGAAACATTACCTACTACTAACCAAGTAAGAGCTTTTTTAAATAATACAGAGACTTTTGAGTTTACTATATCTGGAGCTACAATTACTTTTTCAGGTACTGCGCAAAACTTGCTTGAAACAAACGAAGATGTTGTAGTTGAGGTTAAGTTGCTAGATAATACTTTTGGTAATTATCAATACACATCTATCAAGGACATTGTAGACAACTTTATGATAGCCTATGTAGGCGATGGCAAGTTAATAGGACATGTGGCAAAATCTGATGTTATATTTCACGCTAAGCGTGGTTTACAAGAGTTTAGCTATGATGTGCTTAAGACAGTTAAACTTCAAGAAATTGAACTAGGACCATCATTATCCATGCCGATGCCTCAAGATTACGTTAACTACGTTAAAGTTTGTTATATAGACAGCTCAGGAGTTCGTAGAATTATATACCCAACTTCACTTACTACAAATCCAACAGAGCCAATGCTTCAGGACGACAACTATAACTATGTATTTGACGCCGACGGTAATGCCGTTGAAGGTAGTTCTGTTACAGAAGAGCGTTGGAAAGCATTTGACACTAAAAATATATCAGGTGATTTATCATCTGAAGACAGCTTATATTTAACTACAGCTGACTATTTAAGAAGTGATTACGGACAAAGATATGGTGCTACACCAGAAACTACACAAGTAAACGGGTTTTTTACAATTAACGAAAGAACTGGTAGCTTTAGTTTTAGTAGCGACTTGTCAGGTAAAGTTATTGTACTTGAGTATATATCAGATGGCTTAGGTACTGATGCTGAAATGAAAGTAAATAAACTTGCCGAAGAAGCTTTATATAAGCATATTGCATATAACGTTCTAGCGGTTAAAAGAAACATATCTGAGTATATAGTTCAAAGATACAAAAAAGAACGCAGAGCAGCGCTTAGAAATGCTAAGATCAGGTTATCTAACCTAAAACTCTCAGAGCTTACACAAGTTATGAGAAATAAATCGAAACAAATTAAACACTAGCGAATGGCTGAAGATAAAAAGACTTTTCTCCAGGGTAAAATGAACAAAGATATTGATTCTAGACTTTTACCAAATGGAGAATATCGTAGTGCACAAAACATACAGATTACAACTTCAGATCAGAAAGACGTAGGAGCTATTACAAACTTAAAAGGTAACACTAAGATTGTTAATCAAAGTTCTACTTTTATAAATGATTTTTTTGTTAATGACTTAAGTTATTTTAGTGGCTTAGAAGCTATAGGATGTTTTTTTGATGAAAAAAATAATAGAATATTTTATTTTGTTACAAACTATAACTGTATAGACACTTATAAAACTGGCTTAGTTGGTGATAGTGACGGTCCTACTATGGCTGCAGATTCTGGTATAAATGATTTATTTTGTGCAATATACATGCACACAGTAGAAGTGTCAAGTTCTAGTAACAATTATATTACAAAGCTTGTAGACGGTTTATTCTTAAACTTCAGTAAAAATAAAATTATAACGGGTGTTAATTTATTAGACAACTTATTGTTTTTTACAGATAATTTAAATCAACCTAGAAAAATAAATATACAAAAAGCAATACAAGATTCTAATTTTTATAACTCTGAAGATAAAATAAGTGTAGCAAAGTTTGCGCCTTTTATGCCGCCATTGCTTCTTGACTACGATACAACCACTTTTAACAGTAACACGCCTGCCACAACTGAGCCAACATCTTCAATGCAGGATTATTCTCAAAACAATTTTTCTAAAGATTATTTAAAAGAAAAATTTGTTAGGTTTTCTTATAGATTTAAATACAATGATGGAGAATATTCCACAATAGCTCCATTTACACAGATATGTTTTATACCTAAAACAACTAGCTATAGTATAACAAATGCCCAAAAAATATTTAAAACAGGAGCTGTTTATTATCAAGACGACAATGGGGATGGAGATGGTATGGTTAATAGTGTTACTGGTATTAATTTAAATATTTTACTACCTTCACACAATCCTAATAAAGATTTTGAAATATCTACAGTTGAAATACTATATAAAGAGTCTGACAATAGCTTAGTTAGATCTGTTGAAGAAATAATTATAGAAGACTCGAACGTAACAGATGGTGTTTTACAATATTTATATAAATCAACATTGCCTTATAAAACTCTTCCAAAAGGACAATTAGTAAGAGTATATGATAATGTACCATTGGCTGCATTAGCTCAAGAGGTTGTTGGCAACAGAATAGTTTATGGTAATTTTGTTCAAGACAGAGCTTTGCCAGCTAAAAGAAATAAAGTTGCAGGTTTAGATTTTAGTGTTGGGTTAAGTCCTAAATATGATACTACAAATGATCTAGGTAATGCTGATTTTAATAATTACTATTTACATAAAGAATATCCATTTCACTCTGTAAAACAAAGAAGAAGCTATGAAGTAGGTGTTGTATTATCTGATAAGTTTGGAAGACAGTCGCCTGTTTTAACTTCTAATACAAGTTCTAGCTCTGTAGAAGTACAAGCTAAATCAGCTAGTTTTCATAGCAGCTCTTGGTCTTCTACTGAAAACTTTATACACGATGCATCCCCTGGTAACAAAGATTACTGTGGTGACGCTTTAACTATAACTTTTAATAGCGAAATACCAAACCCATATTCTAAAAGAACTTTAATACCAATTAATCAAGGGGTTACTTCAGTGTATCAGTTTCAGCTATTTAAGGCTAATTTTGGAACTGAAGTGTTATTGACTGATGGTAGTCCACAAAGCACGGCTACAGGCGTAATGATCAATAACTTGTATTTTTATGATGAGTTTTCGTCAGCTCAAGGTGTTGTTGGTGATTTTTTCTATACTAGCTCTAGTTTAACTGAAAGCTCTAAAGTTACAGGTTATAGCGCTTTATACTTAAACACTGGATCTGTTGATTTAACTAGTAATTCTTATGTTATTAATAAATTTAATTTAAATGCAGAAACTGGAGAAATACTAAGTCACGATTATGTATCACAAAGTTTTTTAGGTTTTTTAGATAATATCGTTCTTATAAATCAACCCGTCTTAACAGCTAATCAAGGCGAAGAGTTTTTTACTGGAGGCACTCAAGTAGTAACGCCTGAGCAAACAGTTTTTAATCACCCTCAGCTAGGTGAGGTTTTTAAGTTAACTATAACAAACTTTACCCAACCAGATTTATTTTCTGTGGGTGACTATTTAAAAGGTCAAACAAAAGATTTTGTTAAAATATTAGGAACAACAACTGAAGGTGGAGTTTTTATTATATTTTGTGAAGATAAACCAAGTTTAGAATATTTAAACTCTGGAGTAGATAATTATAATTTTAATAAATACAAAATAGTACCACATGGATGGTATTCTTATAGAGTTGTAGTGAAACAATTAGAGCAAGAATATCACAACGTTTACGTGCCTAGTATTATAACTATAGACAAAGATGATGAAGGTCACAAAAGTTATATTCCTATTGTTGCTGATAATATAAATAAAATTACAAGAGATATTGAGTTTTCTAATATACAAGAAACTGGATTAAGTACAAGTAAAGCTCAAATATACCCTAAAATACTTCCTTTAACATCTGCAACTACAGTAGCTGGATTAACAGCTAATTTATCAAGATCTATACAAAGCGATAAAGATTTAATAGATGTTATTAGCATTGGTACAGCTAGAGAGCAAGATTTAAAAGATGAAGAAAATAATGTTTTAGCTTTTATATATGAAACAAATAAAAACCCTTTAGTTGCACAAATACCATACGGCAATAGTTCTTTAAATATAGGTCAAGATATTACTTCTGATTTTGAAGGTATTGAATATTCTTTTTCAGCGGGTGGAAGTAGTAATCCAGCTTCTGAGGGTCTTAGTGGAAATACTAAATTAAATTTACCAGGAACAGATATTGCTGTTTTTACAGGGGGTTCTAATGTTGTTACCATTGGTGATTACTTGTCTGGAAAAAATACTAATTTAGTTAAAATAGAATCTATTAGTGGAGACGGTACTCAAACTTTAATTTCATGCGATGGCGAGATAAGCGACATATATTTTGATACTGAAGATTCAACTGGAAATAAAATATATAAAAATAAATACGGCTTACAAGACAGAATATCTGTTTTTGAAACAAAACCATTTGAGTCTGCTTTAGATATATACTACGAAACTTCAACCGCTGGATATATACATGAATTAAATGAAGCTGTTACGATAATAACAGATGTTGCAGAAGATGGTGTTACTTTTATAGATACGCAGGATTTTTCAGAAGATACTGTTTTTTATGATGAATTTGGAAACTTTCAAAATGTTTTTGCAGGAACCGTTAATATATTAGACGAAAACGGAAACAACTTAACTCTTGGCGATGGACCCGGGCAAATAAACACTGGTGGTGTAGAAATTATAGGTGAGGCTGGTGTTGGACCTGACGGTGGCCTTGGCAGTATAGATTCTTTTTTCCAATATAACACTCAGGTAGTTTCTGACTTTAGGTTTGTTATTTTTGAAGATGAAAATACATCTACATTTAAATTAAAACCAAAACCGGGTTTAGGTAACTTTACATACCACCCTTCTTTAGAAGCGGCTAAGTATATATTTAAAATAAGAATTACAGTTAATGGAGACGGTAATAACGTACCTGATGAAATTTTTATTATTGACAATGTTGAAATAAATTTACAAAACGTAGCGCCTGTAGTTTCAAGCTCTGGCAGTATAGAAGCTCAACAAAATAATGATGATATATTAGGAACTCCAATACATCAAATTATAGCAACTAATGGATCTGCAAGCCAAGCAAATAACACTTCAGGACTTGCGTTTAGATGTAGAGATTTACAAAGTCAATTTATTACTACTACAAATGGTTTAGAAGGTTTTGAAGCTATATTTAATGAAGAAGGTGATCTTATACCTGAATTAAGAATTAATACTTCTACGGGTGAAATATTTTTAACAAGCGATTTTAATGAAGAAAGTTTAAATGTTAACTTTGTTATAAGAATTACCGATGCAAATGATTTTTTAAGCGATGAAAATTTTCAAAGTGGAACAGATGAACACGGTGGTATTTTTGTTGACCATCAAATAACTCTAACGGTTAGTGATGGCCTTATTGTTTTAGGCGGAGTACATTGGTCTTCAGTTGCAGCTTTATCACCAGATAATAATGATTTAGAAGTAAATGTTTTTCAAAACGAAGGGGCGCTGCGGATGTACAGTGATGATGTAATGTTTCAGGGTAATCCTAATGAAGGTCTTGCATATGGGTCTTATTGGACATCTACGCCAACTGGATTACAAGTTGAAAACTTAGTAAATAATCAAAACATATTAAACACTGCTACAGCAGCAGGGTTAGCTTATGGTTCTATTGGAATATTTTTATGTAGTGAAACTAAAGTTAGAGGTGGTCTGGGTGATGGTGTTATTGATCCTATGATTACAAGAATTTGGGCTTTAAGAGTTATAGATAATGTAGCAAAAGTTGTTACTTATTATAAAGAAACTCCTGGAACAGGAGCTTTGTTTTCTGAGTCAACTAGACAATGGTATAATCATCATCTTTATTCAGGATGGGGTCATATACACTGCATAATCGGTAAAGAACAACAAGCTGGTGTAACCAACACTGGACCTTACCGTTACACTTCAGGTTTTGCAGATATAGACGGTGTTTTATCTCCAAACCCTGATTGTAGATACCACCCTAGTTTTGAAGAAGCAAATAATGGTAACTTTGTTTATGGTAATGTTCATAACTCTTATGACCACGAAGATATAACTATACTAGAAGATAGTGGTTGGCTTTTAAATACTCCAGGCACGCATCCTAGATACGGCTCACAAAATAGCAACGACTACGAAGGATCATTTCCTTATTATAACAATGAAGGTGAAATTGTGAATACAATATCTAAACCAGAAGACATGATTATTGGTTCCGGTGTCGGTTACTATAATGCTACAGCCCCACCTTTCAGCCCAAGTGGACCATATTTAGGCAAATGCCATGATACTGTTGTGTTAAATGGTGTAGAGTATAATATACTTTACGTATACCGCACCGGTGGAAGTCAAAGTCTTGCTTTAGTGAAAGTATTTTTGTGTAGAAAACAGTAATAATAAGTAATATATAGATAAATGCCTTTAAGTTTAAAAATAAAATATTTTAATACCTTTATATTAAGAGAAGAGCCTTTTGTTACCACTGGTATAACAAGCTCAGCTTCATCTACTGGTACGCCTGCTATTTTAGGTGAAAGTAGTTCTATAAATTTAACAGCTACAAATTCTGATATATCTATAGGTCAAAAAGTAAACGGTCCTGGTATATTAGATAATGTTACTGTTACATCTATTTCTGGTTCTACAATAACTATAAGTAAAGCTCAAAAAATAGAAAAAGGTGTAACTTTGACTTTTTCAGCCGCTTCACCTTACCCAGCCGCAGGCTCTAATCAACTAGCTAATAATGAGTGGCACATAGAAGAGTCTAGAATAAAAGGTGAGTTTAATGGTAAAACAGTAGACTTTGGAGCTAAAGCCTATGCCGTAGATAAAGAATACAATAGAAATCATAGAGAAAACGCTATGATATACTCTGGTATATACAACTCAAGAACAAGAGTTAATAATACTAATCAGTTTTCTATAGGTGAAAGTATTACAAAAGCTGTAGATAGAAACTATGGATCTATACAAAAACTTTATGCTGAAGATACAAATTTAATTATATTTCAAGAAAACAAAGTTAATGGTGCTTTAATAGATAAAGACGCTATATTTACAGCAGAAGGCGGTGGTCTTAGCACTACAGCTAGAGTTGTAATTGGTCAAGTAACACCCTACGTAGGTGAATATGGTATTGGAACAAACCCTGAAAGTTTTGCGGTGTTTGGTTTTAGAAAATATTTTGTAGACAAAGATCAAGGTGTTGTTTTAAGGCTTTCTAGAGATGGTATTACTGAAATATCATCTTATGGTATGAGAACGTTTTTTAGAGAAAATTTAAAAAACACAACAAAAGCATATGGTATGTTTGATATACATTCAAAGTCTTACGTATTAAACTTAAATTTAGACAAACCTATACAGCAAAACAAACAAACTTTTATTAAATCTACAACAGCTGTAGCTAGTTCTGCCTCTAGGGGTAAAGAAATAAAAATAAAAGTTTTTAATCAAGAAATACAAAAAGGACAATACATAAAGTGTAACAAAATTAAAGACAACTCCTTAAGAGTTGTTTCTGTTAAAAATAAAACAATAACAGTTAGTAAAAACGTTGGTATTTCTGAAGGTGAATCACTTAGTTTTATTGCTGTAAATGATTTTGGTTTACAACCTATAGAAAGACTAACTAACTTTGCAACCATAGGCTTTGATGATAAAGTAAATGGTTGGACTAGTTTTTATACTTTTAATCCTACTTTTGGGGGTAGTGTTAAAGGTGGTTTTTACACTTGGAATAAAGGTGATTTATACAAACATCATTCAAACACTTTGAAAAATACTTTTTATGGAGAGTTTGAGCCAAGCGCAATTACACTAGTAAGTAATCAAAATCCCTCGCTAGTTAAACACTATAAAACAATAAACTACGAAGGTACAAATAACTGGAAAGTTATAGACATGTTTTCACCTGCAGAAGATAATGAAAACTATAATGCGTATCAAATACCAGGTAATATAACTGGAAGATATTTTGACGAAACCAATTATGTTAAATATGCTGGGTTTTGTCCTTTAGAAAAGAAATATTTTGCACATATTAAAATAAACGATACAAGTACTATAACAGGTATACAAGGTTTAACTACGACTGGTATTAAAGGGTTTTTTGCAGAAACAACTTTAGAACATGAGCCTGTAACAAACGACGCAAGGACAGACAAAACAAAACATGCTGAATTATTTTCAGTAGGTTTTAATTACGAACAATCTTTATATTAATAAACTATGGCAGTACCATTATTAGCTATGGCTGGTGGAAAAATATTAGGTGGAATTGGATCCGCTTTAATGGGTGGAAGCGCGGCTAGAAAAGCAAGAAAAAGACAAAAAGATTTAGAAAATAAAATTAAAGAGCTAGAGAGCTCAAGAGTAGCAATAACAAATCCTTTTGCAGCTGCAGATTCTATTCTTAGTAATCCATTTGCTAATTTAACAATTGCAGATCAAGCTGCACAAATGCAAGCGCAACAAACAGACTTAGCTCTAGCCAGCACATTAGATACGCTTAGAGCAACAGGTGCTGGTGGTGGTGGTGCAACTGCGCTTGCTCAAGCTGCTTTGCAGGGTAAACAAGGGGTATCAGCTAGTATAGCTCAGCAAGAAGCACAGAACGAAAGACTTAGAGCTCAAGGCGAGGCTAGACTACAGCAACAATTATTTCAAGCTGATGCCGCTGGTAAGCAATTTGTTTTTCAACAAACAGACAAAAGAGAAATGCAAAAACTAAACAGATTATCTGCGTTAGCTGGCGCTGCAAGTCAGCAAGCTGCCGCTGCTGAATCAGTGGCTATGGGCGGCGTTGGCCAAGCCTTAGGTGGTATTGGTTCGTTTTTAGGTGGTGGTATTGGTCCAGACGGTAAATTTAGCCTTAAAACCGCAGCGACTGCTGTAGTTGGCGATGGTAAACCTGAATAATTTTAGATAAAATTTAATTATAAAAAAATGGCAAAACAAACAACAACATCTCCTTTTAGAACAGTAGCAGGTAGTTACGAAGCGCCTGTAGAAGGTATAGTAGATTACGGTGCTTTTGGTAGAGGCTTTGATAAAGGACTTGGAGATTTGTCTAAAATTAGACAATTAAGAGACGAAAAAGTCGATGATTATAAATTAGCTGAATTTAATGTTGACGAAGGTAATAATTTTACAGGCGGCGAACCTATATATAAAGACGAGGCCGGTGTTTTATTGCAAAGTGAGTGGGCTAAAACAAGTAATCCAACTTATAGAGAAGGTGATAGAGAAACAAAGAAGAAACTTGAGCAAAATGTAGCACAAATGAACATTTATACTAATCATAAAGGACTTGTGTTTAACGCTTTAGGTGACGAACAGCTTCACGATAGTAATTTTAACCCACCTGTTATAGATGAAAATGGCGAAAAAATAGAAGGTGTTACTTGGAAGGATGTAAATAGAGTTCACAAAAAATATGCAGCATCTCAAAATAGAAGAGCAGGGTTTAAACAAGTTATCAGAGATGGTAAAGTTATAGGTGAAAAATCTGGTGAGTTTATGACCATTGATGGCCAAGATATATTTATAAACTATGAAGACATGGATAAAGAATGGATTAATAGTAATTTTAAATTAAATTATAACCATGAAACTAGTCTTAGTACAAACAAACCTGAAGGCTTTCAAAACAAAGTGGATGCTAGTCAAATGCTAGAGAAAACATATGATCAACAAACTATTGTTAATGGTAGGGTTATAGAATCTGGTAGTACTACAAAAACTATTAGTGACGACTGGTATATTGACACTGAAAGCAAAATGAATTTAGCTGTTGATGAAGTTTTTAATTTTGAGAACGGAGTTATGGGTGATGGCTATAGTTCAGCTTTTAGACAATTTATGAATCAAGATTTTGAATTAAGCCCAGAAACAATACAAAAATTTAAAAAACAAGGGTATACTATTACAAACGCAAATCAACTGAAATCATCCGCCGAAGATGGACTTGATCTTACAAAAGCAGAAAAAGTAAGCATGCTTAGAGACTGGTGGGTACAAAGTTCTTTAATAACAACGGCTAGTATAGGCTATGATAGAGACGTAGATCAACAGCTAGAGAAAAAAGATTATACTGATGATGAAATAAGCAATGGTTTTGCTGTTCGTGGTGATAAAACTATTAAGCTTTTTGAAAAAGATGGAAAATTATTTAAAAAAGGTACTAATAGAGCTATAGCTAATCCTATTAAAACAAACACAAGATATAAAGTTAAACCAGATGAAGTTGAAGTTGTTCCACCGGCGGGTCCATCTAGTCAAGATCTTGTTATGGACGATTTATATAATTATGCCTCTACAACTAATAGTATAACTTATAATTACACTAAAAGCGGAAGTAATAGTTTTGTTAAATTAGGTGAAACTGCAGAAATTGATTTAAAAGAACTTGGTGATGGATTCTTTACAGATAAAGACGGTACTCAAGTAAGTTTGATAAATGGAGTTGTAAGCAATGAAAATGGTAAACACTTTTTAACAGTAAATTGGAGTGACGGTGCTAAAAGAAATTCTGAAAAATTTCCATTAACACAACAAGGTAGGGCTAGAATTGCACTTAGAGTATTTGAAGGAAAATCAAGAACTCCTGAAGAACAAAAAATAGCAGATAGAATTATAACTCAAGAAAGATCAGGAAGGCTAAAAGGAGGTTCTCTCATGCAGAATAGACAAGCTGTTCAAGAACAGTTTGGACAAGCCGGTAAAGCTATAACTATGAACCGTAGGTTAAATGTAATGCAAAACTATAAAACAGATCCTGAAGTTTGGAACACATTAACCCCTGAGGATAAAATGTTACTAGGAGATTTTGACTCAAGCGGTAATTATAAGAACAATAGTGAATTAGCTAAAGAGTATAGAAAATTTTTAAGAGAAAATTAATAAAACAATTAAATTATGTTTGAAGTAGACGGAATGAAGTACACTTTAGAAGAAGTAGAAAAATATGCAGCAAAGCAAAATATGACTGTAGAGGAATATATTTCTAAATACAATCTAAAAAGCATTGAAGCTGATAATGAAAATTTTCAACAAGACGGTGTAGCGGGTGCGGATGCGCCGTCGGTAATTGCAGCACCAGAGAGTATGGGCTTAGACTCGGGTCTTGGTTCTTCGGGGTCAACAGAAAGTGATCCATTTAGTTTACAAGCTACTCAAGATATATTAGACACAGATATCTCGGGTGAGAAAGTGCAAAGCACTGCGCCTGTATATAAAGAAAAAACTAAACCTGTAGTAAAAACTAGAAAAGGCGTAAGAAAAAATAATGATGGTAGTGAATCTACACATTTAATGGCTGCTGAACAATTAGAAGACGGTAGCTGGGTTGGATTTCCTACGCTTTTTCAAGATGACGATGGTACTTGGGTAGATAAATCAAAAGGTAACTGGGAAGATGCTTACAAAGAAGCCTTGCAAAGAGGTGAAGTTACAAACTTTGGTACAGACAAAGATGCGGCTATAGCTTTTGGTGAAGGTTCTTGGAAGCCTGCTAAAACTTATGTAGCCCCAGATCCACCTAAAAAACAACCAAAATACGGTTTAGTTTACAAAGACAAGGTTTTAGATTTTGAAGACGATATAAAAACTGATTCAAAACGTACTAAAAATTTTAGTAAAATATTTGATAAGTATAAAGATATTTTAGAACCAGATGGTTTTGAAGTAACTCAAGCTCCAGGGTCTATTGAAAATATAGGTACAAATTTAATACGCATAAAAGCACCTAATGGTGAAACTGCAGATTTAAATCCTCAAAATGCTCTTTCAAGTCAACAAAAGTTTAGGCCTAGTACTTTTGGTTTAAATGAATTTAAAGAATTAAATAATTGGATAGCAGAAAACTCTGACGAGCAGGCTATTAACACGTTTAAACAAAACCAAGGTAATAGAAATATTTTTGAAAACAAGATTAGAGAGTATATATTTACAAATAGAAGAGTATTAAATGATCTTCAAGACGATGAAACATACTTAGATGCTATTAATGAAGTAAAAAACTATGCAGTAGCCCAAACTCCTAAAGAGTTAGAAAACAAAAGCTTTAAAAATAAAAGAGAAAAAATCTTACAAGATTTAAAAGACGGTAAAATAACAGAAGAGCAAAGTCAACAACAATTGTCTTCTATTGGATTTGGTGAATCACAAGATTTTTCTATTGAAAATTTAGGTATTTCAGAATACCAAATTGATAAAATGATAAATAATGTTGTTGGAGAGTATCAATTGCGAGTTGATCAAGAAGCGCAAAGTCAAGAAGAAAAATCACTAGCTATAGATGTTGAAGCAACAGGTTTTTCAAGTTACGAAGAATATAGTAATGTTGTTAGAAATGATGCTGTAGATCTAATGCCTAAATCAATGAAAAAGTATGCAAAATTAAATTCTAGAGCTATAGAGATTCAGCAAATGCTAGATGCACCTAATTTACCACCTAAGTCGAAGATTGTTTTAAGAAAACAACTTAACAGCATAATATCTTTAGCTGATACCTATAGAGACAAGCATATGGGTAAAGATACTAATTATTATTTATTTCCTGAAACAAAAGCCGTACAGGCGCAAAAAGGTGAAAATGACAGTGGCGTTGATATAACCAACAGAGTTTTGCCAATTATAGATCAACTAAAAAAACTTAAAGAAACAGACTTTGGAAGTTTACAAGTGCTACACGATCTTAATTACAAAAAAGGTAAAGATTTAGAAAAACTTTTAAGCCAAAAAGTTGATGTATATGATATAGAGTCTGGTATATTGCCAGAGGGCTGGAAAATGCAATTAAAAAAACAATTAGGCAACAAAAGACTAGTTGAAGGCATATCAGCTGGTGATTTTGAAGATGTTGACTGGAATTCAATAGATACCTTTAAAAACGTAACATTAAGAGATTTGTTAGATATACATATCCAAAGCAACAACTTTCTTACATTAGGATTTGGAGATGGTATAAAAATAGTACCTGCTGGAAGAGAAGTTACTGGATTTGAAAAACCATTTGATTATTTAGATTTTAACGAACAAGGTTTAGTTTTAAACAAAGATAATTATTTTGACGAAAGAAGTATAAAAGCTTTAACAGAAACTTACTTAGATCAAAAAGGTAGAAAAACAGCTTTTGATTTAGTTTATTTAGCTAACATTGACCCTAAAGATATTGACAGGGGTAGAGGCGCCGATCAAGAAAGTGCATTGACAGGTGTAGGTGAATCTTTTGATGAATTTCTTATAAATGTTGGGCGTGGTTTTGAAGAGGCTAGAACTTCTGCTCAAACTGTACAAAAAACTTTTGGATCTACTACTGGTGAAGCTTTAAAGTTTGTAGAAACAATTACTAAAGAAGCCGGAATGTATGATGATGTTGTAGACGAGGAAACTGGTGAAGTTGTAAGAAAAGGTTTAAGTGAAGAACAAAAAGAAGCATTAAAAGAAACTGGCGCTATGGCTCATGGTAAAACAGTAGGAGGCTTGCCGGTATTAGCTACAGAATTTTATGCTTTAGGTCTTGGTTTTA
>Ga0209503_10001120_pt1 | contig 14306 bp, 12 predicted proteins | sample SouAtlMetagenome_2_FD_187448 | JGI IMG/M metagenome (GOLD analysis project Ga0209503, IMG submission 187448) | Marine eukaryotic phytoplankton communities from Atlantic Ocean - South Atlantic ANT15 Metagenome (SPAdes) (version 2) | ecosystem: Environmental > Aquatic > Marine > Oceanic | place... | reverse complement strand
TGAAAGTGCCGCCTTGTAGTCATTGCCAAAAGCAGTAACTGCCACGACACGGCCGCCTGATGTCACAATCTTATCACCATCATTCTTAGCCCCCGCATGAAATACCAATGCATTCTCAACAGACTCAAGTCCTTTAATTGAATGCCCTTTTTCATAAGGCCCTGGATACCCCCCAGAGACAAGGACAACAGTGGTCGCAGTTTCAGGGCTTATTTCAATGTCTATTTGATTTAAGGTTTGATCTTTGATGGCGACAAATATTTCCATCAAATCTGTATTGACGCGTGGAAGAACAGCCTCGGTTTCTGGATCCCCCATACGAACGTTGTACTCAATGACCATGGGCTCATTATTTACCACAATTAAACCAATAAATACAAATCCTTTGTAAGGTAATTGGTCTATTTTAAGACCTTCAATTGTGGGCGCAACGATGCGCGCCTCAATTTTTGCCATGAGGGTCTCATTAGCAAAAGGGACTGGTGATATCGCACCCATTCCGCCTGTATTTAGCCCTGTATCGCCCTCTCCAATGCGCTTATAGTCTTTGGCCGTTGGGAGTATTTTATAATTTTCCCCATCAGTTAAAACAAAACAACTGAGTTCAATCCCGTCTAAAAATTCTTCAATCACCACCTTAGCGCTTGCTGCTCCAAATTTTGAATCTAAGAGCATCTGTTTTAATTCTGTTTTGGCTTCATTAAGGTCTTTTATTATAAGTACGCCCTTCCCAGCCGCGAGGCCATCCGCTTTTAGTACGTAAGGAGGCGAAAGCGTTTCTAAAAAGGCATATCCTTTCTCAATTTCATGGGCTGTAAAACTTTGATAGGCTGCCGTTGGAATTTGGTGTCTGAACAAAAATTCTTTGCCAAATTCTTTACTCCCTTCGAGTTGTGCCGCAGCTTTCTGAGGGCCAATAACTGCTGTATGTTTTAGCGTTGGGTCGTTTAAAAAAAAATCGTGAATACCTCTGACCAAAGGGTCTTCTGGGCCGACAATCACCATTTGAATGTCGTGCTTTAACACTGCTTTCTTGATACTTTGGAAATCGTTAACCCCTATTTCTAAATTTGTGGCAATCCCTGCTGTGCCCGAATTTCCTGGAGCAACAAATAAGCTACCACAAAGCGGGCTGTTTGCAATTTTCCATGCAAATGTGTGCTCTCGCCCACCAGACCCTAAGACTAGTACATTCATAAATTAATATGCTTTTTCATCGCCTTTGACGGCTTTTATAATGGTTTTAATTATAATTTTAACATCTAATAATACGGACCAATTTTCAACGTAATAAATGTCAAACTTAACGCGGCCAATAATATCAGAATCAGATTCCACTTCGCCTCTATAGCCGCTTACTTGAGCCAATCCTGTGATGCCGGGCTTTACAAAGTGCCGCACCATAAATTTATCTACCTTATTGGCATACATATCAGTATGGGATAACATGTGAGGGCGGGGTCCTACCACCGACATGTCTCCAATCAAAACATTAAAAAATTGAGGAAGCTCATCAATACTAGTTTGGCGCATAAATTTCCCAATGCCTGTAACCCTGTTATCTGCTTTTTTCACTTGAATTAAATCCGCCTCTTTATTAATAACCATCGATCTGAATTTGAGACAATTAAACGATGTGTAATTATAGCCATTTCTTTTTTGTTTGAAAAAAACGGGGCCATGGGATTCAAGCTTAATAAGCATGGCTAAAATAGGTGTAAGCCAAGACATGACAAAAACAATAACAAGTATTGAGAACACAACATCAAAAACGCGTTTCAGTGCCAAGTTATAAGAGTCGTCTAATGGAATAGACCTGAACTCTAAGACTGGCACCAAACCATAGAAATCACGCTTAAGCTCTTTGTTTAAAATTGTGTTTTGCTCAGGAATAAATTTGACAATTTTTAAATTATTATCAGCAAATTTTGTGATTGCCTTGATTTCTGCTGCACCAATCTCCGAAAGGGAACAATAAATCTCGTCTACACGGTTCTGCTTAATGTATTCAAAAAGGGCATTTAATTCTTGGGAAGTTGATTTTTTGAAAGGAACTAGTTTGGTGTTTATAAAGCCCGCTTCCGGGGTGTCGTCGAAAAATTTTGCCACAGCTTTCGCTTGTTTATTGACCCCCAAAATAATTGTTCTTCGGATATTCCCTTTAAAATAGGCGCGATATCTTTTGAGTAGGAAAAATAAGATGTACTTGGAAATCGCAATAAAAAATAAACAAATAATGAGGTATTTAAGCGTTTGTTTTGGATCGATTTCAAGGTTAGGAAAAATCCCCGCATATGCAAACATAAATAAAGAAAAAAACAAGCCCTGTCGGACCAATAAATTAAATACTCTTACAACACTTGAATGGCGGTATACTTCGTAAAATTTTGAAATCAAAGCTGTCACAATCCAGCCAAGGGAAATGATAAGAATAAACTTTAGTCGAAGCGCTTGGGGCAAATAAAACAATGAAATAATTTGTATGACGCTGAGGTCCACAGCGTAAGAAATGGGTTTAATCAACCAAGAATAACGGCCTTGTCTAAAATTGCTCACTTATAGTTTAATGTGTTTTTTAAAGTCTTTGTGGTCAACTTTAGATAATTTACTTTTCGAGACGCCTTTAAAATGATTAAATGTTTTATACATTCCCTCGTTTCTTTGAATCAATGGACTCCAATTTAAGATTTTTTTTGCCAAACTTATGTCGGGTTGACGCTTTAATGGGTCGCCCTCAGGTAGGGGCTGGTGTTTAATCTTGTGAGCACTACCACTCAGTGCTATAATTTCCTTTGCAAAAGTCTTGATCGTAACCTCATCTGGGTTCCCAAGGTTAACAGGCAAAGCGTGGTCACTAAAGAGCAGTCGGTAAATGCCTTCTATTAAATCGTCCACATAACAAAACGAACGGGTTTGACTGCCGTCGCCAAAAACAGTCAGGTCTTCACCTCTTAAAACTTGCCCCATAAAAGCGGGAATGACACGGCCGTCATTCAAGCGCATGCGCGGTCCATAGGTGTTAAATATTCTAGAGATCCGAGTTTGAAGCCCGTGAAATCGGTGGTAGGCCATGGTAAGGGCTTCCTGGAAGCGCTTGGCCTCATCATACACCCCGCGCGGGCCAATAACACTCACATTCCCAAAGTAGTCTTCTTTTTGGGGGTGTTGAAGGGGGTCCCCATAGACTTCAGAAGTTGAGGCAATCAAAATACGCGCATTTTTTGCCTTAGCCAAACCCAGCAAATTATGGGTTCCTATGGAGCTCACTTTTAGTGTTTGAATCGGGATTTTAAGATAATCTATGGGGCTTGCTGGAGACGCAAAATGTAAGATATAATCTACGGGTTTTACAATGTCTATATAGTTGGTGACATCATGCTCGATAAACTCAAAATTAGGAAGGTCAAAAAGGTGTTGAATATTGTCTTGATCTCCGGTAATGTAATTGTCCATTCCTATCACCTGAAAGCCTTCTACAATAAAACGATCACACAAGTGTGAGCCCAAAAAGCCTGCGGCGCCAGTGATGAGAACGGTTTTAGACATGACAATTAAATTATCTAAACAAAGATAATTAGATTGTTTGGTTTTAAGCAGTAATGTATGAAATTAGTTGTGTTGTAATAGTGTCTTTACCTTTTCTGTCATTTTATTTAAAATTTCCGATTTTGAAAAATTTGAAAGCACATATGCTCTAGCGGATTTGCCCATTTTCTCGCAACTGGATGGGCGCTCCATTAATTTTTCTACCGCATTGACTAAAGCATTAGAATAGTTGCTAAAAAAGAGGCCTCCGTTAGAGATTTCAAAGATCTGCTTTACTTCAGAATCCTTGTTGCCTATTACCAGCGATGGTTTGCCGCTGGCCATCATGCCTAATATTTTTGAGGGCATTACCGCATCTAAAACGTCTGTTTTTTGAAATAATATATGAAGATCTGCGCTACACAATAAATCGGATAATTCTTCGTAGGGCACTGGTGGGTGATAAGCTACATGGTCTAAAGCGTTTATTTCTCCTGTCAACCAGTTTTTTTTTGCACCATCTCCAACAACAATTATTTGATTTTTTGAAGCATCTATGTCTCTACAAAAGGCCATAAAAACATCCCAATCTTGCTTCTCGCCTATATTGCCAGAGTATAGTATTTTGGTCTTCTTTGAGCCTAAAAGTTGATGCTGTTTAGATGTTCTTGGGTTTATTTTATTTTCATCAATCCAATTGGGTAAAAAGTAGGCTTCAGCGCAAGACTTTTGGTGTAGTGATTGCATCATGCTATTGCTTATCGTGCTAATAAGGCTTGCCCTGCTGAGCAATATTTTTTCGACTTTAAAAAGAATTTTGAAGAACGTTGGGGTTGAGGCCCCTAGGCCCGTTTGACTTGCCGCATCAAACTCAAAGTCTTGTATATGTGTCCATAATATGGATTTGTATCTAAGTTTCAAAAACCAGCCTAATAAAATCGAGGTTGTAAAAGGGACAATTGAAATAACCAAATCTGGTTTTGATATTCTAAAAAGATTGAGGAAGTTCCCAAAAGTGAAACTACTCAAATGAAGAATGCGCTTAAAAAATGTTGGTTTAGATGGAACATATTGTTTGCTTCGAAAGACATTAACGCCATTTATAGATTCCTTTAATAAATACGGTTTTGATTTATACTCTTCTAGAATCTTCCATTGCGGATAGTAGGGAAACCCTGTAATTACCGTGACATCATAACCATTACTGGCAAGGTGTTCGGCTTTTTGTGTGGTGTAAAGCCCTATGGCGCTGTCTTCAGGGTAGTAATTAATTCCTATGATTGTAATTTTCTTAATCAAAAGTCGTTTTTTAAATATTTTTTAGAAAAAAGATGTCAAATATCTATTATATATAAATTTTGTAGGCAAAAATAGGGGGGGGTAAGTGTTGAGAGCTCTGTTGTTTTTGCCATCATTAGGGTGTAATTGTCTTTACCGCCAAGAACTGCTTCACGGCTACAATCTCTACAACTAATTTCTTTGTGAAATATTTTATTCAATAGCAACTATTTTTCACCTTAGATATTGCCAAAGGGTCTATGTGATTTAATAAATGTAATATCCTAAGCTGGCAAAAAACCAACTTCGCCTTTTTCAAATAATGCCCCTTTGTTTTGGGCGCAATTTAGAGAATGCATAATTAAGAGACAATTATGCCTTTAAAATGATTTTTAAGGATTGTCAAAAATTCTACTACTCTAGCTTAACAAAATCAGACTTGGCGTTTTTATGTTCATTAAGTTTAACTGTATGATGCAACATGTGGCTGTTTATTAAAAAGGAAAACAAAATAACTCCCGACTGTCTGCTTAGAACATTTTCAAATAAAAATGCAACAAGAAAAAATACTAGAATTCCCAATAAAAAATAATCTCTTTTCAAAAGGGCTGTTTTAAAAACATAGGCAATAGAAAATAGAAAGATCAAAAGCCCCATTAAGCCTGAATTCAAACAAATAAAAAGGAATTGATTGTGAGAGTTAAATTTACTTTTTGGAAGATTGAGCCCCATGGCGCTGTATTTAGCGTCTAATTCCTCCTGGACATCTCCGATGCCGTACCCAAACACGGGGCTCTCTTTTATTAATTGAATAGATGCATTAAAAATATGGAATCTAACATTTGTAGAGTTATTGATGTCTAATTTTTCAAATGATTGCTTGTCTATAAGCTCGTAAAAACGATTGTTTTGCCTGGGTATTGATAAAATTATAACTAGAACAATAGTCAGCCCAACAAATATCCAGATTTTTGAATTTCCTTTGAGCCTTAGCAGCCAAATAGAAAAAATCGAAGCAATCAAGGCAATAATGACTCCCTTGCTCATGATTGCTATCAGCGCCCCCGCCATAAAAAGGATCCCAGAAAGCAAAAATAATTTACAGAGGTGTTTCCTCGAGTCGCTTATCAAGCTAAGACCACAAATTATCCCCAAAGAGAAGAAAATTGAAATGTACATTGGATGCTCTCCAACTAATGGAATGTCAATGACCGCGCTCCTTATGAATGACGAATCATTAAATAAAAACTTCGGAGATTTATAAAACTGCATCAAATACAAGGAAAGTGATGCATAAACAATGTTGGCTGTGAAAAAAACTTTTTGAAAAACGGTTTTAACAATTTCAAAATTAACCGGATACTTTCTTAAAAGTAGGAAATAGCACATTGGGACGACAATCAGACTGAGAGATGTTTCAATCTTTTTTAAGCCATAAGTAAGATTCGATGAAAATGCAAAACTTAGGATATAAATAAAAAAAAGACTGCTCAAAATTAGAAATGGCCTAAAAAGAACCTCTTTTTTGGGGGTTTTAAAATAAAAGAACGCACTTGCCAATAGCAGCGAAATGGGTAAAAAACCCTCATATCTCTCGGGTATTAAGGGGTAGGTACCATATAAAAATATTGGTATCAGAAATAGCCGTTGAGGCCAGCCTTTAAACAATCCTATCATGCGTTGACTTTTTTGATTTTATAGGCATAAAAATAGGCCATAAAAAGGCCCATTGTTAAGTACAAGCCCTTGTGCATCCATATTGTAAAACTAAACATTGCTTCAATCAAAAAATACAGCACCAGACCCATCAGTATTACAAAGGTATTATCCACTTTTTTAAGTTTACTTGTAATAAAAAACATATTCAATATTGTAAGCACCAAAAGAAGAGCAAGAAACAGTCCAAAAACCCCATACTGTGCGATTAATTCTAAAAAATAATTATGAGGATATGGTAATATAGAGAAGTGTTGAAATGACTCTGAGCCAATACCAAAAGGGTGGTTGATAAACAATTGTATACTGTCATAGTAGGCAATAAAACGATCGTCCGTTGATTTTTTTGTGTAAGTAGAAAAAAGCCTTTCAAATAAAACGTAAAAATCAATGTAGCTTATGGCAAAAAACAACATTAGCCCAACAATGCCTCCAGAAAGGTAAAGGACGGATTTTTTTATTTTAACTTTTGACCAACTAACGTAAAAAAACATAAATGCAAATAAAGAAACCATCACGCCTCTTGTGTTTGTGGCAAAAAGCACAATCAACAAAAACGTTAAAATAATTTTATTAAAATTTAAACTGAGTTTTGATTGGATATTAAAGTAGGCGCCGTTGGTTATAAAAATCAAAAAAGAGGTTATCACGCCAAGTCCTATTAACTGACTGAAAGGAATCGGATGTACGCCAGGCATTGTTAAGCGCCAATAGCCCTGACCAAATCCCTTTGTTATATATAAAACAGAACCAATAATTCCAAAGAAAATTGACAACCAGTAAGAGTATTTTAAAAACGAACAAATGAGATACTTGGGGTCAACAGCATTTGCGATAACAGTTTTGGCTGTAAAATAGAATCCAAAACTCAGAAATAAAAATTTTAAAAAAGCCCCAAAAGCGGCTGCACTGTCACGGGCATAAATTGATGTAAAAAAAAGAACAAAAATTAACCCAAAAAAATAAATGTCTGCAACATCTATCGGGTATTTTGTTTTCTTTTTTATAAAGTCATTTCTTAATAAAATTAATGAAAACCCAATTATAGGCATCATCATGCCTAAGAAAAAATCTGGCTTATTTGAGCAAAGAAAGCACGGATCAACATAGTCTATTTTAAGGACGCCTCGAATTATATTTGTTTGAAGCAAAAGTGCAAGCCCAAAGATTGGTTTCTTAAAACAACAAAAAATAACAAAAATGAAAATGATATAGCTCATGATTAAATAACTAAGATTTTGGCAAAAAATTATCTTTTGCTAAAGTACTTTCTCTTTTGTAATAATAGTAGCCCAGTAACAATAATAGTAGCTCGGTTAGTATTACCGAAAAAACAATTCCGTAGATTTGATAAAATCGTGTTAATACAATAGCGACCAACAAATGAAATACCGCTGCAGAAATAAAAATTTTCATTCTAATCTTATATTTTTTTACAGCTGGAAGATACAGCATGGTAAAAATCATACTAAGACCCGCAAAGATCCCTACAACACTAAAAATTTTAAAAAGCTTGCTGTATTGACTTAAGTTCGAATTATCAAAAACAAGCATTAGAGCTCTGTCTCCAAAAAATAATATTGACAAGCATATAGCAACCCCTATTGAAAAAATGTAAGGGCTTATTTTCTTTATAAAGACCCTTTTCTCTTTTTCTGCTTTATTTGTTAACCACGGAAAAGTCGATTGAAAAAATGGTATATAAATATTTTTAATCGCCAAGATAAGTTTCTCAAAACTAGAATAAATGCCCACAATTGTATCCCCAGCAAAGAAGCCTAAAATCAAAATATTGCAACTTGTAAAAAAATTATTAGCGAGCTTTCCAAAGAATAGGCTTACGCTGTCCCTTAAAAGTGTTTTTATTAAATTGAAATTGGGTTTTTTAAAATAGATATGTTTAAAAGCTAAAAAAAATCCGAAAAGTCCAGCAATTAAAAATCCGATAGAATTAAATGCAGGAACGAAATAATAGTCTTCTTTTTCATTAACAATTAAAAGTATCAAAAGCGTAAAAATTAACTTTGCAAAAATGTTTACAAAAGTTACAAACTTCATTCTCTGAATTCCCTGGAAAAACCAAGCAGGAAAAATCCCTTGGCCAACAACCACGCCGAAATTTAAATAATAGATAAACGCATTGGCCTTTAGCTTTGGAATGCATTCAACCAATAATATCAATATTATAAACCATAAAAAAATCAACAGAACCTTTATTGTTACAATTGCAGAAAACACCTCAGAGATTCTTTCTTTGTCGTTGTTTGATACGCTGATTTCTCTTGTTCCGCTGATATCAAATCCAAAATCTACCCCCACAACAATAAAGGTAATAAGCGCTTGCGAAAACATAACAATACCAAAGTTTTCTAAGTCCAGAACTCTGACCAAAAATGGTAAAATTATCAGCGGCAAAATGTAATTGGCAGCTTGAAGAATCGTCAAAGAAAAAAAATTGGATAAAATTCTGTTCTTTTCTCTGTTTTTAGAGTTTACCATAAACTTAATTTTCTAATTCTTGAACTTTTAAACTTTCTGGCAATATAAGAACGTCAAATCCATTGTCGGATTTGTTATTAGCTTCCCAAACATGGACTTGGTTTTCTGAGGCGCCTGTGGGGCCAAATATCAGCCTAAAATAACTTGATTTTATATCTGCTTCAAGCGTGTATTTACACCAGTTTTTTCCCAATTTCTCAATTTTTATTGCCTCATTTTTAACAACCTCACTTTCTCTAAAAGTGCCTACTACGGAATGGTTTTTTAAATCATAAACAACATCAAATCTATTGGGATAAACCTCTTGTACTCTAAGGCCTAACCTGGCTCCTTTGGCAGGGTTTTTGGCCACTATAGTAATTCTATAATTACCACCCATATAACGTATTTTGATGTTGTTTAATGCCACAAAACTATAGGGTTCATCATGGTTTGTTGTTTTTACAATCATTACCTCTTGGCCTAAAAAGGTCTTGCCGGTTTTATTCACAGAAACACCTATTAGCTCCCATTCATCAATGGCGGGTAATTCAAGATCTTTTTTTGGGTGTTTTTCATTTGTGAAGAGTTTATTATTGTCGACGTTGGGCTTAGAGGAGGTATATTGATTGCACCCAAAAATGAGCGCTAATACAATTAAGCTTATAAACATATTCGCCCCGTGTGGTTGTTTTTCATATAAATGTATCCTTTTGAGCATAATTTTAACGCATTATTATTCTAACTGTTTTTTTTTAAAATCGCATTTTGATGCTCGTCCATCATATGTAAATGATTACGACTTATCGGCTTATAAAAATAATTCATGTTAAATTTAATCTTAATAAACTTCTGGTGAACCACTTGAAGATATTTTTCCTGATTTAACTCCCTTTCTTCTATTAAAAATTTATGAGGCGCCCACATGATTCTAATATTCTTAGGAGGTCGCCCTGTCTTTTATGTATCTTACTGGACTGCCAGCATAAACCTTATACCCCTTTAAGTCAGAAAGAACGGTGCTTCTCGCGCCAACGACAACACCATCTTCTATGGTCAGTCCTGGCGCTACATAAACATCCGTGGCCAACCAACATTGAGCTCCGACGCTCACCTTTTCTGAATATATTGAGAACTCTGGGACGTTGTATTTATGTGAAGCTGTACAAATATAACTCCGCTGAGAAATGACCGTGTGTTCCCCAATTTCTATTTCACCCAGCGAGTAAAGCACCACCTCATCACCTATCCAACTGTAATCTCCAATGGACAGATTCCATGGATATGTGGTTTTCACACTCGGCCTGATCAATACTTTTTTTCCGATTTTTGCACCAAAGCACCTTAGCAAAAATCGTCTCCATCCAAACATTATTTGTGGAGATGTGCTAAAAAGCATGGCTTGTACAATCCACCAAAGCTGTACGGTAAAGGCAGAACGCCCTCTAAAGTTCTTTGGCGTTTTATATGCTTTTATATTTTGACGCATTTCAGTTCATTTCCGAATAAGTCGTTTATTAAATTACGAAACATTCCTTTAAATAATTAAAATTAAAAATTCTGTATGTGTTTATACTACAGGCATTTTGTGGCACTCTTTCAAAAAAGATTGTCTCTAAAGTATACATTTTAATTATAAGTATCAATAAGCTGTAAGCCATTTTAAAGACGGGGTAAATAAAAAAGTGCGTTGATCTCATTCGTACTTTGGTTGGGTTGTTGCGCAGAATTAATCCTTTATTTTATCTATTAGATCAAGGGTCATGTCATTTGTAAAAAACAACTTGTTTTTTTTAATTTTTTCTTCGCTCCAATCCCACCAACTCAAAGCCTCCAATTTACTGATTATTTCATCTGAAAATCTATACTTTATAAGTTTAGCAGGAACCCCTCCAACAACAGCGTAACTTGGTACGTCTTTAGTAACAACGGCCTTGGCCGCAATAATTGCGCCATTGCCAACCTTCACACCGTCCATTATAATGACGTCAGCTCCAACCCATACATCATGCCCGATGGTAACTCTTTTGTACTCATTTACTTTTTTTAAGCGCCCAAAGCCAAAAGAACTTTTTATCGCATATTTTTTACTGTAAAAGATTGGTGATGTGGAAGCCAAACTTGTAGGGTGAATGCCAAGACCAGACTTAAAATTCATTGAGATAGAACAATACTTCCCAACACTTGTGTTATTTACAAAAGCTAATAAGCCAATGTATGAAAAATCTTCAATCTTGGAGTTGGTAAATCTTGAAAAAGGAAACACCCTGCTTTTTGAGCTAATTGCTGATTTTTTTTTATATACAAACATTATTTCTTCTCGTAATATTTCGACCCTTTATCAAGTCTCTCAAACAACAACCCTGTCTTTAGGTATAAAAGCGTTTTAAATTTGTCTATTAAACCTGGTCCCATAAAAAACTGCCGAAACTGTTTAATCACATTTTTATTAAAGATAAGGGTATTGTCTTGAAACTCATAAATATTGCTGTTATTGTTGTGTTTTTGGTTATAAATGTCATATTTAACTTTGTGCTGCCCGGAACCATCAAAACCAACATTCTTAAGTTTGCTGTCGGTGGCCCAAACACACACCCCTTTGGTTTTAAAAATATGAGCATACCACCTAATTAACCAACTGTTAATCTCACTTTTTGTCTGAAGCTTTAAAAAATAGGAAAATGATTTCCCGGACCAATTAAATGCTTTTAAAAGCTTTTGGTCAGACAACACTTTGTCGTAATAGTCTTTGTCGTTAAAATTACAGCCGCTCCATTTATTTTTCCACGTCCCCCAGCCCCAAGAACAGGGATAAGGAGTAATATAAGTGTCTTTGATTGGTTTATTTTTAAATGGCATTCCAAAAGCAGAAATATGCATAACATTGTCAAAATTGAAATAATGACGGAGTGTACATTGCATATAATCAAAATAGTTACTGTGTGGAACACAGTCATCCTCCAATACTGTCACCGTGTCATATCCTAGACTGAAAACATAATTTACTCCTGAAATAATATTATCAGCTAGGCCAAAATTCTTTTCTCTAAAAATAAGCTTACAGTTTTTACTGTGCAGAAGTGTCTTTGTTAAATAGTCCCGCACCTTTTGAGTTTGTTTTTTATCCTCTTTTCTCGGTCCATCGCAAAAAACAAATAATGGTAATTCGTTTTTAAATTCTACTATCTTAGGTAAAGATTGCCTTAAATGATCCTCACGATTGTAACAAAAATACAAAACCGCTAAATTGATCTTATTTTTGGACCCTGCCATACGTGCTTTTATAATTTTTCCATTAGGTTCAAGTTTAAAACTGGGGGTGATATTCGCTTGTGGGCTATGCATTTAGGTGGTTGACGCTTCCCACATGGCTGCTTCTGAATCAAAAATTGTATCAATCAGACTTGGATAATCGACTACAATTGTAAATCCATTACAAACTGTCTTATGGGTTTCATATAGATGGGTTTATTCTGCTTGGTTCGCTTTATATATTTAGCAGATTTCAATATTACAGATTTTTAGGTTTATATTTTTCTAGGTAGCTTAAAAATTCAATCCCCAAAAGCGGTAAAAAGGCCAAGCCTAGCGCCGTAATCGAATAAAAGATCTTGGCGGGAATTGAAAATCCAAAAAGACTCTTGGTATTGTCTACAAAACCATTGTCTTGCTTGCTTGAAATCAAATCAATAATGTTCTCTTTATCCTTTAATTCTCTTTCAATTTTGATAATTTTTTCTCTTAGTTCAATATCGCTTTTATATAAATCAAATTCCCGTGTTTTATCCCTGTCGTTATCCCCCTCAAAAGTAATTCCGATTTCAGAAGTTGTATTAGAATCTAATTGCTGCTCCAAAACGCGTTTATAAGTCTGTTGTAAAGAATCTGATTGTATCAAAGACTCTTCAAGTGCTGTTTTACTTAGCGACAGTTCCGACATGTCTTTGGCTTGCTCATTTACGAAAAAGGGATTGGTCTCAATGTTATATACAATATTTGTAAACACGCTGTTAAAGTCCGCTCTCGTTTTAGATTTAATACTAATTTGCTGAAGCTTATGCTTATGGTCTTTTGTATTGTTAACGTAATCCACATATTCAATCTTGGATGCCGCTAAGGAGTCTAAATTTCCAATGTACCTGTCAAACATAACTAAATATTCGTTTTCAGTAATTAAAGGCTCAATTTCAAACCCTACAATTTCTTCTGAGGCTGACACTGTAAGTCCTAAAGTAGCCCCCAATACGTTATAGTCTTTGTCTTTTAGCAAACCATTGTAGTATTTAATGGATTCGTATAGATTTTCACCTGTTTCATAATTTTGTTTGATAGAAAGTGTAGATTTATAGGTCGGCGGGAAAGTAATTTCAATAATAACGCCAGTGATTAACCCGAGAAATGCTGCGGCTGACAAAATTATGATTCGTTTTCTAATAAAAAATACGAGCCAAACAAAGGCTATAAAAAATTTGTTGAAAACAGACCCAATAAATCGGAACATGTTTTCAAATCCTTTTCCTATGATTTTAAAAAGCTGTCCTATTTCGACATCTTCATTGGGCTTGTGGTTATTTGCTGTGTCCATTTGTGTGTGTGTTAATTTTTGTCTTCATAGCAATCAGCTTTATATGCTCTTTAAATAAACAACAAAAAAACAGGTTTATTGTGTTTTATTAATTCTTGTTTTTAGGTTTTCATTAAACCATTATCACGTTGTTTTAATAAATAAAATTCATTTTTATTGTCTTTAAAATGATCTGAATTTTAAAATTTAAAAACTTTTTGTTGTACAAATATAGCTATTTGAGAAGATTGTTGGCGTGAATATGCGATGCAATTTTTCGGTCATTGGCCAGGCGTGGGGTTTTGTTTTGGCCTCCGAGCTTGCCTACAGCTTTCATATAATGCTTAAAGCCTCCTGTTTTTACAAGGGAAATTTTCAAGGACTGAAGCACCTTTCCTTTTATCAGATCTGAATAATAGCTGTTTTGTTTTTGCAGCTCCAAGTCTATCTTCTTTTCAAACGTTTTTAGATCTTGCGGGGCTGCTTCAAATTCAATCAGCCATTCGTGATAAGGCAGCCCTTCTTTAGGGTTGATTTCTGGCGCGACTGTAAATTCAGTCACCCGAGCTTCAGTGCCCTTAACAGCTTGAATTATGGATTGCTCAACTTCTTTTGCAATCACATGCTCGCCAAAGGCGGATATAAAGTGTTTAATGCGACCGCTTACGATAATCCGGAAAGGTGCAATTGAGGTGAATTGAACCGTATCGCCAATATTATAGGCCCATAAGCCGGCATTGGTCGA
>Ga0209503_10001118_pt1 | contig 14322 bp, 13 predicted proteins | sample SouAtlMetagenome_2_FD_187448 | JGI IMG/M metagenome (GOLD analysis project Ga0209503, IMG submission 187448) | Marine eukaryotic phytoplankton communities from Atlantic Ocean - South Atlantic ANT15 Metagenome (SPAdes) (version 2) | ecosystem: Environmental > Aquatic > Marine > Oceanic | place... | reverse complement strand
CTTTCTTAATCCAAGCTCTCCTGAAACGCATCCCAAAAGTTCTCCTGGGGTAAAGTCGACTTTGCTTGGTGAGGGCAAAGTCATCCCATCTGGATATTTTTCTAATTTTGGTAAATCATCACGGGCATATTTATCAGGCATACCTGTTATTGGATCATCGTATAAAACGCATAGTATTTTCATAATTCTCTCCCTATAAAAAATAACTAACCAAATCATAATTCAAAAATTATGCTAAGCACAAGCAGTAAAAATTAAATTTTTTTAATTGTTAAAGAGTGTTTTAGCGACTCGTATTTTTATAAATCAAAAGTATTATTCTTAATCTGTTTCGTTTAAATTCGAATTATAAGTTTCGGTAAGTGCCATTACTGAAAAAAGTGTTATTAAAGAAGCAATAGCAATATATACAGAAACCCAAAAAACATCATATTCTGTCCAAAGAAATGCTGCTATTGATGGTGCAAATGCGCCGCCTGCAATGGCACCAAATTGATAGCCTAAAGTTGCTCCAGAGTATCTTACTTCAGTACTAAATAACTCAGTAAAAAAAGCTGCTTGGGGACCATACATCATTGCAAGAAATATTAGACCGCCTGAAATAGCTAATACGGCCAACCAAAAACTTCCTGTATCTATCAAAGGAAATACTGCAAATGCCCATAATGCAGTTAAAACAGCACCAAGCATAAAAATACCCTTTCTACCGTTTCTGTCAGAGTATGATGCAAAAACGAACTGAACTGGAACTTGAATGGCAGAAGCTATAAGAATTGCTGACAATATATCTGCTCTTGTCATTTCAGTATTTGCAACTCCATAAGCAAGCATGAATGCAATTAATATATAAAAGGTAACTTGTACTGAGAGAAAAGCGCCTGCTGCAAGAACTATACGCTTTGGGTATTTTTTAATTGCTTCAATTATTGGTGAACTCTTAATAATATCTGTTGCTTCCTGAAGCTCATTTTTATTTCTTGTTGCTTCTAATTCTTTAAATGCTTTTGTATCTTCGAGATTAAGTTGAATATACATACTGATGGCTATTAATATCGCACTTGCTAAAAATGGAATTCGCCAGCCCCATGAAAGAAAAGCTTCTTCAGAAACTAAGCTACTTGAGATAATGAAAGCTAAATTAGCTAAAATAACTCCAACTGGGGCTCCAGCTTGAGCATAAGCTCCATAAAAACCTCTTTGGTCTGATGGAGAACTCTCAGTTACTAGCAACATTGCTCCACCCCACTGACCGCCAATTGCAAGACCTTGTGCAAATCTTAAAAGGGTTAATAGAATTGGAGCGCCAACTCCAATCATTGCATATGTTGGCAGCAAGCCAATTAAGGTTGAAGATACTCCCATTAATACTAATGCGATGACAAGAGTTTTCTTTCTTCCCACTCTATCTCCATAGTGACCAAAGATAATGCCTCCAATTGGCCTTGCAATAAATCCAGCAGCAAAAGTTAATAATGACAGTATTAATGCGCTTGAAGAGGACATCTCGCCAAAAAAGACAGTTGGAAAAATTAGCGCTGCTGCTGCACCATATAGAAAGAAGTCATACCATTCAATACTAGTCCCTGCTAAGGCAGTGAATGCCACCTTTCGCATGTTTTTTTGTGCATTCTGATAGGATATTTTTTCTTCAACAATAAGATTCATAATATTTTTATTTCATTGATGCTAACGCAAAGCCATATACGTCAGAAATCTGCTCAATCCTTTTACTCTTTGGTGTGCCCGCACCATGACCAGCTCTACCTTCTATTCTTATTAAAATTGGATCATTACATCCTTGTGATGCTTGCAGTCTTGCTGCAAATTTATATGAATGAGAAGGAACAACTCTATCATCTCTTTCAGATGTAGTAATTAATGTTGGCGGGTAGCATTCTCCATTTTCTATATTATGATATGGTGAATATGCAAGAAGATTATAAAATTCATCTCTCTTTTCAGGCGAACCATAATCACTTTCCCAAGCCCAGCCAATAGTAAATTTATTAAATCTCAGCATATCAAGAACCCCAACCTGAGGAATTGCTGCTGCAAATAAAGAAGGATTTTGCAACATGGTTGCAGCAACCAGAAGTCCGCCATTTGAGCCTCCTTGAATAGCAGTTGATGAGGGTGATCCTATTTGTGATTTATGTAAATATTTTGCTGCATAAGCAAAATCGTCAAAAACATTTTGTTTATTAAACAACATTCCATCTGCATGCCAAGCTTCTCCATATTCACCGCCACCCCTAAGGTTTGCTACAGCAACAACTCCACCTTGATTCATCCATGCTAAGTAGCTTTTTGAAAATCTCGGCAATATTGAAATATTAAAACCGCCATAACCATATAGTAAAATTGGAGTTTTTGAATTTAGCTCAGTATCTTTTTTAAAACTTACATGAAGTGGTATTTTTGTTCCATCTTTAGATTTAAAAAATCTTAATTCTGACTTGTAATCATTTGAATTAAAATCTGGCAGCTTTTCTTCCCAAAATAACTCACTAGCATTTTGCGCCAAATCAAATTTATAAATTTGAGAGGGGGTAGTAAAATTTGTGAAACTAAAATATGTTTCTGTATCTTCTATGCTTCCTCCAAAACCTCCGATGCTACCTTTAAAATCTCCACTTAATTTATGACTAAATTGTCCATCAAGATCATAAAAATTTACTGATGAAAGTGTATCTTCTAAATAAACAATAGCAAAAGAATTATTTATGACATTTACACTTCTAATTGATTTAGTATTTTCTTTGATGACATCTGACCATTCCATACTCTCATCTTCATTAATTTCTAATTTAACAACTTTGCCATTGGGAGCATTTTCTGTTGTATAAAACCATAAAATATTTTCATTAGCTGAAATAAAACTGTATGCCCCTTTGAGCTCATCAATTATGGGGATAAAGTCACTTTTTGAGTCTAATTTTATATAGACTCTATTTCGCTCGTCTGTACCCTCGCTAATAGAAAGTATTTTATAAGATGAATCTTTTACTACATTTATACCATATCCCCATCTTGGCTTATCTGGATTTTCGTATATCAACTTATCCTCAGTCTGTTTGGTTCCAAGCACATGGAAATAAAGTTGAGGAGCTTCATTGACTTCAAGCAATGCCTCTCCTTTTGGTTCGTCATATTTTTGATAATAAAAACCTGAATTATCATTTTCCCAAACAGCACCAGAAAACTTTGACCAGGATATATTGTCCTCTAACTGTTTTTTGCTATCTATTTCCATTACCTTCCAGCTTCTCCAATCAGATCCTCCGTCAGAAATAGAATATGCAATAAATTTGGCATTTGGACTAATACTTATATTTCCTAATGAAACTGTTCCATCTTTAGAAAAGAGATTTGGATCTATTAATACCTCCTCATCACAATCCTCACAAGCTTTCATCATTAATTTGCTCTGTTGCCAGTTTCCATCATTGAAATAATAAAATGTCTTATCTTTTCTTTTAAATGGTGTACTTATTGAATCACTTACCCATATCTTTGAAAGGTCTTCCCTTATTGAATTTTTTGCAGGCGATTCAATAATAAATTTTTTAGTGAAAGCATTTTGTTGATCGACCCATATTTTTGCTTCATCACTTGTGAAATCCTCTAACCACCTATACGGATCAGATATTTCTGTTCCATGTATTGTTTCTACAAAAGGTATAGTTTTTGTTGAAGGGTATTTTAATAAATTGTTATTTTCTTTATCTCCACTCGAACAGCTTAAGAGGACAAAAAAAATACCGTAGACTATAATGTTTCTCATAATTTTATTTTTTAATTTTAGCTATTATGAACCAATTTAAATCGGCTTGGCAATTTGCATTTCAACACTGGCAGTTCCTTGCTGTCTTAGCATTTCCTGTTTTTTTATTTGAAGTTATGAGCGCTTATTATTTGGGCTCAGCTTTCACTCTTCTAGAGGGTGGAAATATTGACGATATTACTGAATATTTTAATTCTAACTCGTTACCAATTTTCTTTCTTTCATTAATATCTGTGATTTTAAGTATGTCCTTTATTGGTGGTATATATGTAGCATTTAATGCATTAACAGATAACAGCAAAATGAAACCATTTGATGCTTTGTTAATTGGCTTTAAAAAACTGTTTCCTATTCTTGGCGCGAGCATTTTATGCAATATTGCTATTTTCTTTGGTTTTTTTATGCTCATTTTGCCTGCTTTTTATTTAGCGGGAAGGCTAGGATTAACTATTTCATACTTAATGCTTGAAAATAAGACTGTTAGTGAATCAATTTCATCTTCATGGGAAGCAACTGATGAACATGGAACAATATTATTTATTTTAACCCTGACATTCTTTATTCTTGCTTCTGTTTCTGGATTAATTGTTGTCGGTTTATTTCCCGATGGGGGCATTATTCAACCAGTCTTAGCAGGTGTAGTTGAATATGTTTTTGTATTCCCGTTATCTTATGTATATTTCAGTTTGTATAAATCTATAGAAGCTACAGAAGATAGTAATGTTTAATTTAATTTTTAGGAAAAAATAATAAATGAAAGTTCTGGTAATGGGGCTCCCTGGAAGCGGTAAAACATATTTAACTGAAAGGCTTGTTCCGCTCTTAAGTGCAGCATGGTACAACGCTGATAAATTAAGAGAAATGGCCAATGATTGGGATTTCTCTGATGAAGGCAGAAAAAGACAATCCCTTCGTATGCGAAATTTTGCCGACTTTGAAAAATCTCATGGTAGGAATGTTGTTTGTGATTTCGTTTGTCCTACTAAGGAAACAAGAGAGAATTTTAATGCAGATATCGTAATTTGGATGGATACAATAAAAGAAGGCAGATATGAAGACACTAATAAATTATTTCAAAATCCACAAAAGGTAAATTTTCATATTACGCAATGGAATGATCATAATCATGAAGATATTGCTAAATCAATTTTAGAAAATGTTTGATTGGAAAAAGCCAACAGTCCAAATGCTTGGAAGATGGCAACCTTGGCATAAAGGCCACCAAGAATTATTCAAAAGATGTATTGCTAAGACTGGCCAAGTTGCAATACAAGTAAGAGACGTTCAGGGCGCTTCGGGTGGAGATGGTCAAGATGATAATCCTTTTGATTGGGATACTGTTTGCAGCAATATTGAAATAGGCCTGAAAGTTGATGGATTTAAAAGAGGTATAGATTATGAAATTATGCTCGTGCCCAACATAGTAAATATTACTTATGGTCGTGGAGTTGGTTATGTCTTTGAAGAAGAGGTTTTTAATGAAGAAATCACTAACATTAGTGCTACTAAAATTAGGAAAAAACTGAGAGAAGACGGCGATCTTTAATTTCAAATAAATCTTCTATCTTTCATAGATAACAGTTAAAATGGCGATCCCGTTCATTCGGGTCTGTAGCTCAGCTTGGTTAGAGCGCACCCCTGATAAGGGTGAGGTCGGTGGTTCGAGTCCACCCAGACCCACCATTTAACAATTTACTTATATATAAAAAATGTCTCTATTATGTCTTGTTATGTAGGACTTTTTTGTTTTAAATAAAAGAATGAAAGAAAACGTTAAATGGTTACAACAGTTTATATGGTTTGGTGAGGGTTTAATTTTAGCTGCTATTGCTTTGGCAACACTTTTTGCAGCTGGCATGGAGATTGGTAGATTGATCTCAGTTCAAGTTGTAGATCTTAGTGATCTCTTTCTGTTATTTATATATGCAGAAGTTCTAGGTATGGTTGGTATATTTTATAGGGATAAACGAATTCCAGTAACACTGCCAATTATTATTGCTATTACAGCTTTGACTAGAATGATAGTCATCTCCAGTAAAGATTTTGATGGTATAAATATAATTTATGAAGCATCAGGAATTCTACTGCTTGCAGTTTCAGCATATATTATGAGCATGAAGGATAAGATTAGTTTATCAAAAATTAAATTAAGAAAAGAAGCATCTGAAGAAGTTAATCAAGAAGGATAACTTAATTAACTGCTAAGAGCTCTATTTCAAAAGTTAAGACAGAATTAGGGGGAATAGTTGGCCTTCCTTCCTCTCCATATGCCATATCAGGATGAATAAATACTCTCCATTTATCCCCTATTCTCATTAGAGGTAAAATTTTCTGACAGCCTGGAATCAATTGTGATGGTTTTATTATAAGAGGGTCATTCATATCTACAGAACTCCAAAATACTGTTCCATCTAAGAGGGTTCCATGAAAATGAGCAGTAATTTTATCAGAGGGTTTAGGTTTTTTTGCCTGAAGATCACCTTCATTAAGCACAAGATATTGCAGCCCTGGCTCAACTTCAATGACACCGCTTTGCGATAGATTAGCTTGAAGAAAAATTTCTCCAGCTAACATATTCTTCTCAAGATCACCTGTTGGAATCTTAATATCTACAACCTCTTCTTGAGAGCAGCTAATTAATATAATCAATACAAATAATTGGTATATATTTCTCATTTTTAAACCTTAATCTTTAAGAATTTTCTTTTGCCAACTTGATAAACAGCTTCGCTGCCTTTATGAATATTTAGTTTAGGATCGTCAATCTTTACAGAATCAATCTTTACCCCGCCTTGTTTTATCAATCTTGCTGCCTCAGATGTGCTAGCAGTCATTTCTGTTATCTTTAATAGATTTACTAAAGGCACATTCTCATCTTCAATTTTAATAAAAACCTCTTTGATATCATCAGGCATTAAGCCTTTTTGAAATCTTTGTAAGAATGCATCTTTACAAGCTTTGCCTTCCCCCTCTTGATGAAATCTATCAACCAACTCTTCTGCTAATATGAATTTTATATCTCTCGGATTTTTACCTGTAGACATTTCATTCTTAAGAATTTCAATTTCTTCATTTGAAATAAAACTTAATAATTCAAACCATCGCCACATTAAATCATCTGAAATTGACATAATCTTGCCAAACATTTCATTTGGATCTTCATTAACTCCAATATAATTATTAAGGGATTTAGACATTTTGTTTACTCCATCTAAACCTTCAAGAATAGGGACTGTTAAAACAACCTGAGGTTCTTGATCATATGATCGTTGGAGTTCTCGGCCAACTAATAAATTAAACTTCTGGTCTGTACCGCCACACTCAATATCAGCTTTTAATACAACTGAATCATATCCTTGTATTAATGGATATAAAAATTCATGAACTGCAATGCTTTGATTGGAGCTAAAACGTTTACTAAAATCATCTCTTTCAAGCATTCGAGCAACATTATATTTAGATGCTAACTCTATAAGTCCACTTGCTCCAAGAGCATTACACCACTCTGAATTAAATCTAACCTCAGTCAAATCTTCTTTTAATATTTTAAAAACTTGCGATTGATAAGATTTAGAATTTTCAGACAGCTGTTTTGCATCCAGAGTAGGTCTAGTTTTGTTTTTACCAGATGGATCGCCTATTTGACCTGTAAAATCACCTATAAGAAAAACAACTTTATGTCCAAGGTCTTGAAAGTGCCTTAATTTATTAAGCAAAACCGTGTGGCCTAAATGAAGATCTGGAGCTGTTGGATCAAACCCCGCCTTCACAATAAGCTGCTTGCCTGAATCTAATTTCTTTTGCAGATCATCTTCAGTAAGAATCTCATCAGTACCACGCTTAATAAGTTTTAATGCCTCATTCATATATTGCTAGACTAACATAATATTATTAAGAGATTTATAAAATTGCCACGTTTTAGATAGTAAATTCTTAATTACTAAAGATATAGAAGATATTGATACTTCAGACCATAAGCTTAAAATACTACAAATGCCACTTATTGAAAAAAAATTCTTTCCAGAAGAAATATTAGCCAAAGAGCTTGTTGAGCGCAGTGATTTCCTTAATGAAGAAACAATAGAAGCTAAAACTATCCAAATAATTAAACTTTGTAGAGATAGAAAAAGTGAGCGAACACAACTTGATGCTTTTCTTAGCGAATACGGTCTTTCAAATAATGAAGGTGTTGCATTAATGTGTTTAGCTGAATCATTATTGAGAATTCCGGATAGTCATACTAGAAATGAACTTATATCTGAGAAACTGTCTACAGGTTCATGGGCTGCACATATAAATAAAGCTGACAGTCTCCTTGTAAATGCTTCTACTTGGGGCCTGTTGTTAGCAGGGAAGATTATTAAACCCTCTAGTGGATTAGCAAGCAATCCAGTTAAGTGGCTAAATGATTTAACAAAGAAATCAGGGGAAGTGCCAATTAGACAAGCAATCATGATGGCTATGAAAATACTCAGTGGTGAATTTGTGATGGGTAGGAATTTTGAAGATATTAAAAAGATCAAAAATATTAAAGAAAATACTTATTCTTTCGATATGCTTGGAGAAGCTGCTAGAACTGAAACTCAAGCTATTAAATATTTTGATGCCTATAAGGATGCTATTAGTAATGTAAGTAAGCTTAATGATCTCTATAAAATTAATAATGGTATATCTATTAAAATATCCGCATTAAGTCCTAAGTATGAACTGCTTAATAAATCTCATATTCAAAAAAAGCTTATCCCTAAATTTGAAGCCTTAATCGGATATGCTTACGAAAATAATGTTGAGGTAACTATTGATGCAGAAGAGCAAGATAGACTATCTGTTAGTCTTGAGCTTATAAGTAAAGTCCTTTTAGATAAGAAATATAAAGGATGGGATAACATCGGAATGGCTGTTCAGGCTTATGGAAAAAGATCACTTGATCTCATAGATTGGATTGCAGAAATTACTAAAGAAAGGTCTCGTATTCACGTAAGATTAGTAAAGGGCGCATATTGGGATTATGAGATTAAACAATCACAAATCAAATCGCATCCAGGTTACCCTGTGTTTACAAATAAAAGCCTTACTGATCTTAATTTTTTACATTCAGCGAACAAAATACTAAAGAAAGATAGAATATATCCAAAGTTTGCTACACATAATGCGCATACTATTGCATCTATTTATGAAATGGGTAGAGGCAAAAAATATGAATTCCAAAGGCTGTTTGGTATGGGTGAATTGTTGTATGACTCAGCATCTAAAGTGTTTAGTGAGTTACCTAAAGTCAGCATATATGCACCAATTGGCGCATACAAAGATTTATTGCCGTATTTAGTAAGAAGATTATTAGAAAATGGAGCTAATAGCTCATTCATAAATAGGCTTTTAGATACAAATATTGAAGCAGAAAAATTAGCAGAAAATCCTGCTAAGGTTATAAAATCAAAATTAGAGAACGACAATTTATTAAATATAAGACTTCCAATAGATATGTTTAAAGAAAGAAAAAATTCAATTGGCATAGATTTAACTGAAACGGAAAATATTGCTAAGTTAAAAGCAGGCTTAAGCATTTTTGATAACCTCAAAATTAATGCACTATCGTCACTAAATAAATCTACAGTGCGAAATAAAGTTAAATCTTTATGCGATGGACGTCTAATTGGTAATGTTGAATTTGATGATCCAGAGCATATTAATTCGAATGAAATAAATGCCTTAATGAATAATGAATGGTCAAAAACAAGTGTTGATCATAGAGCAAAAACTCTTAATAAAGTAGCTGATCTTCTGCAAGCGAATGCTAATGAACTCTTGTATCTTTTAATGCATGAGACTGGTAAAACTATTCATGATGCATGGGATGAGCTTAGGGAGGCTGAAGACTTTTTAAGATACTATTCTAGTGAAGGAATAAAACTACAGTCAGATTCTATTGTGCTAAAGGGGCCTACTGGTGAATTAAATGAACTTGCATATCACCCTAAAGGGACTTTTTTATGTATAAGTCCATGGAATTTTCCTGCTGCAATTTTAGTTGGGCAAATTAGTGCAGCATTAATAACAGGTAATAATGTAATTGCTAAACCTTCTGAGTTAGCATCAATAATTGGTTACAGAGTTATTGAATTATTTTATAAGGCAGGTGTTCCAAAAGAAACGCTTTTGTTAATCTTAGGCGGAGCAGCTCAAGGCTCAGCATTAAGCATGCTTGACGATATTAATGGTGTAAGTTTTACTGGATCGCATAAAACTGCCAGAAGTATCAACAAAAATCTAGCTCAAAAGGGAGGCCCAATTACACCAATTATTGCTGAAACAGGTGGATTAAATGCTATGGTTGTCGATTCTAGTGCTTTATTGGAACAAGTTACAGATGATGTAATAAGATCTGCTTTTAACTCAGCTGGACAAAGGTGTTCTGCTCTGAGGTTGATTCTAGTTCAAGAAGAAATATACGATGATATGTGGGAGATCTTGACCGGTGCGATGAAAGAGATGCTATTAGATACGCCTAACAATTTCGAAGCTGATGTTGGTCCAATTATTAACAAAGAAGCCTTCTCAAGGCTTACCGAGTACATAAATAATTTTAAAGGCCATAATAAAATATTTCAATCTCATGAGCATAAAGAGAATAAGAATATTATTTCGCCCTGCCTCATTGAATTAAATTCACTAGACGAAATTAATGAAGAGCAATTTGGTCCAATTTTGCATCTATATAAATTTAGCTCTGATAAGCTTGATTATGATTTAAAAGAAATTAATGATAAAAATTTTGGGCTAACGCTAGGAGTTCACTCAAGAATAGAATCAAAGCACAATGAAATTGCTTCAATTATTTCAGCAGGAAATGCTTATATAAATCGAGATATGGTTGGTGCGGTTGTTGGCGTCCAACCCTTTGGTGGTGAAGGTCTTTCAGGGTGCGGCCTCAAAGCAGGTGGCCCTAACTATCTCATGCAATTTATCAATGAGCGTGTTATTTCAAAAAATACTGTTGCATTTGGTGGGAACACTGAATTACTAAATTTAGAAGAAGAATAAGCATGATTGGATTTAAAAAAGTTTCTTTTAAATACGTTGTAATAATTTTTTTACTACTTATTATTTTTATACTGCTTATAAATTTTGATATAAAAAATAATCCGGAGTTGCCTGTAGAAGATATTTTTGAATCAGAAAAAATAGAAGTAAATTCACCAGATTCTATATCATATGATTTTTATACTGTTAAAAATGGAGAAAACTTATCTATTATCTTTGAAGAATTTAAGATGCCTTTAAATACTGCTTATAAAATATTTAGAGAAGATAAGACGGGATCACTAAGAAATATTAGACCAGGAAATAAGATGCGTTTTACATATCTTAATGATCAGATTATTAACATTGAAATAATGAAAGATAGTATCAATTCGATACTTATTAATATTAGTGAAGAAATTTCTATAATCGATACTGTAAAAAATCCTGAGATGGTTACTAGTTTTAAAAGTGGTGTAATAGATTCATCTTTTTATGAAGCCGGTCTTAAGGCAGATATACCAGAAAGTGTGATAATGGATTTAGCATATTTATTTGGGTGGGATATAGATTTTATTTTTGATATAAGAAAAGGTGATACCTTTAGATTAATTTATGAAACTGTTTATGCTGATGGTGAAGTTGCTAAAAACGGAGACATAGTTTTTGCTGAATTCATTAATCAAGGTAAAACCTTTAATGCCTATAGGTTTATCCGATCCAACAACATAAAAGAATATTATGATAGTGATGGAAATAATATTAAGAAAGCTTTCTTGAGAGCGCCGCTTGATTTCGCTTATATAAGTTCTCACTTTAATCCAAATAGAATGCATCCCATCTTGCACAAAATAAAAGCTCATAATGGTGTTGATTATGCAGCAGTTAGAAATACTCCAATAATGGCTTCTGGAGATGGAGTAATAAAATTCATAGGAACTAAGTCTGGCTATGGAAGAACAATCCAAATAAAACATGGTGGAGGTATTTCAACTTTATATGCCCACTTGGAAAGTTTTGATAAAAAAATTAAAGTTGGTTCAAAGGTTTCTCAAGGTGAGACGATAGGATATGTTGGCGATTCTGGTGCTGCTACTGGAACACACCTGCATTATGAATTTAAAATTGGTAATAAAAGAACTGATCCTGTTAGAGTTAAGTTACCCTCGGCAAAGCCTATTCCCGAAGATCAAAGAGAAAAATTTTTTGCTTTATTGGCTGAAAATAATAAGCTTATAGATAGATTTAATAATTTAGACCCTAATGCCAACTAAGAAGAAACTATATATAGGTGCTATGAGTGGAACCAGTCATGATGCTATTGATGTTTCATTAATAAGCGTTAATAAGAAGGCTATTCAACTTGATGGATTTGAGTCTATAAAAATGCCAAAAAATCTTAGCGACGAAATAAGTAATACCATTGATAAAAATAATATCTCATTAACGGCACTTGGTTCTTTAGATAAAAAAATTGGTTTAATGTTTTCAAAGGCTATATCCAGAATTATTGAGAAAAATGTTCTTAAAAATCCTGAAAATATTTATGTAGGTGTTTCTGGGCAGACTATTCGTCATGAACCGAATCTTAAAAGTAATTTTTCGATGCAAATAGGTGATCCAAATATTATTTCAGCACAAACAGGAACTACTGTTATAAGCGATTTTAGGAATATGCATATTGCCAAAGGTGGCGAAGGTGCGCCACTAGTTCCTGAATTTCATGCAGAACTCTTTAAATCAAAAAAAGCTCCCAGGGTCATAATAAATATTGGCGGCATATCTAACTATACCCATGTTCAAACCAATGGTTCTTATTTTGGAACAGATACAGGTCCAGGCAATTCATTAATGGATGCATATTGTGTAAATAGACTTGCAATACCATTCGATAGAAATGGGGCTATTGCGCAAAAAGGCAGTGTTTTGGAAAAAGAACTTAAGAAAATGCTTGCATGTAAATTTTTTAAAAATAAAGCGCCAAAGTCTACTGGAAAGGAAATATTTAATTTTAATTTTATTCCTAAAAGCCTCTTGAAATCTAATAAGAGCGATGTCCTTGCAACACTTACAGAGCTGACTGCAGTAAGTATTGCAAAAGCAATTAGAAAAGAAAATCATAGTGTAAAAGAAATATATGTTTGCGGGGGAGGAATCAAAAATAAGACCTTAATGCAAAGATTGTCTTATCATTTGAATACAAAAGTAAATTCAACATCTGAGTTAGGGTTTGATCCGCAAGCAATTGAGTCAATGGCATTTGGTTGGCTTGCCTATAAAAGGATTAACAACATTCCATCAGATGTTAGGCTTGGCAATAATCGAGTAATAAAGGCGTTACTGGGATCTGTCTCTAGGGCTATATAGTAAAAGATTCTCCACATCCACAAGTGGTTTTTGCATTTGGATTATTTATAACAAATTTTGCACCTGATAAATCCTCAACGTAATCAAGCGTGGAGCCATACAAGTATGGATAAGATAAAGAATCTAAAAGAACATTGAATTCCTTGTAGTCTATAACTTCATCATCGAAGGCTACATCTTCATCGAATTTAAAGCCGTATTGAAAACCTGAACACCCTCCTCCCGTAACATAAACCCTAAATTGTTTTTTATTTTCAGACTCCATAACAGACGCAATCCTGCTAGCAGCTGATTCAGTTAGATTTAATGATCTTATCTGGCTTTCTGTTGTCATAATTTTTTTTAAAAAATTAATTTTAACAGATTGTTAATAAAAAAATTTAAAACATAAAAATGATCTGGCTAATTATTTATGAAAGGATAAAATACAAAGAAAAAATTAAGTAATAATATGATATCTACTTTAATAATATATTCTTCAACAGATGGTCAAACAATTAGAATTTCTGAAGAAATTGCTTCAGTAATTAAGAATAACAATTCTGTGAAATTGGCCTCTTTAGATCAAATAGATATGTATGATCTAAATTCATATGATCAATTAATAATTGGTGCGAGCATACGTTATGGAAAACATAAACCAGAGTTATATAATTTTATTAAAAAAAATATAGCTGTTTTGGAAAATAAAGAAAATGCATTTTTTTCAGTAAATGTGGTTGCTAGAAAACCAGAAAAAAATAATCCTGAAACAAATCCATATATGCAAAAATTTCTAAAATTATCTCAATGGAAGCCAAATAATCTGCAAGTTTTTGCTGGGAAAATTGATTATCCTAAATATAAGTTTATAGATAAATATATGATTAGATTTATAATGTGGATTACTAAAGGTCCTACAGATTTAAAAGGATCATTTGAATTCACTGATTGGAATAAAGTGAATAAATTTGCAAATCAACTAGTTTTAAAAAATTGAAAAAAATTACAACATCACAAGAATTATTTACAGAAGCACAAACTCTTATGCCTGGAGGGGTTAATTCACCAGTAAGAGCTTTCAAAAATATCGGTGGATCACCAATATTTTTTAAAAGTGCTAAAGGTGCTTTTTTATATGATGAGGACGAAAATGAATATATAGATTTTAT
>Ga0209503_10001117_pt1 | contig 14325 bp, 12 predicted proteins | sample SouAtlMetagenome_2_FD_187448 | JGI IMG/M metagenome (GOLD analysis project Ga0209503, IMG submission 187448) | Marine eukaryotic phytoplankton communities from Atlantic Ocean - South Atlantic ANT15 Metagenome (SPAdes) (version 2) | ecosystem: Environmental > Aquatic > Marine > Oceanic | place... | reverse complement strand
TACGCTTTTATGGAAGGCTCAAGAGATTATTTTATTAATAATATTGATTATTTAAAAACACAAATTGGTAACCCTAAGGGTTTAGAAAAACCAAATAAAAAATTTTATGATCCTAGAGTTTGGCTAAGAAAGTCAGAAGAAAATTTTGTAAAAAGACTTGTCAAATCTTTTGAAGATTTAAACAACATAAATACTTTATAAATTTTTATTGTAAGTTTAATTTGTAATATAATCCAATGGCTTGGTTTTTAAGAAAGAAAAAAGGAATCCAAACAAATACGCAAGACAAAAAAGATACACCAGAGGGTCTGTGGCATAAAACACCATCTGGTAAAATTGTAGACAATGATGAGCTAATTGAGAATAATTTTGTTTCTCCTGAGGATAATTTTCATATTAGAATTGGTTCAAAAGAGTATTTCAAAATTTTATTTGATAATAATGAATATGAAGTTTTATTTGATAATCTTGTAAGTGCTGATCCATTAAAGTTTACTGATACAAAATCATATCCAAAACGTGTCAAGGATGCGCAAAAGAAAACAGGCCTTAATGAAGCTATAAAAGTAGGTTTTGGTAAGTCTTTTGGAAAAAATCTTACTGTAGCATCTATGGATTTTACATACATTGGTGGTTCGATGGGTTCAGTTGTTGGAGAAAAAATTTCCAGAGCCATTGATTTAGCAAATAAAGAAAAAACCCCATTAGTAATTATATCTAAATCGGGCGGTGCTAGAATGATGGAAGGTGCAATTTCATTAATGCAAATGGCAAAAACATCTGCCAAACTAACTCAATTATCAAAAAATAAATTGCCATACATCTCTTTGTGTACTGACCCAACTACAGGGGGTACAACTGCATCATTTGCTATGCTTGGTGACATAATTATATCAGAACCCGGCGCATTGATTGGATTTGCTGGACCTAGAGTTGTTAAAGACACTACTGGACAAGACTTACCTGAAGGTTTCCAGAGATCAGAGTTCCTGTTAGATAATGGTTTTATAGACTTTATAAGTCACCGAAATCAATTGAAAAAGAATATTAATCTTTATATAGATTTAATATTAAATGCTCCCTTAAGAAATTACAGTTAAATCTTAAAAAATTTATATTATATTTGCCGTCAAATTATTTAATAAATGTATTTAACTAAAGACATTAAAGACAGTTTGTTCAAAGAACACGGTAAATCTGAAAAAGATTCTGGATCTGCCGAAGGCCAAATTGCCCTATTTACAACAAGAATCAATCATCTTACAAATCACTTGAAAAAAAATAAAAAGGATTTTAATACTGAAAGATCACTGGTAAAGATGGTTGGTAAAAGAAAAAGTCTTTTGAATTACCTCAAGTCTAAAGATATTGAGAGATACAGATCGATTATAAAGAAGTTGTCTATTAGAAAATAGCTTAGTTTTCATTGGTTGCTACCCACACAACAAATTTAATTAATGAAAACAAATGAATATAAAAGTTTATAAAGAAGAAATTAAACTACCCGATGGTAGGATTATATCAATTGAAACAGGAAAATTAGCTAAACAAGCTCATGGATCAGTAGTGATTCAAATGGGAAAAGCAATGCTTTTATGTACCGTAGTTTCTAATTACGAAGCATCTAATGTAAATTTCCTTCCACTAACTGTTGATTACAGAGAGAAATTTGCTGCTGCTGGAAGATATCCAGGTGGATTCTTTAAAAGAGAAGCTAGACCTTCAAATGATGAAATATTAACAATGAGATTGGTTGATAGAGTACTTAGACCATTATTCCCTAAAGATTATCATTCAGAAGTACAGGTTATGATTCAATTAATGTCTCATGATGAAGATGTAATGCCAGACGCTTTAGCAGGTCTTGCTGCATCTGCTGCAATTCAACTTAGCGACTTTCCTTTTGAATGTGCAATTTCCGAGGCTCGTGTAGCTAGAATTGATGGTAAATTTATTATCAACCCAAGTAGAGCTCAATTAGCAGATGCTGATATAGAAATAATGGTTGGTGCATCAGCTGATTCAGTTATGATGGTTGAGGGAGAGATGGATGAATGTAGTGAAGAAGAAATGGCTGATGCTATAAAATTCGCGCATGAATCTATAAAAATTCAAATTGAAGCACAAGAAAGATTAGCTGATGCTGTAGGCAGGAAAGAAGTAAGAGAATATGAAACTAGTGAAGAAAACGAAGATTTAGCAAAAAAAATTCACGATGCTTGTTATGATAAGTGTTATGCAATAGCTAAAAAAGGAACTTCAAAAGCAGAACGAAGTTTGGCTTTTTCTGACTTAAAAGAAGAAATTAAAGCATCTTTTTCAGAAGAAGAAATTGAAGAATACGAAAAATTAATTGAAAAATATTTTAGTAAATCTCAAAAAGAGGCTATTAGAGAATTAACATTAAGTGAAGGAGTTAGACTTGATGGTAGAAAAACTGATGAAATAAGAGATATTTGGAGTGAAGTTGACTATTTACCTTCAACACATGGATCAGCAATTTTTTCAAGAGGAGAAACTCAAGCTCTAGCAACTGTTACATTAGGAACATCAAGAGATGCAAACAAAATTGATATGCCATCCTATGAGGGAGAAGAAACTTTCTATTTACACTATAACTTTCCTCCTTTTTGTACAGGCGAAGCTAGACCGCTAAGAGGAACATCAAGAAGAGAGGTAGGACATGGAAATTTAGCTCAAAGAGGATTAAAAGGAATGATACCTGACGACTGCCCTTACACTGTAAGAGTTGTAAGTGAAGTTCTTGAATCTAACGGTTCTTCTTCAATGGCTACAGTTTGCTCAGGAACAATGGCTCTTATGGATGCTGGTGTTCAATTAACTAGACCTGTTTCAGGAATTGCCATGGGACTTATTTCTGATGGTGATAGGTATGCTGTTTTAAGTGATATTTTAGGGGACGAGGATCATTTGGGTGATATGGACTTTAAAGTTACTGGAACATCTGAAGGAATTACAGCATGTCAAATGGATATAAAAATTAAGGGACTTTCATATGAGATTTTAGTAAATGCTTTAAAGCAAGCAAGAGATGGAAGACTTCATATTCTTAATAAAATGTCTGAAACTATTGAAAAACCTAATGCAGATGTAAAATCTCATTCTCCAAAAATGGTTAAAGTTACTATTGATGGTGACTTCATCGGAGCTATTATAGGTCCAGGTGGTAAAGTTATTCAAGAAATGCAAAAAGAAACAGGAACAACAATTGTTATTGAAGAGGAAGACGAAAAAGGTATAGTTGAAATATTAGGCACTGATCAAGATATGATAGATACCGTAATTCAAAAAATTGACGACATAACCTTTAAACCAAAACCTGGTGAAACTTACAATGTTAAAGTTGTAAAGATTTTGGATTTTGGGGCTGTTGTTGAATTCAGACCTGGCAAAGAAGTTTTATTACATGTATCAGAAATTGCATGGGAAAGAGTAGAAAAAGTGGAAGAATATCTTAAAATTGGTGACTTAATTGATGTAAAATATGTTGGATTTGACCCTAGAACTAAAAAACAAAAAGTATCCAGGAGATTATTGTTGGAAAGACCACCAAAAAAAGACAAATAAATTGAAACCTTTTTCCTTTTTTATCGTATAATTTAATAAAGGGTACTAGATGAGACAATTAAAAATTACCAAACAGGTAACAAACAGAGAAACTGCTTCTCTGGACAAATACCTACAAGAGATTGGAAAAGTTGACTTAATAACTGCTGAAGAAGAAGTAGAATTAGCTCAGAGAATTAAAGCTGGTGATGAAATAGCTCTAGAGAAATTAACAAAAGCTAATTTAAGATTTGTGGTTTCTGTAGCTAAACAATATCAGAATCAGGGTTTAACGCTTCCAGATTTAATTAATGAAGGAAATTTAGGTCTTATAAAGGCTGCAAGAAGATTTGATGAAACTAGAGGTTTTAAGTTCATCTCCTATGCAGTTTGGTGGATAAGACAATCAATTCTTCAAGCTCTAGCTGAACAATCTAGAATTGTCAGACTTCCATTAAATAAAATTGGCTCCATCAATAAAATTAACAAGATGTATGCTTTCTTAGAACAAGCCAACGAAAGAGTTCCATCTGCTGAGGAAATTGCAAAAGAATTAGATATGACTGTTTCTGATGTTAAAGAGTCAATGAAAAACTCTGGTAGACATGTCTCAATGGATGCCCCTCTGGTTGAAGGTGAAGACTCTAATCTTTATGATGTACTGAAGAGTGGTGAATCACCAAATCCGGATAGAAAATTACTTCACGAGTCTTTAAAAACTGAAATTGAAAGAGCACTTGAAACTTTAACACCAAGAGAAGCCGATGTTGTTAGGTTATATTTTGGTTTACATGAACAACATGCCATGACCTTAGAGGAAATTGGTGAAACATTTGACCTCACAAGAGAGAGAGTTAGGCAAATAAAAGAAAAAGCGATAAGAAGACTTAAACATACTTCAAGAAGCAAAATTTTAAAAACTTACTTAGGATAATCGATGAAAATTGTTGCTCCGTCTATGCTGTCTTGTAACTTTGGTGAGTTGGGAGATGAGATAGAAATGGTCAACAAAAGTAAAGCAGGTTGGTTTCATTTAGATATAATGGATGGTGTATTTGTTCCAAACATTACATTTGGGACACCAATTTTAGAGATCTTCGATTCATTAGGTGAAAAACATTTGGATATGCACTTGATGATTATCAATCCAGAAAAATATATCGAAAAATTTGCAGGTCTTGGTGCAGATACAATTACTGTACATTATGAAGCTTGTGATGATTTAAAAAAAATAATTGGAGATATTAAAAAACTTGGTGTTAAAGCAGGGTTAGCAATAAATCCTGATACAGATGTTTCACTAATTGATCATTTATTAGAAGAAATTGATTTAGTTTGTCTTATGAGTGTTTTTCCAGGTTTTTCCGGTCAAAAATTTATTCCAGAAACCTTCCCAAGGCTAAAGGAACTAAAGAGGATGATTAATGAAAAAAACACCAATACATTAATTCAAATCGATGGAGGAGTTAGTCTTGACAATGCTCAGGAATTAATATCCTTAGGTGCAGATGTTTTGGTTGCTGGAAGCTTTGTTTTTAAATCTGATAGTCCAAAAGAAACGATAGAAAAATTACATTCAGCAATTAATTAACATTTTCCATTTATTTAATTAAATTAACTAAATGACTGACTCAATCAATATCATCGGATTAATGAGCGGAACATCTGTGGATGGTTTGGATGTATGTTATGTTTCTTTTCCAAAAAATAAAATAGAGGAATATGAAATTTTAAATTGCAAAACAGTCGATTACCCAACTGATTTAAAAAATCAACTCAACAATATAATTAATTACGATCAAAGAAAAATTAAGGAGATTGATTTAAAATTTGGTGAATTTATAGGTCTTAGCATCAATAAATTCTTAAAGGAAAATAAATTAGACTTGCCAGATTTAATATCATCTCATGGTCACACAGTTTTTCATAAACCTAATATTTCAAAAACTTTACAAATAGGTGATGGAAGGACTATAAATAAAATTACAGGTGTAAAAACTGTAAATAACTTCAGAGAACAAGATGTAAAACTTGGTGGTCAGGGTGCTCCATTAGTTCCAATTGGAGATAAACTTTTGTTTAAAAAATATAAGTATTGTTTAAATCTTGGTGGTTTTGTAAATATCTCGATCAAAAAGAGTAATAAAATATTTGCATATGACATTTGCCCATTGAACACCGTACTTAACTTTTATTCTAAAAAAATTGGTCATGAATATGATTATGATGGAAATCTTTCATGGACTGGAACCATTAATAATAATCTCTTTAATGAATTAAATGAGTTGAGCTTCTATTTTGAAAAACATCCTAAGTCATTAGGTATTGAATTTGTTCTTGAGGAGATTTTTCCAATTATAGATAAATATAAATTAAGTGAAATTGATGTATTGGCAACGTATATCAAACATGCTACTTTTCAAATATCAAAAAATATTTTTGATAATGAAAAGGTACTTATATCAGGTGGTGGAAGTTTTAATAAAACATTAATAAAATCTTTAACAAATTATGGTATTAATATTTACCGCCCTAATAATCTTATAATCAATTATAAGGAATCCTTAATCTTTGCATTATTGGGTCATCTAAGATTGAATAATGAAATAAATTGCTTAAAAAGTGTAACAGGTGCCATTAGAGATCACTCAAGCGGTGATATTTTTAGTTAAAGCTTTTGAATTTTTAAATTTTTCCAACGCACTTTAATACCTCCACCATCATGGATTTGAAGGGCAACACCACCAATACCTTTACCAATTATTGAGTCCTTGATTTTTATCATTTCAGTATTATTAATCCATGTTGTTACATCATTACCAATTACTTTAATTTTCATATCATTCCACTCACCCATTTTTACTATTGAATCCTTTGATGAATCAGGTTTGATTAACCATCCTCTACCATAAGATTCATAAATACCACCAGAATGTAAACCTGGAGGAGCTACTTCTACTTGCCATCCCTTAACTTTTGTTCCATCAACAGTTGACCTAAAAAATACACCACTATTACCATTATTTTCTTGCTTAAACTGTAAACTAAGAATAAAATCATCAAAGTTTTTTTCAGTTCCTAAATATCCATATTGTTTATCAGGACCACTCTCACATACAAGTTCATTATCTTCAACATACCATTTTTCAGTTCCATAAATTATCCATCCATCTAGGTTTTCACCATTAAAAAGAGAAATTATTTCTGATTTTTTTGTTTCACCACAAGAAATAGCCATAAATATTAGGACTATTATTAAATAATATTTGTTCATTATCAGCTGTTTTAATTTTTTCTTAAATTAAAGAAAATTTGAATGAAAAATAATTTTAATCTCATACTAATTTTTTTTTCTACTGTATTATTATCCCAAGATGTAGGGTTTTCTGATATATTGAATCCTGTTTATCCAGATAAAAATGAGTTGAATTTCAAAAAAACTCATACTATTAATACAGCCAGGAACTCAACGGTTGATATTAATATAGTGATATCTTCAAGATTGAATTCTAATATCGAGTTTATAAGTGAAAGTAAAACATTAAATAATTTAATTTTTAGTGAAGTCATAGATGTTCCAGTTGAGCAGAATACAGGTTTAGATAGTAGAACCGAACAATTTAAGGGTAAAATAAATCCTTACGTAATTAGAAGAGCACCATTTAAAATTTATGAAATCATTAATCCTCTAAATACTAACAAATTAATAAGTAAGAATACATTCTCATTAATTAATGTTAAAATTCCCATCACAGGTAAAATTAGTAGCGAAAAAAATCAGATTGACTTTAAATTTAAAGTAAATGATGAGAAGTTTATTTTAAGACTTAAGGTTAATATTTACGATGTCATAGTGCCAGATCTAAATCAAAGTAATTTTTTCTATACAAACTGGTTTAATCTGTCAAAAATGGAGGAATACCATGATTTGGATAGATGGAGTACTGATTGGTATTCAATGTTAAATAAATATGCTAAGCTAATGGCATCAGGCAGACAAAACTGTGTAAAAATACCACGCGAATTAATTTATTTGAAGGATAATGAAGTATATCTAGATGAAGAAAAAATGATTTCATTTATAAATATTTTTCTAAAGTATGGATTTAAATATTTTGAATCACCTCACCTGCTAGGTAGAGGGAAAAACGATGATTGGGGAAATCCTGAACTAGTAACAAATCTAAGAGGAAAAGGTTATTACAGTGAAATTGGAAATAAAGAAATCAATGATGTGGTATTAAAAATTAAATCATTCACAAAGAAATATAACTTAACTGATATGTGGCTACAGCATATAGCGGATGAACCAACATCTGTTAATGCTAAATGCTATACAGATGTTGCAAAACAGATTAAAAACATTTTTCCTGAAATAAAAATTATGGAAGCAACAAATACAAGAGAAGCCCTAGGAAATTCAATTGATATTTGGTGTCCAATAATAAATGATTTTCAGGAAAATGAAGAGTTTTTCAGATCTAGAGAAAAATTAGGAGAACAAATTTTGGTATACACATGTTTAGTCCCAGGTGGAAAATGGTTAAACAGGACCCTAGATATGGAGAAAATAAGACAAGTATATTTTGGATGGGGTGGATCGAAATATAATACTTTAGGTTATTTACATTGGGGATTAAATCAATACAAGGCTAATCCATTTGATCAAAGTGTTGTAAAACATCCATCACCTGCAGCTTCAGCAAATAATTATTTACCTGCTGGTGATACACATATAATTTATCCAGGTGTTAACGGACCTTTATCATCTTTAAGGTTTGAATCTCACAGAATTGGAAGTGAAGATTTTGAGATTTTAGAAATATTAAAAAGAAAAAATCCAAAAAAACACAAAAAATTGGTAAGCAAAGTTTTTACAGATTACCAAACATATTCCTTAAATATTAAAAAATACTACAGAATAAAAAAAAGAATACTCAAAACAACTAGCACGTGAAAAAACTACTATATTTTTTATCTATATTTTTCCTATTGAACACAATTCATTCTCAAGGTGTTAAAACATTTTTTAAGAGTCCTGAGGGTAAATTTTTTGTATCAGCAGATCTTCATATTCACACTGTATTTTCAGATGGTAGTGTTTGGCCAACAATAAGAGTTGAAGAAGCTTTAAGAGATAGTATTGATTTAATTTCACTCACTGAACATTTGGAATATCAACCATGGAGGGCTGATATTCCAAACCCAGACAGAAATAGATCTTTTCAAATTGCCGCTGGATATGTTAAAAAACAACCACTTGCAGTTGTTCATGGAACTGAAATAACTAAAGGAATGCCACCAGGACATTTTAATGCAATTTTCATTAATGATGCTAACAAGTTTTTTGATAACGATAAAAAACCACTAGATTTTGAAAAAGCCATAAAAGAAGCTAATGATCAAGGGGCTTTTGTGTTTTGGAATCATCCTCATTGGGAATCTCAAAGAAGAGATGGTATAGCTAGATTGGATCCTATTCATGATAAAATAATCAGTAAAAAATATCTTCATGGAATTGAAGTTGTTAATATGTCTACATTTTCTGAGGAGGCAATGCAAATTGCTTTGGATAATAATCTAACAATTATGGGCACAAGTGATGTGCATGTTCTAATTGATTGGGATTTCAATAATGAAAGAGAAAGTTTTCATAGACCTTTAACATTTATTATTTCAGAAAACAGGACAATTAAATCCACTAGAGATGCTCTATTTAATCAAAAAACTTTTGTTTGGTTTCATGATTTGATAATTGGTAAAGAAGAAAATTTAAAAATGGTTGTAAAAGAAAATTTTTCAATTAAAAGTCATGGATATGATTTTGACCGCTATAATAGTAAACAAATATTAAAACTTGAACTGATTAATCATTCTGTTGCACCGTTAAAAATCAAATATGTTGGTGAATACAATTTTCATACTGAATTCAATTTTTTTGAAATTAAGCCAAAATCAAAAATTGAAGTATATTTAAAAACCCTAAAAGTTTTAGATACTGTAGAACTTCCTTTTGAAATTTTGAATTATGTTATAGCTCCAAAAACTAATTTATCAATCTTAAAAAACATCTCTGTAAAATGAAAAAAATAACATTAATTATCATCTTTTTATTTTCAATTAATATTAACTCTCAGACTCATTTAAGTTATTATTTTGAAAACTCTGAAAAATTTGACAAAACAATTCCAAAACCGAGTGAAGTAATCGGTCATGAAGTTGGAGAATGGCATGTTACGCACGATAAATTGGTTCAATATATGTACGCTCTTGCAAATTCATCAGATAGAATTATTATTGAAGAAACAGGCAAAACTTATGAGGATAGACCATTATTAATTTTAAAAATTTCATCGGAGGAAAATATTAAAAATTTAGAATCTATTAGAAAAAAACATTTGGAAATAAGTAATGGTTTAAAAAAGAGCGATTTTCAAAACATGCCTTCAATTGTTTATCAAGGGTACTCGGTTCATGGAAATGAAGCTAGTGCATCTAATGCAGCTTTATTAGGAATTTATTTTCTTGCAGCATCTAATAATCCCGAAACAATAGAAATATTAAATAATACTGTAATTTTATTTGATCCATGTTTGAATCCTGATGGACTTCAAAGATTTGCATATTGGGCAAACTCGAATAAGAATTTAGTTCCTAACCCTGACAATAATGAAAGAGAATTTAGTGAAATATGGCCAGGTGGCAGAACAAATCATTACTGGTTTGACCTAAATCGTGACTGGCTTCCAGTTCAGCTTCCTGAATCAAAAGCCCGAATTAAAACATTTACTGATTGGTTGCCAAACATAGTAACAGATCATCATGAAATGGGAACAAACTCAACTTTCTTTTTTCAACCTGGAGTTCCTTCTAGAGTTAATCCATTAATTCCTAATTTGAATCAAGATTTAACTGAAAAAATTGCAAAGTATCACGCAGAATTTTTAGATAAAATTGGCAGTTTATATTACAGTAAAGAAAACTATGATGATTTTTATTTTGGAAAAGGTTCCACCTATCCTGATGTGAATGGTAGTATTGGAATTCTATTTGAGCAAGCAAGTTCAAGGGGACATATTCAACAAAGTCAAAATGGTGTATTAACTTTTCCTTTTACTATAAAGAATCAATTAACCACAACATTATCAACATTAAAAGCAGCAAGTTCACTTAGAAAAGAGCTACTTACTTATATGAATGATTTTTACGTTAATAATTTCAATCAAAATAATAAATCTAAATTTAATGGAATTGGGTTCGGAAATGAACATGATAAAACTAGCAGTTACCAGCTAGCTAAAATTCTAAAAACTCATAAAATAGATGTTTTTGAAACTAAAGGAAAAAAGTTTAAATATTACGTTCCGCTAAAACAAAAGAAATCAAGATTAATAAAAGCAATTTTTGATACGAACACAAAATTTGAAGATAGCCTTTTTTATGATGTTTCAGCATGGACTTTTCCGCATGCATTCAATTTAAATTATGAATTTGTTAAGGAAGAATCAAAAACAAATAATTCCATAACACCGCCAAAAGGAAAAGTAAGTAATTATTCTAATTATGGTTATCTAATAAAACCATATGATTATAATATTCCGAAATTAATTAATAATCTTCAAGAACATGGAATTAGAATTAAATCAAGCAGTAAAGAGTTTAAAATAAATAATGATCATTTTGATTATGGAAGTTTACTTATACCAGTTGTAAGTCAATCAGTAAACCCAGATAAAATATTTGAAACCTTGAGTGCTATTTGTGATAAAACTGGAATTGATATCTATGGTCTTAGTGGTGGATATGAAGACAATGTAGGTTTTGGTTCAGGTTCTTTTACAACAATAAAAAAACCTAAAGTAGGTTTGATTGTTGGGTCAGGTGTAAGAGCATATGATGCTGGAGAAATATGGCATCTTTTCGACATAAGATATAAGATTCCAATAACCAAAATTGATCTTAGAAATATAAACAGAATAAACTTGAATGAATACTCTCATATCATTTTACCTAGCTATTCTGGAAGTAATTTAACCAGTAAAAAAATTCAAGACTATTTGAGTAATGGTGGAAATTTAATTGCATACAGAAGTTCTATCAACTGGTTGGAAAAAAACAAAATAATTAGTGTGGATTTTCTCAAAAATGAAAGGTATGCTAAAAATGTATCATTTGTGGACAGGGGAAAATTCTCTGGTTCACAAGTCGTGGGTGGTGCTATCTTTCAAACTAAAATTGACAAAAGTCACCCAATAAATTTTGGAATTAAAGGAAAAAGTCTATCGACATTTAGAAACAATACAATTTTCATGAAGCCTGAAAAAAACAGTTATAATAATCCCATTGAATATTCAAATAACCCACTAATAAGTGGATATATTTCAAATGAAAATTTAGAATTGTTAAAAAATAGTGTTCCTTTTAAAGTAAAAAGGTATTCATCTGGAAAAATATTCTTGTTCACTGATAATACTAATTTTAGAGCATTTTGGTATGGGACTAATAGGCTTCTCATGAATGCAATTTACTTATCAAATAAAATGTAATATTGAGTTTTTTAAGTACTTACACAAAAGAATTTTCGTATAATCTAAAACTAGCATATCCAGTGATAATTGGTATGGTTGGTCACACCCTAGTTGGTTTTGTTGACAATGCTATGGTAGGACAACTAGGCACTTCAGAACTAGCTGCAATTTCTCTAGGAAATAGCTTTGTTTTTATAGCCATGTCATTTGGAATAGGTTTCTCAACAGCAATAACTCCTCTTGTTGCTGAAAGTGATGCCAAAAAAAATATAAATGAAACAAAAAATATTCTTAGTAATGGAATTATCACATGTACAATTTTAGGAATTATACTTACACTACTTGTTTTAATTACAAAACCAATAGTATTTCAAATGGGACAACCAATAGAAGTAGTAAAACTGGCTTTTCCATATATTACTTGGGTAGCAATTTCATTATTCCCACTGATACTTTTTCAATCATTTAAACAATTTTCGGATGGATTATCGTTTACTAAAATTGCAATGATTTCAACTGTCATAGCTAATATTATAAATGTTCTAATTAACTACGTTCTAATTTATGGAAAGTTTGGTTTTCCAAGATTAGAGTTAATTGGTGCAGGGATTGGAACATTAATTTCTAGAATATGTATGGTTTTAATAATTGTAATCCTAATAAAGTCAAACAAAAAAATTAATAAATACATAGATGATTTATTGAAATTGAAGTATTCACCATCTATCACAAAAAAAATATTTGATTTAGGTTATCCATCAGCTTTACAAATGATGTTTGAAGTTGGATTCTTTATATCTGGTATATGGGTTTGTGGAATAATTGGAACTAACTATCAAGCAGCAAACCAAATTGCATTAAATCTGTCAACAATAACTTTTATGGTTGCAGTTGGTTTTAGTGTTACAGCCACAATTCGTATTGGAAATCAAAAAGGATTAAATGATTATATAAATCTCAAAAGAATAGCTATTTCAATATTTCTAATAACTATTATTATTGAGATCTTATTTGCAATCATTTTTATTCTGAGTTCTAATTTATTACCATGGCTTTATCTTGATAATAATGGCAGTTTTGATGTATTAGAAACAGTTAGTATAGCATCAAAACTATTAATAATTGTTGCTCTTTTTCAAATATTTGATGGAATACAAATAGTTGCCCAAGGTGCACTTAGAGGCATACAAGATGTGAAAGTACCTTCACTAATTTGCTTTTTATGCTATGTTGTTTTTGGAATCCCGATAATGATTTATTTGGGACTTTACACTGATTTAAAAGCAACAGGCGTATGGATAGGATTTTTAGTTGGACTAATGATGGCATCATTATTATTATCTGCTAGGTTTTTTAATAAATGTAATTTGGAAATTAAAAAAAAGTGACCAAGGAAGGATTCGAACCCTCAACCCTCAGAGCCGAAATCTGATGTTCTATCCAGTTGAACTACTTGGCCAATAATTTTAAATTAAATTTTTCCGTACTATTTGTGAAATTGTCTTTCCGTCTGCTTTTCCTGAAAGTTCTTTTGTTACAATACCCATAACTTTTCCCATATCTTGCATGCCTGATGAATTTGTTTTCTTTATTATTTCAATCACAAAACTTTCTATTTCTTCTTCGTTCAGCTGTTTAGGTAAAAATTTCTTAATTATTTCAGCTTGATCAGTTTCTGTTTTTGCTAAATCTAATCTATTTTGTGAAATGTAAATATCAGCACTTTCTTTTCGTTGTTTAACCAACTTACTTAAAATCTTGATTTCATCTTCTTCCGATATTTCTGATTTATTACCCTTTTGAGTATTAAAAAGTAGTATTGAAGATTTTATTGCCCTTAAAGACTCCAAGGCAAGAGAATCTTTAATTTTCATTGCTTTTTTTATTTGTATGTCTATTTTTTCAGATAATTTCATTTTAATCAACATTATCATGAAGAAAAGAATTTTTTGAATTTAAATTCAAACTTCCTTCATCATCTAATTCTAGACTTGATGAAGACAAAGAGCTTTCAACATCATCATTCAGTTCAATTCCAGCTCGTTTATAAGCAGGCTCTTTCTCCATATCTTCAACTTTTCTAGACTTAACAAATTTATAATTAAATTCTTTTAATTTTATTTTTCTTTCTTCAGTTCTCTTTGCTAAACCATCAACAATTGGACTATTAATCGGGTTAACTTCGTTTGTTTTAGAATCCGTCCCAAGGCTTTCAACTGCGTCTGTAGTT
>Ga0209503_10001112_pt1 | contig 14370 bp, 26 predicted proteins | sample SouAtlMetagenome_2_FD_187448 | JGI IMG/M metagenome (GOLD analysis project Ga0209503, IMG submission 187448) | Marine eukaryotic phytoplankton communities from Atlantic Ocean - South Atlantic ANT15 Metagenome (SPAdes) (version 2) | ecosystem: Environmental > Aquatic > Marine > Oceanic | place... | reverse complement strand
AAAACTGCATTAAAAGGATTTGAATTCCCAAAAATGCCTGAATCTGAAACAGGTTGGGGGTCATTACTGGCAGGATGGACAGGTGAGGACTTTGCTGGTGAGATGAAAAAACTGTCTAAATTACAGTTAGCTGCTGACCTTGGTACAAAGTTAGGTATGATAGGTGATGGTATTCTACAAATAGGTTCTGGACTAGGTAGTATAACAGACAAAAAAGTTCAACATCTTGAGAAAATTACAGCAGCACTTAAGGACATGAATAATGTGGATTTAAACTTCAATGCAAATGTAACTGCAACCGATGTAACACCAACTAGTACTACCCAACCTCAAGGACAAAATAACAATGTTGTTGTTGCACCTCAAGTAAGTAATAGAGTTAGTAATAATATAAAAAGATTCAATGCAACTGGTTCAAACATGATGAACCATTCTGCACTTCATTACCCTAGTCTAGGGTAGAATACTTTTCTTTTCTTGGAATAGTTTTAGATTTATCTTTGTGGACTTGAGTAAGTCCATGTTTAGGTGTTTTCTTATGTGACTTTACCTTTGGTTTTTTCTTACCAAATATCTTTTCCCAATTGTCTTGATAGACTGTACCTTCTGATGGGCGTTGTTTTGAACCCTTCCCACCATGCCATTGCTTTGTCATAAGAATTTTCCATAATATAAAGTTGTTAGATTAGCCCCTCTTTGTAGACCCGCTACCTAACCGATATCACACTGCCGCATTTGATATCTTACCACGATGTATGTACCCAAACCTCAACCTGCCTACTTGGTACATTCTCTGAGTCAAGTGGTTACTCAGCCCCCTTAGTCAATCCTATTAGTGCATAGTATATTTATAATTCAAATTACTTAGGATTGACAATCCTTACACATCATTTGCAAGTTTTTGGAAATATGAGAGTGACTCATCTTCCTCTACATCTGTTGATACAGTAGTAGGTTCTGCAACTGTTGGTTCTGGACTTGGATATGCAACATCGTCCATATCAGATGCAACCGAAGCTGCAGTTGATGTAGATGCTGTCATTCCTAAAACTCTGTCGAGTTTTTGTTTCAGTTCATCGTAAGATTTAAACTGGTCTGCACCAATAACATCTTTTAATGAATGTTGACTATTCCAGACTGCTTCCATTCGTGCCTCATCATCTGATAATGGTTTTGGAGTTGCAAACTCTGATTTATCATAGTTCCAGTATCCATCTACTTTACGAACTTTGATTTTAAAGTCTGCACCTTCCCATAAATCAAAAGGATTTACTGGTGTTTCATCTTGAAACTGTGGTTGCATTTTGTCTTTCAACATTTCGAAGATTTTCTTCCCATATCTAAATAGGAATACTTTACCTTCATTCTCTGGATGTGTAGGGTCAGAAACTACAAGAATGTTTGACACATAGTGCAACCTTCTTTTCTGTTTCCTTGCTATATCCTTGTTTGACTCAAGACCAGAGTTCCACAATTCAGTATTGTGTTCTGATACTGGGTCTTTCTCATTAAGAGTCGTTAAAGACTTCTCAATGTACCATCCACCTGGCCCTTGGAAACCATGGTCAAAGTATTGAACCCAAGGCATATCCTCGTTCTGTGATGCTGGTAAGAATCTTACAACTGCATAACCATTACCAGTCTTATCTAAGTCGATTTTCCAGTATCGGTCATCATTGTATGATTTAGTTTCAGTTCCACTAGATGATTGTTCTAGTGATTTCTGTAAGGTGTCGAATCCACCTCTAGATTTTTTTAAGTCTTGAAATGACATAATTTTATCCTCGTATTAGCATTGTATTGCATTTTATTATTGTATTCAAACTAAGTAACCTTCCAATGGAGATATACTTAATTCGTCCTTCATTATATAATAGTCCATGTTTTGGAATCTGTCAACTAAAATCTTTAGTTGTTCTGTCTGGGATATCCAACCTTGGTCACCAGTCTCAACAAGTCTGTTGTTCTCTGGGTCGTCTTCTGTCCCATAACATCGAGTTCCAGCATAGATGTTATTATATTTAGTCGAATCGTAATTCCAAATAGAATCAAATCCAACAAAGACTACATTATCGTAGTCATGGTTCATAGATGCCATTGCAGCTGCAGTAGTACCTGCGAACCAATTCTCAAATAGATGGTAGTCTTCGACTGGGCCACCTATCTTTGAAATCTTATAGTCATCCTCTATTCCTATTGCTTGCATTTCTAGGATACCTACATTCCCATTACCCTTTCCATGCATAGTCACTTTAGAATGACTTGGGTCTATCCACTCTCTTACTGGTACACCCATTGTTCCTTTAATCACATTGTATTCTTCAAATTCTAATGGGTCATCCCATTCTCCAGAGAAGTAACATTTGTTGTTTTTTGGATATCCTGCCTCACAACATTCACCCATGATACTGACATCTATAATGGTGAGATAGTCTGGTGTATAGTCACGATATAGTGCATTACACCCCCATATGTCTCCATTAAGAGTCGTTAGGTCTAATCCTATCCTAGACTGACCATTACCTATAATGTATGCAGTACGACCCTCTGAGAGGTTTAAATACGACATTGCATTATCAATTTCCATCATTTCTTCTAATGTAGGTTCATGTGTTTCAAGAGTCATATATTTCTAATACCTTCTTTTTCAATATATCGTTATTGTATCCGATAAATCCTTGAGTCTTTTGCAATCTCTGTTTAACCTCAGGCCAAACATATTGTTCTGATATTTTTACGCGGGAACTCCATCCAACAAGGGCATCAAGTAATACTCCTGTTCCAAAAGATATGGATTTGGATAAAAGACACTGGAGAATGATAGGATGACTAGAATCGTTATTATCAAATAGATTGTCCAGTTTTCCTTCAAGTGAGTTAAGATGTCTGATATCTTTCTCAAAAGAGTAGAGAAGGGATTGGTTATACTTCTTCCACTCTGTATAGTTTTGTTTTGCTTCTTCACCAAATAAATCTCCTACCCAAAAATCCTTGTACATGAAGTTTGCAATATAGAAATCCTTAAGTTGTCCATTGTGTTGTTTCCTAAGTTTTGCAAACTGGAACTTATCATTTCTTTTGAGATAACTCTCAAATGATGCACTAACTTTTCCATTGTATCTATTAAAATCATAATCTGAATTATAATGTAGTTTAATCCCTAGATATAATTTGTATGATTCATATCCAAATCTTGCATCCACCTATTAATACCTATTGGTTCTTTTGTAAGCTTCCAATGCTTGTTCTTCACGAATCTTATCAATCTTAATCTTTCGTTTCCAACCATTCATTTTCTTTTGTCTCTTTGCACATGGTTTTTCATAGTATCGTCTTTCACGAACCTCTGCAATGATACCATCCCTTTCAACTTTCTTTTTGAATCGTCTCATTAAGACATCAAATGGTGGTGGCCCAGATGGTTTCTTTGGTTTTCTATCCCATTCCTTTTGTCTTTGTGGTGTACGATTAAATTTCTTCATATTGGTAATTTACCTTTTCCTTTCTTTGTGTTTGGTTTTAATAAGTTGTAAGATAATGCATCACTCTCTATCTTTTGTTTAAGAGGTGGAGTAATTAAGTTCTTTACTGATTCTGGGTCAAGATGTTGAGTCTCACAATAATACACGATTGCATCAATGTAGTTTAATCCTTTTTGTAAGACAAGAGTCTCAATTGCTTCTGTAAACCTTTTTTTGGTTAAAATCATATAATCACTTTTATTTTCATTACTATACTAGTATACTACCGAACTGGTATATGTCAAGTCTTTTTCCACTCACATTGTATATTTTTATCAAATATTTTTAAATATGTATGAAAGGGTTTTTCTGGTTCGTACCAATCTCTGTCATATTTCAACCCATAGTATTCGAAGTTTGTAGCTTTGTAGATTGTCCCACCTTTGTCTTCTTCTGCAGCTGTGACTAAAACTTTAGGGTCTAGTAATTTGATTGCACGAGATAAGAACCATGATGTTATATTATGTTCGTCCTGTGGTTCTACTGCAAGTCTAGCTAACTCATAAAACCCTTCACATGTATCTGTATAACATCCAAAATATTCTTTATGAAAAGGGATGTGCCAATGTTCATTCTTACGATAAGAACAAAATTGTGATGCACCAACTAATTTATCTTTATAAAACAAACCATAACAATTATGAAAAAGACCATTTGGCCATGGATAATCTAATCCATAGATATCTTCTTTGTCGTTATTGTTTTGAATGATTGGTCTTGCATCTTCAAGACTTATCTCACTTACTTCATAATCTAATTTCATTTAGTCTGGTGGATTGTTGTGTTTTCTTTTTTGAACTTTCTCTTCCCAGTTTTCGATTGCTCGTTTGATTCCTTCTTCTGCAAGGACTGAACAATGTAGTTTGATAGGTGGTAATTCAAGAGCTTCTGCAATTTCTTTATCTTTAATTTGTTTTGCCTGTTCAATTGTTCTACCTCTGAGCAGTTCAACAAAAAGTGTCGATGATGCAATAGCAGAACCGCATCCATAAGTTTTGAATTTGACATCCTCTATTGTGTCTCCATTCATTTTTAGGTCGAGTTTCATGACATCACCACAAGCAGGAGCTCCTACTAATCCAGTTGCAACATTAGGGTCTTTAGGGTCGAACCTACCGACTGCATGTTTCTCTGGATTGTTTAGAACATCCTCAAATCTTTTTACTACTTTTTCTGAATATGCCATGTTTATTTTTAATTTTTTTGAAAAGGTAACTTATAACTATTATAAATATAAGTGATAAAAATCTATAACTAGATAGTATATCGTTTTATTAACCCATAACTGTATTTATAAGGAGAACGAACCTAAAATGAGTCGTGCTATTAACTATATCTATGAACACCGATGCGAGATATGTGAGAACATAAGAGAAATCACTTCTTTTACTTTCTTCATGTTAGCACCCATTGCTTTACCATTTTTAATAATGTGGTTTGCAATGAATTCCTACTAAAGACCATACTCAGTTCTATACTGACTACGAAGTTCTTGTAGCTGGTCAACATACCTATCACTTGGTTGTTCTATGAACAACTGACTAGAACCATTACTCACTGCAATCATTGTGATAATTGCATGTATTGTCTCACCTGTAAGTTCTTCAAACATTTTTGCATATGCAGTTTCTTGTATAAAATAATTTTGTATCCATTCTTCTTTTTTTGGTTTTGCACTGGTTTTGAAATCGATGACCGATAGTTTACCATTCCACTCTGCAATGCAATCTACTCTACCAGCAAGTTGTAGATTATGTGAATAAAGTGGTGACTCAAGTCCATGGACAACACCTATCTGATTTAGTTCTTTTTCTAGTGAGATGAATGCTTGTTGAGTTGTGGGCATTGCACCCTTGAATTTCTCTTCAAAGTTATCACCTCTGATATAGTCTTCAAATAGTTGATGTGCAGATGTACCATGTCTTGCAGCTTGAGTTGATATTTTATTTGCAGTTTTTTCACCAACTCTCTTTCTCCATTTCTTAATACCATCCCTACTCAAAAGTCCAGTAACCGATGTAACCGATGGATACTTCTCACCTGTTGGTGTGACATAGTATCTTTTACCATCTATATTTTCTGTGGGTAAAGACTCAAACCCATAATCTAGTATTTCGAATGTCTTCATCCTGTTAATTCATCTAATAATTCTAAGTCTACTTTCTTAAGTAAGGTTACTCTAAATTGATTTGCAGATATCATATCTACAATATGAGGTACTTCTTTTCCTTTAGAAACTGCAATGTCCACTCTTTGAGTAAACTCTCTGTAATCGTCTTTGTTTAGTATAGCTTCCATTATTCTGAGTAACTCCCATATTCTTTGTCACCAATAGGTAATTGATATGCAATATCAAATGAAATTGAATGTGATGGGTCACCACCATTCCACATAACTTGATGTGCTAAATATGATGGGAATATCATCAAACTGTTTTTCATTATACCATTAAATGGTAAAACTTCTGTATTAAAATCTGTTATATCAGTAATTTGTGGATAGTGTTGTTGCATAACATTTGCCATTGGATTATAGATTACTAACTGATGATTTGCATCTTCTGGAAAATAACATCCAGTCCATGAACAATTTTGATGATAATGATGTTCTAAAAATGGTCTATTCTTATCATAACGATTAAACCACATATCATTTAGTTTTAATGGTTGGTCTACATATCCAAGTGATTTTATAAGTTCACTGACAACTTCAAAAACTTTATCTTTTAGTACTGGAACTTCCTGTCTTAAAACATTTTGTTCTTCACCAAAGTGAGGTACTACAATATCTTCTATTTCTATTTTATTGAAATATATTGGTACTGGAAATACTGAATTAATTCCTTCCATAATTTACTCCTGTAATAGTGTATAATACACTGTTAATTCTTCACCCTCAGATATGGGTCTAATTGTGTATAGTTCTCTTTGGTCTCCATTGTGATAATGGATGTTTGTACTAATGTAACAATTTGGGTCTTCTGAATGATTTATAAATCCACCTAATGGTGTTCTAATCCAGTCTCTTCTTCGTTCTTCCCATATATGGGTTTCACCTAAAAAGATTCCTGCTTTGAAATCCTCTGTTGCAAACAGACCTGTTCCTTCTATTGAACTTTCCTTGAGGGTTAGTCCTTCACATAGTGGTCTGTAACTAAACTTCATCTTTCTTGTCTTCTGGGACATGATGGTTAGTCCAACAATGTCCTACAATTTTATCAGTTCCATAAATTCTTTGAATACATTCTTGTTGCATTTGTCCATTGTGTATAGATACATCTGTTACTAGGTTTTCCATAACCTCACCAACTTTTACTGCTTTATCATATGTGACTCTGTAGTCTATGATTGGACAAAACTTATGTAAATAGAATAGTGCATTAATACCTAAAGTATAATCACCAATTGCAGCTCTGAAAGGGCCACCTACTAATTTTCTAGGGACATTTGGTTCTATGGAATGCCACCACGATGTTTCCCATACAGTCGATAATCTAGGTTTACCTTTATCATTAGTACCAAGACCTTCACCTTCGACAACTTTCCAACCAGAGAATCCTACTTCATCTTCAACAACCCATCCTGCGTTTGTCATATAGTAAAATGCTGGTACTGAGTTACCATTAATTTCATAACCTTGCAAATCCACATCTTGAAATTCTGCACCTTCAATTTTGTTCTCACCTATTTGATGTCTTTCAAATGCAGTGTAACCTTCGTAATCATGTAATTGTTTTTTCATTTTTATTTTTCCTGTTTATAATTTGACACCCAATTTGCACCATCTTTTTCTGCTTGTTCAAATACAGCATTGGTTACCATAATTGGAATAAGAACTGCCATGTGAATAATGATTGACCAGACAATACTGTATCCTATCCAATTCATCCAGTGTAGTGCAACTACACCAAAATAACCAGACCACATTATAAACAATGCCATTGTAAAATATCCTTGTATTGATGGGTCTTTGATATGTCTCAATGGATTATATCTATTATCCATGACAACTCTCCAAGAATTAACCACCCAATATATTAGTTTTTTTATAGTTTCTATCATTTTATTAATTTTCCTTTACCACTTAAAGGTTTCCCTTCTTTCTTCATTCGTTGTTGAATCTTTACATGTTTATCGACAATCTCATCTGTCTTGACTTCCTTTGCACTTCTTCGTCTTACACTCTTCCCAAGTTCTGACCTTGGATGTGCATCTGCAACCTTAGATAACATTTCATTGAATCCACCACTCTGACCTAATCCAGTTCTATTACCAACACCACCTACAATAGCAGGGCCACCAGTTATCACTTGTTTTAGATTTGGATTACCTTTTTTATATTCTTGTAAGTCATCCCAAGTCATCAACACATCATGTTGTTCACCTGTCTCTTTATCTTCTAAAGTATATGTAGGCATTACCAATCCATGTCCTTAATTTTACTAAACACAATCCAACCCATTGCAAACCAAAAACCAAAATTAAATGCAAATGCAAATATGTTAAATGGTAATTGGTATATCCATATTATATCATTCATGATGCATACCTCATAAATGATGGTATACTTCTATTAGTCCACTTTGCAAGATGATTTTTGTATTGTACATAGTAATCTTGATATGATTGAACTACATCTTTTTGTTTCACATCATCTGGCATTGCAAGATAGGGGTCAACATATGTCTCCACTGGTATTTGCATAGGTGGTGATTCAAGTAAATCTCTGAGTTTGGAATCTGTCATGTGAACTTTACCATATCGATATGTATATTCGTCACATAAGTGTGTCCACATTGTATATAACCAATTGTAATGGTTTTGTGAGTCTCTAGTCCACAATCCACTTGGATGTTTTACATGTGATGCTTTGTATAATGTGTTTTCCATCTCTGGTATTGGATGTTTCCATCTTTGTATCCTACGACCATTTGCAGTTTTACCTTCATATTGGTCACCATCAAGAACACGATGTGCAGTTGACATCAACTGTGCATACTCAATAATCATCTTGACGACATGTTTATCACAATGCATTTCTGCACATGTTTTTGGGTCTTTATCTAAGTAAAATATATTCATAGTATCTATTATAACCTCATAGTCATTTTTTGTCAAAGAAAAAAGTTGCAGCGTTTCTACCAAACTCAGCTTCCCAACTTGGCATCGTCACTTTATGGAAAATATCACCTCTGAACAATGATGCAGCTCCACCTTTTGGTATTGTACATGCACGAACAAAATCTAAATCATCATTCCAGTACAGAGTTTCTCCACCCCATTTTCTTAAATCCCAAAAAGGCATCATAGGTGGATTTAAATATACAATTGCACTGTAGTCCATGTAGTCTTGATGTGTCCAACTACTATCTCCATGTTGGAATGAATGTAAATAACAATTATTGTAGTCCTTTAGTTCTTTACCTAATGCCTCTTCAAAAGATGGTTTATACATACCCCAAATCTGATTAACTGTTTGGTGTATCATCGGATGATGATTAAATTGATGTTGTTGTAACCCAAATCCACTTTCTTCTGATTTTTCATTTACTTCTGGGTCTTCCCAATAAGGTTCATTACCATCCTGTATTTTTTTATATGCTTTAGTAGCTGCTTCTTTGAATGCTTCTCGACTTCTTGATACATTCATGTACCATGTTTGTCTTTCTTTTGTTCCTGTTATATCTGTACTGAAAGAACCTGTACTTCTAATTGCTTCTTGTAGATGAGGGTCTCCACTTTTGTCCATACTAGGATGTGGTGGATTACCACCATATGCAAGAAATCCTTTATCCCATTTACCATAGTTAATTACATCTGACCACCAACCTTGAACTAATCCAGCTGGAACGACCTCATCAATCCAAAAGATTTCTTCTCCGAGTACATCTATATTTTTTATTATTGCCATGATTTGTCCATTATTAGGTTGAATGCAATTGTTATTCTCTCTTCATCCTGTGTTTGTTCTGCACATGAATGTATTGTGTTAGCAGGAAATAATATCATTGTACCATCTTTACCTTCATATTCTGCATTATAATCATCAAAGATTGTAGGATGTCCATGATTACTATAATATATTACACCAGATATCCATCCACCATGGTCATGTCTTGGATTACTATCTCCTTTATTTGAGAAGTTTGTCCATATTTCATAGTTATCAAAATGACCATTGATTCTTCTTAATCTCAATGAACGATGATGTTCCTGTGGTGCAAAGTATTTATTTGCAATTCTTATTGTCCATGGTAACCAAAATGATTCTTCAATTAATCTTGGACTTATAGAACACTGAAATGTATTATACTTTTTACCATCATCTGGATGATTGTAAGCTGCATTTTCAGATGCTTTCAATTCTCCTAGTGGATGGTCTTTTAGTTTTTTACTTTCTTTGACCCAACCATCAATCTCTGTTTTTATGTAAGTTGGAATATCAAAAACATGTACTGGTGTATTTTCTATTAAACCTTTACTCTTTAATATCATCATATTCCAAGTAGTAAGTTATTGCAAGTCTATCAAAATCTGCTTCCCATGATACACTAGTAACTTTATGTGGGATGTCACTCTTAAACAAACATGCAGTGCTACCTTTTGGTGCAACAGCACCTCTAGAAAAAGTTATATCATCATTAAAGAATAATGTTTCACCACCCCATTTTCTTAAATCATATGACTCTGGATTTAGATAAACTACCAAAGTATAATCAAATGGGTCAGCATGAGTCCATACAGTGTCACCAAACATATTTCTATTTAAATAACCATTAGTATATTCTTTCTTAAACTTTCTTCCGATTACCTCTTCACAATGTGGTCTGTAGACATCATATATTTCATTTGCAAGTCTTCTTATCTCTGGATGCATTGAATATACTCCAGCAGACATCCTTTCATCATTTAGACCTATTGTTTTAAATACATCTGGATTATCATCAATCATTTGTTGAGTAACTTCATAGTTACCTACTTTAAATGGTTCTGCACTTATATCCTCTGTAATTTTGATATTGTCAGCAGTCAAACCTTCTACTTTGTTTTGATTCTTTGATGTTTGATAATGATAACAGTTTTCTATTTTAGATACATTTATGAACCAACTTAGTTTTTCTTTAGTTCCTGTAACCATTGATGGGTCAACTTTTGATTGTCCCTCTGTTGAGAAATAAGTTGCATATTGAATATCAGTATCCATTGCAACTATTGGTGGATTTTGGTTATAGAATATTTGACTCTTATTCCATTTACCCCACAACATAAATCCATAGTACCAACCAACTGTATCTGCATCAGATACAACATCTTCAATTAGATGGATATCATTACCACTATTGTCTACATTGGTTACTTTCATTTAGTTCATTAATCCTTTTGTACGCATCATGGAGTTGTCGTTCTAAATCTTTGACATTATTCCTTAATACTTGATTTTCTGCCTTCAACTCTTTCTCTTCTCTTTCTGTCATTCTCTCTTTTCCTTAGTTGTGCCTTGACAATAATCCTTTCCTTTTCATTAAGACAAGAAGTATCTTTAGGGCCCCAAAGTGTACCGATACGAGTTAGTTTATCACATGCAGATAACATATGATTCCATACATCATCCTCTGCACTTCCTTTTCTATCTGTTTCGAATTGTTTTCTACTGAATCGTAGTGATGTGGTTTTTTGATTTTCTGCATACTTGGAGATTTCTCTACCAATTTCTGCATATAACATTTCCTGTGGTGTTATGTCATAAGGTGACTTTCGTTTTTCCATAATATATTCCTTTCATATTGTAATAAATTTAAACTATTATACCAAATAGTGTACCTACGAATCAAGTTTATTTTTAGTAAACAAGTCTATAACATTTCCCATAGATTCTGTCTTTTCCTTTTTGTCTTCTTCAAATGCATCTACTTCTTTTTGAAGTTCTGGTGGGGTGGAGTAACCTAAGTCTGTTAGATAGTCTTTTAAGACATATGGGTCTAACATGTCTGCATTCCATTCTTGTTCTTGTAGAAGGTCTGAACCATCTTCTTGCATAAGATTTTGACGACTTCTTAAGTAAGTGTCACATATCATTGAAAGGTGTGTAACTGCTTTATAAAGGGATAACCACTCTTGATTAATTTGAACTGGATTATCATGGTCATCTGCAAATGCAATTGCCATTTTACTAAACCATCCATCCTCATTATTTACGATGAGAGCAATGTCTCCTCTTTGAAGTTTTAAGATGTGTTCTCTATCTGACAACTTTATGCTCTAATATCTACTCTAATTGCTTCGTACAATGCTTCATTCTCAGCTGAGAATGCACCAGCTTCATATTGTTCTTGCCAAAATTCTTTCCATTTGACATCTGAGGTTGCAACATGGTTTATCATAGGATGACCAGCTGGTAGACTGAAAGTACCACCATCTACATCTTGTAGTGTAGTTTCTACTCTTTGACCACCTACAAAATTAAGAATGTCTTTTGTTGTTCTTGGTTGACCAAGTGTCGGACATGAATGAGTAACCCATGTATCAACATTTGCAGTTCTACCCATTCCATTTGCAATTAAGAAATTATCAATTAAAGATGCAGTCTCATGACTACCACCCTTTAACCATTCTTTTTTGTATTTCATGGATGCACCAGAGACTAAAAAGTCATTGACACATGTAGTTTTAAATTTGTAGTCTTCTGTTCGACCAAAGTCTTCCATACTAACATCTGAGTTTGATGGTGATATATGTACTGCTGTTGTTTTGTTTGTTGTTGCATCTGGGATAACTTTTGATGAAACTGTTGCCATAGGATTTACTTCTCCAGTGATTGCTTTCCTGTAATCATCGATGTATTTCCAATATACCTTTACTTCAACCCTATCAAAAGTTTCTGTATTTGCAACGACTGTAGAACCATTCTTGTAAACATAAGCTTCCATGTAAGCATCAAGTCCAGAGTTACCTAACCATTGTGCAGGCCCCCAATTAGATGTATCGTTTTCATCAACACCTTTTGAAAAACTTAGAGTTGCTTTTGGATTACCATCTGGAGCTGCACCATATTTTGCAAGCATTTCATCTTTTTGTGCAATACCATCAACACCAGTGTAAGTTCTTTGACCATCTTCTAAAAACTTACCATCCATCCATTCACTGTCTTTAACAATACCATCCCTTACAATGTATTTGTCACCAGATTCTTTCATCATTTTACAAAACTGTGCAGAGGTCATTGGTGTTGGGTGACCATCATTCTGCATAATAGTTTGCATAGTTGCACATTCATATGAGTTATCTTCAACCCATGATGGTATTGTTTGTCCCCAATTATCAGTTGCCATAATCTATCCCCTTGTTATTTTTTTTACTCTTTCGATTTGTTGTGAAATAATTGCTTTTCTATTTGGCCAATAGATATACTCTTTGTCTTCGTTTTCCATAAGTTTATGGAGAAGTGGAAGTATAAGTTCTTCTGCATCAGCAAGATTTGATTTCAATTTCGATACTGCAACATCTGTAGAACTACCCATAGATGTTTTTGCATCATCCAGTTCATCTAGTGCATTAGATACAAGTTTGTTGAGAACATCAACTTTTGCATCCAAATTTTCTATTTGTTCTGAATTTACTGCACCTTTAGATGATTCTGCAACTTTCTTAAGGTCTTCTGCAATCTTCTCATTGAGAGCTGCAGCTTCCCCAGTCTTAGTTGTAAGTTCATCTTGGTCTACTGCTGTAAAACCGAAATCGAAACTATCTGCCATTACTTTTTACCTTTACTTCTTTTTAATTTTTCTCTAGCATCAACTGCTGGTTCAGAAGTTTCATTTCCTTCTGTCATACCACCATCAAGATTCACTTCTTCTTGAGTTGCCTCTTGTTGTTGTGCAGTTTGTCTGATTTGTGCTTGTGTCTGACTCTCTGCAATAATGATTTCTCTTAATCTTCCGATTGTTGAGAACTCCTCTGCTTTGAAAGTTCCACGACTTGCACATGTATCAATAACTGCAACCATTTGTGCTAATTCTTTTAAACCCAAAATTTGAGTTTGCATCAAATCAACTTGTTCTACTTGATTCATAATATCTCCATAATAATTTGTACCATCTAGTCTAAAGGACTTGATGGGAATCTTTTGATTGTTACTGGGACATCACCTGCCTGAGTATCAATCTGTTTAATTACTGGTTCTTCTACATTATAGGTACAAACAATGTCTGTTCCTGGCTTGAACCATTTTTTAAAGTCATGATTGTACATCAATTCATGGGTTTCACCACTCATTGGGTCTACAATCTTTAACAATCCCATAACTGGGTCATAGTGTCGAATCTCTGCAATTTTACTTGCACCATTATCAGTGTAAGTGATTGCTCTGTCTTCAACAGTAAGTCCCAATTTGTTTATTGCCTTTTCCATAGTAGTATTTATATCAATACTTACTTAGGACTTAGGTCAAAACCTGCTAATTCACAAATTTCTTTTGTGACAGATTCGAAAGGCATAGTCTTATCTTTAATTGCAATCAAGAACTCTGCTTCAGATTTCTCAAGTGACCTTAAAGTGTTAAGATATATCTCCTCTCTTTTAGCTTGACTTGCTTGTGCAGAACCACCTTCAACCCAATACTGCATTCTTTTGAATACACGAATGAATCTTTCTGGTGCCATATCCATTGCACCATTTGGTGTGTCTGGGTCTCCAACTACAAATCCATCTGGTAAACCTTCTGGTAAAGTAAATACAACCCTTGGGTCAAATGCAGCTTTAAGTGCATACTTGACATCATTCCTACCATTAAACTGTTTTAGAATGTCAACCTTAGATTGTTTACCTTTAGTTTCTTCAACCAATCCTAGTAT
>Ga0209503_10001110_pt1 | contig 14372 bp, 15 predicted proteins | sample SouAtlMetagenome_2_FD_187448 | JGI IMG/M metagenome (GOLD analysis project Ga0209503, IMG submission 187448) | Marine eukaryotic phytoplankton communities from Atlantic Ocean - South Atlantic ANT15 Metagenome (SPAdes) (version 2) | ecosystem: Environmental > Aquatic > Marine > Oceanic | place... | reverse complement strand
GTGTTACTGCCATGGGTGCTGAAGTATATAAAAATAAAATACTGGATCCCATGTATATCGGTGACAGAAATGTTGCTTTAGCAGAAGAACGAGAAATGTTTCAACGTGCATTTCAATTATTTGTGTCAGTTGCATTATATTTTATTAGTAGATATTTCAAGGGCAATAAAACCGTGCAGAAAGGAGTCAAAACCATGGAGCAAATTGCCGGAGGAATGAGAAAATTCAATTATGAATTGGGTAAACAACAACAAAAAGCATATAAAACGGTAGAGAATACAATTTTGGGAAAAGATAAATTAAAGTTCTAATATTTTAAAGTCTTCTAAGTACAAACAGGTCTTCGTCGCCTTAAGACGCTCTAACTTAGGATCTCTCAACTTATCTCTTACTTCCTCCGTGGTCAATGGACCATAGATGTCTACGCATCTCTGAGATATATCTACCACAGTAAATATACCATACCCGCCTCCATCTGATATGATAGGATCGGTATGACCATACCCTCTACCACCTTTTTGGAAAGTCCATGATGTGCCATACCTTTCCGCGGACTCCACCGACTGTGATTTTACATGCATATCCTGTCCCTCTAGGATTAAATCCGCATCAAATGACTTACCACGCTTAGTATATATTTTCATATCTGGTTCAGAACAATTATGTCCCTCTTTCCAACACTGAAAACATACCGCCCATTCACCAATTTTGCCCACAATATTATCCATCATCATTTTCTCCAAATTGTATTGATTTCTACGGAAACGTTGATTTTTTGTTGTTTCCAACTCCTCGCGTGCGAATTTCTCACATGCACCATGAACAAGACCCCATTCGTCGTCGTTAAACTGATACCTCTGATGATTTAACATGATTTGTCTGTGTTTGTACATCTATAGGTAATTGCACCGTCTGTGCCTTGTCCCTAAAATATAAGTACATACAAATTAATATTATATTCTGAATTAACGCGGGGATCATACCATATGATAGGGCTTCGTCGTTAGTATACACTCCATGTGTAATATATAGGATATACGAAACTGCTTGTATTAGGAAGGAATATAGACTTAATCCCGTAGTGTCTCGCACTGTAAGTAAAGTATACATTTGTGGTAGCTTATAAATAAAAACCAATACATTGGCGATCCATCCAAATATGTACATTTTAGGGACAAAGTAGACGTATATATATATAAATATATTATATTAAATGCCAAAACGAAAAAGAAATAAGAAAAAGAAAGAACATTTAGACTTCAGTACACTCAAGACAACAAAAGAGACCCAAAATATCGAAGTTCCACCTTATCGTTTAGAAAATGTAGTCAGTACCTTCAGTTTGGGATGCAATGGTCTCAATCTAAAGAAAATAGCGTTAAAATATCGTTGTATTGAATTTAATCCAGCAATGTTTGCGGCGGCGACCTTAAGAATAAAAAACCCACGGACTACAGCATTGGCATTCGCATCAGGTAATATGGTATGTACTGGATCTAAGTCCACACTGGAGTCTCGTTATGCGGCGAGGAAATACTGTCGTGTATTCCAGCATTTGGGCATTCCCGTCATGTTCCAAAACTTTAAGATTCAGAACATTGTGGCGAGTGCAAACACAGGATTTCCTATTAAATTGAAGGAGATTTCGGAGCATTATGGACCGTATACGAATTATGAAAGTGATTTGTTTCCGGGTCTTATATTCCGGTCGGTATCTCCTAAATTGGTCTTCCTTATCTTTCGTTCAGGAAAGTGTGTGATTACTGGGGCGAAGAATGTTGAACAAATCAAAATGACATATGAATCCTTATACAGAAACATATTAATAAAGTATAAAGATGTAGATGGTTCTACTACAAGTTCATCTATTTATAGAAATGAACTGAGAAATAAAAGAGAAATAAGTGATCTTTAAGTATTTTTCATTTTTATAGGTAACGTATAATGATTCTGTATACTCATATTCCATGCATCTTTAATGTCTATAATACCTATCCATATACCAACAAAACTTACTGCTATGCCTCCAAATACCCATTTCCATAAGTTCTTAGAATATGCGATTTGCCATTCCTCTGCCAAATCATAAAATGCTGCTTGATATGCTTTTTTAGCTAATATGGTTTCACTTCTATCACATAGATTAAAATCTCCTAATTGTGATCTTACCCTAGGATTTGTACATGTCTCTGATTTTATAAATATCATCGCTCTATCGTATTCTTTTTGACGTTTCGCATGGTAGGTATGAAAATGTCCTATGGATGCTAAGAGTGTAAAAAATATTACACACGATACAGAGCTTAAAATCCACTTTACAACCATCTTATATTCTATCATATATTATATTTATATACATAAAAATGCAGTCTGGCTAATGATTCATCCTTTATGGGTAAATTGGTTTTCCATACTATATATTGTATTCTATATGAATATAAATGAGAATAGTAGTCACTCTAATTTTATCACAATTATTTTTTCTAACTGCCTATGCTGCATTACCAGCAGCACCTGATATTCTGTATCATCCATTGCGAACAGATGTTACCACTGGTGGTTCTACCACAGCGGAGATAGCAGCTGACGTATTTGTAGCATGTGCTGCTGATCAATATGACGCATTGGAACCCGATGATGATCAAACTAACAACGCCGGCAAATGGAAGAACTTCGACGAGTCAACAAACAAATACAAAAAGAATTGCGTTGCATGTAGTACAGCGACATTTTTAGCACAATACAAAAAGATTATTAGAGATGGTGCTTGGGCAAAAGGTCAATGTTGCCGAGAGTCAGAGAATGTAGTATGTCAGGAAATGTTGAGGGCTTATAAAGTTGGGTGCACAAAGACTGGTGAGTCTACCCATGATGGTACTAATGCAGGTGCTAATCCAACCGGATATGGTAAATTTGCTGTATGTACCGCTTAAACATTAAAATATTTTAAGTCTTAATTATAATTTATGTATACTCAATTTATAACTCACTTATTCATCTGCAATGTATGGTAATATTGGTGCTGATCCACCGTTAGTATAACTTCCACCCGATTTTGATTTCGCTTTCGAAACCATAATAATATTCTTTCCCAATTTCCATGAGACACCATATCCACTGTTGGTACTCCATGCTTTACATCCCAATTGGAATTTAATACATGAACCTTGTGGAATGTATTTCAATTCAATTGTATTGTATTCACCAGTGGGTGTCATCTTCCAGAATACAGGACGATTGTCTTGTTCTTCCCCTTGATCATTCAAGTAGGATGCACGACGTTTTACCACATACAATGGTTGGTCATCACCATCTTCATCCGTGTATTCTTTAAATGCGGAGAAGGTTGCACCATTCACAAATTCATCGAATTCCTTCGTTTTATTCTTTTTTGCCGCTTTTTTTGCTTTTTTCTTATGGTTTTCCATACATCCTTGTGTATTCCATGCTAATTCCATCATCTGTTGTTGTGTCTTATCCATAAAATCCACCATTTGATGTTGACGTTCTTCTTCATTTGGTAATGCTGATGCTACACGCTCGCTTAAACCTTTAATCACTTTAAGATTATACTCCGCATTTTTACTTGTTTTACCGAATTTACCGATATCACCACCTTGTTTCATGTCACTGTATTTTACAGTAAAGATTGCCGTACTTAATTGAAGAGGAAATTTGCTATCTTCTTGTCCATGCTGTACCATCTTAGGTACTAATTCTTGTTGTGTATTTTTACTTACAACAAATTCGACTTGAGTTTGATCAAACTCGTTTGTCATGTATAATTTTTTGACATCCTTTTTTTGCTTTTTGGATGGATTTGACGTCATTGGAGTCGATTCCGACACTTCTTCGTGGGTACGTTTGTTTTGCATTGCTTCTGTGTTGTTTTGGGATAACTTTTTTACTTTACTGAACATTTTTATAAGATTTTTTGTATATATATATACTGAGATTTTTATTTTGTCTAAGAGATTGGACTATATCTTGTCCCGGTCAATGTCCCTAAAATACAGAAACTCGGAAATTCCAAAAATCCATAGATAAAATTCTAAATCTAATGATATATCCATACTGAATATTTGAAAATATCCGAAAACCATGGTATATAATCTTATTTTAGTCCCATTATATGTCCATGCTATATGGTTTTTGCAGGGCATCGGTTTAATGTTATTTCCCTGTTATTTTTCATTTTCTGATTATACCATTAAATTTATATGTATATACCATGGTATAAATACGTAACATTGGAATTTTTTAGGGGTAGAAAAAAAAAAAAGTTAAAAAATCGGTCAATATTCTTAGTGCCTGTTGTGACAGCCTATTTTTTACAGCCTGTGTGCCTGTTAATCACTTAGCATGGAATAACAGCGACCTAATTTTTGGGAAAAACCAACCTCCTCTGGAAATAAAAAATTCTAATGTTACGTATTTTTCCCATGCTATTTCTATGTATATTTAGTGGAAAGCGATAATGCTATTTCTATATTATGATGACCAGCACCGAACAGAAATGATTTTGTATATTATGCACAAGAATTTTATATAAAATGTCAAATCCAAATCTGGAAGGTATTGAAAAAATAGAAAATTACGATGATACAGCAGTTTCTATGAAATTAAGTATTCGTTTCTATTTAAGTTATTTCTATGGTGACCAGCTAAATGATGTTAATTATAGACGAGCTAAAAAATGGTTATTGAATGAAATGCCGGTCGTGAACAAAAAGTTGATGAGACAAGCGTTTGTTGATATTGCGGTGGAATTTGAAAAGGAATTTAATGATGGTATATTAGGCTTTCTAGGAAAAGGCGCGAAACAGAAAAAAAGACAATTGGTGAAACAAATTCTGGAAGCAAAATTTGGTGAAGATAGATTAAAGATGAAAACTAAAGTAATTTACGAAGATAAAGAAGTAGATACATTAAGAAAAGAGTTATATAACCGTACCCTATTGAAAAAAGTAAAGGAAATGGCAGGTGTACCACAGACAGTGGATGAAATCGAATGGTGGAAAGCGTATAAGAATAGACAGTCTGTGAAAAAAATTCAAGACAGATTAGCACTAGAACAAATGCTCAAAAAACGTTATCGATTCAAGTTCTAATGGGTATATTATGTATAATATTTTTATGTTAAATGGCTCTACCGACGGAGAAAGAACATAAAGCAACTGGTAGAAAGTACGCTAGAATACATTCCACATTGAAAAATAGTCATAAGGCTTGTAATGGATGTAACCCGAATGATGCATGCCACAGTAAAAAACTATGTGGTCCCCGACAAGCTGTTATAAATAATCTAAAGATGGGAATACGACAATTAAATAGAAATTTTAGGGAGAAGGATTTAAAAAATTATAATGATACACTGAAAACTAAATTGAAAGGAGCCTTAGAGACGTGGCATAAACAAAATGGAAATAAAAAATTTAAGTTCTAATTACTTTATATAATTTTTTAATGTTATTGTATGTAATGTACCCATATCCCTCTGAGTCCAATTGCCCAACAAGTGATGCCAGATCGAGTGGTTCCATACTGTAACCTAGTTCTCCTAGTAGTAAATGGAAACTCTCGTTTGGCATAACTAAGTCGTTATGTAGTAGATCGCCTATAGTGGCGTATTTAGTATACAGATTTCGTAGTTTTCCCATCCTATGATAGTCTACAAGAATAATTTATCATATATATAGTATAGAAACCAAATTATTTTAGGGACAAGGTACGAAGTCAAAATTCGAAGATGAGTATTAAGTGAAGTATATATTAATAAATTTTTTTATATAAAAAATGAGTGTCTTTCGTGAAGCAACCAATTACATCCATGGGGATAAATTATGGTCGTGGAACCCAGTAAATCACCTCAAGGATATAAAAATCAAACAAATAGCGGACGAGAGCATCGGTCAAATGCATTTCGTTTTGGCAATACCTCGTTATAAGATGAAGGGAAATGCATCTGTCTTTTCAGATTTCAGTAAGTCAAATGGTAAGTCACAGCGTTACAAACTGGTGGTTCAATGGTTTCTCCATTTTATTTATGAGATAGGACTCACAGATAAAGAGAATAAGCATGGTGAGAATTGTGTGGTATTCCTAGAGAGTGTACGTTCAGCGGAACATCCTGACTTTATGATTGGTGACCGTATACACTTCTTTACATATCGTAAAAATTTAGCAAATACGATGGGAGATAAAGCAGAGTCCCTATTAACACGAAAATTGAAAAAGTATGAAGACTGGGAGACTGTACTGGAGAAGGTACAATCGAAAGGCAATTACTTAACACATGTAGCGGGTGTAATAGATAGTACATTACTATCAAATTGCATGGATACAAAGGATTTATTTGTGGTCCCTGAAAAACCCGGATGTCCTACTCAAGTATTTTCATTTGATAATTTCAAAATTGAAGGTGCATGTGAAGCACAAAATAATCCTGATAACTATAAAGATGGTAGTTCTTATGTATTCCCAGACGAATCATTGGTAACAATGCGTTTCTTCGACGAGATTAATCCAAAATACATATGGAATAAATATTTGTATTCCTATCACTGTATGTGGATCAGAGAACCCGAAATTCAGATGCGTGAATCGAATGAGAATACTGCAATTACAAGAGCATCTGAAGATACAATTAAATATGATCTTATTCTGGAAGAAGGTATAGGTCAAAAACGTATTACTGAATACCTCTCCAGTGTTGATAAACATAATAACGAAGGTACGTATCATACAATATATGGTGATATATTAAAAAACGTAAAGGAATTGGCAAAGGGTAAATACAAGATCCGTAAATTGACATCAGTTGATGCACCATTATTGGATCCAACAGGTCATGTAGAGGTTAATGGTATTCACTTTTGGTTTGAGGCAAACAAAAAGTATGGAAATGCGAGTGAAGAAGAATCATTGATGGATGGATACGAGGTTTCTCCTCTACTAGCGTCTATATTTCAAAACCAGTATGCGATTTCAGCATTTGATTATATTTCACTGGAAACGAAGTATCGAATGGAAGGTGTTACACCTTTAGATAGACGTGGTGTTCAAGATTTGATGATACGTAAATTCAAGACTCTATGTTGTTCTGGTGACGCGGCAATATCTGACCCGGGTAGATGTATTGGGACATGGTTAAATATAACTCGTCCAGAAGAATTAAAAAAATATGGCAAATCTACATTAAAATATGTAGATAAGTCACTATCAACATTTGCGAATTATATGTATTGGTTACGTCAAAATTACACGGTGTATTTATGTGTTGCGAATACTCATCAACAGTTATCGTTGATACAGCATGCACGTTTCGATGCATATCGTCAACATGGAGTAAGTGAATTACATTGGAATGCGATATACACGGGTGAATCTGCAGTGTCTAAATCATTCAATTTCGATATGATGGTGGATATGAGCATCCCCGGGACGGTTACCACATTGACATACCAAACAACCCGTTCAGATGCGGTGGATGGTGATGCAGATGATCATATTACTGTCTTTAATGAGGCACCACCGGGATTATTTTCTTCGGGTAAAAACGACGAGGATAAAGCGGCATGTAGTATGATGAAAGAGAAGACTACAAGTGGTCGTGTTAAGTGTAAAACGTTCCAAATGAATGAAGAAACTAAGAAACGCGAGAATCGTATCGTAGTTTCATCACAGATTGGTTGTTATATGGGAGCAACAAATGACGATCCTAGTACCGCGGAGGAAGCAATGGCATCTAGATGGCACTGGGGTCAATTTGAACGGGTTGTTTCTAACACACGATCTATTACTAAATTCCAGTGGAAAGATACCGAATTGAACAAGAATGAAACACTTGTGTTTGAAAAAGAGCGTTTTATGTTCTATTGTCATGATCAGCATATGAAGGTATATTATATCTGGAAATTGATTTTCTCTGGTATTATAAAGGATGTATCGGTGGACACTGCGGATGTTGTATTACAACAGTATCAACAACGTTTAAAAAAATGCAAACCGGTGATCCGTATTCCTTCACGTACTATTGAGCGATATAAGATTTTATGTCGTATTTATTGTATTGTGGATGCGTTAAATCAAACGTTTGAGTTTCCGGGTTCAAAATATTACGATAAAGAGTTTGATATAGAACAGTTATTGGATGTCGAACCTTTATTGTGGTGTACCGAAGAGCATGCGGTATGTGCATTAAACCATATATCAGTAGAGTTTGTTAATCCAACAATTAATAAAGTCTTACGGGCAGTTTGGGATATGCATAAAGAATCCGGACAATACTTCGAAGAGAAAAATGCGATGGGTCATACAGTAAATGATCATTCTAGGATTATGTTTAAGGGATATAGACATCAAATTTATAAAAAAATCCAATTTTATATACCACCAGAGGTAGGCAAACCGTCTCTTCATAATATTAAAGCGGTATTGGATCAATTGGGGAATCTTCCATTTAAGGGGAAAGAATATTTATTATTAAATGACTGGAAAGAACAATTTGGTATGGACAGAGCGACTGATAGGGTTAGACCTCCTAAATACGGAGATAGTTTCCCTCAACCTAGACCACATCATAACCCAAAAACTTCACGTGCATATGAAACATATCAGGGCAAACATATATTTCATTTGTGTTTATTTCGATTTATTCGTCGTCATAAGATCCCAGATCCCATGGAAGATTGTTTAAAGAAATTAAATCATCGTTATCAATCTGGCAAACGTATTATAACTGGGATGTCTGAAACAGATCGTGGTGTAATATCTGACCCGGAATACATATCAATACGTGCATTACACGATAGTCAACCCATTCTAAAGGTTTTAAATATTACTAAAGAAGCAGAAGGTGTTCAGAGACTATTGGATCAAAATATGAATGAAGAACATGATTTGATGCGAATCAATATGGATTTAAATGAATATGGATATCAAAAGCGTTGTTGTTTACTTGAATTGACAGAGGACCAATCGTTCGAATATGAGAATGTATTATTGATGGAACAGATTAAAGATAGTATGACCCGTCATATGACTTTACCAGACGACTTGAAAAGAAATACAAATCAGGAACCCACAGAAATTGATTTTCAATCCAGTGACCAAATTGTATCACGTAAAAGAAAATTACAAGCACGACTAGAGGAAAGACGAAAACGAAGAATGGTGCAATCTACAGATACGATGAGTTTATAAAGACTATAAATATATATTATATAAATATTTAAATGGAAAAAGTGTTCGTTCCTTCATTTAAGAAATACCCTTACTTAGGTTACTTCCAATATAGGAGTAGACTTATCGATAAAGAACTTAAAATCAATGTAAATAATAATATTCTTCCACCTCTTAATCCCTACCTAGGTTTTTTTGCTCACCATCTTATGTTTAATGATAATACCAAAACCAGAACAATTGGCACCCAAACAGACCCATGTCCTGAACTGGAATTAGGTAAACAAATTTTAAGAAAAATGAAGAAGTGAGAGTATTTATGTATATAATTGTAAATATAAATGAGTTGTTTTGACCGTTGTATACCAGCAAAAAGAACGCGGTATATATCGAAACGTATTAAGAATAAGATTAATCCCGATATTAAACCAATAAGGGAAGATGATTATAGATTTTTTATATCACCAGAGGAAACTAAATGTGGTTATTGTTGTTCTAATACCGTGAGTTTTATAATTGCTCCTCAGCTAGCATGGTTTTGGTGTTATAGTGTTACTATTTCCACATTAATTGTTATGGATAATAATTGTGGTAATACAGCCCCTAGTGTTAATGATACAGTAGCACCAGAATGTGCCTACAATGAAGATGGAGATGCAATAGGAACACGTAGCACTATTTTAAAGTATATACTTACTTTAATACAGAGTACGATGGTATTCATGCTTGTATTGTCCTTCCAGTCCGGTTTAGATAAATACAAAAATAGTAGAGCTTTATTTGAAACATTAACAGGTGATGTTAAAGCCATGGCAATGTTACTGGTACATCTAACACACGATAAAGAAAAGTATGACAATTCGAATGAAAATGTCATAGGACCAATTAAAGCATCTGTTGTTCAGGATTATAAACGAATAAAGTATGTACTGGCGGTTCTAGCACCCGTGTGTCAATTTGAATTGAGGGGAACAAGATTTAATAAATCATTTTTATGCTTTCCAGATTGTTGTAGTAAAAAGGTTAAAGATGCAAATGTAGATTTATTGGAAGATAAACGATACTATGTCTTAACCTCTAAATATCCAGATAGAATGACCACATGTGAACGTCTAGACTTCACCGGGTTATGTAGACGTACTCATGTCCGTGTCAAACGTTTAATGAAGGATTCTGAAGACGAAATAGTAAGGGGGTTGTATTATAAGATTAGACATACACAGGAAGTGTCTCACATGGAATTATTTGAATGTTGTATGACAGTATTACTTAATGAGTTGTCTCGATTGTCTGAAAACTCATATGGATTAGGAAAAGAGGAAGGTTCACAGGTTGCTAATGCTGTATATAAAAAATGGGAGCAAATATACGGGTCATGGGGCAATTTAAATATCATTCGCTTTATGAGAGAACCAAATATAATTCATATGTATAGATTGTTTATGATTATAGCATATTGTGCCATTGCACCGTGGAATTATGTTGAAGAATATGATATGTTTACTCGGTGGATAATGGTATTGATAGATGTTTCTGTCTTTATATTAATGCATTTGTTCTCCTATTTAATAAGAAATCCATTTGCTAATAAATGGGTAGTAGAGACAGTGGCAGGATCTGCTTTAGCAACACAACAACAAGTGACCAGTTTAATGGAAAATCAAGAACTATTGGATAGATCTGATTATAGAGGATATATTGGAGTAAAATATGAAGACTCTATATATCCAGCCAATTGGCAAAATATTAGAAAGAAAAAGCAAAAAATGATGGAGGTAGTAAATAGATTGAAAAAATCCAATAGAGAACAAAAGCTAGAGTTATAAATATATAAAATAATCATCTTAAATGTATTCTCTATATCTATGTTATTTTACATTTGGGTTCTGTTTAACTTTCGGTAGTATTGCTATAAGTTTTGAAATGATGGAAACATTAAAATTTACACCTGTAGAAATGACCATGGCGTATGGTATTATTGCTGGTCCATGGTGTATAAAACCTATATTTGGTATGATTTCTGATTCATTTAAATGTTTTGATTGGGGTAAACGTCGTCCATATATATTTATGAATGGGTTATTAGTCTCATATATTTACATGATGGTTCCAAAATTTATACTTACGAAAGAATCCCTTGTACTAACTATGACATCTATATCCGCATGTATGTGTTTCTCAGATGTATGCGCCGATTGTGTCACAGTTGATTTAGCAAAAAAAGAAAAGGTAAAGGGTTCTGTTCAAGGAACCTGTTGGACTTCTAGAGCGATGGGATCCGTTTTAGGGTCAGCATTCGGCGGGTCAGCATACACATCATTTGGTACTAAGGTTGTATTTCAGATCATGGCAATACCGACATTTATGATGGCAGTAAATATATGGTCACTTACAAGAAATAATAATGATAAAGTCAATAATATATGGGGTAAATTAGTAAAGAATCTTAAAGAAAAACGCATGTTGGCATATGCAATATTTACAATAGCGGTAGCTCCGAATTATGGTCCATTGTACACATTTTATCTTCGTAAAGTATGCCATTTTGAACCTATAGATTTTCAAACACTTACAATATGTGGTTCGTTGTCATTTTTATGTAGTACATTTGTATATAAAAATTTTTTATTAAAGATGCCTATGAAAAAATTAATGATGGTATCTACAATAGGAAGTGGTATATGCCAGATGACACAAATAATTGTGGTTTCTGGATGGTATACGGGAATGCCACTTATCGCATTTGATACTGTGGCGGAATCGTTTTTTGGCATACTATTACTTATGCCACTGATAGTGACAATAGCACATAATGCGCACGATGGCGTGGAAGGTACATTCTATGCATTATTGATGGCAGTATCCAATTTTAGTGCAGTGATAGCAGATGAATTAGGAGGTATTGTAGGTAGTATATTTGGGGTAACGAAAGAAAAGTTTGATAATATGCCTATTTTAGTATTTTTATGTGTTATTATTGAGGTCTCTCTTCGCTTATTTATCATTCGAAATAAGTCTTTTGCCGTTTACATGGTTGATAAAGGTGACCATCCCCATTCGGATAATAAGTCGGAGAATACGCTGGACTCATTGGACGAGGAGAATATGCGGGTGAAGTCGGAGAATACGCTGGACTCATCGGAGGTGTCCCGGGTTTATCAGGGTCATATGCGGGAGATGTCGGACCGTCATACCCGGGTGAAGTCGGTGAATATTCTGGACTCTTTGGTGCGAATTGCACAGAAGGTAATGCCACCGCACCGCCCATACTCTGATTCTGAGGTACAACCACTGGTGCGGGGACAAACGGATTCGTCTGCATCGGAAATTGATATTGATTTGGAAATTGACCGAAAGGATTGCCAGTCGCCATTGAATACATCGGGGTCTGAAACGGGTTCTGTTGGATCCCGGAATTGTTATACGCCATCGCCACAGGATCTGGACCCCATGGGTTCAGTAGAGGAGGAGGTTGTTTAACATCCATAGTTATCCATGGTTGATCATCTTCCATGTCTTCGAATATAACCTCTTTTGGGACTGGTTTTTTATACATACGTTCCACCACTTTATCCAATATCACTTTGGTTCGTTCTGTACCCAATTTAGGTGGTACACCTGCAATTATACATTCGGAAACACCATTCAATGAATCCTTTTCTTTCGAGACTGCTGCTTGATTAAATACTGCAACTACTTCTTCAAATGTACTACGTTTTAATGGTGATGCGTCAACTTTACGTATACCATGTCGGGTTAACGGAGTGAGATCGCCTATCCATGTCATCCAATCCACTGGGAGAGTAATATGTCTATAATTAACATAAATGCCATAAGATGATAATATATTTCTAATTTCCTTTATTATTGTATTTCTCGCTGCTTCTATACCATATTTCTTAAATACCGCGTGAATATCATTGCATGATAATGTATTTACATCAATTAAATTTAATATATCTACAGAGGTTAACTTACTAAAATCCGATAACGAGGTTTGAATAATATAGGTGTCACTACCCGGAGGTTTGATTTTCATACATTGCTCTGCTCCTTTAACACCACGTATAGTAGTTATCTTCAGTCGCTGCTCATAGTAGAGACCTATATCTGTATCATTCAACATCTGGATGTGGAAAATGGATTTTGGTCCATCACAATACGCACAAGTTACTTTATCACCTAATGATTCTTTTACTAATAGAACATCGTACCATTCCTTTAAATACAGAACTAATGTCTCTTTATCTGGGTCAAATTCTTGAAAATCCGGGTCTGGGAATACCATAAACGATTCTATCTCCTTCACATCTGGAGATTTAGTAATAACTAATTTAGAAACTAAATCTTGTAATTGTACATGTTTCAATAATTTCACAACTTTATCTGGATCACCTGTAGGATTAATAATAGTCAATGGAGTTTTCATTTTCTCGCTTTTTGTGAGATTAATAATCTCTTCCAGACGCGGAATACCTAAAGTAACATTCATACTAGATACACCCGCAAAATGGAATGTATTTAGAGTCATCTGAGTTGCAGGTTCTCCGATCGATTGTGCACTTATTGCACCCACTGATTCCCCCGGGATAGAATGTATTTTATCATACTCTGATAATATTCTATGTATAACATTTTCCAACTCATCCATGGTCATCTTGTACTTATTCACAATTTTATAACTGGACAATTTACTACGAATAAGTATTTTCACCATCTTATTGTCTATTTTTTCTAGTAGAGATGACATTTTATCAGACGCCTCTTCCTCGGTGACGGGTCTACTAGGGAAAGAAAAGATAGTCTGTGCATTCTTTATGATTCTATCCACTGGTACTGGTAACATAAACCAACCGGTATCCTTCGATCCATTGTCACGCCATTTATTTATTTCATGTAAATAATCATGATCCTCTTGTATATCATATAAGTCGTGGAATCCATATTCCTCTGATGTTACTTCATCCCATGAATCAATATACTGGTTCTCAATACGCATGGGATCAAACCCATCGTCACCATAATTAAATTGGACAATGGAACCATTTGCATTACGCACAGTCTTATCCCAGTGGACAGAAATATTTTCCAGTGCCTTCATAAATCTACGTTGTAAATAACCTGTCTGAGATGTCTTAATTGCAGTGTCAATTAAACCTTCTCTTCCCGCTATTGCATGAAACCACACT
>Ga0209503_10001109_pt1 | contig 14376 bp, 7 predicted proteins | sample SouAtlMetagenome_2_FD_187448 | JGI IMG/M metagenome (GOLD analysis project Ga0209503, IMG submission 187448) | Marine eukaryotic phytoplankton communities from Atlantic Ocean - South Atlantic ANT15 Metagenome (SPAdes) (version 2) | ecosystem: Environmental > Aquatic > Marine > Oceanic | place... | reverse complement strand
TGTAATACCTTTCGTAGTTTTGAGGCTAAATCAAGATGAGAAGGATCAGATGATATCGTTCGGATTGACAATGGATCGCCCAGGTCGTGCTCTCTTTTCATCTGCAGAAGAGATGCAACCCAAGCTTGAGTTTCTGCCGTCCAAAACTCGTTTGGATGACCAAGTAATCGCAGAATAGTGACCACTATAATAGAGAATTCTTCCTGAGAAAGATGAGGAGAAGAAATTTTCTCATGTCTAAATCTTTTGATACCATTTCGATTATTGTCGTCACCATCGTTGATCGGGGTAATTTTGTTCCTACCGTGAAAGATGATTGTCTGAATTTGCGTCTTTGTCAATCGAAATAAGACATCCGTCGCAGCGATTTGGCATTCTTCTGCATCAACGTCATTTATGGTTTTGACATCGTTTTCATACTTTCCACAATATTGCACCGTGTCTTCGTTGTTTTTGTCTAGACAATCTACTTCATCGATGATAAACCGCGCTAGGGCTCTCCACAAGGACCGCGATAGACCCGCAAAGATCGACGCCGTCGTACTAATACTGGTTTTGTGTTCATTTATTTCCATCGCACTAACTTCCATAATCGAAAAAAAGTTAGTCGTCGTTGTGGAATATTGCAAGGCTTTCACAACTCTCTCTCTCTGGGAATTTTCTACATTCGTCTTTCTTCTCGAAGGACCTACAATCACATTACGTGTATTCAGATTGTCTTGGTGGCGCTTGCTATTATTACCACAAATTTCACTCTCTTCCATTTCGGAACTGTCAAGTTGAGTTCTGTGTTGTCCACTTGAAGAACTTGATGGAGGCAATTTAGGCTGCGGACGGAGAATTTCTAGGGTTTCTTCTACTAATTCAAGGGCGTATCGGTCAAGAATTCGCAACAAGCTCTCATAGTCAAAACTTTCGTGATGCTTTTGATGTTTTGATGTCGACATCCATTCCCGCAAGGAGAAGAATGAAGAAGATCTTGTAACACTATCATTACATAAGCTCTTTTGGCTTTTGGTGTGGCTACAATTATCCGCTGCAGCTAAAACATTCAGCGCTCCGAGTAGCAAATCGATAAGAATTCGCATCGATAGGACAAATTGTGGCGACAGAGTACCATGTGGTTGCGCAATAGATGAGGACGGGGATATCGTAGGTTTAGAAACTATTTCATCGAAACATTCAAGTACAATTTGCAATGCCGTTGCTGCTTCGTTGTGATCTAGGAGCACGCCCTCAGACAATCGATCGACTGTCATCTCTTGATTGAGCCATACAAGCAAACTCTGCAAGGGCTCAAAATTCTTTTGTACACCTACACCGTGAACTCTTGGATGGTAATTGGTACCTTCGTATGTATACTGCTGACTCATCGAATGCGATTCTTGTTGGATCAACAACAAAACCCTTGATAGAAGCTGAGAGATTTGATCGTCGTCGAGTGTTGCATTGGTGGGAAACCGGTTCGCAGCCAATACTATGAGAGAGCGATGCATTTCACGAATTCCAGAATAGTTCATATCGTAATTGGAGTCGATATGCGATTCATCAAAATCTGATATCGTCGAAAGTTGTACCAGGTCATCCGCTAGCATCCGAAGAAGGAGGGTCGCATTGTTCGTGCTTGCATCTTTGCGACAATCATTTTTGTGGCTAAATTCTCCATTGGTACCAACGTCATCTTCTCCGTCACTACTTGTGCAATCTTCTTCGTCGAGGAGACCGAGTAGTTCCTCTTTCAATAGCAATTCCTGCATATTTCGGAAGCACCGGCGAAGATCAAAGTGATTTCGAGAAATCTCGCCATGCCCGTGATGGCTTGTAGACACGCTTGAAGCATTTGTTCTTGTGTGTTCTAGAAGCGCGGGTAATTCTACATCAACAAGATGGTGAAAGTGTGAAAGTAGCTGCCGAAGTTTGTCCCAGCGAAGGTCGTTACTGCTGGCATTATTGTTGCTCCGATCGCTACTTTTTTGTTCGTGGTCTTGGGAGAAGACATGGTTGCCGTTGTGGTTGTTATTTTCATCGGCGTAGATATCGCCATTTTCATTTTCGTTACCCATAAACTCACCATGACCGATGCTTGTGTATTCGACTTTGTGGGAGAAAGTCGTCTCATGATTTCTCATATTTCTTGTTTCTCGCTGCTTCGCAATGGAAATTAATTTTGCGCTCGTTGATATTCCAGTAGCAGTGATCGATCGAGTAGTTAGGATTCGGCAGCAGCCTCAACACTATCTACTTTAGAAGTTGCAATATTGCTATCCTTATATTTTTAAAAACTCAACTTTAGAGGATAGGCTAGTGTCGATATCAGCAATTACAAGTGTCAGAGTTGTTTGATTGTCATTTGTGGAAGAAGCAACTTTCAAAAAAACTCGATCTCGAGATTGATTGCCACTCGTGACCAAAAAATCGTAGAAAAAACGAACTCTTGAGTGACATCACCGAAGGCGATCACGCAAAAACCACGAGCCCTCGTCATAGCGAGAGCTGAAATGCTATCTTTGGAAAAACGTCAATGCCTTTGCTCATGAAATGACAAGCGGATATCCTCAAAAGCACTGAAAAAGAAACAATCAGAGCGAAAGTACCATCAGCTTTAAGATGTACAACCAAATCGTTCCTATAGGACGAGAACTATCTCGTCGATATTGGTCGAGATCTAACAAGGCAGCAACGTCTTCGTCCTTCTTATCTTCGAGATTCAGCTTTCCATGTGGTGCCCACCGACATCGGAGTTTTTCCGACGGTGGTTCCTCGTCCTCTTCAGGGGAACAGTTGCGAGTGGCTGTGGTTGGTGGAGGAGCGGCTGGAATGGCTACAGCTCTTCATCTAGCCCCACTGGCTGAAGCGGGGTTGATCGGTGGACCCGTTGACGTTTACGACGGTGGAGGTCAGGATTCTTCGCCAATTGGGGTAGGGATATGGAGCACGGCGCTTTACAAGTTCCGTGATTCGGTCGATGTCGAGTCTCACCAAATTGCTTACAACACAATGGTCGAGAAGGGAAGCTTTTCGGAACGGGTTGGCTTTCGATCGCCCCACGGCCATTGGCTTGCCGAATCGAATCTTGCAGGAGATCACCTGCCCGACTTTTTGTTCCTGAGGCAGTCTGATATGTTGGGTGCTCTCCGTAAAGCGATTGATTACGAGGTAGAGCAAGGGAACATTGCTTTATATTCGGGGCCTTCCCACAAGGTTCATTCTGTCTCCGAAGACTCTCCCAAGGCTTGGTCTGCCCCCTTGCTAATACAAAAAAATGGCCCCGACAAAGCCGCCGAAGCGACCGAGCGCGACTACCACTTGATCGTTGCTGCAGATGGAATGAATTCAGTACTACGAAAAACTTATGGGGGTTACGTTGTAGATCGAAAGAGATTCCTCGGAACTAACGCCATGGAGAACCTCTCGGATGGACCCCTGGATCTTCCCGACGGCAGGGATTATGAAGACGGTTGGGCTCTTTCGAATCAAGCCGAGGCAACAGGTACGCAGGATCGCAATTATCACGTATTTCGAGGAAATTCTCCCGTGACGCAGGATGAGGTTGAGGGACTCGAAAAGGCATTTCAAACCTGGGGTGAATATGGAAACATGAGGTTTGCTACGGTTCCAATGGAATTTCCACTGCCTGGAGGGGAAACAGAGGAACGGCATACTTGGTTTATTACAATAGACGACGAAAACATTTCTTCCGAAAGAGACCCTATCAAGCGTAAGGACATGCTGCTAGATGCATTTCGAGAATGGCACGATCCCATCCGACAGCTGGTGGAGGCAACCCCACCAGGCGAGATACTGATGGATCGGGCCGTAGCTCACAAGCATTCGTGTGAACCAATTGTCAATTTTAACGAAATTGTGCACACCATTCGTAAAAAACCATTTCAATCCAGTGGTAGTGGTCCGGCAATCCAATTTGTGGGCGATGCCTTCATGACAGTGGATCCAATATTAGCACAGGGATTTACCTTTGGGATGGAAGGCGCCGCCGCTCTGGCTCAATCATTGTCAAAATGTTTGGGTGCTAAAAACGACAATATTATCCAAAATCAGCTTTCATTTGATCCTTTCTTGCTACGAAAAGAATTACTGGATCGCCACGATAGGCGATTGAATCGATTGATATGCCTCTTACGAAGCTCCCAAATTGTGCAAAGTCTCGGCCAGCCGACGAAAGGAAGTCTTCCTGGTTTGATCAGCCGAGATATTATCCGGCCACTGATGCGACTGACACCAGATTTTGTCAAGACCCTAATTTTCAACCGAGTCATGGAATACTCTTTAGGATTGCTGTCATTGCAAAAATAAGGGTTTGGTGGGTCTACTCAAGTTATCAAAAACGAAGAGGTAGAAATCATATCATCAAAATCTTGTGATGTATCGTTTTTATCTGTCTAAATTGAAATGCTACATATATAACATCGACTACAGAAACTGATTGGCCGTTACAATCTGTCGGACAAATTTAAATTGATTTCATTATGTACACATCTCATTAAACTCTGTTAATCAAATGTAAATTAATGCCATCGTGTATATCTCATATGAAACTTGACTAATTTACTAATGCTGTTATTCACGATCGTATGAACATTTACCATGGATATATTGCTATGCAAAGAAACAATTAATCACTGATTCGAGCCATTCTTTGTTTAAATTGTTGCACAGTAGGAATATTTCTTGCGACAGGGGCCGTCAAAAATTCTTGGTAATTCCATCTCGTATTCTTTTTCAATCGGTCACTTTCTGTATGTCCCCTGCGGTTTCGTTGATTCTTCACAAATCCATCAAAGTAGTATCGATAGGACGCTTCGTTGTGTTGAATACCAAGTAAATTGTCGAGAGTCGATTTGGTGAAGGGCACGCTCTCATCCATAGCATCCAAATCGTCCGGATTCATTGCGGCAACCAACTGGCAAATCAGCCAAAAACCACGGGTGTATGGCAGTGCGTCGCCCTGGTCTCCCAAAACTTCTCGAGATTCGTCGCCATAATCATCCGATTCGGCACAGTATGGAGCGACTTCTTCGCAATCTTTCATCCATTCGACAGCCTCGTCTTCGTTGGTGCAGCTGATGAAGGTAACAGGGTTCTGGGAAGGTTCCTGGCGATTCTTCACAATTCGAACGATTTCCGAGATTGCGCGTCGACCACCATTCGGAAGACCATCACCAAAGAAGTATCGCGCAATACTGACGCCTTGACCCCGCAAGAAACTTTCCTGGAGTTTTTCTAGCGCAGGTGTTGTACCGGTGGGTCCTCTGGAAAATTGAGCATCGACCTGTTGTGATGCTGCCTGTAGAAAATTCTCCGGGGACATACCGTTACGCTTCAGTGTAATCCGGTCTTTTCGATTCAAGAATTCAATGCCGATTTGGTTGAAAGGCACGTATGCCAAAATTTCTAGCATTTCTTTCAATCGCTGGTGGGCCTCTTGCCAACGGGTGTTGGGTTTCCTTGTGATGGGATTGATGGTGTCGGATTGCATTTGCATGCTTCCGCTGTCATCGATAATGAATTCGAGGCTAGCGTATTCACTCAACATCATAACTTTTGAGTTGAAAAATCAGGGCCAAATTAAATAAATCGACAATTAGAAAATTATTATTGTGAGCAAACAAAATCATCAGCGATAACAACCTCAGGTAGTCACAATAGAGCCATCACCGCATGATTTTTGTTCCACTTACGTTTGTTCATAAGACCCATGGGGACTTCGTATTTACCCAAAACAGCGCCCAATTTGTCTACCATCTCATCTGGTTGCATCCCGGCCTCCAAGCTGATTTCGGGTTCTTGCATCATTTCGATTGTGGCGTCCGTCGATTCGGCGAGGGGTACATCCATTCCGAGGTCCTCGTTAAGTTTCATGTGGTCATCCATATTTGAGACAACTGGAAGTGCGTTATGGTTGACGGGAACTGCTGACGCAACCGCAACGCCACCTCCTCCAGATTGGCCATCCTTCCAGGCCTTGTAGGCAGGATTCATTTTCATAACGCCATTGATTTTAATGTATTTTTTCGGAGCTCCTGACGACATTTTGGGTATTCTACTCGTTTTGTGCTTCTTTTTTATTTGGTTGTTGATTTGGTGTGGTTTGGTGTATAAGTTCACGATTGATTTGCTTCTTTTTATTTGGTTATAATGGTAATAATAGTGAGGAGTCTTGTTGGGAGGATGTCGCTTTACGATATCCGTTCCGTTTCTCCCTGAACACACGAGCAAGACCAAATAGCGAAGCTGCGTACACTGTAGTAAGATCTAAAGTACAAAAGGGTTCTGCCCGAGGTGAAGAGAATACACGTTACAATCGCTCAGTAGTTGAGTCGTGGAGGTCTCTATTATCTTTGAACGTAATTTCCCCCAAAATCAAACCCGAAAATCAAACCCAAAATTGAGGCCCTACAATCCTCTCTGTCGTCAGAGATGATCAAGTTGCACAGAGAATGGAAGAAACGAATCGTTGTTTCCAAGTTCTCTACTTCTCGTTGTGATATCTTTCAACTGGTCAACATGGTAAGATTCTTCGCTCTGGCAACAATAGTGCTTCTCTCTAGTATCTGCAAGTGTGCTGCGTGGAGTTCTTCAACGAAGGTTCCTTCTACTAATAAAAGCACCAACGGCACTGGCAAAATCAGAAATACGATACAGCCGCTGTATTCAACAGCCGGACAAACAACCAGCTCCTCTGTTGATAGCATGAGCGGTCAATCGGGATCCTACCCACAATATACTGCGGAAGAATTGAAGGCCGCTCTTTATAGTCTCCTGGAGGGTTCCTCGGATCCGGCTCATGATGGAAGACATCTTTTCGGCTTCGATGATTACCCTAACCACGAGCTTTCCAAGCTACAATCCATAACCGCAACGCGTATTTTAGACTATCAGAGTTATCTCGCTAGTGAAGATAAGGTACCAGAGGCGATCCTCGAAGATGAAATGAAAACCTTTTGGAAAGAACATGGTCCGTTGCTGGATTTGCAACGCGTAATTCAGGAGCAGGCTCCACGAATGGCCTTGGCGGCCGAATTCAAGCGGGCATCCCCCTCCAAGGGAAATATTGCGGTTCATCTAGACGCTGGAGAACAAGCGCGATCCTATGCTACTGCAGGAGCTAATGTCGTGAGCGTCTTGACCGAACCTCGCTGGTTCAAGGGGTCCTTGGAGGACCTGACGTCGGCTCGATTGTCAACCATAAACGAGGCCACAGGAAGCCGGTCAGCCATATTGCGAAAAGAATTCACCACCAACAAGTATCAAATCACAGAGGCACTGGCGAAGGGAGCTGACACTATTTTACTGATCGTCGCTGTCTTGCCCCAACATCTGCTCAAGGAATTGATCGACCACGCCCGATCATTCGGCATGGAGCCTCTGGTCGAGGTTCATGCCGACGTCGAGTTGGAGGTGGCTCTTCAAGCCGGAGCCAAGGTGATTGGAGTCAATAACCGCAATCTCCATACTTTCCAAATGGATTTAGAAACTACCGAACATGTGGCAGATGAATTGACAAAACAGGGTTGTACATTTGATCACACCTCGAGGGAAGCGGCCTCGTCTTCAAAGTACACTTTGTGCTCTTTGTCGGGCATGTCAACGGCTTTTGACGTGGACCGATATCGGTCTATCGATGTTGGAATGTGTCTCATCGGTGAATCGCTAATGCGTGCCGCGGATCCAAAAGCAGCCATCGCTGGCCTGTGTCTCGACCCAGAGGATTGGGCAAAGAACGAGGAAAACCCGGCTACCGCCAGTGGTGGAGCCTACACAAGGGGCACTAAGGTGGTCAAGGTTTGCGGAATTACCAACTCTGAGGATGCTCTTGTGGCATGCCGAGCCGGAGCTAATCTGATTGGCGTTATTTTTGTTCCAAAGAGCAAGCGGTGTGTCACTGCTGATGAGGGCAAGACCGTTGTGGAAGCCGTCAGGGCCTTTGGAGAACGAACCGCGCGAACCGCTGTCCGAAGGGCCGAGGTAGGATCTCCAATTTCGCAAATGGTGGGTAATGCCCGAGCCCTCGAAGAGGCCTCAAAGCGACCGCTGGTTATGGGAGTCTTTCAGAATCAATCGCCAGAGTTTATCGCCGAAATGGTAGAAAGCTGTGGACTAGACCTGGTACAGCTGCACGGGAGCGAGGGTATGGAAGCCGCCAATCCAGAACTTTGTGGCGGAGTGCCAGCAATTCGTGTTGTGGATATTGAGATTGATCCCGAAACAGGAAAAGCATCCGAGAATGCCGTTGAAAACATATTGAACTCCCTCACTAATGATCCTTTGGCCATTCTATTAGACACGGCTATCAAGGGCCAACAAGCGGGAGGCGGTACCGGCGTGACCTTTGACCACACAATTGCAGAAAAGATCCAAAATGCTGGTGTTCCCGTGATTATTGCTGGTGGTCTCTCGCCTGAGAATGCTCCTGAGTCCGTTCTGGCGACCCGGCCCTGGGGAATGGATGTAAGCAGTGGTGTCGAAGCGAGTCCCGGAACCAAGGATCATGGCAAGGTGGAGAAATTCGTCGAGGGTGTCCGCAGTGCTGCCATTGAGGCAAGCAAAGGATTTTAGAGCTATAAATTTTGGTTGAATTTATGTTTTCCTGATTATCTTTAAGCGTGTCCTTTCTATAGTTTGATGCTAGTAGGCATGTATAATTTATGGTTTGATTCTACCTAGATGAGCCCCCGTTTTGATCCGACTTTATTGCTGTTTGCTCTTGATCTGATTTCAAGTAGTCTGCATAATAATCTCCATAACGCTTTCGAATGATGACTCCGGAACTTTTAAATCCCTTTAGACGCCCCCGGCAAATGCTACTACCACATCCACAGTCGAAGGGGGTGCTGAGTTCCCATTCCGAAGCCTCGTAGTCCCATGTCAACTCCTTTCCTTTTGTAATCGGAGAGATGGCGTAGAAATTGTACGCATCATTTGTGCTATTGTTCCTTATACCAACATTAGCTTCGCATGAGTGGTTAATCAGAATGGCCGGAAGATCCACTTGAAAACAATAGAGATACAAAAACTGTGATGAACGATGGTAAAAAAATGAATCGTAAAGGGAGGCCCCGAAAACCTGTCAACCTCGAACTTACTTGTAATGTGGCGATTCCAATCTATCTGAATACTGTGAGAATATCTTTTATTGCTTGTAGCGACTGGTTTTGATTTCATCACGAGGTCCCCGATCGCAAAATCTCGATCGGCAAACAAACCCAATCCCTTGTCCGCTGTTTTCTTGATTTGAAGAACGCCTCGATATGTTTTGTTGCAAGCCTGGTGTCCATTAGGGTACTGATGATCGTCTCTATTCTCTGATTGATACCAAAAGGAGGATTCGTGATACATCCGGCTCGCATTTCCAATGATGTGAGCGATAGAACCGACTTTTCTGAGCCTTGTACGACGGTAGGTGGTCGAAAGGAGTGGCATCGCGTAGATCGTGATGAGAAGATCACTTTGGAAATGGCAAGAAGAGCGATTTGAAAAAAGATCGATTGAAGAATTTGATATTGTCAGTATCGATGTTGACAAAGGATAGACATTTTGACCAGCCTTTTGATTCCTTTTTCTATCGAACAATATTGTATTGATGAAATGAAAAATAATGGGGTCAGCTAGGGTAAGTCGAATTGATCGTAATACGCTGACAGCGTAAAGGACCCTGGATGGCCACTTATTATTTTAAATCCCGTTCCTCAGTTGTTTTTGGCAACCCTGACATCAGAATACAGTGACCAAGCTAGCTCATTTCGAATCCTTTTGTTTATCTTCTATTACCTTGGTCTAGAGAGAATTAAGCCAATTCCGACCCGCAACACTGCATAATTTCCGATAGCTAGCACCATCAAGCAACATTTAAAGACAACAGAATATTTTTCGTTCTTCATTTTTCATTCGAGGAGGTTTCTCGTGGACATCGAGACGACAACCCAACTCTAACTCATGAATTGTTCGGCCACCGAGAGTAGAAAACCGAACAGATCTCGCTATTTTCTGGGAGTGACATCTATTTTTTTAGTGATGATTTTTGGAAGAGTCTCTCAGACGTGTGCATTTCTGGGGCATTCTTCTGTTTCGCGTTCCTCGAGATCAATACAGCTGCGGCTTTCTTCCATGATATCCACAGTGCCAGTTAATTATCACAGGCCATCGACAGTACAGATATACAAAGGGCTTGATAGTACTCGGCTCTATTCCTCTATTGCTTCGTCTTCAGATGAATCAGCTGCATCGAAATCACGCGCTCCCTTTCGAATGCCTAGGAACAGCGCCGATGATTCGGCTCAAAAACAAAACAGTGATGGAAATCTTAGCGAGTCTGGGGCAACGTCGTCATGGAACAAAATGGGATTGCTGACGGAAATTTGCGCTTGCTTACAGAATGAATTGAAGCTCCCATCTCCGACACCAGTGCAGTCCCTTGTCATTCCACAACTGCTCAAGACCGAAAAGGAATCAATGGCATTTCTGGCCGCTACGGGGTAAGTGCATACAAAACGCGGAAAACACCAAGAAACCAGAGAAATACGAATGGATGATTTGAACTTAACCTATGAACCATCTAAATTCTGCTCTTTTTGCCGTGCCTATTTATATAATTCTATTTTGGATGGAATACAAAAGCTCGGGGAAAACGCTATCCTATGTTCTTCCGCTTGTCCAACAACTCAAACACCAAGAGATGTTCGAAAACTACGAGCGCCGGCCAAAACGACCCCGAATTTTGGTTCTAGCTCCGACTCGGGAACTCGCATTGCAGATCACAGCGGTGGTAAAATCTCTTTCGCATGCTGTGAAACTGAGCACCCAAGCATTGGTGGGAGGTGTCGACAAAGGTACGCAGAGAAAGGCCATGGCCAACCGACCCGTGGATATTGTTGTAGCAACCCCAGGCCGCCTTTTGCAGCAATGGAAAGCCGAAAACCTTTTCTTGGGTAGCGTGCAAACTATTGTTTTGGATGAAATGGACACGATGCTAGAGCAGGGTTTTCAACGTGAGTTGAGGGAGATTATGTATCCACTATTGTATGCGGCAAGTCCAAAAGAAGTCGATAGCGTACCAGAGAAGGATAGCTGGGGAGGTACAAAGCCTACAAAAAAGAAAGTTAGTAATATCTCTGGTGATGGAACGAATTTACCCCTGAAGGATAACGCGCCCCAGATTGTAATGACCTCGGCAACGATGACGCAAAGCATTCAACGATTGTTGGGCGAAAATCCTAAAACATCGAAACTAGCATTGAATGCCAAACGTCTTCATGGCAGTCACCCAAGTAGTATTAAAGATGAGGGAGCCAATGCTAAATTAAGATTTCCTCCAATGAAGATCGTTTCGACTCCCGGATTGCACAAGGCTATTCCTCGTCTGGAGCAGATCTTTGTTGATGTTGGACAAACAGACAAGATTAGCCTCCTCCTAGACGTGGTTGCCTCTCAACGGGCCAAAGCGACTATTATATTTTGTAATACTGCAGCTTCGGTCAGGGCGGTTCAGTATGCACTTGCTGAAGCACGCATTGAATCCCTTGGTTATCACGGGGATTTGAACAGCGCTGCCCGAACGGATAATCTTCAAAAGTTTCGAAGCATCGCAAGTGACGACTCCCAAAAGACAGACAATATTGAACACAATAAAATTTTAGTGTGCACAGATATCGGTGCACGAGGACTGGATATTCCACAGGTTGATAGTGTAGTGATGTTTGATTTCCCTCTCAACGCCATGGATTATTTACACCGAAGTGGACGCACGGCCCGTGGAAAGGGCAAGGGAAAAGTAACTGCCCTAGTTGCTAAACGCGATAAGGTTCTTGCCACTGCAATTCAGCAGGCTGTCCTTCGTGGTGAAACACTAGACGGTCTATCATCGCGTAAATCTGACTATCGACCAGGAGCACGGTTCGGCATAAAGCCAAAACAAAAGAACAAGAAAAAAGCAAGGTCCAATAGACGGGGATCTCCACCACGAGGTGCTCGACGGTAATAGTAAGAATTAATTCAGAAATGTCTACAGAAAAATCTTTTTATTCTTCGGAATGCACCTCCTTGCGTTGTGATGGATGGGAATATGTGTCGTGGATATTGAAACATGAGTGATCAACGAGAAAGCTTAAACTTTATGATTCTTCAACCAATTGTGTTTGTTGACCTTATCCCTGACTGTTTCTTGCCATCAGCTTCAGTTGAATCATTCCATCAGCATTCCACATCGCTTTGGCCTGTGTCTGACTTGCCATGGGAAAGAGTCCACACTCACTCACATCACATCCACCACAAATCAACGAGAATTTTAACGATGTTTTCACGATATGACACATGCCCCTAGGCAGAGCATCTGTCTTTGTTCATGGTTCATGTCTTGTTCCCCAGAAAAGTGGTCTTTGCTACAGGCTCCCTTGCGCAGTTGGTCTTACTGAGCAAGGAGTGCTAGCCAGACAAAATCCCAAATTTCTCCGTGGGCAATCCATCTTATGCCTAGCATGCCAATTCCAAACCACAAATCCAATTCTGATGCGTTGATCAGTGGGTTCCCCAGAGAGCAGTTGCAAGAGTCTGCACTGTTGGGATTTGCAGACAAATCCAAACACCACCACCATGGGTCGGTGGAGTTCCGTCTCAATCCCACAGGGCGGCCACAAGGCATCTACTGGCTTTACAGCCCATTTGAGGGTGATGTGGCTAGAAAAGGTCTGGAATTGAGATTTTTGACGTTCAACTTGATAGATGGTGCAGCAAGCATATTGGTTTCATTCTATTGCACTTCGATTATACCAACGTCGTCAAAAGTAAAGATTACATTGTGGCCGAGACCAGCTGAGGTATCTTTCTTAAACGAGCGAAATCACACCTAGAATTACGACTACGATTTGAAATATCAACAAAAGTTCGTCGAACGAAGTTTCATTACGCTTCCCTGGTAATACTATGACATCTTTCAGGAACAAACTAGAATTATCCTATCAACCACGATGCTCTCTCAAAACAGTGGAAACAAAACAATCATTCAAACTTCTCAAATGTGTTTACCCTCGTTCTTTTCTCTAGGCGGCCAACGAATTATAATTATATTCCAGTTTTTTCTTCGAAACTCCTTAACATGTGTTGACAAACTAGAGTTGTTGTTTCGGAATAGTTCTCTTATTCCGATGATTAAGAGTGGGAGGAGGGGTGTTATTGGTTTTCTAATCAATCCCTTATAGATTTATGCTTTGAGGGTGTATTTGACCTTAGGGAAGGCGGCGTACGCTCGCTTTGCCTTAAGCGTCTTCTTTCCTCGTTCTGCCTTGGTCAATGCACGTCGCATAGCCCGTGTTTTCTTGCTTCGCAAATCCTTAGGAATGTATTTGGATCCCTCGCAGGACTTGCGAAGACCTTCCTTTTGTGCTTGGTTGTGGACGGTCAAGACTCGGGCGATCGACTTTCGGACCGACTTGATTTTGGCAATCTTGGATGCGGCACCATCGGTGACCTTGGCAACATGCAATTCTGAAAGCTCCTTGCGAAGGTCCGTGAGTGTCTTGAGGAGTTCCTCCTTTGACAATCCTCTTAATTCATATGCCTTGACCATTTTGGAAAATTGTTCTACTGAGTAGTGATAAGAAAGAAAGTAACGCAACTGTTAGTACGGTTTCATAAAGCCTACAGGATTGTAAAGCTAGTAACAGTGGAGTTCAGTTTGATAGAATTCTGCTCAGAAAGCTTCCTTCGATGGCTTCGTCGTCGAGTCGTCGGTCTTACCTTACGAAATACAAGGGTCGATCGTTTGCCGGTAAGAAGGGCAGGTGTTTAGATGTTGTTTCTAGACGGAAAAGTTTGCTTAATTTTTTTGCGATAGTAATAAGGTAAAGAGGTAATTAAACGTCTGTCTGTCAGTCGCTTACTTTACAAATCTAATCGAAGTGTTCCAAAAAATACAAAAACACGTCTGATTACCGTCCGCACAGACGAAAAGTGCGTTGTTAACATCAAGAAGTGCCGTGTGCAAGTATTCTGTCCCTTGCCTGCCAAGTTTGTGAGCCGCCAAACACTTGCTCCCACTGTGTGTGTGCGTGTGTGTTTTGCATGATTGCACCAAGAAGCGATGGCACATAAGGGTTAATAGTGCAATGGGGCACCCTGGGCTGGCCTGCTGAGCACTCTGTGGGGGCAGTGCTGCGCAGGTCCAGCCAAGCAGCAGGCATGCCCCACAGCAAGCCCCACCCTGGGAGCAACCATTGAGGGGTTGGGGGGATTGCGTGTGGGGGGGGGGGGCAGTTTGCCCAGAGAGCAGCAGATGGCAAGAGAACAACAGAGGCAGAGGAGCGTCCGGTGGCTGGGGCAACAAAGAGGACCTTCCCTACCGGTAAGCATGTGGCCCTTAACCAA
>Ga0209503_10001108_pt1 | contig 14378 bp, 4 predicted proteins | sample SouAtlMetagenome_2_FD_187448 | JGI IMG/M metagenome (GOLD analysis project Ga0209503, IMG submission 187448) | Marine eukaryotic phytoplankton communities from Atlantic Ocean - South Atlantic ANT15 Metagenome (SPAdes) (version 2) | ecosystem: Environmental > Aquatic > Marine > Oceanic | place... | reverse complement strand
CTTTTTGGCTGGACTTTGGATATTTCGGGGGTATGGGTATATTTTTTGCGGGCCGCAGGCCTGCCCAAGCATCCCAGTTGGGCGGGTGAATATGCCCCTTTTTCGCCGAAAATCGACATTTTGAGGGCAAACACACATGTTTTTGGCTGGCGAAAAATCCAAAAAAACTTCCAAACAATTTGTTTTCGCCGAAAATTGTAGCGAAAAAATCTAGCCGGCTACCTTTTTCGGTAGCTTTCGAACATATTTTTTGTTTTCGCCAAAATCGACTTTCTGCTGAAAAAACGTAGCTCGACTATGCTTTTTTGGCTACGCTTTTTCGGCGAAAACAATTTTTTCTAACTTTTTGACTTTTTTCGTTATGTTTGGGTTCCTAGACCCCCCTGGGGCGAAGGTACCCTAAAAACACGTTTTGAGCCTCTGTTACCGCTAACAAGTCGATTTTTCAGCAAAAATAAATATGTAGGATATCTACACATTTTTTTGCTGAAAATCGACTTTTTGATGGGTAACAGGGGGGAGGGGGGCTAAAATCGTGCTTTTGGGGTACCCTGGCTCCTAGGGGGTCTAGAAACCCAAACATGGCGAAAAAAGTCAAAAATATTTTAAAAATTATTTTTTTTGGCTGAAAAAATGTATCGAATAAAACCTAGTCGGCTACGTTTTTTGGCAGTTTTTGAGGCGTATCCCAGTTGGGCGGTGAATATTTCCCTTTTTCGCCCAAAATCGACATTTTGAGGGGAAAACACATATTTTTGGAATTCCTCGGACCCAAGGGAGAAATCGGCATCCAAACTGGCGAAAAATTTTAAAAATTCTAAAAAAATTGTTTTCGCCGAAAAATTGGAGCCAAAAATGTAGACGGCTAGATTTTTCGGCAGCTTTCGAACACATTTTTTTGTTTTCGCCAAAAATCGACTATCTGCCGAAAAAACGTAGCTCGACTATGCTTTTTTCGCTATAGTTTTTTTCAGCGAAAAAAAACAATTTTTTTAAAATTTTGACTTTTTCCGCCATTTTTGAGTTCCTTGACCGCCCAGGAGCCAGGGTACCCCAAAAACCCGATTTTAGCCCCATTTTACCCATCAAAAAATCGATTATCAGCAAAAAATAATTAGGCAAGATTTCTGGACATTTTTGCTGAAAATCGACTTTTTGAGGGGTAAAAGGGGGCTAAATCGTGTTTTTGGGGTACCCTGGCCCCTAGGGGGTCTAGGAACCCAAAAATGGCGAAAAAAATCAAAAATTATCAAAAAATTGTTTTTTTCGATGAAAAAAGTGTAGCGAAAAAAAGCATAGTCGACTACGTTTTTTCGGCATAAAGTCGATTTTTGGCGAAAACAAAAAAAATGTGTTCGAAAGCTGCCGAAAAATGTAGCAGTCTACATTTTTTGGCAAAACCAATTTTTTTAGAATTTCTTTTCACCAGCTTTGGGTCTCTAGACCCGCTTGGGGTCGGGGTACCCCCAAAAAATGTTTTTACCCCTTTTACCCCTCAAAAAGTCGATTCTTGGCAAAAAAAGTACATATTTTTGAAAGCTGCCAAGAAATGAAGCCGACTAAATTTTTTGGCTAGATTTGTTCGGCGAAAACAAATTGTTAGTAATTGTTTTTGATTTTTGGCCAGTTTTGGGTTCCTGGACCATCTTTGGGACGAGGTACCCCGAAAACGCGTGTTTGCCCCTCTTACGCCTCCAAAACTGCCGAAAACGTAGCCGACTCCGTTTTTTTGCTACATTTTTTTCAGCGAACAAAACAATTTTTTTGAACATTTTTTACTTTTTTCGCCATTTTTGGGTTTCTTGACCCCCAGGAGCCGGGGTACCCCAAAAACACGATTTCGATAGGCAAGATTTCTAGACATTTTTTTTGCTGAACATCGACTTTTTGAGGGGTAAAAAGGGGCTAAAATCGTGCTTTTGGGGTACCCTGGCTCCGAGGGGGTCTAGGAACCCAACAATGGCGAAAAAAGTCAAAAATTTCCAAAAAAATGGTTTTTTTTCGCTGAAAAAAATGTAGCGAAAAAAACGGAGTCGGCTACGTTTTTCGGCAGTTTTTGAGGCGTTGACGGGGCAAACACGCGTTTTCGGGGTACTTTGTCCCAAGGATGCTCTAGGGACACAAAACTGACCAAAAATCTAAAAAAAAATCGAACAAGTTGTTTTCGCCAAAAAATGTAGCCAAAAAATGTAGTCGGCTACATTTCTTGGCAGCTTTCGAAAATAGGTACTTTTTTTTGCCAAGAATCGACTTTTTGAGAGGTAAAAGGGGTAAAAACGTTTTTCGGGGTATGCCGACCCAAAGGGGGGTCTAGAGACCCAAAGCTGGCCAAAAATCGAAGAAATTCTAAAAAAATGTTTTCGCCGAAAAATGTAGCCAAAAAATGTAGTCGGCTACATTTTTCGGCAGCTTTCCAAAAAGCGTCAAATCGGTCTCTCAACACACAAATGTTGGTCCGAATTTTCTAAAATGCTGCCAAAAATGTAGCCCGCTGTATTTTAATTTTTACTTGTTTAGACGAAAGTGTGCTTGCATGCTTTATCCATTTTTCCTTGGTCGGCACACTTTTGAGTGATCAAGTCAAAATTGAAACAATGCCTAAAAATCATACTTTTAAACCGTTCGAAAATAGTTCTCTTGCCGCCCATCAGCCAACATCAAAAGGTATCGAGTCGCGCTTACTTAAAAGTCAAATAAACTATACTTGATTCTCAGCATTATCTCTTTGAACGACTCAATTTGCAAGCAAAATACTCAAAAATAAGCTCAGCCCGGGCTCGAGGTCGCCCATCACATTTTAATAATTATTCTAATCAAAAATTCGTTATTTCTGACAGCTATACCGACTCGATAAAAAAAGTCACTCACCAAGATCACTAGTCACACCCGTATACACAAACTAACCCATCAAACCCACCAGCCTAGCTCATCCAAAACAACCGGCCTCGTATACCCCGACACCACATACACGCACACCACCACCTAAATCGACCAATATCATACTAGCTTCCCTCGTCCAAATACTTTAAAAATACACGCTCACTGCCCAAAAAATTAAATGGACTCTAACTCAAAAACGCACCCTCAAATCGAGACAGAGTCCATCTTTTCAGCCTTTTCTGGTCGTTTTCAGACTAAGTCAGCGTACGTACGCACCGAATCGAGACAGAGTCCATCTTTTACGCACAAACAGAAAAAAATTACAAGTCCATTTAAATCCAGCGAGCCGCTCAGAAAAAGAACATAGACCAGACGCACATACAGATTCATGGTCGATATTCTCATGAAAAGGCGTGCGTACACGCGTTTTTAACATTAGTTTACAAATTAAGGGGCCGGGATTTTGCACCCCAGTTGTTGGGATTAAAACTACTATTAGAAGGAAGGTGAAAGAAGAAGTATGGGAAACTATACATCATCTTGATCAGAATTTGAAGGTCTAAAAACGCATGTAGCCGTTTTTTGATATCTTGGCTGTAGCGAAAACTACGGCGCTGCGAGGTTGCGAACTCGATCCACTCTCAGCAGTGTATTTTGGCCTATTTCATAAACGCGGCATACACGAGCGCCTCTCGTTATTCGAGTTGGTTGGCTTGTGTGTTCGTGTTAGTGAATTGAGCGCTCAGGAGAAGCGTGAAAGTTACTTGCAAAGTTGCAGGAATTTATTGAGGGCGACGTTTGGCCGAATGGCCGGCTTTATTTTTTAATCGAAATGAAGTCGTGTGAATCGGGCGATCGGAAGCACTTGTGATTCTTCACTAGTGAGTAGCAAACTGGTTGATTCTGCCAGAAGTCATATGCTTGTCTCAAAGATTAAGCCATGCATGTGTAAGTTCACACTGTATACAGTAAAACTGCGGACGGCTCATTACAACAGTACTAATCTATTTGGCTGTTCAAATAGTAAAAGGATAACTGCCGCAATTCGGGAGCTAATACTTGCTAAAAGCGTCGTAAGACGTGTTTTTCCTTTCCTTAAATCGATCACCCTAGGTGTCTTCTGAGGAATCGAGGGAACTTAACGGACCGTGTATGCTTACGCGACGGTCGGCCATTCGAAGTACTGACTTATCAAATGTCGATGGTTCGGTATTGGCGAACCATGTTTGTAACGAGTAACGGGGAATCAGGGTTCGATTCCGGAGAGGCAGCCTGAGAAACGGCTGGCACATCTAAGGAAGGCAGCAGGCGCGTAAATTACCCATTGCAGACTCTGCGAGGTAGTGACAAGAAATAACGAGGTGTTGATCTTCATGATCGTCACTGTCGGAATGAGAGCAGTCTAAAACGCTCATCGAGTATCAATTGAAGGGAAAGTCTGGTGCCAGCAGCCGCGGTAATTCCAGCTTCAATAGCGTATACTTAAGTTGTTGTGGTTGAAGAGCTCGTAGTCGTAACTCTGGATTATCACCTTGTAGTGGGTGTCGCTTCGGTGGTGCTCACTTTTGGAGGTTGGTATCCTCATTTTGATGTTTGGAGGCTAGTGTCATTAACTTGGCGTTGGTCGACTGCATCGATTTTACCTTGAATAAATCGGAGTGCTCAAAGCAGGCTCTAATGCTTGTACGATTGTGCATGGGATAATGGAACAGGGCGTCTCCGCCCTTTCATCGGTTTAAGTGGAGACGTAATGATAGATAGGAACGGACGGCGTGATTCGTACGAGAGGGTGAAAGGTGAAATTTTTAGATCCTTCTCAGACGGGCGGATGCGAAGGCGTTTCACGAGAACGTTTTCATTGATCAAGAGCGAAAGAAGCAGGTTCGAAAACGATTAGATACCGTTGTAGTTGCTTCCGTAAACGATTTAGACTTGCGATTGGCAAGGATTGTTAATAACCTTGTCAGCAGCTTCCGGGAAACCAAAGTGTTTGTAGCCCAGGGGGAGTATGGTTGCAAAGCTGAAACTTAAAGAAATTGACGGAAGGGCACCACCAGGCGTGGAGCCTGCGGCTTAATTTGACTCAACACGGGACAACTTGCCCGGCCCGGACACAGGAATGATTGACAGATTGAGAGCTCTTTCTTGATTCTGTGGGTGGTGGTGCATGGCCGTTCTTAGTCGGTGGAGTGATTTGTCTGGTTAATTCCGATAACGGACGAGACTCTGACATGCTAACTAGTATCGCTTGCTACTCTTTGAGTCAGGTGGGTACTTCTTAGATGGATTGGCGCCTTTTTGAATGCGCATGAAATAGAGCTATAACAGGTCTGTGATGCCCTTAGATGTTCGGGACCGCACGCGCGCTACAATGAATTAGTCAATAGGATTTAGCTGAGGCGAAAGCTTGACGCAAGTCATTTCGGCGAATCGAACAAACTAGTTCATGCTTGGGATAGTTGCTTGTAATTCTTCAACTTGAACGAGGAATGCCTAGTAATGATGAGTCATCAGCTCATCGTGATTACGTCCCTGCCCTTTGTACACACCGCCCGTCGCTAGTACCGACTAGTTGGTTTAGTGAATCGCTTGGATTTATAGTTAGCTTAGGGGGCAACCTCTAACTTACCGTGAAGAAGAATGGTAAACTTGGTCAACCGGAGGAACTAAAAGTCGTAACAAGGTCTCCGTAGGTGAACCTGCGGAGGGATCATTTTTGAGTGTAGCTCGGCCGTTACAAGCTGACGCTGCTTAGCCCTGGCTAGCGATGCTTGGTGAGTATTGTCCGTACGCGGATGTGCTCATTGAGCTACGCTTCGCTTGTTTTTTATTAAACTTGCGTAAGAAATACCTAACCGCGCTTCGGCGCCCCTTTTTTGTTTGTCATACCTCGACTAATGTGCAGAAACTGTAAATACTAAAAGTATTACTCTAAACGGTGGATCACTCGGGTCATGTATCGATGAAGAACGCAGCAAAATGCGATAGCTGGCGTGAAATGCAGAAATCTGTGAACGTTGAATTTTCGAACCTAAATGGGTCAGACAGTTTATTCTGTCTGAACGTTCGTTTGAATGCTGGATAGTTACTAAAGCTAAACACTACTTGTAGTGCAAGGCGTTGCTATGGCTATTCTGTTGGCGATTGAGTCGATGGATGGCTGAATTCATTTGTTGCTTCGGCGACAACCGGTAAGGTGGCTGGCCTGCGTATGCGGCTAGTGTCTCTGGTGCTTTTCTTGAGGCTCCTAACTGCTTGCTAGTCAAGCCGCCTTCAACCTATCAGCTTCAAATCGAGCGAGGCTACCCGCTGAATTTAAGCATATTAATAAGCGGAGGAAAAGAAAACAACTGTGATTCCATTAGTAACGGCGAGTGAAGTTGGAAGAGACCGTCGACGAAGCCGCGTGCTTGTGAGCATTGCAGCAATGTGTCGTATGCGAGGGGGAACTCGTGGCAGAGAGACCGCTTAGATCGTCTTGAATGATCGTTCCAAAGAGGGTGGTAGGCCCGTAAAGCGGTGGCTAGGTCGCGTTGAACCTTCGGTAGAGTAGGCTTGTTTGGGAATGCAAGCTAAATGGCAGGTAGATCCCTGCTAAGTCTAAATATAACATGACACCGATAGCGAAAAAGTACAGTGATGGAAAGTTGAAAAGAACTTTGGAATGAGAGTTAAATAGTGCGTGAAACCGTTTAGGTGGAAGTGATCGAGCGGCTTAGACGTCCGCATGTTAAAGCTGGTCTTTAGACCAGTGTTGCATGAGGATTGCTTGCGTCAATGGCTTTCAGGGGCAACGGGCCGAGTGTTGGTAGTCGTCGCTTCGGTGATGATGAAGCATGAGGAAACCGGGGCTCAGGGGAGTGAGGAATACTGCGTCGCCTTCGGGTTGGAGCGCTGCTTGTCATTGGTAGGCACATTTGGAAATCACTTCTGTGACTCTAGGTGTGAATGCTTTTGGCGGGTAGATGCTGCTTGGGCGCAAACGATTGATGCATAAATGTCGTCTCTAATCGTCCCGTCTTGAAACACGGACCAAGGAGTCCACCAGTTGCGCGAGTGATTGGGTGGAAAACCCAAACGCGTAATGAAAGTGACTGTCGCGGCAAGGTCGTAAGACCAGCACCGTGCGCCGGCGTCATGACTTCTTAGTTAGGTGTCGAGCGAGAGCGTAGATGGTGGGACCCGAAAGGTGGTGAACTATACTTGAATAGGTTGAAGTCAGGCGAAAGCCTGATGGAGGACCGTAGCTGTTCTGACGTGCAAATCGATTGTCGAATTTGAGTATAGGGGCGAAAGACTAATCGAACCACTTAGTAGCTGGTTCCAGCCGAAGTTTCCCTTAGGATAGCTGTTACTCTTTGGAGTTTTATCAGGTAAAGCGAATGATTGGTGAACTCGGGGAGTATATCTCCTCGCTCAACTCTCAAACTTTAAATTGGTAAGAAGCACCTTTCGCTTAATTGGATTGGTGCATGGAATCCGAGTAATGTGTGGGCCACTCTTGGTAAGCAGGACTGGCGATGCGGGATGCTCCGAACGCGTATTTAAAGAGACCTAAGGTCCGCGTATCAGAACCCAGAAAAGGTGTTGGTCGAATTTGACAGCAAGACGGTGGCCATGGAAGTCGGTTCCCGCTAAGGAGTGTGTAACAACTCACTTGCCGATTCGACCGGCCCTGAAAATGGATGTCGCTGCAGCGGACTTCTTATAGTACGCCGTTGAAGCATGTATAAACAAGTACGCTTCAACGAGTAGGCTGGCGTGTCGGTGGCGTGGAAGGTGCTGGCGTGAGCCACACTGAAGCCGCCGATAGTGCAGATCTTGGTAGTAGTAGCGAATAGTCAAATGAGAACTTTGACGGCCGAAGTGGCGAATGGTTCCTTGTAAACAGCATTTGAACAAGGGTGAGTCGGTCCTAAGCTACAGCCGAATGGTGTAGTGAAAGCAGAGTGATGCCTCGGTATTGCTCTCGTGGGCGAAAGGGAAGCGAGTTAATATTCTCGCGCGTCGACGTGGCTAGTTGGCCTCGGTCAACAAAGCGGTAACGCAAAAGAACTCGGAGAAACTTGCGGTTACATCGGGAAGAGTTGTCTTTTCTTGCTAACAGAATGGAAGAGCATGGAATGAGTTTGGCTCGAGATATGCTTTACAGTCTGGAAGAGTAGTGCTTTTCTTGCGCTATCCGATCAGTTGCCGTTGGTCCTTGAAAATCCGAGTGAGTGATTAATGTTCACGCGACGCCGTACAGATATCCGCAACTGGTCGCCAAGGTGAGTAGCCTCTGGTCGATGGGAGAAAGCGAGTAAGGGAAGTCGGCAAAATAGATTCGTAACTTCGGGAAAAGAATTGGCTCTGAGCGCCGAGTAGTCTGAGCTTGTTGGTAAAGCGGGCATTGTCCTGCTGTTGGGCTGGGTAACCCTTTCGGGGGAGACTTGGACCGACGGCGGGATTGTCTGTGGAGCCAGCTTGCTATGTCGTCTCCGGGCGGCTTCGGGCTACAATGAACGGTGAACTCAGAACTGTCACGGTCTCGGGGATTCCGACTGTATAATTAAAACAAAGCAATGCGATGGCGTTAAAACGTGTTGACGCATTGTGATTTCTGCCCAGTGCTCTGAATGTCAAGGTGAAGAAATTTGCTTAAGCGCGGGTAAACGGCGGGAGTAACTATGACTCTCTTAAGGTAGCCAAATGCCTCGTCATCTAACTAGTGACGCGCATGAATGGATCAACGAGAATCCTACTGTCCCTACTTGCTACCCAGCGAAACTACAGCCGTGGGAACGGGCACGGAATAATCAGCGGGGAAAGAAGACCCTGTTGAGCTTGACTCTAGTCAGTGTCTGTGACGAGACATAAGAGGTGTAGAATAGATGGGAGTCCTCGGACGACAGTGAAATACCATCACTTTTATCGTTTCTTTGCTAATGGAATAGAGTGAGACTTGGACCTAGTCCTTTATTGTAGCGTTAAGCATTGATCTCTGATTGGTGCGACTCATTTTTCAGACCTTCACTGGCGGGGAGTTTGACTGGGGCGGTACATCTGTCAAACGATAACGCAGGTGTCCTAAGGTGAGCTCAGCGTGGACGGAAACCTTGCGTAGAGTAAAAGGGCAAAAGCTCGCCTGATTTTGATTTTCAGTGTGAATAAAAACTGCGAAAGCACGGCCTATCGATCCTTTTGAGTATCCGGATGTGATGCAAGAGGTGTCAGAAAAGTTACCACAGGGATAACTGGCTTGTGGCAGCCAAGCGTTCATAGCGACGTTGCTTTTTGATCCTTCGATGTCGGCTCTTCCTATCCTTGAGAAGCAGAATTCTCAAATGGTCGGATTGTTCACCCTCGAATAGGGAACGTGAGCTGGGTTTAGACCGTCGTGAGACAGGTTAGTTTTACCCTACTGATGTAGTGATGTTGTAACGGTAATACTGCTCAGTACGAGAGGAACCGCAGTTTCGCACATTTGGTTTAGTGGTTCGCTGAAAAGCGAGTGCTGCAAAGCTACCATGCGTTGAATTATGACTGAACGCCTCTAAGTCTGAATTCAGCCCGGAGACAACATTAGATTGGGGTCTGATTGGCGCGTGGCAAAGATAGACACTTTCGGGTGTTGGTTAAGCCTGGCGCCGAGTATTATCACCATCGCGAAGTGAGGGTGTTGACTCGACAGAGCAATTGTGTCGCTGATTAGACTTAAAATAGCTTATAGACGATTTGCATGAGGTCTGGCTATCGTACTCGGTAGAGCCATGTAAATGGCGATCCGTTGAGATTTATGCCGTTGATCTAATATTTGTCATCAGATCAGTCTAGAGATAGACTGAGCATTGTGTTGTGGCCTGCATCGCGGTCAGCCTGTACATTGAGTTGTGCGGCTGGCCGCTTTGCCGTCACCCCTGCTCGCGTGACTAAGTCCTGAATTTTTGGGGTGCAGTCAGCAGTAGCGGTGGGCCACCGGCAAGCCCAGCGGTCAGCTAGTACATTAACTTGTGCAGCTGGCCGCTTTGCCGTCACTCCTGCTCGCCTGATAAAACACATTAAACCCTCAAACTGAGACTCAAAAGCTGTACAAAATTTAAAAACGCCCAAAAACGACCAAAAAACTCCAAAAAATGCCAAAAAAACTCTAAAAAACGCCCAAAAACGCCCAAAAATCGTTCAAAAAACGCACAAAAAATTTCCAAAAAACGCCCAAAAATCCCCCAAAAAACGCCCAAAAATGCTCAAAAACCGCCCAAAACCACCTAAAACGATCAAACCCCCCAAAAACGCTCAAAAACCCTCTAAAACGCGCGAAAATTGCTTCCCCAGAGACCAAAATTGTAAAAAATTGCGCATGGGTCTGCTCCTTTTTCTCGATACCCAGAATTCACCGTACAGCACCAAGCAAAAGCTGGCTGAAAAAATCGAGAAAAAATTTTCAAACAAAATTCAAAATTTTTGCAAATTAAGAAAAATTATAGAAAAAATCAACCAAAATTAATCAGCGCTGTGGTAGGCTTGCTGCCGGCTGCAATCTTTTCCGGCAGGGGTAGGCTACCACAACGCCGCCACCGCGATAGGAACCGCTCGCGGCAGCCGGACGTGTAACAGGGGCGAGCTCAGAGATGACCTGCCAGCTCGAGCTGGCAGCGGCGTTGCAGAGGCAAACCGGACTGCGGAAGAGGCAGGCAGCTGTGACCTGTGATCCTCCCAGGGCACTTCGGATGCGATGCACGATGTGCGCCGACCTATTCCAAACGCAACCCTGGCCTTTACCGTTCGAGCGTGCGCGGCCGGCAACCACCAACTGTCCCTACAGCGCCATCCCTATGATCGCCTTAATCTTCTCTAAGATTAAGACGACAGCTCGACCACCCTAGGCCATCTGGCACACAAAATTCGCGCACCATTAGCCTTACAAAAAAGAAAAAGACCAAAAATAGTGAATTGAAATTTCAAAAAAATTGAAAATACCAGAGTTTTCGAATGACCAGCTGAAGCAAGCTCTAGGTGACAATGAGCTGCGTCGCCCGCCTTCACTCTGGCCGCTAAAATTGATCAAAATCAAAAGTGAAAATTTCCCGATGTCAAAATTAACCCAATCGACTACTTTTATAAACGAGTCCTCATACGCACCCAAAACCCAATTTGATATTTCCACAATAAGCCCCTATAGGTATGCGCGAGCGGCTTGAGTTAACATTGAGTAGACACGATTTGTACATGTCTATTTTTGTCACCATCTAGTGACTAAAAGTGTAGTCGACTATGATTTTGGCTGTGCATTTTTGATGATTTGGGTTATTTTTCAAATTGGTGGGTGGCTAGGGCTCGATGGTTGCCGACGTTGGCTGAGTTTGGCCCTGAAGCCGTTATGCTAGCTGTCCTGATACACAACACTACTGGGGAGTACTTTTGGAGAGCTCTCCTACAAAAAAATCGAGTTTCACAAAATAGATTTGATCGAAAGATTGGCCGATTTGTTCGTTATTTTTAGGTAAATTGGGTGGATCCAGGTAGAAAAATATACAAACATCGATTTGAAAGCTGTCGAAAAAATAGCCAAATAAATTTGGTGGCTATAGTTTTTTCGGCGAATATCGCCAGTTTTGGGTGGCCAGACCCCCCTCGAAAAAATGTGGCTCGACTACAGTTTTTGGCTACACTTTTTTGTCGAAAACAAACTCTTTTGGAAGTTTTTTCAACTTTTTGCCACTTTTTGGCTGGACGTGGGATATTTTGGGGCATGGGTATATTTTTTGCGGGTCACAGGCCTGCCCAAGCATCCCAGTCGGGCGGGTGAATATTTCTCTTTTTCGCCGAAAATCGACATTTTGAAGGGAAAACACATGTTTTTGGGATTCCTCTGATACCAAAACTGGCGAAAATCCAACAAAATTTCTAAACAATTTGTTTTTGCCGAAAAATGGTAGCCAAAAATCTAACCGGCTACCTTTTTCGGTAGCTTTCGAACATATTTTTTGTTTTCGCCAAAATTCGACTTTCTGCCGAAAAAACGTAGCTCGACTATGTTTTTTTGGCTAGGTTTTTTCGGCGAAAAAAATTTTTCTAACTTTTTGGCTTTTTTCGTTATGTTTGGGTTCCTAGACCCCTAGGGGCGAAGGTACCCAAAAAACACGTTTTAAGCCTCTGTTACCGCTAAAAAGTAGATTTTTAAGCAAAAATAAATATGTAGGATATCTACACATTTTTTTCGCTTAAAATCGACTTTTTGATGGGTAAAAGGTGGCTAAAATCGTGCTTTTGGGGTACCCTGGCTCCTAGGGGGTCTAGGAACTCAAAAATGGCAAAAAAAGTCAAAAATACTTTAAATTTTTTTTTTCGCTGAAAAAAATGTATCGAAAAAGCCTAGTCGGCTACGTTTTTTGGCAGTTTTTGAGGCCTATCCCAGTTGGGCGGTGAATATTTCCCTTTTTCGCCCAAAATCGACATTTTGAGGGAAAAACACATATTTTTGGAATTCCTCGGACCCAAGGCAGATTTCGGCATCCAAAACTGGCGAAAAATCTAAAAAAAAATTCTAAAAAATTTGTTTTCGCCGAAAAATTGTAGCCAAAAAATGTAGACTGCTACCTTTTTGCGCAGCTTTGGGACACATTCTTTTTTGTTTTCGCCAAAAATCGACTATCTGCCGAAAAAACGTAGCTCGACTATGCTTTATTTCGCTACAGTTTTTTTCAGCCAAAATCAAGTTCAAGTCAAGTAGCAAAAATAAATATGCAAGATTTCTAGACTTTTTTGCTGAAAATCGACTTTTTGAGGGGTAAAAGCGGGCTAAAATCGTGTTTTTGGGGTACCCTGGCTCCTAGCGGATCTAGGATCCCAAAAATGGCGAAAAAAACAACATCAAAAATTTTCAAAAAATTGTTTTTTTCCGCTGAAAAAAGTGTAGCGAAAAAAGCATAGTCGAGCTACGTTTTTTTGGCAGACAGTCGATTTTTGGCGAAAACAAAAAAAAATGTGTTCGAAAGCTGCCGAAAAATGAAGCAGTTTGGCAAAAACAATTTTTTTAGAATTTCTTTGATTTTTCACCAGCTTTGGGTCTCTAGACCCCCTTGGGGTCGGGGTACCCCAAAAAACGTGTTTACCTCTTTTACCCCTCAAAAATTCAATTCTTGGCAAAAAAAAGTACATATTTTCGAAAGCTGCCAAGAAATGTAGTCGACTAATTTTTGTGGCTACATTTGTTCGGCGAAAACAAATTGTTAGAAATTTTTTTGGATTTTTGGCCAGTTTTGGGTCCCTACACCATTCTTGGGACGAGGTACCCCGAAAACGCGTGTTTGCCCTTCTTACGCCTCAAAAACCGCCGAAAAACGTAGCCGACTCCGTTTTTTCGCTACATTTTTTTCAGCGAAAAAAACAATTTTTGAAAATTTTTGACTTTTTTCGCCATTTTTGGGTTTCTTGACCCCCAGGAGCCAGGGTACCCAAAAAACACGATTTTAGTGCCCTTTTACCCATCAAAAAGTCGATTATCAGCAAAAATAAATATGCAGGATTTCTAGACATTTTTTGCTGAACATCGACTTTTTGGGGGGTAAAAAGGAGCTAAAATCGTGTTTTTGCGGTACCCTGGCCCCTAGGGGGTCAACAAACCCAAAAATGGCGAAAAAAGTCAAAAATTTCCAAAAAAATGTTTTTTCGCTGAAAAAAATGTAGCGAAAAAAACCGAGTCGGCTACGTTTTTCGGCAGTTTTTGAGGCGTAAAAGGGACAAACACGCGTTTTCGGGGTACCTCGTCCCAAGGATGGTCTAGGGACACACAACTGGCCAAAAATCCAAAAAAATTCTAACAATTTATTTTCGCCGAACAAATGTAGCCAAAAAGTTTAGTCGGCTTTATTTCTTGGCAGCTTTCGAAAATATGTACTTTTTTGCCAAGAATCGACTTTTTGAGAGGTAAAAGGGGTAAACACGTTTTTTGGAGTAGCCCGACCCAAAGGGGGGTCTAGAGACCCAAAGCTGGCCAAAAATCGAAGAAATTCTAAAAAAATGTTTTCGCCGAAAAATGTAGCCAAAAAATGTAGTCGGCTACATTTTTCGGCAGCTTTCCAAAAGCGTCAAATCGGTCTCTCAACACACAAATGTTGGTCCGAATCTCTAAAATGCTGCCAAAAATGTAGCCCGCTGTATTTTAATTTTTACTTGTTTAGACGAAAGTGTGCTTGCATGCTTTATCCATTTTTCCTTGGTCGGCACACTTTTGAGCGATCAAGTCAAAATTCAAACAATGCCTAAAAAATCATACTTTTACACCGTTCGAAAAGAGTTCTCTTGTCGCCCATCAGCCAACATCAAAAGGTATCGAGTCGAGCTCACTTAAAAGTCAAATAAACCATACTTGATTCTCAGCATTATCTCTTTGAACGACTCAATTTGCAAGCAAAATACTCAGAAATAAGCTCAACCCGGGCTCGAGCTCGCCCATCACCGTTTAATAATTATTCTAATCAAAAATTCGTTATTTCTAACAGCCATACCTACTCGAT
>Ga0209503_10001107_pt1 | contig 14383 bp, 18 predicted proteins | sample SouAtlMetagenome_2_FD_187448 | JGI IMG/M metagenome (GOLD analysis project Ga0209503, IMG submission 187448) | Marine eukaryotic phytoplankton communities from Atlantic Ocean - South Atlantic ANT15 Metagenome (SPAdes) (version 2) | ecosystem: Environmental > Aquatic > Marine > Oceanic | place... | reverse complement strand
AACTAACCAGTTAATTACCAAGGTAAAAAATGGACAACATTAAATCGGAGACTATTAAGTTAGTCACCCCAGTAGGAACTCGTTTTCGTTACTCTTATTTAGTAACACCTGATGAGTACATGGGTGAACAGAAGTGGAAGACAGAAGCATTGATACCAGTAGGTTCAATGATGAAGAACAAAGAAGGCAAGATGGTAGAAGCTACTGCTTATATCATTGAAGAACTAGAAGGATTACTAGAGATATGGAAGGGTCAATTGAAAGCTGCTTTCCCTGATAGATCTTTTAGTTTAACTAAGAGTTCAAAGACAGGACAACCATCTTTCCCTTGGTCATTCGAGGAAAGTGATTTAGTTATCAGACTAAAGAAAAATTATAAAGGCATGAAAGGTATCAATACACCTGTTGCTTTCTATAAGACTGAACAACAAAGCGGTCAAGTAGTTCTTATGAATGAGGATGAAAGATTACAGATGGAGAAGATAAGTCCAGAGACAGAAGGACAAGTATCTTTCTTGGCTTCTGGATATAACGCAGGTGGTAATGGTGTGGGTATTAGATGTATGCCATTAAGTATTTGCTTTAGAAATATAGTTCCCTTTACAGGTGGAGGTGGAGCAAGTGACTTCGAGACAGCAGAACCAACGACCTACGAAGAGAAAGCGACTGCCACAGCAGCCGACTTCTAAATACAAAAGCAAGTTTGAAGCTGCTTTTGCCGACAGTTTACACAAAAAGAAAATTAAATTTACTTATGAAACTATCAGCATTGACTACACAATTAGCTACAGCTACAAGCCTGACTTTATCCTCAACAATTTTATTGTTGAAACGAAAGGATATTTTTCGACTGAAGACCGCAGAAAGCATCTTGTTATTAAGGAGACAAGACCCGAATTAGACATCAGGTTTTGTTTTCAAAATAGCAAGACACGATTAAGCAAAGCAAAGAGAAGCCTTACCTATGGTGCATGGTGCGATAGGCATGGGTTTCTCTACTGCGATAAAACAATTCCTACTGAATGGTATGACTTACCCACAACCTGATAACCCTAAAGCAGGTGATACTTTTTTTGACCCAGTTAATAAAATGTGGAGAGTTTTTAATGGCATGACTTGGGTTGAAGTAAATCTACAAGAACACAAATGTAAATTAAATGAAGAGCCAATACAAGAATAAAAAAGTTTGCCCCGAATGTGGCAAGAAGAACTGTGCAGTCTTTGATGATGGGCATGAACATTGCTTCACTATGGATTGCGAATACACCTACTACCCAAACAAAACCAAAGAAAAGAAAGTGAGTAACATCATTCCATTAAAGAAAAGAAATCCAAAACTATTGAAGGTAACACCTATAGCTTTAGCTAAACGTGGAATCACTAGGGAGACTTGCGAACTATTTGGATATGGGCAAGCAGAATATAGAGGACAACCTGTTCAAGTTGCTACTTATAAAGATCAGAAAGGTAGAGATGTAGCACAACACGTACGATTTCAAGACAAGAAGTTTGTTTGGATAGGAGACATATCTAACGTGCAGCTATGGGGTCAGCACCTATGGCGACAACATGGCAGCAATGGATCTGTTTTTGTAAGCTGCTTTGAAGGTGAGATTGATTGCATGAGTGGATCTCAAATACAAGGTAACAAGTTTCCCTGTGTATCAATACCTTCAGGAGTACAGTCAGCAGCTAAGTATTTAGCAGCCAACTATAAATGGTTGGATACTTATTGTCGTATAGTTCTTTGCTTTGATAATGATGACGCTGGTAATAAAGCAGCAGATAAATGTATGGAAGTCTTACCTAAAGGTAAGGTTGCAATAGCAAGATTAGATCGTAATGACGTTAACGATCATTTAGTACAAGGTGAAGGAGATATAGTACAAGAAAGATTATGGAAAGCTAGACCAGTTAGACCTGATTGCTTGATTAATGCTGCTGATGCTTGGGATTTATTTACTAAAGAAACAAGTAAAGCTGTAACAGATTTTCCTTTCCCTAAACTAAATGATTTTACAAAAGGATTATTTCCTAGCCAATTATTTACAGTAGCTTCCGCAAGTGGGGCAGGTAAGTCCACAATCTGCAGAGAATTTTGCCATCACTTTTTGAAGAGAGGATTAAAGGTTGGTTATATAGGACTAGAAGAATCAGTACAAAGAACACTTCAAGGTTTAGTAGGCATTGACTTGAATGTTCCTTTACATCTAACTGAAGATGGCATAGATGAAGCTGCCTTAAAGACTGCCTTTGATAAACTTACTTCAAGTCGTAATTTGTTTTTATATAATCACTTCGGTAGTCTTGAACCTGATGTACTACTTGAACAAATCAGATACTTGGCAACAGTAGATGGAGTGCAGGTAGTAATCCTTGACCACATCAGTATAGTTTTATCTGGTCTTGAGTTAGACAATGAACGCAAAGCAATAGATATAATAATGACCAAGCTAAGAAGTTTATGTGAAGCCACAGGTATAGCTCTTGTATTGGTCAGTCACTTACGCAGACCACAAGGACAATCACATGAGTCAGGCAGGGAGGTTGATACCTCTGACTTGAGGGGATCTCATTCACTACTCCAACTATCAGATGTCGTACTCTCGGCTTCTAGAAACCAGACAGGAGATGCTAGTGAAAGACAAAGATTACAGTTAAAGGTACTTAAGTCTAGACATACTGGAATGACAGGAGAAGTAGATAAATTATTATACGACCAGAAAACAGGTCGATTAATTGTATATGAAAATGATTTTGCAAAACTATGACTTTATTAATTGATGCTGACTGGCTAATCTACTCTTCCTGTTGTGCTTGTGAAATAGATACAAGATGGAATGATTGGCAACATACTCTTCACTCTGATGAAAGAGATATAATGAACCTGATTGAAAGCAGGTTAGAAGTATATAAACAGATAGCAGAAGACAAGCATGATGTGGTTATGTGCTTTACTTCTTACCCAACATTCAGGCATGAGATATTTCCTGAATACAAAATACATAGAATATCTAAAAGAAAACCACTAGCTTTGAGATCAGTAATTAATAACTGTAACAAAATATATGACTGTGTATCCTATCCAAACTTAGAAGGAGATGACGTACTTGGATTACTAGCTACCAATGGACAATATAAAAATCCAATAATAGTATCAGTCGATAAGGACATGAGAACTATACCTTGTAAGCTGATAGCTACTGAAGAGGTAGAACATATTACAGAAAAGAAAGCAAACAGACATTGGTTTGAAATGTCTATAGCAGGAGATAGCACAGATGGAATAGTAGGAGTGAAAGGTTTAGGTATGGTAAGTGCTACAAAATTATTAGCCGAAACTCCTGATACACAAGATGCACTATGGTCTAAGGTACAGGAAACATATACAAAGAAAGGTTACAGTATTGCTGATGCAATTCTTAATGCAAGACTTACTAGAATATTACGAGAAGGAGATTACGATTATAATACAGGTGAAGTGAAACTTTGGAATCCATGAGAAAACCCCCAAAACGAGTCACTTGTCTTAGGGGTTCTCTACGCTTTACCAATGGGTAACCACTCCCATTGATTTAATGGTAGCATAAAACTATGGCAAGCAACACTTTACCTGTTATAACTGATGATCTTATACAAGGTCTAGATAATCTGTACCCACAACGACACCCTGACTTGTCATTATCTGATAGGGAGATATGGTATAGAGCAGGGCAACGTAGTGTTGTTGACTATCTAATTGAACAACAAAAAAGACAACGTGAAACTATGTTAAACAACACAACCAAAGGTATTTAATTATGTGTTTCTTCGGTGGTGCTCAAGCTGCACCTGCTCCTAAAAAACCTGAGTTTGAAGATGCACCACCTGTAGTAACAGGAGAACAGACAGGTGTAGATAAACCAAAGAACACAAAGAAAGCTACAGAGAAGTTAAGAATGATGAGAAAGAAAAAAGAAACTTCAGGGAACTCGACTGTAAATACAAACTTAAATAGAACACAAGAGTTGCTATCAAGACCAAGCGGTTATAATAAATAAAAAGGTAACTAACTATGTGTTTCAGAAGTCCACCGCCACCACCCCCATTACCTGACCCAGAGCCAGTAGCACCTAAAGCTGAGAAGACTGCTGAACAAGTTGTTACAGGCACACAAAGAAAAGACATTGCCAAGAAAGGTAGGAAGGCTGCAACTACAACCACAAGGTCAGCAGCTAGAAGGGGTACTGCTTCTTTAAGAATACCTTTACTAACTAATGCACAAACCGAATCTGGTAATTTAAGGACACCTGTTTAACATATGGAATATTCTTCTTCGGCTGTAACAGCAGCAGGGTTGTATGAACAACTAGCACAAGAAAGATCAACCTATCTAAGAGAAGGTCAAGAGTCTAGTAAGTTAACCCTGCCATATCTTATACCTGAAACTTCAGGTGGTAGTGGTGCGAGAAGAAGTAAGATCAAAACACCTTATCAATCAATCGGTGCAGCAGGTGTTAACAGTCTTGCAGCAAAACTATTGACAGGTCTTTTCCCTACAAACGTACCTTTCTTTAAACTTGTATTAGATTTAATAAAAATACAACAAGAAGGTAGTAAGCCTGAAGCTATTACTGAAATAGATAAAGCATTACGCAAAGTTGAAGCTGCCTTAATGCGTGAGATCGAAACATCAAATGATAGAGTCGCAATGTTTGAAGCATTAAAACATCTTATTGTTGGTGGGAATGTTTTGTTATATCTGACAAACGAAGGATTACAAGTATATCCATTAGAAAAATATGTATGCAAACGTGACCCAAACGGAAATACTTTAGAAATTATTATTAAAGAAACAGTAAATGGTAAAGCCTTGCCACCTGATTTTGCAGCAAAACTAGAAGAGAAAGCAAAATATACAGAGGATACTTTAGAAGAAAACTTAGATATATATACACACGTCAAAAGAGATGGAGACTTCTTTAACTGGCATCAAGAATGTAAAGGAGAAAGGATACCTAACACAGAAGGTAGGGCAAGGAAAGATGTAAACCCTTTTATAAATCTTAGGTTCACAAGATTAAGTGGAGAAAGTTACGGAAGGGGATACGTTGAAGAGTATCGAGGGGATTTGATTTCTCTTGAAGGATTAATGAAAGCTATAATTGAGAACGCTGCTGCGTCTGCACGTACAGTTTTTCTTGTAAATCCTAATGGTACAACGAGAGCTAGTACCCTAGCTAAAGCACCTAATGGAGCTATTAGAGAAGGTAACGCACAAGATGTATCTGTCTTACAGGTAGGCAAGGGAGCAGATTTGCAGACATCTTTTACAGCAGTACAAAGAATAGAACAGAGATTACAGTATGCTTTTATGATGGCTAAAGCAGTACAACGTGACGCTGAAAGGGTAACAAGTACAGAGTTAAAGATACTGACACAAGAACTAGAATCAACACTTGGTGGAATCTACTCTATCTTGAGTTCAGAACTACAACTACCCTACCTAAGAAGACGTATGCACTTATTGGCAAAAACAGGTAGAGTGCCAGAGCTACCAAAAGATATAGTAGGTCTATCAATCATCACAGGATTACAAGGACTAGGTAGAGGACAGGATAAAGAGAAGTTACTTGAGTTTATTACTACTTTGGCACAGGCTCTAGGTGCTGATGTGATGAGACAGTTTATTAATGTTGACGAAGCTATCAAGAGGTTGGCTACCAGTATTGGCATAGATACTGAAACATTGGTAAAATCAAGTGAACAGATTGCTGCGGAGTTACAAGCTGCACAACAACAAGAACTCATTAGAAGTCTTGGTAGTGCTGCTGTAGGCTCGCCTTTACTTGACCCAAAGAAACAGGCTGAAGCAGGTCTTATCTCACAACAAATGGATTCAAATGCCCAACAAGAACAGCCAGTCTAAAAAGACTGCAAAAGCAAGAGACAACAATGGGAGATATGTAGCTCCTGAAAAAGCAGTTGTCAGCAGATTAGGTGTAAATGAAGAAGGTACACCTGAATCAAAGAATCAAGGTAAGACTGTCACTACTAGACATGGCAGTACAATCACTTATAGTTAAACCAAAAAACCACTATGACATCATCACAAGTACAGGCAAATGAAACACCACCAATGTCTTCACAAGATATTGAAAGTCTTAGAGATGAGAATGGACTTATCGCAGGTAAGTTTAAAACTGCCGAGGATATGGTAAACAGCTACAAAGAACTAGAAGGTAAGCTCGGTGCGATAGATCAAACTACAGAAGAAACTAAAGAAGAAACTAAAGAAGAAGCTAAAGCAGAAAAAAGTAATGATGACTTTAACGCTGCTGAAGTTTACGGAGATGGTTTAGCTTCAGTTCTAGAAGAAGTTGGTATTGACCCACAGGTTATTAGTAATACTTTTACAGAGACAGGTAAAATTACAGAAGATGATTACCAGAAACTAGGAGAAGCAGGATTCTCTAAGCAAGTTATTGATACTTACCTAGATGGATTAAAGGGTACTGCTAACTCTGCTGAAGATATAAAAGATGCACAGTTAGATGACATCTTATCAGTTACAGGTGGAGAAGAAGGCTATTCAAAATTAAGAGATTGGACACAGGCTAATGTACCTGATGAAACTCTCAAGGCATTTGACAAGATACTTGATACTCAAGACCCCACAATGATTAAGGTTGCAGTACAGGGTTTTGCTGCACAGATGAGAGAAGCAGAAGGCTATGAACCACAACTGATAAATGGTAGAACACCAGTAGGTAATACTAATTCATTTAAAACACAGGCAGAACTTACAAAAGCTATGTCTGACCCTAGATATGGTAAAGATCAAGACTATACATTATCTGTATATAAAAGATTAGAAGACTCTAAGGTAGTAGGCAATGGCTAACAAACCAACCAAGCCAGAGCTTTATGCAAGAATCAAAGCAAGAGTTAAAGCAAAAGTCAAGAAGTGGCCTTCTGCATACGCAAGTGGTCAACTTGTTAGACAATATAAAGCAGCAGGTGGAGGTTACACCAAAGCATGAGTCTCGACAGGTGGTTCAAAGAGAAATGGGTAGATGTCAAGACAGGTAAACCTTGTGGTCGTAAGAAGGGAGATGGCAGACCTTACCCTGCTTGCAGACCTTCAAAGAGAGTTAGTAGCCAGACTCCTAAAACAAGTAAAGAGTTGAGTAATAGAGAAAGACTTAGATTTAAAAGAGAAAAAACTAGCGGTAAGAGAATAACTTACAATCACAAAAGACGACAAAGAGCAGCATAACTGTTATATTTTATTTAACTACTCTTACTCGTAGTTCATGTCTTCTCGCAGAAAAACTTTATCTCTCAGAAAGTCAGACAAGAATCCAACAGGAGGACTGTCTGAAAGTGGGAGAAAAAGAATAAACGCTGCTACAGGTTCTAAGTTGCAACGACCTGTCACTAAAAAAAGTGGACTTTCAAAACGTGAAAAAGGTAGAAAGAAATCTTTTTGTGCAAGAATGAAAGGTGTCAAAGGAGCAATGAAAGACAGTAAAGGGCGGCCAACTAGAAAGGCACTTGCTCTACGCAAGTGGAATTGCTAGGCTCTCGGCATACAACATCTACATATCAAAGTGCCTGAAAAAGTTTCAGATAACGCTTTGAGAAAAGGTTAGTAAAGACAGAGAAAGTACAAATTATTTACAAACACTTACTAAACAGATGGCTAACGCAACTGTAAGTAGGCTCGGTCTTGTTAATAATTCGGGTACAAACTTTGATGAACTATTCCTGAAAGTTTTTAGTGGAGAGGTTCTAACAAGTTTTGCCCAGAATAATATTTTCAACGAGCAACTACATTCTGTCCGTACTATTGCATCAGGCAAATCGGCAAGTTTTCCAAAAATCGGTACGGCTACTGCTGCCTATCATGTAATTGGAGAACCCCTAGTAGGGGCAAACCAAATCAAGGCTAATGAGGTCTTGATAAATATTGATGATATGCTAATCGCCCAAGCGGTAGTCGCTCGGCTTGATGAGCTTAAGAATCATTATGACGTAAGAGCTACCTATAGCTCTGAATTAGGAAAGGCTTTAGCCAAAACATACGATCAAAACGTAGCGAAGGTAATCGCTAATGCGAGTCGTGCGTCAGCTACTATTAGTGGAGATGATGGCGGTCTTGTATTAACACTTGCCAATGGTAATACAGCTTCATCTGACGTAACAGGAGATGAACTGGTTGCAGCTATCTATGATATAGCTCAAGAGTTTGACACTCGTGACATACCAAGCACAGATAGATACTGTGTGTTGCCACCTGCGGAATTTTATAAGATTCCTGAGTCTGCTACTAGAGTTATGAATACAGACTTTAACCCACAAGGTAATGGTTCTGTTGCAGCAGGTACAGTAACACAGGTTGCAGGTATCCCTATCATGATGTCTAACAACGTACCACAATCTAACGTAGGCTCTAACCCTTCAGGTGCTAATAACACCTATTCAGGAGATGATAGCAAGACGCTAGGTTTGGTATTCCATAAATCCGCAGTCGGCACAGTCAAGTTGCAAGACATGACAACTGAAATCTCAGGTGCAGATTATGGGATTATGTATCAATCAACATTGATGATCGCCAAGTACGCACTTGGTCATGGAATCCTAAGACCAGAATGTGCAGCAACAATCAAATTGTCTGCTTCATAATCTACCTAAATTCATAAAATAGGGTATTCTATTATTAGATACCCTTTTTTTTTATGCCTTACGGAAAAGGTACTTACGGAAACAAAGTAGGAAGACCTAAAAAAACAGACAAGAAAAAGTCTAAAAATTTAAAAAGTAATTTAATGGCATTGAAAATGTCAAAAAAGTAAAGAACAATGGCTGTAGCTGCAACCACAGAACTTGAATGTATTAATATTATGCTTGCTGCAATAGGCGAAGCACCTATTAATACCTTAACTGGCACTCTTCCAGTAGATGCTGTTACTGCTCAGAAGACTTTAACTGAAATAAATAAAGACGTACAGAATGAAGGTTGGTCTTTTAATCAAGAGTTTAATGTCAAACTAACTAGAGATGGCAGTAATGAAATTGCTCTTGGTACAGATATGTTGAAAGTAGATGCTAATGTTTTTGACCACCCAACTATTGATGTTGTGCAAAGAGGTTTAAAAATGTATGACAGAAAAAATAATACTTATGTCTTTGATACAGACTTAACTTGTAATGTTACTTACTTTAGAAATTTTGATGAGATACCTGAATCCGCTAGACGATATATAAATATAAGAGCAGCAAGAGTATTTGTAGATAGATTAGTTGGAGATGATGGATTAAGAACTTATACAGCACAAGATGAAGCAAGAGCAAGAGCAAACCTTATGGAAAATGATATGGATAACGCAGACCATAATGTTTTATCAGGAGACCCAAATCTTAATAATGCTATGAATACGTTTACACCTGCTGATGTTCTTAACAGATAACTATGGGGATAGTATCAAGATCAATACCCACACTACTTAGAGGTGTATCACAGTCTTCAGATTCTTCTAAGCAGTCAGATCACGCTGACATACAAGATAATGCTGACAGCAACCCAGTTGTAGGTCTAGTAAAAAGATCAGGCATACAGCACGTTACAAACCTAAGTACTAGCACACTAGGTAATGTTCATATTCAAACTATAAACAGAGATGTTAATGAAAGATATGTAGCGATATTTAGTAATGGCAATGTAAAAGTATATGAGCTAGATGGCACAGAAAAGACAGTAACAAAACCAGATGGAACTGCATACTTAAATACTTCAAACCCTAGAGACACGATCAAGACTGTAACTATTGCTGACTTTACTTTTGTTGTTAATACAAATCAGGTAACTGCAATGGATTCAACTCTATCCGCAGGTAACATTACACAAGCAATTATCTTTGTAAAACAAGTTTCTAACGATACTGTTTATTCTGTTACTGTTGATGGTGTAACTGTAACTGATGACACTACTAATGACTCATCTCTAAGTACATCACAAGTTGCTGCTGATTTGCAGTCAGGTCTTAATTCAGGATTATCGGGATTTACTATTGCAAGAAGTGGAAGTGTAATACATATAAAAAAGAATGATGGTAGTAACTTTGCTATAGATGGTACTGACACTCAAGGTAATACTCAATTAACAATAGTAAAAAATTCAGTTCAAAGATTTACAGACTTACCTGCTGTCTCTCCCAATGGAATGGTGGTAGAAGTAAAAGGAGATGAAAGTACTAACTTTGATAATTACTATGTAAAGTTTGTCACTAACAATGGCAATGCTTTAGAAGAAGGTCAATGGGAAGAAACAGTAGAAGCAGGTATTCAATTTAAGTTTGACTATGCCACTATGCCACACGTCTTGATTAGACAGGCAGATGGTAACTTTAGGTTTGCAAGAGTTGATGGAGATACATATACCTTAAGTGGTACTCAATATACGTTACCTGTATGGGGAGAAAGAACAGCAGGAGATACGGAGTCTGCAAAAGACCCTTCATTTATTGGTAGTAAAATAAACAACGTATTCTTTTTTAGAAACAGATTAGGATTTTTAGCAGATGACAATGTGATACTGTCTAATGTTTCAGAGTTCTTTAACTTTTTTCCCGATACAGTTCTTACTGTAGTTGACTCACACCCTATAGATGTAGCTGCTTCTCATACTAAAGTTGCTATCCTTAAACACGCAGTAACTATGGGAGAACAGTTGATATTATTCTCTGAACAAACACAGTTTGTACTATCTAGTTCAGCAGATAACTTAACACCAACAACAGCTAACGTACTTGTATCAACAGAGTTTGAGTCTTCAGATGATGCTGCTCCTGTAGGTTCTGGTAATTCAATTTACTTTTTAACTAAAAAAGGTAACTTCGCAGGTATTCGTGAATATATTACACAGACTAATGAAACTTCTAGAGATGCAGCAAACATCACTATTCATGTACCAAGACTTATACCAAGTAATATTTTTAAATTAGCTGTATCTAATAATCAGGATATTCTTGTTTGTGTTGGAACTGATAACCCTAATAAATTATTTATAAACAGATGGTTGTTTGGTAATCAAGGACAAAAAGTTTTAAACAGTTGGTTTACTTTTACTATTAATGAAAACAGGTCTATTAAAAATGTTGACTTTATAGGTACTGATTTGTTTTTAGTTATAGAAGAAGCTAATACAGTTACTTTAGAAAAGATACCATTTGAATCTGATTTTAAAGAAACTAATGCAGATTTTGAATTTCACTTAGATCACAAAGTAACTGAAGCAGACGTAACAGTTGCATATAACTCATCTACTGATAAGACTACATTTACTTTGCCTTATAGACTTAGAGCAAAAATGGATATAGTAGGTAGATTTCTAGCAAGTAATGAGACAAGCACGTTTGTTGATATTAATGGAGTGACGCAAACCTTAAAACCTGCAACAGTTATACAATCTACAAATTTAACCAATGGTTCAACAACAACAATAGAAGCAAATGGAGATTATAGAAATGCAAAATTTATTATAGGAGAGCCTTATGATATGCACTATAGATTTAGTAAGCAAAGAATAACTGAAACCCCACAACAAAATAGTGCTGAGATTATTAGTAGCAGATTACAGCTACATCATTTCTATATAAAGTTTGAAAAGAGTGGTTTCTTTCAAGTAGAAGTAACACCTGAGTTAAGAGATACTAGCACTCATAAATTTAGTGGTCGATTTTTGGGTGCTGCTTCTTCTGTAATAGGTCAACTTAATTTAGAGACAGGTACATTTAGAGTTCCAATAATGAGTAGAGCAGACAAGGTTGATATAGATGTAAAGAATAAAACATTTTTACCAACACTATTGGCTAGTGCAGAATATGAAGCTATGTTTCACATGAAGAGTAGGAGAATGTAATGGGTCATTTAAGAAAATGTACACTAAAAGACTTGCATCATGTCTCTGAAAATATGAGAGATATGGATAGATTAGAAGCTGTATATCAAACAGGGCAAGACCCAGATACAGCATTAAGAGTTAGTTATCTAGCAAGTAAAGTAGTTATGGCTATCTGTGGAGATAATGATAATCCTATTGGTATTTGTGGTGTAACTCCTAATGGTTGTATCTATATGGTTGCTACAGAAGAATTATTTTCTAATGATAAATATAAAATACAACTGATAAGACAAGGTAGAAAATGGGTTGATGATTTGCTCAAATCATATAAAATTCTATACAATGTAGTATATGCTGAAAATGAAAAAGCTATGAAGTGGTTACAGACTTTAGGGTTTAAGTTTATTAAATATCATAAGGAGTATGGACAACATAAAAAACCATTCGTTGAATTTTCGAGGATAGTCTAATGTGTTTTGTTGCAGGACTATTTGGAATAACAGGAGCAGCAGGTAATTTATTTAACGCTTCGCTTGCTTTGAGTGCAGTTACACAAGTAGCAGGTGCAGCTTCTAAAAATAAAATTGCTAGACAACAAGCATCATACGCATATCAAGCAGCAGAAAGAACAGCTATATCTGCTGATGCTGCTATGTCTTCACAACAAGAAGCATTAAACGCACAGTTAATAGAAAGAAGGGCTGATGCTGGACAGAAGAAGCTAGCAAAAACTATAGAAGGATTACAGGCTAAAGGTAAAGCAGCAGCAACAGAAGGCAGGTCAGGCAGATTAATGGAACTCATACAAAATGATATAGATAGACAAGTAGCAGGATTAAGAGAAAGTATATCTCAATCTTTAGAATCAGCAGAAACACAATATGGTAGAGATGTATCAGCTATAGTGGCACAAAGAGATAGCAGAAGAAATCAAGCATTAGATATAGGAAACAGAGGATATACACAGGCAATGCAGAACTATCAAGGACTGTTGCCTACTATAGGAAACATAGCATCAACTGGATTACAGACTTATTTAGGTATTGATGCAGGACAAAAGAAATTTACCTCTGCTACTAGCTAATGACTTCATCAGGTTTTCAATCATTTACAACACCTAGAGATACTTTTGTTTCTCAAAGTACACAACCTGCTATAAACACACAAGATGGTTTGTCTCAAATTGCACAGACACTAGCTGTTATAGAACCTAATTTACAAAAATATATAGTAAAGAAAATAAAAGATATAAAAGAAGAAGAAGTTGCAGAAGCACAAACAGAGGGAGAAGAAGCAGCAAGAAGTTATACAAAAAAACAAAGGTTATTGTTTCCTGAAGGAGTAGAGATTGATGAAACTGCTCCTGAATTTGCGGAGACTGTAAATAAATTAAGCGGAATAATTAATGAGAATGACAGAAAAATATATCAAGGAAAAAGTATATGGTATAAAAACGCATTCGAAGAAGCTAAAGCAATAAGACTAGGAAAAAATTATTCAGCAGAAATGTTGGCTGATTATGATACCTTTCGTGTTAATGACCCAGTTACAGGAGTAGAAAAACCACTATCTGCTTATCCGTTTACAAGTTCAACAGTACAAAATTTTATAAGTAATTACAGAAATAAAAATGTAGAACTAGCTGCTATTAGTCCTTTTCATTTTCAAAGATCATTTTTACCTGAAATAAAAAAAGGAACAGAAAAGTTTATAGAAAAACATGAAGTAGATCATGCCTTCTTTAAATTAGATGCACATAAAAAAGAAGTTAATGGAGGATTAGAAGCAATAGTAAAAAGTTGGCAATTAAAAAGACAACAAAATCCTAGTGGTAAATTTGAAGATATAGATTTTGCAGATGAAAAAGAAGCAGTAAAGATTTTAGTAGAAAACGCAAGTAAGTTTTATCAAGGTAAAGACTTAAGTGATTTTTATAAAGATGTCTTTATACCTTTTGTTAATGAAACAGCAGTATCTATAGCAGGAGATGAAGCACTAGGAGAAAATAGATTTGAATTATCACGACAATGGTTAGACGAAATACCAAAATTATTTCCTAAACAATTAGCAACTAAAAAAGTTATTAATAAAGATGGAAGTGTATCAGTTGAAAATATACCAGAACCAGTTTTTTTAAGAGATGAAACAACAGGCGAACTTGTTATAGATGAAGCATCAGGTCAACCAGTACAAAAATACCAAGTTGTTGAAAATGCTAATGGCACAAAATCAACAATACCAGTTATAACTTTTAAAAAATCTGATAAAACAGTTTTAGAAACTAAACAAAATTATTTAAAAGAAAAAAATGTTGCTGAGAAAAAAATTAATGGATTAGAAAAAGATTATAACCAGTTTGGTAAAGAAAGAGAACTTTTTAAAAACACAAAAAGAATGAAAGAAATACTAACAAGTGCTTCTGAAAGAAATTTAACAAATGATGAGAAACAAGAATTAAATGAAATAATGGCAACCAGTCCAAAAGCTAGGACTTGGTTA
>Ga0209503_10001106_pt1 | contig 14383 bp, 11 predicted proteins | sample SouAtlMetagenome_2_FD_187448 | JGI IMG/M metagenome (GOLD analysis project Ga0209503, IMG submission 187448) | Marine eukaryotic phytoplankton communities from Atlantic Ocean - South Atlantic ANT15 Metagenome (SPAdes) (version 2) | ecosystem: Environmental > Aquatic > Marine > Oceanic | place... | reverse complement strand
AGATCGATTAAAATACCTTCGAGATGAAAACAATTTACCAGATGAAATTGTTATTACAGCAAGGGATAAAATTTTAGATTTTATGACTGCAGATGATACCAAGTTAGTTCCAGGATATTTGGGTTACAGTAAAATTGAGGGGACAGTTTTTATAAATTTAAGATTAAATAAAGTCGGGTTTCGTGACAATAATGGTTACAGATTTCGCACTGCTATGACCATGGGTGATGACAAAATATTAAAACTTGCGAAAACAGATTTTCACTTATTTCCAGATGCTGGTAAACCAAAAAATTAAATAATTAAATATTTAAAATCATGAAGATTACTTTTGATATCGATCGTTATAACGAATTATTAGAAAAAGAAAAACGTTTAAGTCAAGAAAACAACTCATTAATTTTCGAAAATAAAGACGAGTTTATAGAATTACTTTCATATGGTGCTCGTGTGAAAGATCAGATTTCTTATGAACGAAATCAAGATTATTATTCTTTAATTTCTCAATATATTGATAAAGTAGTTACTGCTCCGATATTTCAATCGGAATTTCTGAAAATGGAAAAGGAAGATGCTAAAGCTGCAAAAATTATTACCGACGATTTCAAACAATTAGCTCGTTTTTCAGTCGATTTAAAAGCCGTGGAATTTTCGTCTCTAATTGAAGGTATATCTGAAGTTTGTATGGTAGCCTGCGAATTCGGCCCAGAAGAGGGTATTAGTGACCAAAAATTTCGTAAGTCGATTGAAAAAACTTTTCTTCAAATTCAAAATTTTTTAAATGAAGAATAAAGAGTGAGAATTATCTCATTCTTCATTTAAAGCTTTTTGTAGTTTCAAAAAATTAAATTTCTTTAAATTCTTTTCCATGATGATAGTGTCGAATCAACTTACAAATCAATAGCTTGTAAACTGAATTTGATGCTCTATCCGAAGGTAGAAAATAAATTTTAGATAGTTTATAGCTGGTATCCAGAGATTTATTAACAGATTCCAACCCGGAAAGTACTTGCTCTAAAACTTCTTCTTTTGAGGTTTGTATTTTATAACCTTTTTCAACTGGCCATTGTAGTATTTCTATTTTATTAGAATTAGACTCATCGAAAGATACACCTAAAATGTTATCTTATGCACCACTTAGCAGTATAATTCTATAAATTCCATCTTTTTTAGTAAATCTCATTTTTGTTGAGTTGTAATTTAATAAATATTGTTAAAAATTATTTTCCCATGGAGCACCATCAAAACGGGTTTGAGCACGATTATGTGCTTCAGAATATCCCGAACCATATTTTAATTCGTGATGTCGCTCAGCACATTCATGTTTGATCCAAGTAATGTCATCTTGAGTGTGAGTTCCAGTTTCGAGACGCTTCCAAGCTAAGGCTTGTTGAATATTGGCATCAAATCTTCGGTACTCGACAGGCTCAGCAGGAGCTAATCGATCAAGATAATGTTTATTATAAAAAACGTGGTCTTTTACTTTTTTGATATTATCCGCTTTGAAACCTAGGTTTTCGGCAATATCACAGATGTCCGTATCGGACTCTCTAATCGAATCATAGATTTGATCAGCTAACTTATAACCTAACTCATAAGCATCTTCACGATAAGGGTTTTTGATAGTATAAATTTGATCAGGAACTTGTATAGTAATTATTTTTTTGTTGCTTTGTTTATCTAATTCACGCATAACATCGACATAATCCTAGGAACTAGATGATGGATCTTTTTTGTCGGAACCAGCGTTTTGGGTCATTCCTGTAACCGTAACACTTCGTGGTCCAGCCCCCTTTCCATACCCAAAATGATTTCCAGGCTGCTGATTTCCATATAACCATTGCAAATGAGGTGGAACAATTAGATGTGGATTGGGTTGAAATGTTAAACCCCAATCGTTTATTAACAATATTATTATCCCACCAATTACTCCAAGAGCCGCAACTATATCTATAAAAGAACCACCTCGCAAATTACTTATTTGAGTAATTAGCTCTTCCTTACTTAAAGAATTATTTCTGCATTCAATTGAAAGGTTGTACAATTGATCAATTTCTTTTTCGGTAAAATCAATTTCAGCAGGCATCTCTTTAATAACTTGAGCAATTATCGCTTTTTTGGAGAAACCAACATTTGAATGAATAGATCTCATTATCGATGGAGTCTGTGGCGAAATTGGTAAACCAATTGCTTGAGATGGAACTACACCATTAGTAAGACGAAGAATGAAATCTCCATAAACAATTAACCATTTCGCTTTTTTAATAATTTTTTTACGGGTTCTAATAGTATAACAACAAATTTTTTCTGATAAGTAATCTTCGTTCTTATTTGGTCTACCACAATATGGATATTTATATACCTCAACAGATAGGACGCATTTTTTTGATTTTGCCATAAAATTTTTTAATTATCTAATTAATATTTTATCTAAAAGTACTAAAAAAAGTTTCCATAAGTACTAAAAATTTTCAATTCCTTGTTTTAAAAGGGTAAAATATGTTTTTTACTGTTTTAAACGAAAAATTTGACGTAGTCTTACCTCATAAGCAAACTAAATTAAATTAAAAGTTTTTCAAAAACTATAAAACCCTGTGAAATGTTGTTTGTTAGAAGTTTATCTACGTGGTAAAGTTTGTCGTCAAGAATAACTTGATAAGAAGACTCAATCAATTGATGTTCTTCAAATATTTCCATTAACTGTATGAAATAGCGCTTAACACTAGTTATTTGTTCGTTATTTAAAGTCGACGGATAAGCTTGTAAAAATTCTTCGACATAGAAAATTTTTTGAGTATCAAAAGAACTAAAAGTGCGAATAACATGGACTTGAACTTCCAGTTGAAGCTTTGTTAGTTTTACTTGAAATAAATCTGGCAAAAGGAATGGATGTGCATAATAAAAGAGTTCATCAGCAATCCATACTTCTACAGTCCAAGAATTTTGTTTACCTTTTTGGAGATTAACTTCGGGAATTGTTACCAAACTACGATACTTTTGATTACTAAAAAATTTAATCAAGGAATTAGTTTGAAGTTCATCAAAAAATTCAATTAATTTTTTTAATTGGTAATAATTGGAAGATAACTTTGTGTATTTCAAAAAATCCTGAACTCGGAACTGAACCAATCTATAAGAAGTGGTACCTAAAGAATCGATTTTATAATTTAATGTTTGGGCATAAACTAAAAATTGCAATAGAGTACAAAATTTGTAAGAATCAGTATTATTCTGAAATGAGCCAGACCTAAGGTAATCAATTTTTAAACCCGTTAAGGAGAATGTTTGTTTGCGCAGGGGTCGTAATTTGATGACCAACCAATCGGTGTAAGAATATTGAAGAGGTAAGACCTTCCCAAAATAAGTTAAAAAATGAATGGATAATTTATGCTCAAATTCTTCAAAATGATTTTGTATTAAGAGAGTGTGATAAGTTTTGATAAATTTTCCTTTCATTTCATGTTCAAATTTTAAAAAGTTTTTTCCTTGATAGATTCGAGAATAGTTATTGCTTCGCCGTGTTCCGATTTTTAAAATAAGACCTTTTGAATTTTTTTCTAAACTAATGTTTTTATTTGTTTGCATCAGTTTTGTTTGACAATTTTGTAAAAATTGTCTGACCGAGATTTTATCATCTGTTTTATTTTTTCTTGCATAATTCAAATCAAAGCGACCCAAAATTGCGGAAGAAAAAAATTCCCAATTAATTGACGTTTGTTTAACAAGACTGTAAAAAAAAGTTGCACTTGCACCAGAAAAATAAACAGAAGTACCTTTCCAATAAGGCGCTTCATGAACAAAAAGAACTTGAAATTTATTTTTGGAACTCACCAAAATAGATTCTTTGATTGGTTTGGCTAATTTTCCGGATTCTTGATAAGAGTTAAAGCCAATCTTGAAAAGATATTCTGCTAATTTTGTCTGTGCAAAATTATCTAAATTTTGAAACTTAAATCCTATCCAATCTACGGTTATATTTTCGTCTTTAAAAGTTAATTTATTTTTTAAAAATGTCTCTTAAATTGAAGTATACCCTATTTTTATAGTAAGATAGGTAGGAATTAATGAGATATTTCCATTTCAATGAATCAAGGTAATAGACAATCAAATATGCTCTCAGCGACATCTTAAGGGGTCTAGAATGAAAATAAATTGGTTTTAGGTAATATGTGAAGGTGAAAAATAAAATAATTTTCTTTAGAAATAAAAATGAATTCCTAAATTATGTTAAAATCTAGGAATTATCTAATTCGTCTAATTCTTTGAGGTATTCCGTATGTTCGGCTTGTAATTGATTAAAGACGGTTGTATCAACTTCTCCGGCGAAATGGTAAAATTTCAACCAATACGCATCATTTTCTGCATAGGCTTTAACTGCTTCTTCAATAATCTCTTTCGTCAATTTTCTAACGATGATAAAAGGATCGCCTGGTTCTGAAAAATTTGTTTTCTCCTTATTCATTAAGGACACTATATTTTTTGCTGTTGCTATAACTACAGTATAAGTATAACCGTCTTCTAACTCGACGAAAACATCAAGATTGTAATCCTCAATATCTGGAATCTCCTCAAGTAAGTTTGGACGTACAAAACTAATTTTTTTTACCAACATAGAAATTTCTCCTTAATTAAAACTAAATTAACCATACATTTTTTTTAAAATATTTATTACTTTTTGTTGGTTGCTCTTTACTGATTTACCTAAAATTTCAATTTTTCCATCTACTTCCCGGTAATACACCCGAGCACGATTTTTGCCTCGTAACTCGTAAACATCTTTAAAAACGTTTTCTGTTCCTATTCCAGGATTTCGATTTCCTAAGGATAGTTGGTCTACTAAATTGTTTAAAGATCTTTGAGCATCTTGATCCCGTCCTGCTCGTTGTGCTTCGCGAACTAGGGCAGGATTTTCCTTTATTCTATAAACAATTTCGATTTTTCCGTCTGTGACATTTTCGTCTAATTCGCATTGTTCAGCTGATTGCTTTTTCTTCTTTGGAGCATTAGAAGGATAATCATAATCAGATTTTGATTCTTGTGATTTTTTATTTTCTGGAACAGAACACTGATCATCGAATTCAGCAGCTCCACCGCCCCCACCTGCGCCAGCTGGATTAGCCCCGGCACCCAATCCTGGACCTGGAACTACTTTAGGCGCTGTACGATATTTTGGTATATATACAGGCCGACTCGGTCGACCTCCGGCCGGCGGTGTAGGAAAATTACTCGGGTACCCTCGTCCAGGTGAAGTCGGAACTGAAGGTCCACTATCGCCTGTTTTAGCCAAAATCACTTGTTGATCATTATCTTCAAGCGAACAAAACCATTGGTCATAAATAACTCTTTCCTGAACTACTTTATTATTAAAATTTGGACTCGATGATTGAGAAGAACTCAATCGTGTTTTACCAAACAGTAAACTCAATGATAATGCTATAGTTGCGATTATTTTTCGTTTTCTACCGGGATGTCTAATTTTATTTTGATTAGTTTCACGTTTTTTTAAAGACATACTTTTACTAAATATTTAATACTTATTTTACAATCATAATTATAAAAAAAAAGTCCCATTTTGAGAAATTAGGGACCTTTTTTTTCACACTCTAATTTCATCATTTCTCTATATTATAAAAGAGTTTAACTCTGTACAACTATATTAATATTTTCAATATTCACTAAGTTTATAATGGTATAGTCTAACCACTATATAACCTTTATTAATTTAGATGATTTACCGGTTCTAAAGTTTTTCATAAAAATGCATAATTTTGGTCTTTCCAACTAGAAGAGGAGTTAATTTATCTACTATTCTAATTTTTCCATTTTTAAGATGCAACTCGTATTGGTTCTGAATTGGTAATTGATTTAATTGTCTAATGATTTCTCTTTTGTTATTAGCATTTCTCTTTTGAGAAGCATTGAAGCTGTTAAGAAGTATCTGAACATCAAATGTTTTTTTTAACTCATTAACGCTAAAGTTTTGAAGAATCTTATATCTAATCTGTAATTCGTACGTATTCTTATAAATTATCAAAGAGTTAGTAAGTATAAAAGGATAATCGTATAAATATAGTTCTTTAGCAATTGAAAGTTGGACAACCCAATCGAAATTAATTTTGTCTATCGATAGAGTTGGTAAAGCGACTGAACTTTGAAATTTTTGATCAGAAAATGCAGTTATCAAAGGTTTAATATGTTGAAGATTAGTAAAAAATTGAATATACTTTTTCCACCTATATCGATCACCATAATTTTTATATTTTTCTTCCTCCCCTAAGAATTTGGCAAAATCTTTCAGCGGAAAAGTAAGAAGATAATATGATTGATACTGTATCATTATTGTCTCAAATGTGTGAAAAGGTATCGTCCGAATAAAAGACAAAAATTGTAATAAGCCAAAAACTTTTTTGTATCGGATACTGAAAGATTATTCTGGTTGAAAAAAAGAAGTAGTAAGCCAGCATCCTGTTTTTCTTTTCTTTTTAAATATTCTATCAACCAATCTGTAATAAAATTTGAAATCCTATTTTTCCAAACCTTCAACTTCAATTAATTCATCCAAACTAAAATTGTTTGTATTTGTTCCACTATAATTTACATTTTCAAAGCGAACTACAATTGGATATCGAATTCCACTTTGATCAACAGTTGCTACAGTTCCAATTTGATTAAACCAGTATGATTCTTTTCTTAAAATACGGACTAATGATCCACGATTTATCATAAAATTTTCAATTTTAAAATTAATTTGAATAGACTTTTATATTATCAGAAAGTGCTATTAATGATATAAATAATATAGTAAATTATTTTAAATTTTATTAATAAAATTTTAAAAATAGTTGGTTTGAAATATATTCTATGTTATAATCATCATAATTATATAAATTAAAACTAAAAAAAAATGGATCGTAATACATTACAAAAAATTCTCATTGGGTTATTTATATCAGCTTGTATTTTTATTGGTTTTCGTATTTCAAATGTACCAACTAATTTTGAAAATTCCGATATACCAAAACAAGAATTAATAAATACTTCAAGTAGTTCAAGAATGACTTATGGAAGGTTTTTAGAGTATTTAGAATTAGGTTGGGTTAAACAAGTTGATTTATATGATAATAGTAGAAATGCTATTGTTGTAGCATCAAGTCCTGAATTAGGTAATCGACCTCAATCTATTCGTGTTGAAATTCCAGTTGGTGCTTCACAACTTATTCAAAAATTAAAAGATTATAATATTAATTTTGATGCTCATCCAATTCCACGAAAAAGTTTAGTTGTAGCAATTATTAGTAATTTAATTTTACCATTAATTTTTATTGCTGGTTTAATATTTTTTTTCCAAAACTCTGATAATTTTTCTCAAAATTCAGGAAATTCTCCAATGAATTTAGGTAAATCTCCTGCACGATTTGACCAAAAACCAGATACAGGAATTTCTTTTAATGATATTGCAGGTATTGATGAAGCAAAGGCAGAATTTGAAGAAATTGTGTCATTTTTAAAAGAACCTGAACGTTATACACTCGTAGGGGCTAAAATACCAAAAGGTGTTTTACTAGTTGGACCACCAGGAACTGGAAAAACATTATTAGCAAAAGCTATTGCTAATGAAGCAAGTGTTCCATTCTATAGTGTAGCAGGATCAGAATTCGTTGAAATGTTTATTGGTATTGGAGCTGCTCGAATCAGAGATTTATTTAAAAAAGCGTCTGAAAATACACCTTGTATTGTTTTTATTGATGAAATTGATGCTGTTGGTCGTGAGCGTGGAGCTGGTATCGGTGGTGGAAATGATGAACGTGAGCAAACATTAAATCAATTATTAACAGAAATGGATGGTTTTAAAGAAAATAAAGGCGTAATTGTTGTTGGAGCGACAAACCGCGTTGATATTTTAGATGCTGCGTTATTGCGCCCAGGCCGTTTTGACCGTCAAATTACAGTTGGTTTACCAGATCGATTAGGAAGATTAGGTATTTTAAAAGTTCATGCTAAAAATAAACCGTTAAATGAAGATATTTCTCTAATTCAATTAGCTAATCGAACATCTGGATTTTCGGGAGCTGATTTAGCTAATTTATTAAATGAATCAGCCATTTTAGCAACTCGATATAAAAAACAAACTATCTCGAAAAATGAAGTAAATGAAGCCGCAGATCGTATTATTGGCGGAATTGCTGGTTCAACAATGGAAGATACGAAAAATAAAAAATTAATTGCTTATCAGGAAGTAGGACATGCAATTATTGGTTCATTATTAAAAAATCATGACGCAGTCGAAAAAGTAACTTTAATTCCACGCGGTGGAGCAAAAGGTTTAACGTGGTTTGCACCAGAAGAAGATGCAACTTTAGTTTCAAGATCTCAATTATTAGCGAGAATAATTACAATTTTGGGTGGGCGAGTAGCTGAAAAAGTTGTTTTCGGCGATCAAGAAATTACAACTGGTGCAAGTAGTGATTTACAACAAGTTACGAGTATTGCTAGACAAATGGTAACTAGATATGGAATGTCAAGTATTGGTCCAATTGCTTTAGAAGATGATAATAATAATCAAATTTTTTTAGGGGGTGATAACGAAGCAATTACTGATCGTATTGATAATGAAGTTTGTAAAATTGTAAATCATTGTGAGAAAGTTGCAACAAAAATTATTTTTGATAATCGAGTTATTATTGATTTTATTGTCGAACAATTATTGGATGTAGAAACACTTAATGGTAATGAATTCAGAGATTTACTTCAGCAGTATACTATTATTCCTATTAAGAATTAAATTAAACTGATAAAAAAATTATAGACAATTTAATTAATATTTGATAGAATTTATTATTATTTTCTAATTATCAATTAAAAATTTTATGTCTAATATTAGTTTATCACAGTTATTAGAAGCAGGTGTGCATTTTGGTCACAAAGCTTATCGTTGGAATCCAAAAATGTTTCCCTATATTTATAGCGAAGTCAATAATATTCATATTTTAGATTTAGTCCAATCCGCTACTTTATTAAAAGAAGCAACTAATTATTTAGAATCAAAGGCTAGTGAGGGAAAAACATTTTTATTTGTCGGAACGAAACGACAGGCTGCTACTTTAATCGCTCAGGAAGCAAAAAGATGTAATTCATATTACATTAATCATAGATGGTTAGGAGGAATGTTAACAAATTGGACAACTATGACCCACCGAATTGAACGTTTAAAAGATCTTGAACAACAAGAAGCGGATGGAACATTTGATTTGTTAACTAAAAAGGAGGTTTCAATTCGACGGAAAGAATTACAAAAACTTCAAAAGCATTTGAATGGTATTAAAAAAATGAAAACATTACCTGATGTTGCTATTATTATTGACCAAAAACGAGAATTAACAGCAATAGCTGAATGTCGTAAATTAGGTATTCCAATTGTTTCAGTATTAGATACTAATTGCGATCCTGATTTAGTCGATATTCCAATTCCGGGAAATGATGATGCTGTTCGTTCTATTAAATTAATTTTAAATACATTAACTGATAGTATTGTACAAGGTCAATTAAAAATTAAATAAGTTTTTTGTTATCATTAATTCTCATCTACTCTAAATGATTTAAAAAATTTTTATTTTAAACAACGGAATAATATTATTTCGTTGTTTGAAATAAAATTTTTTAGTATAATGAAAACCTTTATAATTTAAATATCAATAAAATTATTATATTTTTTAGAGAAAACTCAATACTATTTTATAATAACTTTTAGGCTGTAGTTAAATTATTTTTCATTACTTAATGAACATATTGGTACTGTTAGACAATACAATCCATTAAAAACAATTATTTCAAATTAAATAGCGGTTTCTGGTAAAGATGGTTTTACAAATCAATCCGTACTTATCATAGACAGGCTCTATGCCTGACTGTGCTTTTGATGATGGTCAGAATACATTTCAAGATTATAGTACTTTGCTCAAGCTCCCACCTAGAGGTGACCCCTCACTCAATAGTGTTAGTCTAGAAACACTCAAAAATCATTAAGTACCAGATAAGAAAGATTGGAAAGTTAATGAGTAAAGTAATGAGAATAGTGGCCACTGTAACTACTTTGAAAACCTTATCGAATTAGAGGAACTATCAGTTTCAGTGAATTTTGAATCTGGTAATTCGTGCGTCAGTAATTAAAATGAAAAAAAAATTATTGAAATTATCTTAGGATGTCTTTTATAATAGATTGCAATTTTTGTAAATATTTTGTAGAATTCGTGAAATATTAAATAATAAACAATCTCGAAGATTTTAAAAAATTAGAAGTTCTTACTCTTGCAAAGAATCTTGAAAAATTCTCTGATTTGATAAGTGAAAGACTCTTTTTTTTGAATACAATGAGGTTTGGATGGGACTATAGAACCAATGTCAGAGAGTGAATTTTACTCTTTGATAAAAAAATAAATCCTATGGGAGTTGCTTGTTTTAAAGTGTATATATAAATTGTCTTTGTTCCGCAGCTCATTCCCAAATGTAAAAGTGAGCCAATGAGTAAGAGTTTTCTCATAAAGAATCATTGAATACTTCTCCGTATCCGCATTGTAAGTTCTAGAATTAAATCCCTATTTGTGAAATATTTTTACAACTTTCAGCATTCGTGCTTTAAACTTTAGTAGATGAAAAACTAAATAATTACGATTTAGTTTTTCATTGCTGAAATTAATATTTTATGCTTTTGACACGTAATTTTAAAAATTAATAAATTTGTTTTTTAATAAGTTTTGAACTTGGTTGAAAAGGTTATTGAACCAATGCATAGAATACTTAAAAAGTAATATTATTAAATTAATTATATAAACTGACATTTTTAATGGTTTATTTTTTTATTTTCGACCTTTTTTTTAATTTTGTTTCATTTATAGATTTCGGTTATTTAAAAAAATTTTAAACAAAATTAAAAAAAATACATATAATGTATTATTAGAAAACTCATAATTAAAAGTATTCTAGTTCTTACTTTTTATTTTATTGTGAGAGTTTCATAGATTTTCGTCTCCATATAAGGAGAAATATTAATGGCAATAAGCTCAACCGATCGTCGTACAAATAACGTACAAGTTTTTGTTGAAAAAGACGCAGTCGAAACTAGTTTTGCAAAATGGGCACAACCTGGTCATTTTTCTCGTACGTTAGCAAAAGGTCCAAAAACAACAACATGGATTTGGAATTTACACGCTGATGCTCATGACTTTGATAGTCAAACTAGTTCTTTAGAAGAAGTTTCTCGTAAAATTTTTAGTGCACATTTTGGACAATTAGCGATTATTTTCTTATGGATTAGCGGAATGCACTTCCATGGAGCATATTTTTCAAATTATTCTGCTTGGCTAAATGATCCAATTAATGTTAAACAGAGTTCACAAGTTGTTTGGCCAATTGTTGGTCAAGAAGTATTAAATGGTGATGTAGGTGGAAACTTTCAAGGTGTGCGAACAACTTCAGGTTGGTTCCAAATGTGGCGTGCAGAAGGTATTACAAGCGAAGTTGAATTATATTGGATTGCAATTGGTGGATTAGCAATGTCAGCAATCATGCTATTTGCGGGTTGGTTCCATTATCATAAAGCAGCCCCTAAATTAGAATGGTTCCAAAATGCCGAATCAATGATGAATCATCACTTAGCTGGTTTATTAGGGTTAGGATGTTTATCGTGGTCTGGGCATCAAATTCATATCGCATTACCAATTAATAAATTATTAGATGCTGGTGTTTCACCACAAGAAATCCCATTACCACATGAGTTTTTAATTAATCGAGAATTAATGAGCCAATTATATCCAAGTTTTGCAAAAGGCTTAACACCATTCTTTGGTGGTAATTGGAATGAATACTCAGATTTTTTAACATTTAAAGGCGGGTTAAATCCAGTGACCGGTGGTTTATGGTTAAGTGATATTGCTCATCATCATTTAGCATTAGCAGTTTTATTTATTTTCGCCGGTCATATGTATCGTACTAATTGGGGTATTGGTCATAGTATGAAAGAGATTTTAGAATCACATAAAGGACCATTTACAGGCGAAGGTCATAAAGGCTTATATGAGATTTTAACAACATCATGGCATGCACAATTAGCAATTAATCTAGCAATGATGGGTTCTTTAAGTATTATTGTAGCACATCATATGTATGCTATGCCACCATATCCTTATATTGCAACAGATTATGCAACACAACTTTCTTTATTTACTCATCATATGTGGATTGGAGGATTTTGTGTTGTAGGTGGAGCTGCTCATGGAGCAATTTTTATGGTTCGTGATTATACACCAGCTAATAACTATAATAATTTATTAGATCGTGTTTTACGACACCGAGATGCAATTATATCACACTTAAATTGGGTTTGTATTTTCTTAGGATGTCATGCATTTGGATTCTATATTCATAATGATACTATGCGTGCCTTAGGTCGACCGCAAGATATGTTCTCAGATAAAGCCATTCAGTTACAACCCATTTTTGCACAATGGATTCAAAATATTCATTTATTAGCACCTGGGACGACAGCCCCAAATGCTCTAGCAACAACAAGTTATGCTTTTGGTGGTGAAGTTGTAGAAATTGGTGGAAAAATTGCAATGATGCCGATCAAATTAGGAACTGCTGATTTTATGGTTCACCATATTCACGCTTTTACTATTCATGTAACTGTTTTAATTTTGTTAAAAGGTGTATTATATGCACGTAGCTCAAAATTAATTCCCGATAAAGCAAATTTAGGTTTCCGATTCCCGTGTGATGGTCCAGGTCGTGGTGGTACATGTCAGAGTTCAAGTTGGGATCATGTATTTTTAGGCTTATTTTGGATGTATAATTCACTTTCAGTTACAATTTTCCATTTTAGTTGGAAAATGCAATCAGATGTATGGGGTACAATTTCGCCAGATGGTAGTATTTCACACATTACGGGTGGGAACTTTGCTAAAAGTGCTGTTACAATTAATGGTTGGTTACGTGATTTCTTATGGTCACAGGCTTCACAAGTAATTCAATCATATGGATCAGCATCATCTGCATATGGTTTAATTTTCTTAGGAGCTCATTTTATCTGGGCATTTAGTTTAATGTTCTTATTTAGTGGTCGTGGATACTGGCAAGAGTTAATTGAATCAATTGTTTGGGCTCATAACAAATTGAATTTTGCTCCAGCAATTCAACCTCGAGCATTAAGTATTACTCAAGGACGTGCTGTTGGTTTAGCTCATTATTTACTTGGTGGTATTGGTACAACATGGTCATTCTTCCTAGCACGTGCCGTATCAATCAGTTAAAATAATTGAAGCAAATCTAACTTCGTCGTTTCAGAAATAACTAAAATTTATATAAATAAGGTATTTAATAATTATGGCAACTAAATTCCCAAAATTTAGCCAAGCCCTAGCACAAGATCCAGCAACAAGAAGAATCTGGTATGGAATTGCAACTGCTCATGATTTAGAAGCACATGACGGTATGACTGAAGAAAATTTGTATCAAAAGATTTTCGCTTCACATTTTGGTCATTTAGCAATTATTTTTTTATGGACTTCTGGAAATTTATTCCATGTTGCATGGCAAGGAAATTTTGAAAAATGGGTTGGCAATCCGTTAAAAGTAAAACCAATTGCGCATTCAATCTGGGATCCGCATTTTGGTGAATCAGCATTAAAAGCGTTTAGTAAAGGTAATACCTATCCTGTTAATTTTGCATATTCTGGTGTTTATCATTGGTGGTATACGATTGGTTTCCGGACTAATCAAGAATTATATACTGGTTCAATTGGATTATTATTATTATCATGTGTATTATTACTTGCCGGTTGGTTACATTTACAACCAAAATTCCGACCAAGTTTATCATGGTTTAAAAATAATGAATCGCGTCTAAATCATCATTTATCGGGATTATTTGGTGTTAGTTCATTAGCTTGGACTGGACATTTAGTTCATGTAGCAATTCCAGCATCTCGAGGTATTCATGTTGGCTGGAATAATTTTTTAACAACTCCGCCCCACCCAGCTGGATTAACTCCATTTTTTACTGGTAATTGGACAGTTTATGCGGAAAATCCTGATACAGCTAATCATATTTATGGAACATCTGAAGGTGCAGGAACAGCTATTTTAACTTTCTTAGGTGGTTTTCATCCACAAACACAATCGTTATGGTTAACAGATATTGCTCATCATCAATTAGCAATTGCTGTTGTCTTTATTGTAGCCGGTCATATGTATCGTACAAATTTCGGTATTGGACATAATATGAAAGAAATATTAGATGCTCATCGACCACCTGGAGGTCGTTTAGGATCAGGTCATGTGGGTTTATTCCAAACTATTCCAAATTCATTACATATGCAATTAGGGTTAG
>Ga0209503_10001104_pt1 | contig 14387 bp, 9 predicted proteins | sample SouAtlMetagenome_2_FD_187448 | JGI IMG/M metagenome (GOLD analysis project Ga0209503, IMG submission 187448) | Marine eukaryotic phytoplankton communities from Atlantic Ocean - South Atlantic ANT15 Metagenome (SPAdes) (version 2) | ecosystem: Environmental > Aquatic > Marine > Oceanic | place... | reverse complement strand
ACAAGAAACCGACACCCGTGTTCGAGAGATCAACGACTCCATTAGGCACGTCGGCATTGGGAATAGAAGGTTCATATATTGGTCATCCTTCCGGACTTAATGATTCTGCTACACCCAAACCGCACTTAAGCAGCAGAGCTCACGACAATGGCGGTGATAGTCGCAGTTACGGTAGCAGTGACGACAATGAAGATGATAGCGATGCTCTTTTTTATTCTGTGCTTGGTTTTGTACCTACCAATGCCAAGGAAGTCGACGATAAACCGCGGGCTGACTCGGAGAGTGGTATCGCTTTAACATCCAATGGCACCAGCAAGCAAGATCTCAGCGATGGGACCGACGTAAAAAATAATGATACTACCGATGCCATCGCTGCTGACAGAGCTCCTGGTGTCGCAGAACTACTAGATATTATAGCCAGCTGAGAACGAAAGCCATTGAATGATTGCGTATATGAATTACTATAGCAATATCTTACAAACTGTGAGCCTAATGGAAGTTTGGCGGCTTGTATCTCTAACGGTTTAATAATTAAGGCTGGTCGATTAAAAATCACCGTCACCTGCAGGCGCGCATGCTCGCAATTCAAAAAGTTAATTTACTGGACGCGTGCTGCGCACCTTCCAGGAAAATCCCTGGGACCAGGACATAAATTGAACGCCACCCATTACAATCGAAAGATAATCGCATACAAATTAGACCAGTTATACTTCACGACGTTACGAAAGACGAGAACCAATAAAGACAAAACGAGACGAACACTTGGTAGATGACAATCCGAGTTCTTTTCCCGATCACGTGCCTCCTCGTGCTCGGAAGGGTACTCGTCCGGGACCTTCGAACGAATCTCGTGCCAGAAACCATAGCCAATAGCCGGATAATAATCAATGAAGTGACCGTTGGGTCCACAACCATAGGACCATCCGACTATCCGTACATGCCGTGGTACATGCTTTCGGAATGCGGGTTCACGACCGCATCGGATTTGTCCCTAGTACAACCAAAGCCGTTGAATCAGTCCTTGGCATTCATCAAACCCTACAAGGTTGGGAGCTCCACGGTTGCTAACCTTGTCAACCGGTGGGCCGACTATCGCGACTTGCCCAGAATGATCCCCAAGCCAGCCAGTGAGTCGGTCATGGGAAGAACTCCGACAGGCAAACCCGATACCTTTCCCGGGCCAATCATTCCAACGGTTCCCGTAGGAGTCAAATACAGGGCATTGACCAATCACGCGGTCTTCTTCAACCGATCGTTGCTCAGCAAATACATGGAAGATCCAATCACAACGTTCACGATCATGAGGGAACCCCTGTCTCGGGTGAAGAGTGCCTACCGATTCTTTAAATGCGGGAAAGGCAGTTATAAACGCTGGACAAGTTCGGAAATCATTAATTCTACCGCTCAAATTGAGAAATGGGGAGACCATCATCGTGTTCAGAAATGGAAGCAAGCCGTCTGTGGCAACGGTTTAGCATATTCGTTGGGTTGGTATCATCAAAACAATTTTACGACCCAATACGATCGCGACGTGCATAAGATCGAGGCATTCATAAAAAACCTCGACGATCAAATGGATATGGTTATGATGTTAGATCGGTTGGAAGAGAGTCTATTATTGCTTCGCGACATTCTTCCCGGCCTTGCCGTGCCAGAATTGGTGTACAACAGATTTAAGGACAACCGTAAAGGGGATCTAGGCATAAAAAAGAAAAAGGTGGATATTGTTGTTCCTACGGCGTCGGAAATGGAAGAATTGGAAGATATCTTGCTCGTGGACAAAATGATATACAATCATTTCAGTAAGCGATTCGACGAGCAATGGAAATCGTTGGTTCGGCGTTCTACGGATATGGAATCTATCAAACAGAGTTTGATTTGCCTGCAAGGAAAAGTCGAAGCGAACATGGACAATGCCGATGTATTCCATGAAGATCTAATTAAAATTTTGAACCTGGATTCGAAGAAATTTACTCTTCGTTCGAAGAAAAAGCAGTCCGAAATTCTAAAACAACAAGTAGAAAATGGAATGAAAATGCAAGGCACGATTCCTCCTACGTCGGGTACGTCTATTACGTCTAGTTCGTCCGGTACAACTACGGATGACGAATCAACTGACAATAAATCGGATGAAGGTACATCTGGTGACGAATCAACGTGATTAAATCGTGCGTTCGTGATTCCGTCATCTGCTGCTGGCAGAGGAGCAAACCTTTCTTGGGTTGCTTGGGAATCTTCAATTTGTTCTTGGTTGCCCTCCTCTTGGCAAAATGGAACCTCCCAAATGCACAATCCGCAATACCATGATGCTGACCTGCAGCGCTTAGCAGCAGTGTCTATGAGAGAGTGAGTGAGGGGCAACAGCCCGGCACTGCAGCAGGGGGTTCAAAAGCTCTAACCATGACAATCTTCGGGGAGTTCGAGCCAAACAATTCATTCTATGCCACTACTTAGAGACAGTCATTTCGAAAAAATGTGATTATAAAATTATTGATAAGTGGCTACAATGTAAGCCCAGCACAGGATCATGGAGAGACCCCAATTGACTAAAATTTTGTCTTAGCCTTTTCACTTTACCTCCTGTCGAATTTGTTTCATATTCCGCTTCAATTGATAGTTTTTTTTCAAAGCATCATGTGCAGGGCCAGCCAACAAAGTGAGTTGGCAAAAACTAAGAATTCAACGGAGAGGCCAAAAACCATTCCACCAGATTTTGTTCCATCAGATTCCGTGGCTTTGCATGCATGAGGAGTAGAAACCATCCCTCCCGGTTGATCTAGCCATGAATACAAAGCACCATCTTCCTTCATTATCTTTTTCGAAATAGTCGTAGAACTTGTTTCATCACTATTTCTTTCCACCCCCAAAACTCTTCGCATCATTCCAGTCACCGCACCGTCACCAATACCCTCACAAAGATTCCACCCTGCGGGGACGCTAGCTGTAAAGTGCAAACCAGCATTCAATCGACTCAATCCGCAAGACTCAACAGCAGAAGCATAATTTGGATAGGAAAGATCCGGCAGGAGTTGTAAACCGTCGGGCAATCGCAACGAAAGTGAATGGTCAATGGGTTGAACGTCGTCTTTGTCTCCGAAAAGAACTCCAAGTGCATTAACAGTAAAATCGCCGATGGTCTGGCATATACATGCTGATCCGGAAGGGTATTCAGAATGAGGCATAACTCTCACAGTTGCTTGAAAGTCGCGCCCCTTCACCACTTTATCGGGCGAAGACCAGAGTTGCAAGTCCCTATCCGGCATGAAATTCTGAATGTAGGTTGTAGGTCGTATCAAGTCGTATCTAACCTTCTCCTTCCATACCGTGATAACACCGTCATAAACAACAGAGGATATGCCAAAGTAGAACCAGGCAACCTTTTCAAATGTAAGCGATGATCCATAGTGCGCCCGCATGTGCAACATAGTCTCCACAATCAATAAAGATTTTTCATTCATAAAGTCAATCTCATCCAGCTTATCAGGGGACAACTTCGTCATACGATCGAGTAATAATTCAACTTCGTGCGTATAGTTGTATTCTGGAGGAGGAGCTTTGCGGGATTCCAAAGCAGATCGTTTCATGGTTGCCGGGACAGCGTGTAGGCCAATGTGCGGCACGGTGAAGAGCGTTTTACTAAAGAGGCCACGGCGATCCGTTTCCTCCATGGGCTGCCATCGATGCTCGGGGGGAGTGTCTTTGCTTGGAAAATCTGTGTTGTTCAAAATTCCTTTGTTGTAGCCACTAAAGTCCCTATACGGCATGCAATCCGATGTGCATCTTACACCGCTTTCGTCGCGAAGCAATCCCTCCGTGTTCCAGCCATCCCAGCGCACAAGAAGCAAAGTCTGAACCGCAAGTATCTGGCCCAGAGCTTTTGGTGAGTAAGCTTTGCATCGAGCAAAATCTTCGAGAGCATCTTGGATATCCTCCAAGATCGGGTTAGACAAGTTAGAGGTTTTGGCACCTGATAAGTCCCTCTCCTTAGCTGACTCATAGATGGATTTTAGTGTCGGGTGTAATTTTGAGTCATCTGCTGTCAAACCAATTGTATTTCCTGATGTGCTGTTAGATAAAATATCGAGAAAGGATTCCCGTTCCCTTACTTGTAAAGCAGGTCCAAGCACAGCAAAGGAATAGGCTGAACAAAGCAAGCGTGCATCAGAAGTGTGATATTGTGCGTTTGGGTTTGATATCAAGTACTGGCGAGTCTGTGTGGGTGGAACATCAACAATGTTCATCATGTTATCGTCAGCGGGAGGCCCAATCCATCGAAAACCTGGCCAGTGTGCCTGGCAGCCGGAGTCAGCGCTGCTGAAGGCGCAAACGCAATTCCAGGTCATCGCCGAATGGATATAAGAAAACTGAATCTGGATAGGAGTCTCAAACAACGTTACAGGAGGTTTGGCGAACATCAGCAAGTCGTAGCCCAAATCAACCAGCGGGTCGACCGCTGCATTCCTAGGAATATAAGGACCGTCAGTATTCAGTTTAACCGGCGGAACTTTGAAGAAATCGTCATCGATGTAGTTGGAACACTGATCTGATCCCCAGTCGCCGGAGCCACGCATTTCATCCGCCCTGTTCCCGCACTGGGAGTATGCCAAGCGCCATGAGCAACAGGCTAGCAGAGCTATCAACCAAGGACGAATTAGAGGCATGATCATTGGGGAAGATGCACGAATAGGGCCATAAAATGGTTATCGATGGGAGAGGGGATACTTGCTCTTGTACCTAAAAGTTAAGCGCTCTAGGGTAGTGAATTTGTAGTCTTGAAAGATGTTTTTAATGCATTAATTCGGACATTGAATATATATGCTCTTGTACCTAAGCAATCTCGTTATTTTCAAGAAGTTGCAGTTGATTCTTGAGCGCTCTAGCGGACAATGAAGTAAGGGTTTCACTTATTATGCCCACTTTGAAGTTCGTGTATATACTCTTGTACCTAAGAGAACATAAACAGCTGCATTTGATCTTGAGCGCTCTAGCGGACAATGAAGTTTGGTAGCCTCAAATGATGTCAAACTATATTTACACCTCAATTGGTTTAATTCGGTTACATTAATTAATCCTGAATTGAACCAAGAGGGGTTACGTTAATTGATTCGAGTCAATTATGGTGATATTCCGAATTGAACCAAGATGGGTTACATTAATTGATTCGAGAGGTGAACGAAGATTTACTTTTGATGGGTTGGGATACATTAATTATTAAATCCGGGTGGAACCTTTTGGGTTACATTAATTGATTCGAGGAATGACTGCACAAGATTAAAAAATTGACCAAAGAGTAGCACTACAGTTTGTAACGTATTGAGTTTGTCGCTTTGTCCTTTCGCAAAACGAGCCTCGTAATAATACACTCATTAAATTATAACTGCGACTGCTGCAAAACGTAACAGAAAATCGTTATCATTTCTATCATGACCACTTATAGTGAAGACGAAGACAGTGTCGATGTTAAGAAGGACATCGCAAAGGTCGAAGCATCCTTTTCGAGACTCTCGGCGGCTGCTCGCCGAGACACCTTAGTTCAAAAACACACCGACAAGCAGGGGAATGTGGACATGGAAGGTGTGGCCACCGAAGTGGCTTTTACACGCAAGAACTACAAGATGCTTGTCAAGGCTTTGGTTGTATCGGTGCTCCTCCTATTCCTCCTTGTCCTTTCCACCTTTGGTGTTTCCCTTGCAGCTGCCATTCTTGCAAAGGACACCCAAGTGGACTACAACAGCGGGGCCCTCATGGTTAAGAATGGCTCTGACGATAATACAGTTGTGAAAACACAAGAGGCTCTTGTTGATGTTGAGGACCCAAGCATTGCTGACATGTCTTTCCAAGAGCTCCAGAAAATGAAACAGATTCTTGTTTATGGAGATAATGGCAACACCGGAGTCCAGTTTGATGTGAAGGGAGTGTCGAAGACAGCCGGCGGTCGTGTCGCATTGTTGGTCGAAGGAGGAGGCACTATTGTGTACGATGCTACTGGAATTGCCAACGCGACCGGCATTGCAAAGACCTTCTTTGAGATGTTGGAGATGGATTCTCAAGACACTGTTGACGATGATAATTCCCGCCGTTGGTTAGGTGGCGGCAGAGGCTACGGCAGAAGCAGTCATGGCCACGGCAGTACAGCTCGCGGAACTTGGCCCTAGAGATAGGCTGTGTTGGTGCCATCTAGAATAACGTTATCAATGTAATTGAATCATGCGTTTTTCTTTACGTAATGTGGGCAATTAGTATTCCATAGGACTTTCTTCGGACCATCAACTAACGCACTGAACGTATTCACTGGGTTCGCGCCAACCTTCAACTCGATCTTTCGTGTTGTTTGTGTGTTTGAGAATCAATGTTCATTGTGAGTCAAATGATATATTCGAAAGGAGATGTTAGAATGACATCGTTCATGTCGTCTTGTTTTAACTACAATCGTAGAGTGTGCTTTCCTCGGTTGGCGGGTCTCTCCATGAAGCTCGAAAAGGAGCGATCATGGCAAGAATTCTAAAACCTAATACGGACATTTTATTGTAGAGATATGAAGGATCGACCATAGAGTGATTAGACGAATAAGCAAATACAAAATTAGATGAAAATTTATAGTACATATTTCTTTGTGGGAGTTCCCCTCGTCCCACACAGTTTTTGCCATGGCAAATAGTTTAATTACCGACTGGATTGTTCAATCTTGTGATTGAATAATTGTGTAGTTCGTAGGGTTCATACCCTCGTATCATTATCCAAGGGCACACCAAGGAGTAGTTCCTTCTCAACAGGATGCAGTTCTTTCGTGTGCTGGGCTGAAGCACCTCCTCGGAGACCTCCTTCTGGTGGAGACTCGTCCGACGAATCATCGGGGTGTTCGAATACATTGTCCCTCAAATTGACCCCTTTGAAGATGTCCAATGGACTCCCGAGCACCACTTTTGTATTAGTTTTTTGGGAGCTATACGATGGAGTTCCTACCAGCTTTTGGGGCTGATGCGAAGAGACTTTGGCCAATATCCCGCCAATCAAAAGGACTATTCCAAGCACCACCACAGCAAAGCAGCGGCGGCGCATCACCAGCCTTTTTCGTCGCAAGAGCGGTGATATGTCACCGTCTGTGGAATACCTTTTCATACTGAGTATTGTATCAACATCTCCCTCGTCATCACTCGTTCGAAAGGTGTCATCCGAATCCGAAGTCTTGGAGGGCAGGTGGCTAGAGATAAAATCTATGGCCCCATGAAGAAAGGATTCGACTTCTGGCATATCTTTATTAAAGTTGGTAGTTTCGGTTTCTGTTTCCATTTCAAGCTCTTGGATAAAGGAATTGTAACCGTCACCTACATTTATCGTTTCCATTTGGTTTCCATCGTCACCCTCCTCTTCAGGGCAATCGTATTCGTAAAATCCTTCTTCATCTCCTGGATTTGACTGCTGAATTGACATGATTTGGTATTCGCACTCCTTTCTTCTTGATCGATTTGTTCTGTCGTATAATTTGTAAAGAAAACCTTTTGTGCAAGCTATCCAATAACGACTACGGCAACACAGGCGGGAAATTTGCTTTCCTTTGCGAAGATTGAAGCAAAAGTGCCTTTCATGCAATTCTTTTTACTTCAGTATATCATCCGATCGTGAATCACGCTTCTCGCCAATTTTAGCATGAAGAAATTCGTAGAATTTTAACGGATCCCAGTCGTGCACGTATGTGGAGTCCCACCACTACTGCATGATTGGGCCAAAAATTTCGCACACGCGTTTCACAGTGTGACTCAAATTTGATTCCTTTGCGTTGAGTAAAACAAGAAGGTGTCAACGGGTGGAACAATCCATTGAAAGGATACACAAGCCAAGGCGGAGAAACAGTAACCTGAAAGGCAATTCATCAGTGAGGGAAACATGTGGATCATTATTCTGCCACACAGAATATGTCATCGTTAGAGATCCAACAACCCATGACAATAATGACGTTCTCGAAATTTTCCCATTCGATCCCGTGCGTTTGAAATTTCTCTTTGTGATCAAACAGTAATTCATCGAAATAGACAATATGCGGCAGGATGAATCGGTCTAAAAGTCAGTTATATTCGATGATCTCTGTATTCAATAAACGAATTTCGATTTGCATTAATACGAACTATGGAAGTTCCATTCATTGAACAAACTACAAATAACAGTGTACTTGCATCTGGTGCATCGCTAGCGAGATTAGTACCCCCCAAATCATTGAGAGCAACATTAGAGGAAGTTTTCACCCGAATCGATGAACTAGAAGATAAGATTGATGATCAAAACAAGTTGAGCGTGACAGTAAGACTAGAACATCTAATCGCCCGAATTGATGGATTGGAAGATCAAATCGATGCCATTGCAAACAAGGTCTATCCCAGTGATGAGGGGGAGTCTATCTATACCTATGACGATGATTCAGACACAGTTTATGACGTCAACGATATAATGGCCCGAATTGATGGAATGGAAGATTGTATCGATGCCCTTGCAACCAAGGTCTACCCTCGTGATGATGAGGCGTCTATTTATACCAACGACGATGAATTAGCCACAATTTACGATGCGCAAGACCAAGATGCAAAACGGAAGTTGCACCATCGAAACCAGCAAGCGAAAAACAAGTATAGGAATGACTGTATTCACGAAATGTATAAAGATGCAACGATTTCGTCCTATTGGGAATCGATTGCGTACGAAGATGCGTGCAATGGAAATGACGACTTGATCTACGACGAAGAATCAAAGCTAGAGAATGAATATCAATGGATCTTCACGCAAGTTGAAGATTGCCCCAAAAGGGGGGAGGAGCCTTAAAAATGACATCTAATAAGATGACCCTTTTCAATATATCCCAACCGTCGATGGTGTGGACAATAGAACTTTACGAATTGGAAGATATACTTAAAAAGCTTCAAGCATCTGAAATCTTCTGTAGGAGAAGACAGCTCCCCGCTGCAACAAAGCGAAAAATCGATGTCATTCCGTCATATGCTTGAGCTATATAATTTTCTTTCAATTTATGTGCTATCGTCGACATTTTCGCGAAGATGTTCCTATTTCCCAGTAATACGAGAGCAATATCAACTCATTCAACTGTTAACATCTCGAAGTATATCTATATTTATATTCGAATTCTGCAAGTTACTTTGACAATTAAATTCCACCATTCATTTGAGTTCAATTTTTTACGTACATGTCCTCTCTAGAGAAGAGCTAACGCGTTTGCTAACAATCTAGAAATGTTTTCATGTGTCCATTAGTAATCTTTTCCAATAAATTGAATATACAATCCCGCGTTTGAAATTTTGGTTGACAAATGACCATAATGATAAATGCATGAGCAAATCGATACAATGAGTAGTATTGAGGCTACAGTAGATAAGCTTCTTGCGGGAGTTTGCAGCTTAAGGAGGCAGCTTAGCAAGAAAGAAGAGAATAAAGGCAGAAGCTCTAATGGATCAATGAATGAGTCGTTCGCAATGACAAACTATTCCGAAGACATGCATAAGAATCTTCGATCGACAGAGGAGATTCCTTTCATGTACATGAGGAAGCAATCGAAATTAAACGAAGGTGTGCGTTGTACTATCGTCGACTGGCTCATCGAGGTACATTATAAGTTCAAATTAGCGTATGATACCCTGTACTTGACTATCAATGTGATCGATCGGTTCCTAGCACAAAGTCCAAAAAGTATTCCACGAAGAAATTTTCAGCTGGTAGGGTTGGCATCCCTGCTACTCTCATGCAAGTACGAGGAGAAAGAAAGAGGTGTCCCAAAACTAAAAGAATTGACCTATATCTGTGACGGAGCATACACTAAAATAATGATTCTAAAAATGGAAAAAGATATTTTCTCAACGATCAATCACAAACTGACAGTCCCGACGTCATATACATTCCTGAAATGGTTTCTGTTCAAGTCCAATGCTGATGAAATGGTGACTCAACTGGCTTGCTTTCTCCTTGATGGTACTTTATTGAGCTTTGAAAATATGGTTTGTCGTTGGCGACCTAGCCTGTTGGCAGCAGCAGCCATTCTGCTTTCCAGGCGTCAGCTTGACCTGCAAAACTGGAGCCAAGAGCTTGTCGTATGTAGTTCATACGATGAAGCGGAGGTACTACCAGTAGCAAGAGCACTCCTGCGCAACAAGTTTGCTATGCAAGAGAACTCTGATCTAATAGCAGTGAAGAAAAAGTACTCAAAACTGAAGTATGGCAATGTTTCGCACATTGTATTTCAGCCTTTTGAGAGAAACATTCAAGTAACGACCTTGAAAAGTGCAAGTGAGTCTTTGGATATTAATGGAAGCAAACGTAAATATTACAACGGCAAACGTTTCATGGCTAATAAAAAGAAAAGAGCTAAAGTTTCTTCAAAGCGAGCAAAAGCACCATCCAAAATCGCTTTACCACCTATCAAACTACACTCAAACCACAAACGCAGAGGGCACAAATATCTTACTCGTAGTAAGAAACCCAGTATTTCTAGAAGAGATAAAGAAATTATCGTCTTGTCCGACGAAGAAGATGAAATTATTGACAAAGATGAAGAAATTATCGTCTTGTCCGACGAAGAATGAATTTGCTGGGTTTGAAAAGTATCATTTTTGCTTGTGATATTAAAAATAGAAATAGTTTCTTCATTATAGTGATTTGATTGATGGTTATGGTTGAGACTCAAAACTATAATGTCATTGGTAGCTCTCTAGAATGTCTACCACCGAAAAGTACGAACCAATCAGGGCAAAGACCGTCCCAAGAATCAGCAAGAACCACGACAGAACCTTATCCCACAGATAGCTGTGTGGCTTTTGTTTGCCCAAGGATGAGTAACGGTGATGGATCTTGGGTGAATTCCCAAAGAGCAATCGTTTCGATGCCTTAGACGGACCGCCCTCCCAATCTCCCAGCAGCAGCATGCTGCTTTTTCGGGCAATATGCTGTTTGGCTTCCATATGCCGAATATAGGCCAGTTCCAGAATGGGAGGAATGAGCAAGGCCGTAGACGAACCCGTAACGGCACCTACGAGAGACACGAGCGATTGAACGTTGGGCACGAGGATTGCCACCAAATACGTTGCTAGAACCAGCAGAGCGCGCAAGAGCGGAGAATCCCCGGGCAAAACCCAATCAAAAGCGGAATCTTGTCGATGGTGGCTCTTTCTCGACCTTGCTGGGGAAGACATTCCATCTTCGTCAATATCTTCCTCGTTGTCGCTGTTGCAATCAATGCTATCCACAATCGATCGCTCGTAACTTAGGTTGCTGCTGAGTCTGCTGATCAAGCTCGTCGATTCGCTCATGCCACCACCATCCGTTGCGTCTCCGGTCTTGATGGTTTCGGCATCAGGAGTCATGTTTTGTTCGGACAATTTGGTCTCTTCTGATGATAGTGTGAAAGTGTCTTTAGACTCGGCATTTTTCTCTTCCAATGATGGTAGGGATCGCATCGATGCCACAGCGTGCTCTGGGATCCCTGCCATGGGAGCAAATCCCTCTCCGTCGTTATCAATATTATTAGTGCTGTTGGGAACGGAGAAACCAAGGCTGTCCTCGTCGTTCTCGTTTGATTCTTTGTTGTTGGCTGCGGATTGCTGTTTTCGCCGCTGTTTGCGCCTTGCTTCGCTCCAATCAAATACCATCGGGGCCACCAGCTCGACCGCTGGATACAGCATTAGCGGATACGAAACGATGATACTCAAGGATACCAACAGATTGGCCAGGATAGCGTACTGTGAAATGTTGGGATCTTGGTAGGTTTCCAACAAAAACGCGGTAATACTCCCGTTGGTGACCTCCCCAAAGGTTATCACGCAGAGACCCGCCATGCTCCACAAAAAGAACGTAATGATGACAATACTCACACAAAAGGCGGACTTGAAGTCTCGAACGGGATGTTTCATAGCGGATTCGACCGGCAGAATGATGCAGATCCCCTCAAAGCTGTACAAAATGCCGCACAAGGCCATGGGAAGATTTCGATCGATTTTCAGGGAACGCAGGCTCTCCCACGACGGACGAAAGTTCCACTGCAAAACACCAATGTACCCAATCATGGAAAATCCCGACAGCATCAACAAAAATCCCAGCGCCATACAGGGAGACATGCTTCGAATGGTTGGCAATGCACTGGGCAATCCTACAAACAGAGGAAGACACAGCGTTGTGATGCCTTGTTTGGTGCCAGCCCAGTTTGGCAATTCCAACTCCCAGTATTGGCAGGCCGCCCACAAGTTTTCTCCCACAAATCCGACAAAGACGGTGCAAATGGCGAGCTGCTGAGCGCAGATACAGATTGCCACGTACTTTTGGAAGTTTCTCCCGTATGCCCATTCCCCCACGTCCGGGTAGGTTGTCGTTGTGGCATTGGAGGCGACGCTCCTTTGGGAAGAAATATTTGACGTATCGTTATTTTCGTCGCTATCGGAATCGTCCGACTCGTCAATATCTATGGCAGTATGATTCGTCGTTGCTTCGATGTACTGCTTGAGCCTCGTGACGGTCCAACAATTGTAGGACGTCCATATTGCCATGAAACCAATGGCCAAGAGCCCCAACGGTATTCCCAGCTGGCTCAGGGCCCAAGGAAGAGACAGAATCCCACAACCAATATACCCCTTGACCAAATGAATAATTGTTTGTCCCCATGTAGTTCCTGTGTTACTGCTCTCATCGTCTATAGATCTAGAATAGTGTCTGTGATTGCCTTTGTCGTTTTCGTTACCGTCTTTGTCGTATTGGTCGAGGGCAGATTTTCGTCGAATCCACGAAACAATATAATCGGCATTGATTTTGCTGACGCCACTGCCACCACCATTTCTTGTGATTTCGTTATCCTCGTAGTTGCTTTCTGCCGAAAGCGATGCCGGATTTCGTAGGTTATTTGTTTGAGATAATGATGAGGATTGAACAAGAGGTGTGCGTTCATTTGGGTGCTGATGCTGATCGGTAGAAGGATGATTGGGTGCAGCCATCACGGCCGGACTCGGAAGTGGTGGCATGCTTTCTATAGGTCTTTCGTTTTAGTAAATCTCTCTCATACACACATACGGGCCAGCTTCTGCTTAGTATTCATCTACTGTAAAAGCACAATGAAACACCATGCCCATGTGCTTTTGACTTTTGTCGTCTCCTCTATGATAAAGGGATGGTTTGAAAACACAGAATTTCTATGCCAGTCAAGAATTTAGTCGAAATTTCGTCTGTGCATCAGCCGCATCGATCAGGAGAGATCACCACAAACTTGAATTAACAAATTTTAATTTGATCCAAAAAGAAAAAGTTTTCGAATTCGCCATGGCGATCAAGCCAGAGATCCGATAGTTTGAAATTAAAAGCGAAAATATGGCCTCGTCCAATGGCGATGATAATAAGCCTTCCGTAGGCTTTTCGAAATGGCGAGAAGCCAACATCAACGACGAAGATTACGCCAACATCGAAGATGACAATGTTCCCGATGGGAACGGCAGCAACGCAGGAATCGATCAAGAGGAAGAGGACCCGGCGGCTCTCTTTCGAATGTTTGGTGAGGAGGAGGAAGATGTGTACGAAGACGTTCGATACGAGTACCAAACAGCCACGAGCCCCGACAACTTTGAGATTGTGATTCGCCACCACGGTGCCTACCCCAACTCCACGGGCTTGGCCGTATGGAGAGGTTCGGAAATTCTTGCCCGCTTTTTGTGTCACCAGCAAAATTTGTGTTGGGAGGGCAAGAGAAGTGAAAGTATTTTGGAACTGCACGACAGGACGGTTCTAGAGGTCGGTGCCGGGGCAGGTCTTCCCGGGATTGTGGCCCACAAGGTCTTGGGGGCGGCGAGGGTCCTGGTCACGGATGGAGACTATGATGCCCTCCAGAACCTGCAAACGAACGTGGAAGCGAATCGATTGAGCGAATCATTCGAAAGATCCATTGCCTGTTTGCAACTTATATGGGGCCGGGGTGTTGCCAAATTCAAGGATACCCACGGTCTGCAAGACGTTGTCCTGGCCGCCGATTGTGTCTACATGGGGCCCAGTCTCCAGCCGTTGTGGCAGACACTGGATGCTTTGTTGAAACCCGAAGGTCTCTTTATATATTGCCAGACTGCTGCTAGTGCAGTCCCCTGGAAGGATTTTTCCGAGCAGGTAGACGCCCATGGCTTCGAGGTCCTGCAAAAAGTCGTCGGAAGTGAATTGGATCAATACGATGTAGACAACGAAGATGATCTCGATAAAGATGACGATGCCCGAAGAGAGAACGAAGCATACGAGCGGGGGATATATGTCTTTCGTCGAAAGAAGCCATAGTTGGATAATTCACATCGATACCTTGAATGTAAAGGGCATTATTACCAGAGACACATCTGCTGACCATGATGCGAGTAGCAGATCATTGCTGCTCGTTT